>SMVA01074925.1_pt1 | contig 10802 bp, 8 predicted proteins | sample 2456451 | NCBI WGS metagenome assembly SMVA01 (sample SAMN11095933, study PRJNA526329) | marine sediment metagenome | biome: Marine sediment; feature: Surficial sediment; material: Deep marine sediment; isolation source: Hadal surficial sediment | place: Pacific Ocean | collected 2014-05 | depth 0-1...
AATCTGAAAAGGTTTTGCCGCCATCGACGGACCAAACAGCCACACAGCTTTCAAAAGCACCGACCACTGACCCCACCGCAGCCGTGACGACCCGCCCCGAAGACGGAGAAATTATTCACAGCGATGAGAACTTGATTCTCCTGATCCAAGGCCGGCTCAAGGAACAGGGTTTGGATCCCGGTCCGCTCGATGGACTTATGGGCCGCCGTACGCGTGCCGCGATCGAGGAATACCAGCGGAAGTCCGGTTTGTCTGTCGATGGCAAACCATCGAGGCAGCTGCTGGAACGACTCGTGCGAAAATCCGGAATCGAGACCGGGAAAGCCGAAGATGGCTGACGCCGCTTGCTGAATCACCGCAATTGGATATCGTGCCGGCAGCGCGATTCTTGGTGTTGAGGGGCGCGGTTCATAAGGGCGGCTTCCCGAGTTCACCGGCCGCGTTGCGCGACGCTTGTGATGCGATGGCATCACGGCGCATCGCCCGCCTTGCCGGGTGAACTCGGCGAAGCCGTCGTGGGGGCATCATAGATTGGATTCTATCCACTAGGGGCGTTTTGGCGCTAGCGGCAGCTGGTTTCGGGTGAATTTCTTGGTTTTTGCGTACTCGATAGGGCCGGGGACACCCCGTCTCGTGCATCGTATCGCGCCACAATCAGCTGGATCGAACCATAGTGTTCCGGAAAATAGTTCTACCGCTGTCAACAGAAATGAACACGCCAAATGCGTTGGCCGGAAAGATTGTTTCTGTTAATATAACATTCGTTGCTACAAGATCGGGTGAACTCTCGAACGCGAATTAAATTCTCCTAGTTATGCTATATTTTACAATAGAATGAATGATCGAAATTTTACAATAGAATGAATGATCGAACTGTGAGGTTACCTTGAAGGGAATTATAAGATTTACCGCCCTTGTTGTGTTTCTCGGCGTTGCCTGGGTCGCGATCCCTATGCTGGTGGGCCGTGACAAGGAGCCCGAGAAACGGCTCGTCGGGGCTCTTGATTTTGTCCAGAACACGATTCAGTATTCTCGTTCTGTACCCTTCGATGTGGATGTATTCGATTCGCCCACAATCGAACGAGAATCGCAACCTAACGTGTGGTCCATCAGTGCCACCCTTACCTTTCCAGTCCGCACCGGCACCGTGATCCGCGAGCCGTATACCGCCGTCGTCGAGAACCTGTGCCAACCCTATAAAGAGCGAAAATGCTGGCGCCTTATCCAGCTCACGATCGGGGACGCGGTGCTTGGCAATCAGACAGGATCAATTTCTGCTGCTTTGGAAACGTTAGCGCCGGATATCGTCAGAATCCCGATCTTGGATACTCCAGCAATAAATCTCGCCGTGGCTGCGGTGCCTGGAGCGGATGCGACGCCGGGAGCGGATGAAGCGGTTGTATCGCGGGAACCGACAATCACTGCGAGCGGTGATGCCGCGGAAACGCCGACCGAGGCGAAAAAACCGCCTGAAATTCTACTTTCAAGGGCATCCGAGCCCGATGCCGCCGGGGATATTACGGCGCCGCCGCCAGAAGTAGCTCTCATCCAGCCGGATCGAAACCTGCCGGATCGCAACCTGGTTGTCATGATTCAGAGTCATCTCAGGGATCGAGGGCTCAATGTCGGCCGGCTCGACGGCGTGATGGGCCCGCGCACTCGTACCGCGATTGTGACTTACCAACGCGACCATGGCCTGACGACCGATGGAATACCGAGCCAAGGCTTGCTCGATTCCCTCAGGAGCACGGCCGGCGCGCAGCGCAAGACTGCTACTGTCGGTGTCGCGCCGCCAGCACACGAGGTAACCTCCGTGGCGATGCTCGGCGATCGGGCCAGAGGGGCGGTCACGGAAGAGCGAGTCGCACCAGGCGAGGCCAACGCGGGCTTTATGGTCGAACTCTCCGCGTTCGGGACGGCGGAAGTCACCATGCGCGAGAGGAAGCGGCTTCAGGTCGAACTTTCCGATCTGCTCGGAAATAACAAACTCACCGTTGAGCGCATCGATCTCGGTGAACGCGGTGTTCTTTACCAAGTTCAGGCCAACAGTTTTCCAGATCGGCTCACCGCCAACTACATGTGCGCGCGGGTCCGGGCGAGGAAGGGTTTCTGCCAGGTGGTCACGCCATCCTCGATAGCTCGGGCGCTCAGCGACGCGAAGACTACGAGTCCCGCCTTCACAAGCAGGCCGAGAAACTCGCTTACAACGACGCAAGAGAACGGGAAGTATTACGCGCACGCGGGCGTGCGGGCGCAGAACTCGGGTGTCTTTGGAAAGGCGATCGAATTTTACACGAAGGCGATCGAGTCGGATGACCTTTCGCGGAAAGACTTGGCCCGTGTTTTTAATAACCGGGGCGCGGCCTATAAGAATATGGATTTTTACGACCTCGCGATCGACGACTACAACAACGCCATTCGGCTCAAAAAAGGCTACGCCCGCGCGTATTACAACCGCGGCATTGCCTTCGGTAGCAAAGGCAAGCTGGAGGAAGCCATAAGGGATTACACCACTGCCCTAAAGCTGAATCCGGACGATGCGGCTACGTATAATAACCGGGGCTTGGCATATGAGAGGACCGGGCTCCACAAGAAAGCCATTGCCGATTTTTCGCGAGCGATCTCGCTGGCGCCGGACCTGAGCTATGCCTACTACAACCGTGGGCTTGCCTACGAGGTGGCGAAAGAACGGCGGCGCGCGATTTTGGACTTCAGGAAGTCATATTCCCTGAACCCCGACAATAGCGCCTACCAGGCCAAAATGAAAGATATCGGCCTATTGCAGTGACGGCCCTGCGATCATCCGGCGCCGAAATTGTGTTTTCAATTACAAGATTTTATAATAATTAGGGTCAGTGCCGCACCGTCGGCACTCGCGCCGCTTTGAGGCTACTGCCAGATGCGTCCATGAAGCTTTAATAGATTCTCGAATTCAAGGGGTACCACCGGGGACGCGTTAATTCGATCTTCGATAATCTGTAATAATCTTGGCCGGTTCGCCGCGTGGCTATATTCATTGAGGAAAACGTTTCTGTTCTGCACCGCGCGCTTTTTGAACCTATAATAATTAGTCGTCAGTGAAGTATCCATAAGGCTCTGATGGCAGGTGCTAAACGGCATTTGCGAAGTGTTCGTTTTTACCAGAAATTTGGGAATGAGGCTGTTTTTCTTGCGATTTTGGCAGGGGCAAAGTGCGCGCGCCCTACGGGTTCGGCTGCAAGGTCTCGATCGCGACTCCGGTCACCAAGCCCAAGGGCGGGCAGTTCGTGCTCCACACCAAGGCGCTACACGGCAACCCTTACGACGGCCATACGCTCGGGCCCGTCGTCGCTGAGATGGAGGCGCTCACCGGCGTCGAGACCCGGCGCATCCACGTCAACAAGAGCTATCGGTGCCACAACCATCTGCACAAGTTCAGGGTCTGGATCTCGGGTTAGCTGCGCCGGGTGACCAAGACCATTCGCCGCGAGATGAGAAGCCGAGCCGCCGTCAAGCCGGTGATCAGGCCACCTTCGAACGCCGCCGTCACCTTCTTGCGACAGACGGCTAGAAGATCGAAGGGAAGAAGGGTATTGTCGGTCATGGCGGGTATGGCAAATTCGTTTTGTGGGTATCGAAACACGTCTAACCAACCAACTTCTACACGATTCCAACCATTTGTATTATAAATGCCGATCTGATATCGCGCTTAGTGTGAACAATCCGGGCTAGCGGTTCTTTTAATGAACCTGGGACTGAGAGGCGTATGCGAAAGATAAAATTACTACTTGTGATCGGACTGCTAGGCGGTTTGACAGCAGGATGTGGGGAGAGCATTAGCGATGTGTGCGGCACGGAGGCGCGATGCACCGGGAAAAAGCTGTCGGGTATGATTTACAAACGGGCGGAAATGTACAGGACGGGTGAGGGCGTCGAGAAGGATCCGGTCAAGGCCGTTCAGCTGCATCGGAAGGCCGCAGAGAGGGGACACCTCGGGTCACAGTACTGGTTGGCGGAAAGTTACCGGACGGGTGTGGGCGTCGAAAAGGATCCGGCCAAGGCGGTTCAGTTGCATCGGAAGTCCGCAGAGAAGGGTCACCTCGGGGCCCAGTACTGGTTGGCAGATAGTTACCGGACGGGCGAAGGCGTTGCGAAGGACCCAGCGAAGGCCGTTCAGTTGTATCGAGTGGCTGCGGAGAGGGGCCACCGCGGGGCCCAGTACTGGTTGGCGGAGAGTTACCGGACCGGCGAAGGCGTCGGGAAGGACCCGGCCATGGCCGCTCAGTGGTATGGAAAGGCCGCGGAAAAGGGACACCTCGGGGCCCAGTACTGGTTGGCGGAGAGTTACCGGAACGGCGAGGGCGTCGCGAAGGATCCGGCCAAGGCCGTTGAGTTGTATCGAAAGGCCGCAGAGGAGGGACACCTCGGGGCCCAGTACTGGTTGGCGGAAAGTTACCGGAAGGGTGAAGGCATCGGGAAAGACCCGGCCAAGGCCGTTCAGTGGCATCGGAGGGCCGCGGAGAAGGGACACCTCGGGGCCCAGTACTGGTTGGCGGAGAGTTACCGGAAGGGCGAAGGCGTCGAGAAGGACGTGGCGAAAGCAGCCGAATGGTATTATAAGGCAGCACAGCAAGGTCATGTTGTCGCGCGGGAAAAATTAGAGCAACTGGGAGGATCTTTCTAGCGCGGACCACGCACCAGGATCATGAATTGTAGTCATTCAGATCTATCGATATCACGACTCCCAAGGCAACCTTGCGTGCGAGATCTCGGGAGGCGGAAGAATGTCTCCGTAACCCGATCGGGCCCGGAGAGTGGGTGGCCTTTCATACTGCCCCGAGGTGACGTCGCGAAGCACGTCGCATAACACCTCGTCGAACTTTTTCACGCTTATTTCGGCGGTGAAATCACGCGCGATCGAGTGTTGCGCATTTTTCGAGAGTTCGGAGCGAAGTGACGGGTCTTTCCACAATCGCTCTATCGCATCCGCCCAGTCCCCGTAGTCCCGGCCTTGAATAACGCATCCATTAACACCGTCCCGTATGAGTGCTGGACTGCCATCTTCAAGCCTTGCGACCACCGGCACGCACCCTGTCGCCATCGCCTCCAAGAGAGACAGGGGCATGTCCTCGGACTCGGACAGCAGCACGAGGACGTCATTTTCCAGAAACTCCTGAAGCAATTCCTGCCTCGGTAATTCCCCCGCAATCCGAATCGTCCCATCCACCAATTGACGAAACCATGCCGTTTTGAGGCGCCACAGTGCCGACCCATCCGGATCGTCTCCCACCAGCGTCAGGGTAAAGGGCACGTTCCTGGCCTCGAGGCATTTGACCAGGTCCCTGAGGTCCAGGACGCGCTGCTGCTCCTGGACAAGTCGACCACAGTATATCAGTCGAATTTCAGCGGCGCGCCTGACCGTCTTCCGGCGCTTGATGTCCCTCATCGAAACCGTGGAACTCGGAATTACCTGGATCTTGTCGGCGAACGCGGGGTTCAAATCGCGAATTCTCTCGCCCCACGCTTCCGTTTCACAGACGATCGCGTTCCAGTACCGGCCAAGGCGATAGGCATGCTCGAAACACGCGGAGTCGTCCGACCGAATCCAGCCCACAACACCGATTCGATCCGAGAGAGCCGGCGTCACCGCTGAAGAAAGATAATCGTCCGTATCGAGAATGATGCAGGGCGCGTTATATTCGAAATCCGCCATTAGGGCCTCCCACAGCCCCACGGTGGACGCCTCCGTCGGCTCGATGTGACGCGTCGGCAAGCAGGGTCCGAGATCCTCATCGCTCTGCCCCGTCGCCCCGCCGCGCGACCTCGGCCCGGTCACGATCAATTCGACGTCCCAGCCATATTGCCCGAGCCCTTGGCCAAGGACCTCTACCACGCTGCTCACGCCGCTGTTGGTCCAATCGGAACAGGGAATAAGGAGCTTCTTCCGGTTCGACCATCCAATCACCTTTGCCGGGCGATCGTGCGGTTTGCAGAGTCCGGACTGTTCGCAGATTCGCAAGAGTGACGACACGTACTTCGGGAAGCTGTAGTCCTTTTCGACCGTCAGCCTATTGGCCTCGCCCGTATCTCGCCGGAAATCCTCGTCATCGACCAACTCAAGTATCTTTTGACAGAGTGACTCCACGCCCAGGTAAGGAACGGCCAGGCGATCGCTTTCGCAAATTACTTCCTTCGCGCCGGTTCCGCGATCGAAGCATATGACGGGCAAGCCGGCGGCCATGGCCTCCAGCACAACACAGGGGAAGGGGTCCAATCTCGAACTCATGACGAAGATATCGGCGGCCAGGAAATATCTATCCGGCCTTGCACGGTCGCCAAGGAAGAAAACAGTGTCCTCCAGCCCGGTCCTTTCCAGATCTCCATCCAGCCAGAACTGGATGGGCGAAATGCCGTTTGGGCCTATCTGCAGGGGGTCGCTGTTGCCAACCCACAAGAAAGCTATGTGGCTATCGGGCCTCTGCCTCCGAACCATCGCGGCGGCGGAGAGAAACAAATCGCATCCCTTTCTTTGCGATACCTCGCCGCAACCGAGCACCAAGATCGTGTCCTCCGGCAAGCCGAGCTCGTCGCGAACCTTTTCAATCTCTTCCTCCCGTTGGCCGATCGGGAACTCGGCGTAGGGAATACCCTGAGGAAGCACGACAGCATTTTCGAACTTCTGCCCATTTTTCTTCTCTGCCGAAGCAAGCACCACCGATGCCGGGTAGACGGCAATGCGCGCCTGCTCCGAAATTCTTCGAAATAGAAGATCCGGGTACCAGTCGGGAAATTCGTGAATCAGGCTGATGAACGGAATGCCAAGGTGAAAGAAGGCGTCCATGAGATGCCAAGTCCCCGCGGAATTGCAGATCCCGAACGCCGGTTTTGCATACATCAAGCTGTGCACGAGCAGACGAACCGCGGAGTGATTCAGCTTCCTGTGTATTCGAATTTCATCGAGATCCACGACCGCGGCGACCTTTTGGAAATCCTCCTTTAACGGCCCGCCCGCGCCCAAAAAAACAACGCATTCGAATCCATGCTCCTGGCATAAAAGTTCGACGATCCTCAAAATAATAAGCGGCGCACCCGTTCTCGTTGCATCGTGAGAGGTAATAAAAACACACGGCGTGTTCGATTGCCCGCGCGCCAGTCGACTGTCGGGCGTCTTCAGGACGCCCCTCATAACGTCTTCATGACGCTTGCTGACATAGTGTCGGCGGTGGATGCCACGCTCTATAAAGTGCGTGAGTGGATCGATGCGCTCTTCTTTGCATTCGGGGTGGCGGTCGAAATAGTATTCACAATCGAACAGGGGATTCGGCGAGTGTCTCGGGTAGTCGAAAATACGGCTTCTGAAATGTGACAGGGGGTCGGTTTTGTTTCGTCTTATCTTCGGGTCTTTTTGGTCATAATGCTCCGTATCGAAGAGCGGATGGGGGTCCAACAGATCGAAAGCCCCCCGGGTGATAAAATGAACCAGGGGATTTGCATCGCCGAGTTCCGATTCCGATACTTGTTTGCAATAGTAGGATATGTCGAACAGCGTACAGGGGCTAATTTTCTTGTCCGCTCCCTCGGACAAGAAATGCAGTATCGGTTCTACTCCCTTTTCCTTGAGGCCCGGTACCTGCGAATAATAATACTCGATTTGAAATAGTGGATGAGGGTCGAGGCTATTCCGATATCCTACCGATAAGTAATGCTGCGCGAGGTCCTTCTGGGACTTTTGTTCCAACTCTATGCCGGCCCGGGCGAGGCCTTCGGCATAGAACTTGGCATCGAACAGGCCCGATCCGACAATTTTCCTCCACTCGTCGGTGCGAGAACCGCTTCGCCCCGGGGCCCGCCTCAAAAGATCCATTCTTCCCTCGCTCGACGCGAAAATTCCGAGGCGAAGCCCCGTGCCTCAACCTGATCGTCTTTTACATATTGGCCGATCTCGAAAGAATTCCCTAATGCCTTCATTGCGTCAACATCACCGGTCGCGTCTGGCGAGAGTAAACTCCCAGGACACGCACGAGGCCGGCGCAAAGGACAGGTCTGCCATCGTGTGAAGGCATGAAATCGATCGGCATCGTCGGCGCTGTACCGAACGGTGTAAACGCAGCATATGCCTCTATCCGTTTCGTGTAATCAAGTACGACGTTTGACAATCCGCATAGCCTCGGGGTTCGACAGAACAAATCTCTAATCCCGGGGGCAAAATTTTTCTAAAATAACGTTCCGATATAAACACCTGACCCCACATACCGTCAGAGTGCAGGCTGGTCGCCATGAAGTCTACGCGCCTCATATCTAGGCCGATTTCGTGCACAGTTTGGCGAATTGTTTTTGTAGTACTTTCATGCTCAAGGAAACTGTTGTCTTCAATTCTCTGGAGGTATCCCTCGTCATGTAGAGTAACGTATAACAAACCACGGTCAGAAATTATTCTACGCAACTCCAAGAGCCACGACAGGTGAAGCTCTGTAAGGTGCGTGAATACAGAGTTACATATAATCAGATCGAAATAGCCGTCTCGGAATGGAAGGTGGGGAATTGTCGTGTTAACAAAGAACCGAAATGGAGGGCTTAGATTCTCTAATGCCCAAAACATGAGGTCTGACCGGATATCGCAGCCCCACAATTCTTTTTTGGACGATTGGTTCGCAAACCAACGCAAGACACGTGCGTTGCCGCATCCAAAATCTAAAATGTGGCGACAATCGTCCAGTGGGCGCCCCGCTCGTTCCAGTGCATTTGTAATAGCGTCAGACTCGCGCCGTCCTGCTACGAGATGCCGGTCAGCGGTCTCGCCGTACTGCATCAATTCTGGTGGCGGCGTCGGAAGCGCCGAAGGATCACAGCAAGCTGTCTCGCGACCTTTTTTAATGTTTATTGCAGGTATGCTACCGGACCGTGGGGCCTGTGTGTAAATCGCCATTTCCCGAGTGACTCCATCTGAGTGCGCTATAGGATAGCACAATTCGAGATCACGGAGGAATCTCGCATTGATGCGACGCGTTGAATAGGGAGTCGTTTCGATTAAGCCGCTACCTCTTCGGCATCTCCAGTAATGCCCGACTGACCAAGATCGGCCAGCTGCCGTCATGAGTAATTGCGGCTAGTATTGGATCGCGATATTATTGGTCTGGCCTATGGTCTTGTTGTCGAGACGGTGTTGCAGTGCGGTCCAGGGGCAAGGATCATCCGGCATGATCGAGGGTCGCGACGACCGGGGTTGCGAGTTTTTTCGATCCCGGAAAAGCCTCTCCGTCATGATCATAGAAAGGCCGGAGTGGTGAGGATGCCCATTTCGTGTCGTGGGGACTTGGGTTTGGTAGTTTCCGAAAGTATTATACTGGAATCCAGAGATGCCGTTAAAAACATTACTTGATGGTGATTTTAATAAATATCTCCAGGAGGAGCGGAATCACGACCGTTGTCTTTGGCTGTTCTTGCACATACCCAAGACAGCCGGTTCATCCTTCGGCAGTGAACTTGCCAGGTATCTTAGACCGAAGCAAAATATCGAAATAGATTACAGCCGGATCGCCCAGCTCCAAGTGGAGGGCGACCCATTTCGATTTTTGATGCGGGAGGCCGTGCAGGAGTTTATCGCGAACACCAGAGTCGACCCCCACCGGTTAGCCATGGGACATCTCGTATCAAGCGATGCCCGCATGATTTCCTCGCAAGTCGAGCACGTCAAGCTGGTCTCAATGCTTCGGCACCCGGTCGATCGTTTTGTGTCCGACTTCCGATACCAAAGAACGCCGGGGCACCCTCTTTTCCGGGATTTTATAGAGAAGTTTCCGACCATCGAGGATTACTTGGACTCCGGTGAGACCGATAATTTGATGGCAAGAACATTATGTGAAGGCCCGCTGGATGTGCGAGAGTTAATCGACCATATCGAGCGAAATTTTTCCTTCGTGGGATTTCAAGAGGACTATGCCCTGCATTTCAGCCTGATGATGCGGCTTCTCGGGACCAAGGGCCGCCCCACGTATTTCGAAAGAAAGACCGAGGATTGCAGGGATAATATGGTTAACGTCACGGACCGGTTGTACCAGCGGATCGCCAACCAAAGCAGCATTGACATGGAATTCCATGCGCATTTCAAACGGCGGTTCGAAGAGATCAGAATTCCACTTCTGGCATACCTTCGTGAGTCTGGATAATCTTGCTTCGCTCCCCATGGGCTTTCCGGAACGGCCTGCCCGGCGGCCGCGTCTTGTCGCGCGGCAGATCATCTACGCCCGCTTCGGCCTAGCGCCCGCCGTCGCCAACGCCATGCCGCCGGCCGCCATGAGGGGTCCTCTATAATAATTCTGCGCCAGTTATTATATTATAATAAAATAAATGGTTGCGGCATGTGAAAGTCTGAATTTCATGATTGTTGGAGGTGTCCGAAATTCGGGCATTAACCATGATGGTGCCCGTAACGGTCGATACGGCGTGTCGCTGGCGGTGAAGACGAAGAAAGCCCGCACAATGACAGGCAATATGTTGTAAAATCACACTTGGCCGGTTGAGGCTGTTGGTTGCGTGGACCATCGGCGACGGGCGTCGATTCCGCAGGGAAAGGCTGAAATGACTGGTTTTCATAAAGCAGGTCCAAACCAGGCCCTGATTGTGTCGGGGGGCTGGCAGCAACCCAAGATCGTGGTGGGAAGAAGAGTCTTTGTCATCCCGGTTCTCCAGAAAGTGCAGGCACTTTCCCTGGAGACGGTAATGGTGCGGGTTGAATCTCCCAAGGTCCACACCAAGCGGGGCGTTGCGGTCTCCGTGGTGGCGATGGCCGCGGTGAAAGTCGCGGAGTCGGAGGATGCCATCAG
>SMVA01170959.1_pt1 | contig 10802 bp, 10 predicted proteins | sample 2456451 | NCBI WGS metagenome assembly SMVA01 (sample SAMN11095933, study PRJNA526329) | marine sediment metagenome | biome: Marine sediment; feature: Surficial sediment; material: Deep marine sediment; isolation source: Hadal surficial sediment | place: Pacific Ocean | collected 2014-05 | depth...
ATATGAGCGACTTGCAGTTTTTCCGCGACAGCTTTGAGATCAACTTCCTTGTGCTTGAACGAGAACGTTGACGTGCGTGAGGCAACGCGGAGATTCGGGATTCGCGTGAGGACGTTCAAAAGCTCTTCAGTGAGGCCATCGCAGAAGTGCTCCTGATCTTTTTCAGCGCTCATATCGGGAAAGGGCAGCACAGCAATCGACGGACCGCTGGCCGGTGTGGCCGTGTTTTGTGCTTCTGCAGCTTCGGGCCGCGCAGCATCTTCGGAGCGTTTAATGCCGCGCGGTGTGATATCGAACATCCAGCTGAGTATCAGTGCCACTGGAAAGCCGGCCGCCAGAATACCGAGCACAAGCGCGATCGACCAATCTGGCAGTCCCATAGCCGGGAACATGACATCGGCCAATTGCATGACCACCCAGGCACCCACCAGGTAGGCGATGCCGACCCTGATGACCTTTCGTTCACGAAGTTCGTGGAAGAAATCTCCCATCGACATTTTATAGGCATATCGGCTGGTGTTTCCCCGGCAACTTTCCAATCACGAATGCGCGCAGTGAGATCGTCTTCGAATGGGCTTTCGGTACGCAGGAATTCCAGTACCTTATGACGCCGGGCTTCGAGAAGTGCATCTAGAAAAGGTGCCGGATTTATTTGTTGCAAGATCAGACCGGCACCTTGTTCCCGTAAGAGCAGTTTCCAGAGAGTAAGGGCAATAACACCGCTGTCCGGATACCACCTGGATTGGCCTAATGACCCGGTGAAGGTCAGGGAAGTGATCAGATTGATTGAAGCGGACGGCTGGCGACTGCACCGAACGAGGGGAAGTCACAGGAATTACAAGCATCCGGCAAAGCCAGGCACCGTGACCGTCGCTGGTAAAATGAGTATGGACATAAGACCCGGTACACTCCAAAGCGTTCGTAAGCAGGCTGGGCTAATATGAGTCCCATGGAATACCTTGTCATCATCGAAGAAGGCCCGGCCAGCTTCAGTGCCTATGTCCCGGACTTGCCCGGTTGTGCCGCTGCAGCCGAAACCCGGGAAGAGACGCTTTCGCTGATGCAGGAGGCCATAGAATTTCATATTGAAGAAATGAAGGCATCCGGCGAAGACGTACCTCCGCCGACTTCCCATGGCGAATTGGTGAAAGTGCGGGCTGCGTAACGGGGAGATGGTACCTTTTTCCTAACAGACTACTGCATCTCTCTAAAGTGCTCAGTCTTGCGAATCATCGTCAAAAAGCACACGGTCGAGAGTCCCGCTGCGCCGAAGATCATGCACATCACCATGATCTGGTAGCGCACTGCGATAAGGGGTGACACGCCGGACAAGATCTGCCCTGTCATCATGCCTGGCAGAGAAATCAGGCCGACGGCAAGAAGCGAATTGATGACCGGTATCATCGATGTTTTGAATGCGATATCTCGCGCACGTTGAAATGCGACGCCATTTTCAAGCTCCGCATGTAAACGCTCCAGCGCCAGGCTGATGTTGGTCATGCTGGCCGCGAATATCATGCCGGCGAGCGGAATGATGAGACTTGGCTGATACCAGGGCTCGAGTTGCAACACGCCCTGGGTAATCAGGAGCAGGGTGGTACCGCCGCCGAGCAGGACTGACACCAGGGACGCCGGGAATAATGAGGCTTTTGGCAGGTCCACCGTATTGAGTGCGATCCAGCTCGCGGCGACCAGCATCACGCTTAGCACTCCGCTGATAATCAGCCCGGATTCTGTCTGGAAGATGTAGACAAGGACGTAACCAATTAACGTCAACTGGATGAGCATACGCGCGATGGCCTGCAGCGCGCGACCATAGCCTTGGCTCCAGCGCCACATTAAAACCACGACGATGGCGACCGGGATGAAGGAAAGCGCCAGTCTAGGCACTGATATGGTTGCAATATCCACTGTGGGTCACCTCTTGAATCGTGGCCAATCAGGACAGAGCGTGCAGATTAGTGCCGAAAAGGCATTTGGTCTATATTGATGAGAGATCCTTGAAAAAGGTGCCAAGTCGTTGGTGCCAAGACAACGCAAAACTATGATACGAAGATCGGCAATCGCTCGCTGGGGCGAGCTCCTACAGGCGGTTTCTACAGGCGGGTTTCTACAAGACGGCTGCAGTTGTCAGTAGCCGGCATCAAAATCGATGACGTACTTGAGCGGTTGCTCTTCGATGTAACGGCGAAAGTTTTCTACAAAAATCGGCACGATGAGTGACGAATGACTCACTGCTGCGATGTGGGCGGATATAGATAAATTCGGCGTGTCCCAGAGCGGGCTGTCCCGCGGTATGGGTTCCTCATCGAAGACATCCAGTGCCGCGCCCGCCAGTTTATTGTTGCGCAGTGCATCGATCAGTGCTTCGTCATCGACGACATTGCTGCGGCCGATGTTAATGAAGTAGGCGTGTGCAGGAAGTCGTGCCAGTGCGGCTGCATCGAGCAGCTTATCGGTAGCGCTGGTTTGTGGAAGTGCTGCAATCAGGTAGTCGAGGTCTTCGAGAAAATCGTGTAGCTGAGCAGGCTTCAGCACTTGTTCAAATTCTGGCGACTCGGCGCCCGAACGACTCAGGCCCCTCACCTTCACGCCGAAGTGTGTGGCCGTTTTTGCGATGTGCCGGCCGACGGAACCGGCGCCCATGACGCCGAGACGTTTCCCCTGGAGCGTGCCAGAATAGGTTTTGTACCAGTTGTGTGCGCGCTGCGCATTAGCGCGCAGCACCACCTTCAGTTCGTGAGCCAGCAAGTAGCCAATCACGTATTCCGACATTTGTGGGCCGAACACATCCTTGATGCCGGTCAAAACATAATCGCGCTGATCAAGCGCCATCAGGGGGGTGACGCCGGCCCAGGTGGACTGGATCCAGTCCACCGCCCACATTTTAGGCAGTACCGCCGCGATCATGTCGGGATTGCCGAATATGACCGACTCGTCCGTGTATTCGGCCAGTGCCTGTCCCGCCGAGGTGCAGGCTTTGATCGCGATAGGGAAATCCGCGAGGCGGGCGATATCCTTCGCAAGCTGCTGCGCATTTGCGGTTATGATCAGGCAGTCTGGCATATTGAATTCAGTGTTGTCCCATCATCGACAGCGGGAAGTCTGGTAATGCTGATGAAGCTGTCAGGTCGGTTTTCTTGTCATGACATTGGATTTAAGAATGACAGTATGACTTCGCGCTCAAGAGAACGGAATGTGCTCCAGTATATCAACCGATGCAGATATCGATGAAGATCTGGGTCGATGCCGATGCATGTCCGGTCGCGATCAAGGAGATTCTCTTCAAGGCGGCAGCGCGCACCAAAGTTTCCCTCATTCTGGTCGCCAACCAGGCGATGCAGACGCCCAATTCCCGCTATATCAGTACCGTGCAGGTTCCGCGAGGATTCGACGTCGCCGATGACGAGATAGTGAAAAGACTTGACGCAGGGGACTTGGTGATCACGAGTGATATTCCTCTCGCAGCAGAGGTCATCGACAAGGGTGGCCACGCCCTGAGCCCGCGCGGCGAGTTGCACACCACCGAGAATATTCGGGCGCGTCTGAACATGAGAGACTTCCTGGACACGATGCGGGCCAGCGGTTTCGATACCGGCGGACCGGCGGCTTTTAGTCAGCGCGATCGCCAGCAATTTGCAAATAATCTCGATCGGCTGCTGACGAAATACGCCAAAGACAATGACTAAAGATACTAATAAAGGTACCGGATTTATTTAGGAAAAATAAATCCGGTACCTTTTAACTCGTGAGGAACTCATACAATGTGCAAAATTAATCCCGTAGCATTCCTGATTGCCACTCTTTTGATCAGCGGCGGCGTAGTCGCCAGTGACAATCCTGACTTTCGCTATATAGAACCGGACGGCGTCGCGTTGCCACAAGGGTCATTTGGACTGGGCATTGTGATTGAACCTGGCCATCGATTGGCTTTTCTGACCGGCAGGACCGGAAGTAATGCGGATGGCAGTTATTCTGCTGACTTCGAAACCCAGGCCAGGAACGCACTTGCCTCAGTCGCTCAGTTACTCAACGAGATCGATATGGACTGGCCGGATGTCGTGAAAATAAATGTTTACCTGACAAACGTGGCGGATATCCCGGTCTGGGGCAGGGTCCGTGATGAAATAATCGGTGATTCCAGGCCCGCTGGCACGGGCGTCATCGTTAAAGCATTGGCCAGTCCGGATGCCAGGGTCGAGGTTACCGTGATTGCTGCACAGAAAGTCGACTAAGGCTGGATACTTCCGGTGCCGGTGTTGCCTTGGTCGCCGGGGACAATCGGACCAAAGGTGCCGGATTTATTTCGCAAAAATAAATCCGGCACCTTTATACACTATTCGCTGCGAAGTGCTTCCGATGGCGTGATCCTGGCCGCATTCCTCGCCGGCCAGTAAGAAAACGTGAGGCTTAGAATAATGGCCGCTACAAAAGGAATGATTACTGTCCCACTACCGGTAGATACAGGCACCGGCAGAGCGTCTCGGCCGAGCACCAGTAATAGATAAGTTCCGCCGATCGCGACAACGGCGGCTATTCCGGTTATCAGGCTTGCTTCCATAAGGAACATGGAAATAATATCCTGCCTGGATGCCCCCAGGGCCCTGCGCAAGCCTATTTCCGAAACGCGGGACCTCACACTATTGAGCATCAGGCTCATCAGTGTTGTTCCGGCCAGGAGCAAAGCCAGCGCAACAACAGACCCGGCGGCCATAGTGATGGTTTTGCCCAATTTATTAATACCCTGTATCAGGGTCTCAGGTGTTACCCACGAGATATCATCCAGATGATTCGCCGGCCCCAATAACAGTCTTCGCGACAACATTTCCGAGGCTTCAAGGCTTGCCGAATCAGGAATCTTTACAAAAATGGCATCTAAAGTTTCGTCCATTTGCAGGGAGCTATCGGCCCAGTAAGGAACCAGTGTCTTGGGCACAAATACAACACGCTCCCCGAGAATCAAGTCGGCATTGCCGACTTCGGTATCGAGCGCTGTACCGCCTGTTTCAACGATGCCAACAACATTGAAAGGTATATTCCGCAGCATAATAATATCCCCGGTTTTCCAGCCCCATTGGCTCGACAACGTATGGCTTATAACCGCGCTACGCTCGCGAGCAGCAATATCCCGGGAATCAAGAAAACGTCCATCGCTTAATCGCCATTGCCTGATATCAGCAAATGAACTGTCCGTCGCAATAACGGAAAGGAAGGAATTCGTGCCAGAGGTGGGCACGTCGTAGCGGCGTACCGTTGCCACTATATGGCCGGGCAAATTCTGCTCCAACAGCAATGCGTGTTGCAGCGTGAGGCCGGTATTGTTGGTTGCAGTAACCTCCGACTGGTTAATGATGGCAATGACATTGACGCCCAATTCATCGATCATTTGATCCGCGCTGTCGCGCAGCCCCGCCATGACAGCCATCAGAAACGTCAGAGACGCGATGCCGATGCCAATAGCCGATATCGAGATGGCCACCCCGGCCGGTTGAGCCCTGATACCTTCAACAATGTCTTTGAACGTACGCCTCATCCTTCAACAGACTCCCTGGCTATTTATATGACCGTCATTGCAAACCAGATGCCGCGAACAATATTTCAGGAAAGATTCATTATGAGTGGCCATCAGTATGGTCAGGCCGGCTTGATTAAGCGTATAGAGGTAATCCATAACAGCATTCGCTGACGAGGAATCGAGATTCCCGGTCGGCTCATCTGCAATCAGCAATTTCGGCATCAGGGCAACCGCCCTGGCGATCGCAACGCGCTGCATTTCGCCGCCAGAGAGTAATCGCGCAGGTCGGTCCGCGATCGCACTTAAGTGCATCATCTCGAGCGCCTGGCTCGCTCTCGCTCTCGCCTCCGCGCTGCTGTAATCGAGGTACCTGAAACGGAAAAGAACATTCTCAAATACGGACCGATGCGGCAGCAAATAATATTTTTGGAAAACTATACCGATGCTGTTTTTTCGCAGATCACATAATTCAGTGCCGCGAAGCGATGCTACCTCTTGTTCTTCAAAAACAAGCTCTCCGGATGTTGGTACATCAAGCAGGGCGGCAAGATGTAAAAATGTAGACTTTCCAGATCCCGATGGGCCGGTAATTATCGCGAACTCCCCTTTGCTCAGCGACAGGCTCACAGAATGCAATACATCCACCGAACCATGAGAAGCCGGGAAACTTTTACTGACGTCGTGAAATTGCAGGATGTCTGCTGAGCTGTTCACTTGATAACGAGTCCGTCACCAGCTGATACGCCCGCAATGACCTCAAAAAACTCGTTATTCGACATCCCCAGCTCGAGCAGGCGTTTTTCCACCCCGGATTCGGTGACTACTTGCACGTATGGCTGCCCATTCTCCCAACTGACTGTGGTTCTCGGTATCACGGTGGCATTTTCATTGGAGTAGGAAAAAATATTGGCTGTAACGCTCATACCGGGTCGCAGCACCGGTGATATGTCTTCAAGATCAATGGTAGCGCGAAAGTATTTTTGCCAGGCGGGGTGCAACGGTGAGCTCTGTGCAATAGCACCGACTGAGCGTACGATCCCGTTAAGTTTGAGCCTCGGAAACGCCACCGGATAAATAATGACGCTGTTTCCTTCCTGAACACGTGACAGTTCGTTTTCCGGGACTTCTATATGAATCACGAGGTCATTGATATTCGGGATCACCAAAAAGGGCTGATTGGGGAAAACAGTATCTCCAATTCTGACTACCCGAAACTCCCCTCCAACACTGATCGGCCGGTAGGAAGTCACACCATCGGTGGGCGCGCGAATGATACTTTTGTCGAGTTGTTCCCTGATCAGATTGTGCTGCTGTTCCGCGGAAGCCAATGTTGCTTTGGCTTTCTGTAACTTTGATGGGTGCAAATACTTTTCCGTTAATTGTTTTTTCAGTCTCAGGGTGTCAAGCTGGACAATTATTTCATCGACCTTTAATTCCTGTTTTCTCACCTCCTGATCCGAGACGAGGCCCTCCCTGGCAAGTTTGATACTTTCCACCAGGTACTGAGATTCAGTTTCATAATCTAATATTGTTTTAGAGAGCTCGACTTCAATATTTTTTAGTTCAAGAGGCAGCTCGGCTTTTTCCAGCCCGTTAAGTTCCAGCCTGGCGAGGGTGACATCTCTCTGCAACTTGACAAGTTCACGCTCCAGGTCAGACGAGTCAAAACGCACCAGTACGTCACCCTTCGATACCCTGATGCCCTCGGGGACAATATGTATTATTGTGGCGGTCCCGTAAAAATGGGACATTATTGTAGAGACGGTCTTGGATTCCAGTTGACCCTGATAACTTGCCCAGACAACTAATGGTTCCTTTTTGGCGTGTATTATTTCTTTACCCGCGATAGAAGGGCTGTGTGCAGCTCCACCAAGCAGATACAGGAGCACCGAGATGCCGAGCAAAAAAGGAACTGAAAATAGAAGCCGGTAAGTCATTGGAGACTGTAAATACTTTGTGGCTTCAGGTTGCGAGGGGATTCCACCAGCGTGCCCAGGGCGCGCATCAGGCGGTAGCCCGAATTAACGGACTCACTTTGTGCCAGGAAGAGTCGATTTTCGGACTGAACGAACGCGGTTTCAGCATCGGTGACAGAGAAATTATCTTCCCTGCCGAGTGTAAAGAGCCGCCGTGTCAGTTTTGCGCGGGAATCCGCCAGGTCGAAGTTACGGCTCGCGATATCCAGTTCCTGCCTGGCCCGGCGATGAGCAAGCAAATGTTGTTGTACCAGCCGGGCAATAGATAACTCGATAATTTCAATCAACTGCGTGGCCGATCTTTCCCTGTAGGCTGCTGAGCCTAGCTTGGCCCGTTCGATGGCAGGGTTCAGATCGGTGCCTACAGAAACACGAAAGAACCAGATATTTTCATTAAGGTCGAATACACCGGAAGAACCCACACCGTCACCCCGCCATTCATGACCGACGGTCAGTCTCACGTCCGGCAACAGGCTCCTGCGAGCAATTTGCACGTTTCTCAACGAATCTTCGCGATCCTGAATTACCTGTGCATAGTCGACCCTGTTCTTCAGGGCTATCTTCACGGCATCGTTTATTTCTGGTATCTCAAAATCCAGGACCGGGACTGGTGCCAACTGGAACTCGGCGTCAAGTGGGACGCCCAGCAGTTCGACGAAATCGTTTCGTGTCGAGGACAGACGTTCTTTAGCGAACGCAAGCCGCGATGCCGCCTCTCCACGGAGAAGCGCTACCCGGAGCGTATCGACACGCGTCGTTTTGCCAAGAAGCTCATGTGCTTCGGTGACACGATGTAGCTGATCCATGCGCTTGAATGATTCGGTGTCTGAATCAACCTGGCGTCGCAAGCGAAGCAGGCTTTCGTAAGTTTCGACGACGGTGATAACAAGGTCATTTTTCTGCAACTCGTATCGGCGTTGTGCGGTTTTCAGATCGTTGCCGGCCTGAATAAGTCCCTCGCCGTGGATAAGACGGCCGAAATTTCTAAATATCGGTTGAGTGATCGCGATTTGAACACGTCCCCCTTGATTCAGACCAAGACCGATCAGTTCATCTGGCAATTCGTCAACCGTCCCCCTGATACTAAACTCCGTGCCTGTAATCAGTTTTTTTGACGTAACCAAACCATATGAATAGCCATTGTCTCCCTGGGAACCAGTGACTGATGCTTGTGGCCGGACACTGAGACGAAACTCAGCCTGTGTTACATCGATGCTGAATTTTGTAGCGTCGGCATCGAGCGCCGTGCGCACCAGGATTCTGTTCTGAGTGATGGCGTAACTAATCGCCTGGGACAGGTCAATCGACTCACTGCCCCAGGCATGACTATGCCCCAGTCCAAGAAGAGCACTGACGAAGCCAATCAGAAGTGTTTGGTGGCGGGTAATGGTTTCACTTCCTGCATGGGTGTAAAAGCAATAGAAGTTTAAACCAGCCTAATTGGTTTCCAGCTGGAGAACACAGTGATGAGCAGAAAGAGCCGGAAATATCCGTCTCTGTCTTACTGAACACATTGGGTAGTCGATACGATCGGCGTACCTCCCATACACACGCACCATGACGAGTAGTCCGCCCACCATGCGCTCCCAAAACCCTGCGGCGCAGAGCCACAATTCGCCCCCGTACCGGCGGCGGTACTCAATCCAACGGCAAGCGCAGCCGCACCGGCAACAGCAGCACCACCCACTAATATCATTGCCCCGACATTAGGTCCCGCAGCGGCGGCAGCAGGCGCAGTCGTAACGGGGGCTTCTTCAACAACAGAGGGAGGAGGAGGTTCCGGTAGCCTGTCACTCTGGGCTACTTTCTCTTTCGGCAGGTTGCAGTTCTCTGATTGAAGAGCAGCAAGGTTAACCATTTCACTATAGTCACGCGAATAACCCCACTCCATTGCGTCAACCGCACTTTGCACCCGCCGCGCCGCGCCAGCTTCGATAAAGGCCTCTTCTGTGGTCACGATCAGGTTGACTGAAGTCAGACCAGCGTCATACGCGAGCTTGCCTAAGGGACCACCGATCGCGGTCGCAAATTCTCCCCCAAGCTCTTCCGCCAGGCCACTGTTTACAAAGAGTTCATTTGTTCGAGCGAATTTCGGCTGCAGGTTCGACATCTCCACCTGGTGGTCCAAACCGAACTTGGTGCCTGCCTCGAAACTTGCCGGGGCCTTCTTGAGGAAACTACCGGCATCTTCGAGGCCCTTCATCGATTTCAGCCACAACTTTATCTGTTTATCTGACACGCCTGAATTACGCATCGCGGTGATGCGTTTTTTTATGCTAGTCGTCGTCTTCAGGTAATCACCGGCAAAAGAAGTCATCAGGTTTACCGGTGCGTCACTCATGATCCGGTCGGCCTTGGCCCACGCTTCGCGACTCCCTTCCTGCAGGCCCGGGAGCATGCTCTTGGTCTTCTCGATCGCTTTACCTCGTTCTGCGAGACGACCGGTTAGCTCCTCAATTCTGGCCGGTGCTGCGCTGCAATCGACGTATGGGCGGCTTTGGGACGCTTCGCGCATGAGTGGAACGGTGTCTGCAGTAGCCAGGGTAATCGGTAATCCAGTTAGCACTACCAGTCCGGCGGTTAACATCAGGCAAATTACGCGTCTGATATGAAAAACTAATCCATCTGCTTGATTAATCCCGTTCATAGTTGGCTCAGGTTCCAATAGACATCTAGAGGTAAGTTAGAGAGGCGCTCTCTCAAAAAAACAGTTTTTTCCCCCTTCTGTTGACAAAACAAGGATCTGAGTCACATTCCATAACTTCGTGTTTTTCCACGATATATAAAGGAGAATTGGTCGACGAATCAGGACCCGATTTCCCGGCTGAATTGCATTATCATTTTTGAAAGAACGACAAAAACACGTCTTGGGGAGCAGGCGGTAATGAGGGCAAGAAAGACCATCCGAACGAGAATTCCTGTGTTTCTGGCTGTGTGCCTTGCTGGTCTGATGCCTGGCGCCATGCCAAGGGCAGTGGGCGAGTCCAATGCAGGGTATTGACGGGTTAATTACGCAGCCGTGGCCAAATCGATTGGAAATTGCTTGTCATGCTACAGCGCAATTCCAAGACAAAAATGCACGCGATCGGAAAACTCTATAGTTCTTGGCTGAAACAAGGTGACGGCCAAGATTGAATAAATTGTAAACGGCAGCATGCACTGTCAGGAATCGCTGGGCTTGTTGCGTTGAGTTGAATCGACGCATGCCCCGTTCTCGAACTCGCGTTGGCTGATGCGAAAGTTCTACCCTGTTGTTGGCATTCTGCGATGTATCATGAATCGTATCTGGAATCAGCTCACGATGTGCGACG
>SMVA01176654.1_pt1 | contig 10802 bp, 11 predicted proteins | sample 2456451 | NCBI WGS metagenome assembly SMVA01 (sample SAMN11095933, study PRJNA526329) | marine sediment metagenome | biome: Marine sediment; feature: Surficial sediment; material: Deep marine sediment; isolation source: Hadal surficial sediment | place: Pacific Ocean | collected 2014-05 | depth...
AGGGGCGGCTCTTGGCCCGCCGTCTAACCGAGCGTTTCGAGGTTTGCGGCGTCGATCGGGTCCGATGGGAGGGGCACCCGAGGGGAGTTCGCCCCTATGTGGTTGATCTGCGAAAGAAGAAATTCGAAGACGTGATCCGCACCGAAAGGCCGGCCTGCGTGGTTCACCTGGGTTTCATCCAGGGCTTTCGGACCGATGAGCGCGAGCGGCACGATGTGAATGTGGGCGGAACGAAGCAGTTGCTCGATCACTGCCTCCACCACGGTGTGAAAAGCCTGATCGTGCTCTCGAGTGGCTACGTGTACGGTGCCTTTCCCGAGAACCCCTATTACATGGACGAGGATTCCCCACTTTCCGCAAGCCGGTCCTATCCCGAAATCCGCGACCACGTCGAAGTCGACACACTGGTCTCGGCGTTCCTCTGGCGATACCCACAGATCCGGACCTGTGTGCTCCGGCCCGTGAATGTGCTCGGCTATTACGCGCATTCGATGATCAGCCGCTACCTGCGCGAGCGGCGCGTTCCCACCGTGATGGGTTTCGATCCGATGATGCAATTCATTCACGAAGAAGATCTGAGCACCGCGATCGAGCTGGCGATCGATCATCGCCTCCAGGGCGTGTTCAACGTCACGGGTCCGGGTGAGGTTCCTCTGCGCACTGCGATCCGCGAGGCGGGTGGCGAATCCTGGTCGATCCCCGAAGCGGTCTTGCGGCCGCTGTTTCGACGCCTGTTTTCCTGGGGTCTGAGTGGTTACCCGCCGGGTGCGCTCGACTTCCTCAAATATCCGATCACGCTTTCCGGCAAGCGCTTCGCGGATGCGACGGGCTTTCAGCCGCTGTTTGGGCTCAAAGAGACCCTGCAGAGCGTACGGAGCTGAGCGATGGCGCGTTCCAGTGCACTCGAGGCCTTGGTCGACTTTGCGGGAGCGATGCTGCCGCTGAGAGCCCTCAACCTCCAGACGGTCATCGACGACCACCTCAGCCAAATCCCCAACAAACTCAACGAGTATGGCTACGACGCCTACGGGATGAACCCGCTCTGGATGCGCCGCGTGCTAATGCCCTTCGCGTTGCTCTACCGCTACTACTTCCGCGTCGAGGTATCGGGCATCGACCGCCTACCCGAAGGGCGTGTCCTCCTGATCGCCAACCACGCGGGCCAGCTCCCCTTCGATGCGTCGATGTTGGGGATGGCGCTGCTGATGGAGGCACGACCGCCCCGGATTGCGCGCTCGATGGGCGAGTATTGGATCTCGCAGCTGCCGTGGGTGAGTGTTCTCGCCGCGCGCACCGGGACCCTGGTCGGGACGCCGCAAAATTGCATCCACATGCTGGAGAACGGCGAATGCGTCGCCGCGTTTCCCGAGGGCGTTCGCGGTATGAACAAGCTCTTCTCGCAGCGCTATCAGCTACAGCGCTTCGGGACGGGTTTCATGCGCCTGGCGCTCGAAACGGCCACGCCCATCGTACCCGTCGCGATCGTCGGACCCGAAGAGCAGCAGCCGAGCTTTGCAAACCTGAAGGGCCTCGCCCGCAGCTTCGGTGCGCCCGCACTGCCGATCACGCTGACCTTTCCGTGGCTGGGCCCGTTGGGATTGCTCCCCTTGCCGGTCAAATACCACATCTACTTCGGCGAACCGCAGCGCTTCGACGGGGAGGCCTCCGATGAGGATGCGGTGATCGATGCCAAGGTGGAGGAAGTGAAGGCGAAGATCGCGGGCATGCTCGCGCGGGGCCGCCGCGAACGAGAGAGTATTTTCCGTTGAACCAAAGAGATCCCTCGGAAGAATTGGTCAGCATCGAGCTGAATCCGCGCGAGCGTCGGCTCTACGATCAGCTGCGCGCGCGGGTCATCAACGCGCGGCCGGGAGCCGCCTTGGGTTTCCGCGATGCGCTCCTGCTGCTCCCCGATCTCACCGTCTTGCTGTTTCGGCTCATTCGCGACTCGCGGGTCCCGATCTCGTGCAAGGTGATCGCCGTCTTGGGAATTGGTTACGCGCTTTCCCCGATCGATCTGATTCCGAGCCTCCTCGTCGGCCCGATCGGCCTCGTGGACGATCTATTGGTCGTGTCCGCCGCCCTGTCGAAAATCCTCAACCAGGTCCACCCGGATGTCGTGCGCTCCCACTGGTCGGGGCAGGGCGACGTCCTCGACGCGGTCAAGCGCTCCTCGCGCTGGTCGGCGTCGATTCTGTTAGAGAGGATTCCGCGCCGGCTGCGCGGGCGGGATTGACGGCTCGCCCGCTCCGCGATGCGGTGGGCTCCGCGATGCGGCGTCGCGCGCCTGAGGTGCGCTACAGCGCTTTGGGTCCGGGCCTGAGCGCGAGTCCCCTGAGGTTCTCGACTTGTTCTTTGGGAATCCGCCGTACCCGGCCCTCCAGATCGACCATCGCGTGAACGGTCGATGCCGTCGCGACGCAGCTGTCGTTGCAGGTCAGCTCGTAGTCGATGCGCATCGAGGCGCCGCGCACCCAGTCGAGCCAGGCTGTAATCTCGATCACATCGTCGAAGCGCGTCGAGCTCCGGAAGTCGATTTCGACGCGGGTGGTCGCATAGTGGAGGCCCTGCTCGGCGTAGGTTCGATAGGGCTGGTCGTGCTCATCGAGCCAACGGACGCGCACGAGTTCGAGGTGGCGGATGTAGTTGGAGTGGTGGACGACGCCCATCGCGTCGGTTTCGAAGAAGGCCACCCGGTGGCGATACCTGGAAACCACCGCGCCTGCCGGGGGCAAACTCGAAGCGTTCGGCACGTCTAGAAGCTGTCCTTTTCGGTGCGGATCTTTCCGAGCTCGGTCGCATCTCGCGCCCGCATGAACGGATTGGTCAGGCGTTCTTCGCCGATCGTCGAAGGAATCGTCATTTCCGCGGGCGTGGCGTCGTGCCAGTCGGCCGCCTTGTTGGCGCGAATCTTCCGCACCCGCTCGAGTTTGGACCGGATGTCCGGGTTGTCGGGCTCGACGTGGGCGGCGAACACCAGATTGCTCTCGGTGTACTCGTGGCCGCAGAACACCCGTGTCGCGTCTGGCAGCGCGCCGAGTTTTTCGACGAGGGCGCTGAACATCATCGCGGGTGTGCCTTCGAACAGCCGCCCACAGCCCGCCGCGAAGAGGGTGTCGCCGCAGAAGACGGCCTCCGCGTCGTCGAACAGGTAGGCGATGTGGTGCTTGGTATGCGCGGGGATGAAGAGGATGCGCGCCGACTGGTTGCCGACGGAGATCGTGTCGCCCTCTTCGAGAGCATTGGTGAGCCCCGGCAGGCGATCCGCATCCCCACCGTGGCCGAACACCGGCACGCCCCAGTGTTTGGCGAGGTCCGGGTTGGCGGCCGAGTGATCCCAGTGATGGTGGGTAGAAAGAATCTGGCTGACCCGCACGCCGAGCGCGTCGACCCGCCGGATCACGGGTTCCGCTTCCGGCGCATCCACGACCGCGGCCTCCTGGGTTTCGTCACACACGAGGAGGTAGGTGTAGTTGTCCCCGAGCGTGGGAATTCTCTCGACCGTCAACGCCATGCCAGCGAGGCTAGCGGTCGGCTGCGCGAGCTTCCACTCTGCACGCGCGAGTCGATTCTCGCTATCTGGCAGTCACAGCGTCCAACCTCTGATAGCCCAACGTCTAACCTCGGACAGCCCAACGTCGAACCTCTGACAGCCCAACGTCTAACCTCTCGCAGCCCACCGTCTAACGGGCCGAACGATCGCGCGGTAGCATCGACTCCAGTCGAGGGGGGGCCTGCATGCGCGCGTTGATCGTGGTGGGAATTCTCGCGCTGTCGATCGGCTGCGCGACGTCGAGCCGACCCGCGGAGGATTGGCGGCGCGCGGATGGGTCTGCCGCGGATCTCGAGCAGTTGAAGGCTGACAGGGTCAGATGCCTGAATCGCGCGGGCGTGGCGTCACCCGGCAGCCGGTCGCCGATGCAGGCAACCCGCAACGACATGATCGATTGCATGCGGATGAAGGGCTGGGTAACGCGTTAACCCGACTTAGTGCGCGCCTTGTTGGCGAAGAGTGCCAGTTGGCCTTCCTGGCGCGCGGCCGGATCCGGCGCGGCCGAGGGTGCTTCGGCGCCGCCGTTTCGGAGGCGCTCTTTCGGATAGATCGGGCAGCGGTTGTTGTACTCGCACCAATCGCAGAGCCCGCTGCGTCTCGGTTTGAATTCGGTTTCCGTGTTGATGCGGTCGACCACGCTCATCGTGTCTTCGCTCAAGATGTGCAGCTGCTCGGGCGTGCGGGTCGAAGTGAGCTTCCGGTCCTGCTGGAGGTAGTGCCAGACCAGTCGCATCGGTTGATCGGGATAGCGGTCCGCGAGTCCGATCTGGTAGAGGGCGAGTTGGCGATCCGCGTCCACCTGTTTCTGGGTCGCGGCGCGCCCGCTCGTCTTGTAGTCGTGGATTTCGATCGCGCCGTCTCGCGCGCGCACGATTCGATCGATGATTCCCTGGAAGCGGTATTCGCTCGTCTCGTCGAGCGAAAATGTCACCCGCTTTTCGATCCCGAGAGTCTCGTCGCCGTCGAACGGATAGTGACGGCGGTAGTAGGTGGTGAGGCAGCGCTCGCCCATCTGTCGATAGAACTCGACCGGCGTTCCCTCGCGGACGATCCTCACGCGGCTGGCGTCGTAGCCTTCTTCGAACAGCTGGTGGTAGCGGTGGATGACTTTTTCGAGCGAGGGCACCTGTTCCCGATCGACAGCCTTGTAGAGGCGCTCGAGGACTTCGTGGACGCGCTTTCCCACGAACGCCTCGATGCCTTCGGTGTCCGTCGGAATCTTGAGCACGTAGCGATACTCGAAGCGCTTCGGGCAATCCTCGAAGGTTGCGAGACGCGAGTGACTGTAGATCTGCGGCACTGCGATCTCCTCCTCGGCGTGCGTCGCGTTGCTACGCTTCGAGCTGTGTTCGCGCCCAACCGATCGCGCGCTGCTCGGTTTCGAATGTGAGATTCTTTTCGGCCTCGTCGATCGTGCACCAATAGGTCCGAATCATCTCGCCGTCGAGCTCGAGCGGTTCTGCGGGCAACCATTCCATCAGGAAGTAGTGCACTTCTTTGGCGACCTGTCCGGCATCGTCCGCGTATTCGTACTCGACGCTACCGAGTGCGGTGACCACGCGCGCCCGAAGTCCGATTTCCTCGGCGACTTCGCGCACCGCAGCCTCGACGGCGCTTTCGCCGGGGTCGATCTTGCCCTTCGGGAGTCGGGTGGTTGTCCGATGCGTGATGCGGTCGCGTTGCTCGGCGATCGCGACCTCGATTCCACCCTCGACTCGGCGATAGACGACCCCCCCGGCACTGACTTCCCGGCGTTTGTTCATGGTCGGGCCGGATTGTAGGGAATTCGATCGAGTGTCGATGCCGGGCCGATGAGCCCGTAAGCGCTCGTGAGCTACAATTGCCGATCCTGCTTTGCGAGCGGCCCGCGCCCGCCCGCGGAGGTCTTCGCGACCGTGCCTGAAATGGATGCTTCCGAGTTTCTCGAGGATGTAGAGGTCGTTCGCGCGCGTATCGCCGAGCAGCTCGCCGAAGTGGGCCGCATCGTGGTGGTCATGAGCGGCAAGGGTGGCGTTGGCAAGAGCGCCGTGGCCGTAAACCTCGCCCACGGCCTCGCGCAGCTCGGTCGTCGCGTGGGTCTGTTGGATGCGGATCTGAACGGTCCATCGGTATCGAAGATGCTCGGTCTGCGCGGCCAGCCGGTGCGGGTCACGGGCGACGGCCTGCTCCGAGCTGCGACCGGTCCGCTGGGAATTCTCGTTCAAAGCATGGATTTTTTTCTCCAGGGCGATCAGGGCCTGGACTGGGACGGTCCCGAGGGAGAAGGGGCGAGCGTTCGAAGCGCGCTCGAGCTGGCCGCGCTCGGCGATCTGCTCGGTCGCACCGCGTGGGGCGAACTCGATTTTCTGGTGATCGACCTCGCGCCCGGCGCGGATCGGCTGCCCGCGCTCCGCCAATGGCTTCCGCGCATCGCCGCCGCACTCGCGGTTGCGATCCCCACCCAGGTGGCCCTGCTCGCGGTCGAGCGCTCCCTGCGCCGCGCGCGCGAAGCCGGTTTCCCACTGATTGGGCTCGTGGAGAACCTCGGTACATCGATTTGTGCGAAATGTGGAGCGGAAGGGCCGCTCTTTCGCGAGACTGTCGATGCCGAGGTTGTGGAGCGCCTCGGCGTGGAGGTGCTGGTGAGGATTCCGTTCGACGCGGGTCTCGCGGCGGCGGCGGACCGAGGTATCCCTTTCCTCGAGGGCGAGGGGCTGGAATCCGCCGCAGGCCGTGCCCTGGTGCAGCTCGTCGCGCGGGTGGACGCCTACCAGCCGCCGGGTCCCGAGGGTGAATCATGGTGACATCGCGCTTGCGACCGCTGTGCGTCGCGGGGTTGCTCGCCGTCGTTGCGGGGTTGTTCGCTGTCGCTTGGCTCGGCGTCTCGACCGCGGCCGCAGCAGAGGAGGCTGATCGTGTGCCCGAAGGTTGGGCATACACGCTTTCTCACGATCTGATGAGCCCTTTCTGTCCCGGGCGGACCCTCTCCGCTTGCAGCAGCCCGCAGGCCGAAAGCCTCCGGTTGTGGGTGATCGTCCAGGAGGCTTCGGGGCGCAGTCGCGAAGACGTCGAAGCGGAACTCTTCGAACGCTATGGCGATGTGCTGCGCCCGGCCCCGCGTGCCACGGGTTTCGGATTGGCGGCGTACGTATTTCCGGTCATCGCATTTCTCGCCGGCGGCGTCATCGTCGCCGTGTTCTTGATCCGGCAAACGCGCGCCGCCGCAAAATCCGAGCCGTCATCGCCAACATCCGATCCAGAACTCGAACGTGTTATCGATCAGGAGTTAGCGGGCTGACGCGCGCCGAGAATTCGTGAAGATCTACACCAAACGCGGCGATCAAGGCGAGACCGACCTGTTGGGTGGGGGTCGCGTCTCCAAGGACTGTGCGCGGGTCGAAGCGTATGGCGCGGTGGACGAACTCAACGCCTGTCTGGGTCAATGCGCAGCCGATTTGACCCACGACGATCTGCGCGAGATGATCCAGGACATTCAGTCGTCGCTATTCGACCTCGGTGGTTACCTGGCTTCTCCGGACACCGAGCGTCGAGAAAAGGTTTCGATTCCACAGCCGGAAGATCCGGACGTCGAACGGCTCGAGGCGCGTATCGATCTCCTCGAAGGCGAGCTCGAACCCCTGAAGCGTTTCATCCTGCCCGGCGGAACCCGCGCCGCGGCAGCCCTGCACCTGGCCCGCACCGTTTGTCGTCGAGCCGAGCGCCGCGAGATCACTCTCCACAGGTTGGAACCGTTGAGCGCGGCGGCTCTCCGATATCTAAACCGCCTGTCCGATCTGCTCTTCGTAATGGCGCGTGTCGAGAATCGACGGGCGGGCATCGCTGACATCGAGTGGGTGGGGCGCGCCCGCTGAGCCGCCGCGTTCAGGCGAGCAGCGCGAGCAAGTCGCCCCGCGTGAGCGCGCCGCCTGCGCCGCCGAGGGCAGCCTCACTCAACGCGCGCTTCTTCTCCTGAAGCGCCAGGATGCCCTCTTCGACCGTATCTTCTGCGACCAGTCGGTACACCATGACTGGACGGTTCTGGCCGATGCGATGCGCGCGGTCTGCCGCCTGATCTTCGGCGGCGGGGTTCCACCACGGGTCGAGGATGAACACGTGGTCCGCGGCGGTCAAATTGATTCCGAGGCCGCCCGCCTTGAGGGAAGCCAGCAGAACGGGCGGCCCGTCTGGATCCTGAAAGGTCGCTACCACGCCGGCGCGGTCTCGTGTCGTGCCGTCGAGCCGGGTGAAGGCAATGTTGGCGGCATCGAGGTGCGGCTGCACGAGATCGAGTAGCGAAGTCCACTGGGAAAAGACCAGCGCCTTGTGTCCCTCCGCGAGCACTTCGTCGAGAAACTCCAGCAGCAACTCGATCTTGGAGGATGAGTCTGCGGTCTGACCCGGCACGAGTGCCGTGTGACAGGCGGCCTGTCGCAGGCGGAGCAGGACTTCGAGCGCCTGCATGACGTTTGCGCCCGACGATAACTGCGCGACCACGTTCTGGAGAGACGCAGCGCGGATGGCATCGTAGGTATTGCGTTCACTCTCGGTCAGCGTCGTATGGAGTACGACATCCGTGCGCGGCGGCAATTCCGGTGCGACATCGCGCTTGAGTCGGCGAAGTATGAAGGGGCGGATTCTGTCGCGCAGGCGCGCTGCGGTTTCGACGTCACCTGTTCCGATGGGCTTCGCGTAGCGCTCTTCGAAATCGCGTCGCGTTCCCAGGAGTCCGCGATTGATGAAGTGGAACTGGCTCCAGAGTTCGTCGAGGCGATTTTCGACGGGTGTACCGCTCAGCGTCATCCGGAAATCGCCGCGTAGCCGATAGGCGGCCTGCGTAACCTTGCTGTCGGGATTCTTGATGGCCTGGGCTTCGTCGAGGATCAGGGTGTCCCAGTGTTCATCGGCGAGTTTGTCGGCATCGATGCGCAAGATCGCGTAGGTGGTCAGCGTGACGCTTCGATTTCGATCCAGCCGGCGACCCGGGCCGTGGTAGAGGCTGTAGCTGAGGCTCGGTCGAAATCGCACAATTTCATCGACCCAATTGTGAAGCACACTTGTGGGTGTGACCACGAGGGTTCGCCCGCGCAGGCTGCACAAGGCCTGGAGGGTCTTTCCCAACCCCATATCGTCAGCGAGCAGCGCTCCGAGGTTTGCTTCGCGCAGTGCGCAGAGCCAGTCGATTCCCGTTTTCTGATAATTTCGGAGCGTCGCTGTCAGATCCGTCGGCAACTCGGCGACGGGGATTCCATCGGCACTGCTGATGATCTCTCGCAGGGTCTCGAAGGCCGGCGGCGGTGGAACGTCCATTTCTTCACAGAGTCGAGCGAGGTCTGGCAGCGCGCAGCGCGGCAGTTCGCCCGCAGCGTCGCGAGCTGCGAGGAGATCCGCGATTCGATCTCCGAAGCGGCTCAGCCAATCTTCGGGAAGCGGCGCCATGCCTCCACCCGACAGCGGCACCAGCGAGATTTTCGCCTGCCAGGCGGCGAGCACATGAGAGGCGTCGGCGCTTCGAGTCTGGGCCGAACCGCCAAGAGACTCTCCGGTGGATTCGAAGTAGACACTGAATCCGGCCTCGGTGATTTCGATCCGCGGTTTCACAGCCGGCGCGAGGTAGAAATCCTCGTGCCCCGCTCCGCGGATCTCCCCATGCCAGCTCTCGAGTCGGCTGGCAAAGTCGACCGCCTCCTGCCCCTTGAAGCGTAGTTTTCGTCCGGGAATCAGCTCGAGTTCGTTCTGGAGTCGTCGGACCAGATATCGCTCCGCGACCTCGTCTCGCACGGGTACCTTTCCACCCGTGATCTTCAGGCGCCCGCTGTCCACTTGGGCGATGATTGGATCACCATACACCAGGATCGGTAATACGGTAAGAGCATCCTTTTCTTTGCGCACGTCGAGAATCAGGCGCGGGGGTTCTTCCACGGTCCGAGGCAGGCGTTTGGTCTCGATGATCACGGGGATTCGCTCTCGCAGAGAGGGCAGGATCTCGGTCACCAACTCGGAAACGGAGTCGGCGCTGAAGATGCGCCCACGGGTCAACTGCTCGAGTTCTCTCCCGGTGAGGTTCGTACCGCCGACGGGTCGGAGCGTGTTGCCGCAGAGCACCACACCGTTGTGGAAGACCTCGGTGATCGTCGGGTCGCGTTCGACGAACAGCCGGAAATCGTCGCCCTCGTCGACCACCTTTCCGTGGGGGACGACGCGTTCTGAGGAGGTCCGAACGGGAAGACCTTCGAGCAGGATGTCGGTCGCCCCCTCGAGGGCCTTCAGCAGATTCTCCGTGAATCCCCGGGGTATCGGGCCGTGCACATGCGCGCCGAGCAGGTGCTCGACGGCGAGATCGGCTTCGGTGGCGATGAAATCGGGGCCGTCTACCCGTCCGGATGCGACCGCAGCGAGTGCAACGCGAAGCGGCGGCGAGTCCTTGCCGGCGACGACCACCCGCTCCAACGAGAGGCCGGCATTTTGTCGGCTGAAGCGATAACCAATTCGCCCGCGCCCCACGGTGTCGGCCGGCAGTGTGAGCCCGTCATTTCGCGCCTTGCGAAGCGCGATCACTGCAGCGGCGACGTGTTCACAGGGGTTCTCACGGCTTGCGCACTCGCAATCCCAATCATCCTCGGCGGGGTAGAGGGTGACCAGCGGACAGACGAGGCCGCCGCGCGTCGAGATTCGGATTGCAACTTCCTTGGCGTCTGCGCGCTCACCGCTTACACAGTCCGTGCGTGAAAGTTCTACGCCCCGGGACCACGCGCCTGACGAGCACGCCTCGCGAACCGCTTCGAAGAGCGCCTGGACGGACTGGGGCATCAGCGATTTTTCCTCAGTGCTTCTTCGATCTCGAGGCCGAGTTGCGCCAGCAGCGCAAATGCCGAGATTCGATCGTCTTTGTGCACGCGCTCGCGAAGGGCGGGTCGTCCGCCGAGCTGTTCGATACCAAATGCCCCGTAGCGCCGCTCGAGTGCGCCGAGCAATTGGAGCTCCCGCCCGCGCAGTCTTCTTTCTCGGAGCGCGTCGGTGTCGATCAGCCGCTGACGGTGCGCATCGATCGCGGAAACCAGTTCGGCAATCCCCTCGCTATCGCGCGCAGACGTGAGAATCACGGCTGCCTCCGCGCGGGAACTCTCGCGGTCGCCCAGACTGACGCTGCCCCTCAGCTCGCTCGCAGTGCGCGTCGCCGCGGGTCCGAGATCGGCCTTGTTGACGACGAAGACATCCGGGTACTCGAGAACGCCGGCCTTCATGAATTGCAGTGCGTCTCCGGCTCCGGGTG
>SMVA01065463.1_pt1 | contig 10800 bp, 8 predicted proteins | sample 2456451 | NCBI WGS metagenome assembly SMVA01 (sample SAMN11095933, study PRJNA526329) | marine sediment metagenome | biome: Marine sediment; feature: Surficial sediment; material: Deep marine sediment; isolation source: Hadal surficial sediment | place: Pacific Ocean | collected 2014-05 | depth 0-1...
CGATCAGATCGACCGCGCCTCGCAGCGCTTGACGTTCACCTACCGTGTCATCCCGCGCTTGTCACTGGGCGTGGAGTACAACCCCAAGGCCGGCGAGTTCGGCCCGCTATTGAATCTGGTGGCGCTGCAGGAGACGAAGTTCCGGCCCGCCGTCCTGTTCGGGATCAGCTCCGACCGGATCGGCACACCCGACGGCACAGCCTACTTCGCCACGGTGAGCAAGAACCTCGAGCAACAGCTTCGCTGGCCGATATCACCCTACATCGGCGTGGCTTATGGAACCTACGAGGACGAGCTCGATGCCATCGGCGGCGTGCACGTAGGTCTGTGGGCTGGGTTCTCCAGCACGTTGCTTTATGACGGGACGGAACTACACCCCACCCTCGCCTACCGCTTCCTCGACCGCCATGTGGTGACGCTGCTGTGGGTGGCCAAGCAGGACCTGGGGTTGTCGTACAGCGTGGCGTTCTGAGGGACCTGCTTCTTCCGCTTATCTACTTTGCAAGAACGGTCTCGAGGTCCAACGTGATCTCGATCTCTTCACCCACGAGAAAGCCGCCGGTTTCGAGTGCCTCATTCCACTCCATCCCGAAATCCTTGCGGTTGACTGTTGTTACTGCGTGGAAACCGAAGCGCTGGTTGCCCCATGGGTCTTTTCCTGAACCGAGGAACTCCGCCTCCAGGACAACGGTCCTGGTAATACCGTGCATGGTCAGCTTGCCGAAGATCTGGAACCTGTTCCCATCGAGTTTCTTGATCTTCTTGCTGAAGAACTCAAGTGTCGGGAACGTGGCGACATCGAAAAACCGATCACTACGAAGATCCTCATCGCGGTTTTTTACGTTGGTGTCCACGCTGGACGCCTGGATTGTGACCTGGATCTTCGACTTTTCGATGGCATTCTCGTCATACTCGAGAGTGCCGCTGAACTCCCTGAAAGTTCCGTGGACTCGAGAGAAAAGATGCCGTACCGAGAACCCAACGCTCGAGTGCTGTGGATCGATCTCAAGCTTCTGACCAGCGAGTGCCGGCGTCCCCATGAAGGCGCTCAAGAGGACCGCCAAAGTGAGGAGCGCTATCCGATAGGGTGTGGAAAAATGCATGCAAATCCTCCTTACGAAGGAGGCCGGCGAATGAGAAGCGAGACGCCGGCCTCTGTTTAGGGGTAGGGTTTACGACTTTTTTTCTTCCGGGGTCAGGCGGCCACCGTCAATTTTGAGGCAGGTGTCCTTGTCCATATCGATGAACGATTGACGCTTGCATGCGTTCTCGCCTTTGCAGGAATGTCCTTGGCCGCCGCAGTCTCCAACGCCCTTGCACTTGTTCACGCCATAGCAGTGAACGACCTCCGCGGAGGTCTGTGCTGTCTTCTTGGTCTTGTCTTTCCCCGCCAGCACGGGGAGGGCAAGGGCGCTGGCAAGGGACGCGACCAGCAGGATACGGGATGGAGTGTTCATGAAACTTCTCCTTTCGACGAGACGTCTGACGGCGCCTCCGAGAAACGAACCTGTACGATCGAAGATTCGATCATGTCCAGGAACAACGATACGAGGCCTGGGGCGGATCCTTCGTCCACGCTGAACTCGGAGGAGTTGCCAAGCTCCGCAAGCGTAGCTCCTCCCGACACGCTCTCCACGAACTGCGCTTCCTCCTTCGAAGCGTTGCGCCACTGCACCGACAACCCTTGGCGGAACACGAGGAGGCGGGAGGGTCGGTCGATGACATCCAAGGAGATTTCGTGGTCCTCCTTATCGCGGCATGCCCATAGGTCGCCCAGCGGCCATTGAGAACGGATGACCGCTGACCCGGGGCGCGGAAGAATGACCAGGTCCAGTAGAACCTCCGGTGCAAGGTCGACGAGAGTGTCGCGGCGGTGATCCGGACTGTCGGGCGCAACCATAGCCTCCGCCATCGCCCATTCGAATCGAGCAAGGTCAGGCAGGAATGGCAAGTCCGATGTAAGGGCGTCGGTTGCGAGGAATTCCGAGAGGTGCGCTCCACTCCGCCCGATGTCGTGAGAGCTGGGCGGAAACGTGGCCACGTAGCGGTTGCAGAGCGAGGTAAAAGCCCGCTCACCAAGAATCCGTTTGATCGCCGCATAGTCGTTCTCGATCGCATCCGCGAGGCGGATGAGATAACCGTCGCGATAGATTCGCCATCTCCTCTCCGTGGTCCCTTGGGGTGGCTCCAAGAGGGTGAAGCCGGCTGTTCCGCCGAAGCCGTCGCGCTGGCTGCGGAGAGCAGTCAGAAACTCCTCCTGCATTGTCCGCAAGGAAGCAGTGCTGGAGAGTTCAGTGTTCGACGACGCCATCGAGGATCTCCTGTGCCATGGCAATTTCCTTCTGGATGTCTCCAAAATCCGGGATGTGCTCATCGCGCTCGATGATCGTCGGGCGCGGGCCCACATGGTGGACAGCTGCGTGGAACAGGTCCCATACGTCACCGGCGACGGGGCGATCATGGGTATCGAGGATCACGTCTTCTTGGTCATCGTGGCCCGCGAGATGAAACTGCTGCACACGAGTAGCCGGTAGGTGCATCAGGTACTCCACTGGATCAAAGCCGTGGTTGCGGGCATTCACGTATAGATTATTGACATCGAGGAGAAGGCCGCAGTCGGCCTCCTCGGCAACCGCAGTGACGAACTCGCACTCCGTCAAGGTCGAGTTGCGGAACTGGACGTAGGTCGCGATATTCTCGACAATGAGCTGTCGCCCGAGACGGTCCTGTACGTGGCGGATCTTGGCCGCGACGACGCCGACCGCTTCCTCGGTGAAGGGCAACGGCAGGAGATCATGGCTGTTGTACTGGTCGAGACGGGTCCAGCACAGGTGATCAGAGACCACCATCGGCTCCACGAGGCGGACCAGCATGTCCAGCCGGTCGAGGTAGGACCGGTCCACGGGCTCCACCGATCCCAGCGAGAGCGATACTCCGTGCAACCCGACCGTGTAGTCGGCACATACCTGGTCGAGGACGTAGCGCGGTCTTCCGCCCTCCACCATGAAGTTCTCCGTGATGAGCTCAAGCCATGCGACCGACGGCCTGTCCTGGAGGATGGTTTGATAATGTTCTCGACGCAGACCGGCACCGCATGCGATGGCTGGCTGGGGCTGGTTTCCCGCGTTGTGAGGTTCTTTCATTTGCCGCGTCTCCCTGACGAAACCGGCAGGTTTCGTTCGTGAACTCACCTTGAAACTGGGGTGGCCTGCCGTTTATTCCCCCTGGCGCCCGTCAGGCGGATAAGCATCATGGAGGGGTGACGTTGACGAGCCAAGTCCCCTTGAGGCAGTGCCCCCTTGACCCGCTACGGGAGCGGAACCCGCCGTGCGGCCTCGCGGAAGTCGAGGTGCACTCAACCTGAAAGATGGCGACTTTCCCTGTTCGACAACTCTGCGCCTGGTGACGGGCGATTGGCGACGAAAGCGGAGTGGGAAATCATGTTTGCAGGTGGGTTTCAGGTGATGTGGTTCCTTCTCCACCCATTCCGCCTGGTACCGCTCGGGCCATGGAACCAAAGCACGACGGAAGTTAACGTAATCTACCTACCGGACCCCGGTTTCGCAGCTTGAAGCTCCTACACGCCAGAACAGAACATGAATTGTCTGAGTCGCGGGCCGATGGGGCTCCATAGCTCGCTGCAGTTGTTCTCTTGCTAGTTCGAGTTGTGCAGCAGACTCTCGACCTTGCGCCGCAGCTCGTCGCCGACATTCATCCCCTTGATGAGTATGTCGTTCACGCCGAGTTCCTTGAGCGTGTTATGGTTCCGTCCTCCGGGCCGATTCATGGGCTCCCGACGGGACCAATTTGTGGCCGCGGTGGGCCGGAGTCAACTCTACCGGCGGCTGTGTCGGTTCTTGGGCAGAGCGCGCAGCGCGCTCTCGATGCTGGCGAGGAGGTCACCCACGGGCAGGGTTTCTTCATCGGGGGCCAGCTCCGAGACGTGTCGCAAGGATCGGGCGGCCAGGGCCAGGTCGCCGCGCAGGGCGTGCACCAGGCCCAGGTTGAAGTGCAGGTTCGGGAAGCCGGGCTCGATCTCGGCGGCCAGCTCGTAGTGCAGGCGAGCCAGGCGCAGGTCCTCGGTCTCGAAGTAGAGGGTGGCGAGGTTGTAGTGCGACTCGAAGTGGCGCGGGTCGTCCTTCAGGGCGGTGGCGAAACAGTCAAACGCCCGCGGTACCTCGCCGCCCTCGTGCTCCAGGATGCCGAGGTTGCAGTAGGCATCGGCCACGTAGTCCTCGGACTCGATGGCCGCCCGGTAGGCATCGCCGGCGCCCTCGTCGCCGCGGTCGTGCAGCTGTAGCGCCTTCTCGAACGGGCTCAGCTTCACCGGCAGGTGCAGCAGCTGACCCCGGGGTTCGGCGAACAGGCTGAGCTGGCCACGCAGCTCGCGGTCGATCTGCTTGAGGCTGAGCCCCTTGGTGCGCAGCACGCGCACCTGGCGGAACTGGTTCAACGAGCGGAAGTCGTAGACCAGCTCGTCCGCCTCTGCCTGCGCAGCGGTGGAGATCAGCCCATCTTCGGTCCACTGGCGGATGGTGCGCTCCGGCAGGCCGAACTGCTGGCTGATCTCGCGCACGGTGTAGGTGGATTTGACCCGCTCGAAGCCCAGCCTGGGGGCGGACTCGGAGGGGAACTGGATGACGTCGCCCATGGATGTTTCAGCGAGAGCAGCGCGGTATGACCCTGATGGCACCGGCTGCGGGAAAGCCGCCCTGTAGGTGCGGCATGGGGAAACTCAGGCGGACTTGCGCTTCTTCGTTCGAGCCTTGGCTGTGGTCTTCTTCGCCTTGGCCTTGGCGGTGGTGGCGGCCTTCTTCTTCGCCCCGGCCTTGGCCGCGGTCTTCTTCGTCTTGCCGGTGGCCTTCACCATGCCGGCGCGCCGGCCCTTGGCTGCCTCGATGCTCTGCTTGAGCGCCGTCATGATGTCCACCACAGGCTTGTCCTCCTCCGGCACGTAGGTGACAATCTGCTGGCCCTGCACCTTGGCATGGATGATGTCCTCGAGCGCCTTGTGATAATGGTCGCGCAGGTCGATCTTGCTCAGCTTGGTGCTCATGGAGTTCACCAGCTGCTCGGCGAGCTTGAGCTCGTCCTTGTCGATCTCCTGCTCCACGTCGAGTTGCGGCACGTCCTTCATCTTGCGCACTTCCTCGGGGTAGCGCAGGCGGTAGAGCACCAGGCCGCCGTCCTGCGGCGCCAGGATCACCGGATCCTCGCGGTCGCGCAGCACCACCTTGCCCACACCCACCTTGCCGCTCTTGATGAGCGCCTTGCACAGCAGCGCGTAGGTCTTGGCCGCGACGGGTGAGTCGGGGCCGGCGAAGTACGGCGCTTCGTACAGAGTGGGGTGGATCTCCGACGCATCCACGAACCCCTCGATGTCGATGATCTTGGTGCTCTTGAGCTTCACGGCCTGCAGATCGTCCTGCCCCATCACCACGTACTGGTCGGGCTCGTACTGGTAGCCCTTCTGGATGTTGTCGGCGGAGAGGATCTCGTTGCACTTCTTGCAGCGCTTGTCGTAGCCCACCCGGCCGTTGCACTCCTTGTGCAGCTGGTTGAACCGGATGGTCTGCGCGGCATCGATGGCGTTGTAGACGCGGATCGGGATGGTCACCAGGGAGAAACGGATGTGGCCCTTCCAGATTGATCTCATAACCCACCTCGCTGCAAGGACTTGAGGGTGCACCGCGGTCCCTGCCGACCCTTGATCATAGTCGACAGTCGGCTCAGGTGTCCACCCGGCAGTCCTCGGGCGCGCGATCCGGCCGCATGCGCAGGAATACCGGCTCCCGCAGCGTCCCGGTCCGGGTGAACGAGGCGTACTGCACCTCGCACACCAGCCTGGGCGGTAGCCATACGGTCTCCGCGTCATCCGGCGGCTTGCGGTCCACCGGCCGCTCGGCGGCAGGCTTCATCTTCTTGAGCTGCGCGCTGATGGACGTCAGCAGGCGATCGTTGAACCCCGTACCCACCTTGCCCACGTAGTGCAGGACCTCACCGTCGTAGCAGGCCAGCTGCAGCGCGCCGAACCAGGCCGAGCGGTCGCCCTTGCCCCGGGTGTAGCCGGTGATGACACACTCGATGGTGTGGCGCGCCTTGATCTTCAGCCAGTGCGAGCTGCGCTTGCCTGGGTAGTACTTGCTGCCCAGCTCCTTGGCGACGATCCCTTCGAGCCCCATGGCAGTGGTGGCCTCGAACAGCTCGGCACCGTCGGTCACCGCCTCGCTCACCCGGAACGTGGAGCCGGGCTTCACCGCATCCTCCATCCACTCGCGGCGCAGTTCCAGCGGGTCGTTCACCAGAGGCCGTCCGTCCAGGTAGAGACAGTCAAAGAGATAACAGACCGCCGGATGCCGCGAAGCGCCCCGAGCGATGCCCGACTCGCTCGATTGCTGGATGCGCCGGATGACATCCTGGAACACCGGGCGGCCGTCTTCATCGAGACAGACGATCTCGGCGTCGAACAGCCCGGAGCCTGCACGGAACGCACCGGCCGCCTCCACCAGCTCGGGGAAGTGCTTGGTGATGTCCCGCTGGCTGCGGCTGCGCAACCGCAGTTCACCTTCATCCAGCGACACCATGGCGCGGATGCCGTCCCACTTCACCTCGTGCAGGTAGTTCGCCGAGGACGGCACCTCGGTGCGGCTCTCGGCCAGCATGGGTTCCACCGGATCCTGCAGCCAGTCGGTACTCACCGGGTCCACACGTTCCAGCAGCCAGTCGCGGTCGCGGGTGTGGATCAGGCGGTACTCGGCGCTGATCTGCGGGCTGCGCAGGCGGAAGTAGAAGCTGTCCTTGCGCCTCTTCTTGGTCACCTCGTAGGTGCCGGTGGCGAACACCCACATGGGGCCGGCGCCGTACTCGCCCTTGGGGATGACGCCCTCGAAGGTGAGGTACTTCATGGGGTGGTCCTCCGTGTTCACCGCCATGCGCTTGATCCCCGGACGGGGCGGCAAGCCGCGCGGCACGGCGAACGACTTGAGGACGCCGTCCTCCTCCAGGCGCAGGTCGTAGTGCAGGCGCGAGGCGTGGTGGCGGTGCAGGACGAAGGCGGTGCCCAGCCCGGGCTCGGGGGCGCCGGCGGGCTCGGGGGTGCGGGAGAACGTGCGCTTGCGGTCGTAATCGCCCAAGGTCTGCGAGTCGGCATCGATCTTCAGACGCTTGCGGGCAGGCTTGCGCGGGCGCGGCGCGCTCCTGCGCTCGGTGTGGATGGGGACGGCGTAGGCGTCCATGCCCTCCCAGGCGTCCCCCTGCTCGATGAGGTGCTCCAGCGCGGCGCTCAGACCGAAGACGCGCGGGTCCTTCAGTTCGGCCAGCTCGTCCCAGGGCAGCGGCATGGATACCGGAGCGCCGGGCCGGCCGCGCACGCTGTACGGCGACACGATGGTCTGCGTCTGCCGGTTGCGGTAGATGTCCATCAGCAACTTGCCCTTGCGCGCTTCCTTCTTGATGTGCAGCGTGGTGGACCCGCCATGCGCGCGCACGAACGGCTGGGCGGCATCGCGAGCCGCCTCGAACCCTGCGCCGAAATCCGGGCCCGATTCGATGGGCACCACCACGTGCACACCCTTGGCGCCGCTGGTCTTGGCGAACGGGTGGTAGCCCAGCCGCTCCAGGTGCTCGCGTAACTCCAGAGCGATCTGCACCACGTTCGGGAAGCCGAAATCCTCCGGCGGGTCCAGATCGAAGACGATGTAGTCGGGCCGGTCAAAGCGCGGCGCGCGGCAGTGCATCTGGTGCAGCTCGATGCAGGCCAGGTTCGCCAGCCACACCAGCGACGCATCCTCGGTGGCCAGGATGTAGTCGATCTTCTTGCGCTCGTCGCCCAGGGCCACGTGCTCCAGCCAGTCCGGGGCCCAGTCCGGTCGGTTCTTCTGGAAGAAGGTCTCGCCGGTGATGCCGTCGGGGTAGCGCACCAGTGACAGCGGCCGGCCCTTCACATGGCGCAGGATGGTGGGGGCCACCTTGAGGTAGTACTCGATGAGTTCCGCCTTGATGATGTTGTCGTCAGGAAACAGAACCTTGTTGAGGTTCGACAGGTCGATCTTGCGTTTCTTGACGGTGGCGGTGGTGGTCTTCTTCATCGGCTATGGCGGTTCCGGTGGCGCGTCCGCGGCAGGCGAGCCCTACCGTCCGTCTAGTCTAGCAGGGTAGGAATGGCCAAGCCTGCGGTCCGGCCCCTGCATGACTCGCGGAAACCAGCTCTGGGGGCCTGTTCTCGCGGACTCCCGGGCGGATGACTTCCTGCAGCGGGATCTTTATTATAGGTGGGTTCCACGCAGTCCTGATGCGATTCCCTGTGGCCAGACCAGGTCCGGCCCATTCCGGAGGTGTTCATCCAACCATGAGACGCGTAACTCTTAGTCTGCTAGGTGCCCTGATCATGACTCTACTTGCCAGCCCTGCCGTTGCAGAAGTTTTTCCCTACGAAGTCCATCGCACGGTGCTGGACAACCAGCTCAAGGTGCTGCTGATCCCCATGCCGTCCGAGGGCGTGGTGACCTACTGGTCCATCGTGCGCACCGGCAGCCGCGACGAGGTGGAGGACGGAGTGACCGGCTTCGCTCACTTCTTCGAGCACATGATGTTCCGGGGCAGCGAGAAATACCCCGGCTCGGTGTATGACGACATCGTCACCTCCATGGGGGCCGACGCCAACGCGTTCACCAGCGATGACCTGACCTGTTACTACCTCAATATCACCAACGTCGATCTTCCCAAGGTCATCGACATCGAGAGCGATCGCTTCCAGAACCTCCAGTACAGCGAAGGGGACTTCAAGACCGAGGCGGGTGCCGTCTACGGTGAGTTCCGCAAGAACCGGACGAGCCCATTCTTCACGCTGTTCGAGGCAACCACCAACGTCGCGTTCGACAAGCACACCTACAAGCACACCACCATCGGCTTCGAGGAAGATATCGAGAAGATGCCGGAGCAGTTCAACTATTCCAAGACCTTCTTCGACCGCTTCTACCGGCCGGAGAACGTGGTGATCATGGTGGTGGGCGATTTCGACAAGGACGAGACGCTGAACTTGATCAAGCAGCACTATGGTGATTGGAAGCCGGGCTACCAGGCCCCTGATATTCCCATCGAGCCGGAGCAGACTGCACAGCGCCGTCTGAAGGTGCCGTTCGAAGGCCGCACGCTTCCCATTCTGGCGGTGAACTTCAAGGGCGACCGGCTCAAGGGCGACGATGTCATCATGGCAGCCGCCACCCTCATCGAGCCGCTGGCCTTCGGCGAGACCTCGGCACTCTACAAGAAGCTGGTGCTGGACGAGCAGCGCGTGCAGTTCCTGGGCGCGGACTTCGGCTACAGCCGTGATCCTGGATTGTGGAGCGTCTTCACCATGGTGAAGGACCCGTCGGATGTGACGGGAATCGAGAACGAGATCTGGAGCACCATCGCCGAGATGCAGTCGAAGCCGGTGGACCAGGCCCGCCTGGACGCCGTCCGGTCCAACATGAAGTACGGCTTCCTCTCCGGGCTGTCCACGCCGCAGCGCACCGCGCAGAGCCTGTTCCGCTTCATCGCCCTCACCGGCGACATGTCCATCGTGGATGAGCTGTGGAGCACCTACGAGAAGGTGACGCCGGAGGACGTTCAGCGCGCCGCCAACTTCTACCTGACGCGTGCCCGCAGCACCGTCTCGGTGTTGCACTCCGAGGGCATGGAGATCACCGAGCCGAAGCTGGCCAAGGTGCCGGTGCTGATGCCGGTGGCCGCGGATCCCAACGTCGCCATCAAACTGTGGTTCGAGACCGGCAGCCAGGATGACCCCGAGGGCAAGGAGGGTCTTGCCGCCCTCACCGCCTCCATGATCAGCGAGGGCGGTACCAAGGACCGTCCCTACGACGCCATCCTGGAGGACCTGTTCCCGCTGTCGGCATCCTACGACGTCTCCGTGGACAAGGAGATGACCGTGGTCAACGGCCTGGCGCACCGTGATGTCGCCGGGTCGTTCTACCCGCTGCTCATGGATGCCGTGCTCACGCCCGGCTTCCGCGAGGACGATTTCGACCGCCTCAAGAGCGTCGCCATCGACACGCTGGAGAAGCAGCTGCGTTACTCCTCCGACGAGGAGCTCGGCAAGGCCATCCTGTTCGGCCAGGTGTTCCAGGGCACGCCCTACGCCCACCTGGACCTGGGTACGGTGGAGGGTCTCAACGCCATCACCCTGGACGATGTCAAGAAGTTCTACGCCGACCACTACACCCGGGAGAGCGTGACGGTGGGTCTGGGCGGTGCCTACGATGAGCTGCTGCTGGGCAAGCTGGAGGCGGATCTGCAGCGTCTTCCCGAGGGCACGCCCCTTCCCACGGCGGCTCCGGAGCCCGCCACCATCGCCGGCCGCCAGGTGGTCATCGTGGAGAAGCCCGGCGAGTCCACCGCCATCAGCATGGGCTATCCCATCGATGTGCACCGGGGCTCGGAGGAGTTCTACGCCCTGTGGGTTGCCAGTTCCTGGCTGGGTGAGCATCGCAACAGTGTCAGCCACCTCTACCAGGTCATCCGCGAGGCGCGCGGCATGAACTACGGCGACTACGCCTACATCGAGGCGTTCCCGCAGGGTGGCCACCGCAACATGCCGCCCACCGGCGTGGGACGCCGGCAGCAGCTGTTCGAAGTGTGGATTCGTCCGGTTCCCGACCAGCAGGCGGTGTTCGCGCTGCGCGCTGCGCTGCGCGAGGTGCAGGCGCTGGCGGAGAACGGCCTCACCAAGGAGCAGTTCGAGACCCAGCGTGCGTTCCTCAAGAAGTACGTCTACCAGTTCGCCACCACCACCTCCCAGCG
>SMVA01197483.1_pt1 | contig 10799 bp, 9 predicted proteins | sample 2456451 | NCBI WGS metagenome assembly SMVA01 (sample SAMN11095933, study PRJNA526329) | marine sediment metagenome | biome: Marine sediment; feature: Surficial sediment; material: Deep marine sediment; isolation source: Hadal surficial sediment | place: Pacific Ocean | collected 2014-05 | depth 0-1...
ATGTTTGTTGATTCCATAGGCCCTGATGAGCTGAGACTTACTTATAAAGGTCAGCAACTTTCTAAAGAGGGTCTACGTTACTGCTACCGCGATTCAAAGTGGTATGAAGGGGTGGAAAAAGCGAAGGTTCTGGCAGACGAAAGGGGCGAAAAAGATTGGAAGAAAATCTGTGTAGAGGAGTTAAAACTTACTCCTCCACATTTAGATCAAGAGATCGTTTTGAAATTTTCAATGATGTATAAAGGTCTTGCAAACGTTATCGCTGAGAAATTTTATGGAAATGGACCTTTTGATGGTGCCTGGCCCATGGAAGAGATTTATAAAAAATTTCAATAGGAGCAAATAGATGAAAATTCTTTTACTTGGAAGTGGCGGTAGAGAGCATGCAATGGCCTGGAAAATGTCCCAGTCTCCATTAGTTGAAACTCTTTACGTTCTACCGGGAAACGATGGCATGACATCTCTTGATAAAGTTTCCAAACTTTCTGGATCTGTAACTGATGTTCCTCTTATTGTTGAGACCTCAATTGATCTGGGGATTGACCTTGTGGTGGTAGGGCCTGAAAACCCACTGTCTGAGGGTGTGGCCAATGCTTTGGAGGAAAAAGGCATAAATGTATTTGGCCCTTCGAGGCAAGCAGCGCAACTTGAGAGCTCCAAGGTTTTCTCCAAAAACTTTATGGTTGAATATGATATCCCAACCGCTAGGGCCTTAATCTTTGATAATTTTGCCGATGCCAAGGCGGCGATGGAAAGGTGGGATGTTACTCAGGGAATAGTTATTAAAGCAGATGAACTTGCTGCGGGAAAAGGTGTTGTGGTTACCAAAGATCGTGCCGAGGCGGAAAAAACGCTTTTTGATTTTATGGAAAATCCCGATTGCACCGTTAATACTAAAAAAGTTCTTTTAGAAGAAATGCTAATGGGAAAAGAGGTCTCTGCCTTTGCTATTTGTGATGGGGAAGATTTTATTTCTCTTGGCTACGCTTGTGACTATAAAAGAGTAGGCAATGGAGACACAGGGCCTAACACTGGTGGAATGGGTGGATATTCTCCTAAAAACTGGCCAAGTAATACTATTAAATCATTTGTTGATGAAAAAGTTTTTAAAACAGTTCTCAGAGGCATGAAAGAAATGGGAATGCCTTTTAAAGGGATCCTTTTTGCCGGCCTGATGGTTGATGGTGAGGTTGCCAAGGTAATTGAGTTTAATGTTAGACTGGGTGACCCTGAGGCACAAATTCTCCTTCCACTCGTCGAAGGAGATCTTGTTCCAACCCTTTTAAGTGCTGCCCAGGGAAAATTATCAGAGCTTGGAAGCAAGGTGATCAAGCTTAAACCAGAGACCTCAGTTCATATCGTAATGGCATCGGGTGGATATCCCTCCACTGATGGGACTAAAATGGATCTGGGCAATGAGATCACTTATCCCCAAGATTTACTTCCCGGAGTTGAAGATAAAAATAATTTTATATTTTTGGCGGGCGCAAAAAAAAGTGCTGATGGCCCACTGGTTAACAGTGGTGGTCGAGTGCTTGGTGTAACCGCCCTTGGGCCAGAGTTAGAAGGGGCGCGCAAGCTTGCTTATCAAACGCTGAAAGATGTCAGTTTTAAAGGTGCTCATTGGAGAACGGACATTGGGCTTTAAAAGATTTGCCATATTAGCTTCCGGAGCTGGATCCAATGCTAGAGAACTTATCAGGCATTGGAAAAAACACCCAGAAAATTACAGCATAGAACTCGTTGTGACTGATAATCCAAGCGCGCCAGTGATTGAAAAGGCGCAGGAACTAGGAGTGAAGTGTTTGGTGATTCCTTTTAAACGAGAGGGATTTTCAACCTATGCCCAGGCCAAGCAGGATCATGAAGTCCGAATAGTTAGAGCTGTAAAAGAGCATAACGTGAACTGGCTGTTGTTGGCCGGCTATCTGAGGATCATGGGGCAGGACCTGCTCACTGAGTTTCATGACAAAGAACTTGGTTTAAACCGGGTCATCAATGTCCATCCCTCTCTCCTTCCAAGCTTTAAAGGAAAAGATGGAATTAAAGAAGCTTTTGATTATGGGGTGAAGTATTCGGGAATCACCATTCACTTTGTGGAAGATGACGTGGATACCGGGCCTATTATTAAGCAAAAAGCTTTTGCCCGCTTAGATGGTGATACTCTAGATGATTTTAGAACCCGAGGACACCTAGTTGAGCATGAGATATTTCCCCAGGTGGTAGATCTAATTGTCGCTGGTAAGTTTGAGTGTCGGTGGGATGGGGATAAAAAATATATTGTAACTAAAGAGAGTTAAATTATGGCCGGAAGTAGAGTTGAAGTTAGATTTTTAGAAACCTGTGGTCACCTGGAAAAGTGGTGCTCACAGGCAAACGAATTTCTTCACGTACCACTAAAAGCGATGGAGCAGGTGAACTTTTATCTGCTTAAACCTGGAAATATGAGCTCTTCAGAGTTAAATGAAAAATTAAATGCCGGGGCCAAGGAAATATTTTTTGATCCCCTTATTCAAGAGGTCTACCTTGGTGAAGTTGAGTATGATTTTGGTAAGCACTCATCTTTTGTAGCTGTTGTATCCTTTCGTCCTGGAGTGACCGATAATCCAGGGCATGCAGCAAAAGAGGCCTTGGCGGTTTTAGATATAAATGCTGAGGTCGCCAGCGGAAGTCTTTATTTTATGTTTGGTGATCTAACAAAAGATCAGGCCAACCATGTAGCAAGTGATCTAATTGGTAACGATTTAATCCAAAAAATCGAAATATTTGAAACTAAAGAATTCTATGCTCTAAGTAGATTTTCCCACGTAGCTCTTCCCGAGGTAATTATTGAAGGGCCGCCTATCTGTAACGAAGTCTCGCTAGAAGGTTCAAAGGAAGAGTTAGAAAAAATTAATCTGGATAATTGTCTCGCCTTAACGCTGGGGGAGATGACCTATATTAGAGATTACTATCGAAAAACAGAAGTGAGAGAAGATAGAGAAAAACGCGGACTTCCCATGAACCCAACTGATGTTGAACTAGAAGTTCTAGCGCAAACCTGGAGTGAGCACTGTAAACACAAAATTTTTTCCGGGGATATTGAATACGTTGAGGGGGATATACCTGAGGGTTATAAAAAACTAGGGAATAGAAAAATTAAAGGCCTTTATCCGACTTTTGTAAAAGGCTCTACCAAAAAAATTGAAAAAGAGAGAAAGCTGAATTGGCTCATCTCTGTGTTTAGCGACAACGCAGGAATAGTTCGTTTTGATAAAAATATAGATCTCTGTATTAAAGCGGAAACCCACAATAGTCCTTCAGCTCTAGATCCATACGGTGGTGCCCTGACCGGAATTCTCGGAGTTAACCGGGATATCTTAGGTTGTGGCATGGGAGCAAGACCTATTGCTAATACGGATGTGTTTTGTTTTGCCCCACCAGATATGCCAACGGACGCAGAAAAAGAATTGATGCCCAGGGGACTTATGCATCCAAGGAGGATCTTTGAAGGGGTTCACCAAGGTGTTGAAGACGGTGGAAACAAAAGTGGTATTCCAACTGTTAACGGGGCCATTTATTTTGACCAAGATTATGCGGGAAAACCGCTAGTATTTGTTGGAACCGTGGGCGCCATGCCCGCTAAGCTTAAAGATGGAAGGTCTTCTAGTGAAAAAATACCTTCCCTTGGTGATCGAATAGTCATGATTGGTGGGGCCATCGGTGCCGATGGAATTCACGGGGCCACATTTAGCTCCCTTGAGTTAAATGAAAACTCACCGGCCACAGCAGTACAAATTGGCGATCCTCTGACCCAAAAAAGAGTATCTGATTTTTTACTCGAGGCCCAAGACCATGGACTTTTTAGTAGTATAACTGATAACGGAGCTGGCGGACTCAGCTCTAGTGTTGGCGAGATGGCCACTATGACTGGTGGAGCAAGGATGGATCTTAGTCTCTGTCCCGTTAAATACCCAGGGCTCATGCCATGGGAGTTGATGATCAGCGAATCACAAGAGCGTATGACAGTAGCGGTTCCTGAAAAAGATCTGGCCGCCTTTTTAGATCTAGCAAAAAGGCGAGGAGTTGATGCCACCAATATTGGTGATTTTAACGATTCCGGAAGACTTGAAGTCTACTACGGCGATGAAATAGTCGCTGATTTAAACTTAGACTTTCTTCATGAATCTCTACCGCCAATGCAGTTAAAGGCCAATTGGAATGGGCCAGTCATGCGAAAGACTTGGATCCCAAGAGATAACAGAGAAGTTATTCCAAGCATGACAGGAGCAGATTTTTTTGAAAACACTTTATACAAACTTTTGAATACCCCAAATATCGCTTCCAAGGAGCCTTGGGTTAGAAGATATGACCATGAGGTTCAAGGTGCTACGCATATTAAGCCTTTTGTAGGAAAAAAGTCTGATGGCCCATCTGATTGTGGCGTCATTTGGCTCTATCCACATGGTGGAGAAAAAGAAAACGCAATTAATATAGGTTGTGGGATTGCTCCTAGAATTTCGCTTTGGGACCCATATGTAATGGCCCAATATGCTGTTGATGAGGCAGTTAGAAACGTGGTGGTAAGTGGGGGAGATATAGATCATCTCTGTCTTTTAGATAACTTCTGTTGGCCTGATCCGGTACAGAGTCCAAAAAATCCTGATGGTGATTACAAAATGGCCCAGTTGGTGCGAACTTGCAGTGGCCTATACGATATCTGTAATACTTATGGAACTCCACTAGTCAGTGGTAAAGATAGTATGAAAAACGATTTCCGCGGCAAGAACCACAAGGGTGAGGAGCTAACGATTTCCATCCTGCCAACCCTGCTAGTAACCGCCATGGCCAGGTCAAAAATAGCGTCCACCGTTACTTCAGAGTTTAAAGCACCTGGTGATCAGGTTTACCTTTTAGGTGAAGAGGGCCAGGGACTTGCCGGTTCTGAGTTCGCGGAACTTTATAAAATAAGCGAGGAAAAACTACCAGGTGTTAACTTGGAGGCAAATAAAAAACTGTATAAAAGTTATTACCTCGCCTGTCAGCAAGGACTTATCAGCTCTTGTCACGACCTATCTGATGGAGGCCTGGCCACGGCCGTTGCAGAATCTTGTATTGGCGCCAGACTTGGTGTCGCGCTTGATATAGCAGGCGTTGAGGATAAGCTAGATTTCCTTTTCAATGAGGCCCCAGGCAGATTTCTAGTAAGTGTTAAAAAAGAAAATAAGGAAGCTTTTGAAAAACATTTCGGTGGCATAACGTATAAGTTTTTAGGTGAGGTGAGTTTAAGTGATTCCGTGGAAGTGAGCATTGACGGGGATAAGATTTTAAACGCCTCAATGGATAAAATGCTTACCGCGTGGAAGAGGGAAAATTAAGATGAGCACTTATAAGTTTTTAATACTTTGTGGCGACGGCATCAATTGTGAGCGGGAAACGGCCTTGGCCTTTAAGCAGGCGGGGGGAGTACCAGTAATTATTCACATCAATGAGCTGCTCGCAAAACCATCGCTTTTAAAAGAATTTCACGGCATGGCCATCCCCGGTGGTTTCTCTTTTGGTGATGAATTGGGCTCAGGTCAGGTTTTGGCGCTTAAAATTAAGCATGGCCTAAAAGAAGAGTTTGAAAATTTTGTAAAAGATAAAAAACCAATTATTGGGATTTGTAATGGTTTTCAAGTATTAGTCAAGCTAGGGCTTTTGCCTTACCCCGAAAAAGATAGAGTCATGGCCTTAGCGCAAAATAAGGATGGAAGATTTATAGATCGTTGGACTCAGTTAAACTTGGTGGATGGTTCAGTTTGTAAATGGACTCAAGGCCTAGATATGAACTCAATTGAGCTGCCGGTCAGGCATGGAGAGGGTAGAGTCGTTTTTGCCAGAGGCCGAGAAGAGGAACTCTTTACGGCACTTTCAAAAAATGGCCAGATTCCTTTTTGCTATGACGAAGATTTTAATGGCAGTTATAAAAATATTGCCGGGGTCTGTGACCCTACCGGCCTAATTCTAGGTATGATGCCTCACCCGGAGGCCTATCTGTTTGAGGCCACCTATAAAAATAAAAAAGAAAACCCTTATGCCAAGGGACTGGGACAACATTTATTTGATAATATCATAAATTTTTTGGAGGGGAGATAAATGAATAACTCGCTTGTGAAAATTAAAAGGGCCATTTTAAGCGTTAGTGATAAATCAGGTCTTGATGTATTGGCCACTGAGTTGATTAACCGTGGAGTTGAAATTATAAGCTCCGGGGGGACTGCCAAATTTATCATAAATCTTGGATTTCCAGTCACTCCCATTGAAAAGGTAACAGGAAACCCTGAGGCCTTCGGTGGCAGAATGAAAACGTTAAGTTTTCAAGTTGCCTCAGGACTTTTATTTAAAAGAGATTCTCTTGATGATTTAAGACAGGCCGAGGAACTAGGCATTGTGCCTATTGATCTCGTTGTCTGTAACCTCTATCCCTTTGAAGTAGTGGCAAAAAGAGGAGGCACGCTTGAAGAGCTAGTTGAAAATATAGATATTGGCGGGCCAACCATGGTAAGGGCGGCAGCGAAAAACTTTGCTCACGTAACAGTAAGTACTGATCCTCGTGAATACCGGGAATTAATTGATGCCTTAGTCGAATTTGATGGGGCAACAGATTTGGCTCTTAGAAAAAAATTATCCCTAAAGGCCTTTAGACACACAGGCCTTTACGATTCTCTTATTGCCTCCGAGTTGGAGCGAGAAAATAATGATGATGGAAAAACCTTTTGTCTCTCACCTGAGAGAGCAAGTGAGCTGAGATATGGTGAGAACCCTCATCAAAAAGGTTACGTTTATCAGTGGCCACTTGGGAAGGGACTGGCCCAGGCCAAATCGATCCAAGGAAAAGCACTCTCTTACAATAATCTTTTAGATGCCGATGCCGCCCTTAGATCTGCACTTGATTTACACCTCTTAGCTAAAAACGGTCCTTTTAAAAGTGTCGTTACTATTATTAAGCACAGTAACCCTTGCGGAGCGGCCATGAGTAAAACACCGCTTGATGCTTTAGAGATGGCCTGGGCCGGAGATCCTGTCTCAAGCTTTGGCTCTATCATTTGTTTTAACGATGAAGTGGATCGAGAGATCGCTGACTGGCTTTCAAATAAATTTGTGGAAGTAGTCTGCGCTCCAAGTTTTAGTGAAGAAGCACAATCTATTTTTGCTAAAAAGAAAAATCTAAGACTTATTCCTCTAGACCTTGATGAGTTAGATGTATCAGGTTATATGGTCCGGTCTATAACCGGTGGATGGGTAGTGCAAGAAGAAGATCAAGGATTAGATGAGGACTATAAAGTAGTTACGGAGATTCCTTTTGATGATTCTAGAGTGGAGCTGGCAAAGTTTGGCTCTGTAGTTTGTAAGCATCTTAAAAGTAATGCCATAGGATTATTCACCAAAACTGAAAATGGATTCTCCCTTGTAGGTGCTGGGATGGGTAATCCTAACCGGCTAATTAGTGTGGCCCAGGCGATTGATAAGGCAAGAGAAAATGGTGCCCAAGATTTAAGTGATACACTTTTGGTCTCCGATGCTTTCTTCCCTTTTGCCGATAATATTGAGGCAACCTCAAAAGCGGGCATTAAATTTATTGTTCAACCTGGTGGCAGCATAAAAGATCAGCAATTGATCGATGCCTGTAACAATACCGGGACCGCCATGGTGTTTACCGGTAGAAGACACTTCAGGCACTAAGGAGAAAAAAAATGGCAATTTCATATAAGGATTCCGGCGTTGATATTGAAAAAGGTGACGCTCTGGTTGAGAAAATAAAAAATAAGGTAAGAGGAACTTATGGGCCACGAGTACGCGCTGGTGTCGGTGGTTTTGCCTGTTTATATGAAATCTCCCCGGGAAAGCTTCTCGCGGCGGGAACCGATGGCGTTGGAACAAAGCTTAAAATAGCTCAACATTTAGGTATTCACGACACAATCGGTATCGATCTCGTTGCTATGTGTGTGAACGATATTCTTTGCACCGGTGCTAAAACCCTCTTTTTTATGGATTATATGGCCACAGGATCGCTTGATGTAGGCGTTGGCGAGCAAATCATCAGTGGCGTGATTGAAGGCTGCAAGCAATCAGCAGCTGCTCTTATTGGCGGCGAAACTGCTGAGATGCCGGGAATGTATCAAAATGGTGAATACGACCTCGCGGGCTTTGCTGTTGGTGAAGTGATGGAAGAGGACCTCGTTGATGGAACAAAAATTAGTGTAGGTGATGTTTTAATAGGACTGCCTTCCACCGGAGTTCACTCCAATGGATTTTCTCTGGTTAGAAAACTGATTAAAAATGATGAAACCGATCTACTTAAAAAAGCACTGACCCCTACTAAAATTTATTGCCAGGTAGTTGAAAAACTTATGGAAAACCACGGGGAGGCCATCAAAGGTATGGCCCATATTACAGGCGGAGGCATGACCAATATTTCCCGCATGAATAAAAACTTCGATTACACGCTTGAAGCTCTTCCTAAAATGGATGAAATTCCCGAGATCTTCTCCGTTTTAAAAGAGAGATCAGGTCTTGGAGATAAAGAACTCTACACGACTTTCAATATGGGAGTAGGCCTTGTCATCGCTACCAGCTCGCCTAATGAGCTTATCGATACGTTAAAAGGACTGGGTGAAAAATACTACGTGCTGGGAAAAGTGCAAACGGGAAGTGGTAAGGTGCATTTAGCAAACGTCACCCTTTAGATTATTTCATTTTACACCAAATTCTAACTTGGTTTTTTTTATCCTCAACCATGACATCATGTCTCCACCAGGGGCCTCGAAGGACCGGACTGGACTTGCCTTGCACCATTCCGCCAATTTTTGAATCTCTAACATAGATGGTCCAACGAAAGCCTTTGCCTTTAGCACCTGCGATGCCTTGATGGTCTGCCATGATGGAGGCATACATGGAGTTAAAGTTTACAAAGAGGTCATATTTTTTATGCACGGTAAAGTTTTTTACCTGGGACTTGGTTCCCCTTTGCATTTTACACTGCATCCAATGAACGTTTTTTCGTTTTGTTCCCTGAGAAAAGAGGGGAAGTGAAAAAAACATAATGCTAATAGCTAGGTATTTCATAATTTTTCCTTATTTTTATTAATCTCTTAACGGAAAGTTGACGCAAAATATTTAAAGGCAATAAAATTTATTTGCGTCATAAAAACCTGTTCTTTCCTTGGCAATTTTGGTCTATATTGAGGTCTTTAAAAAATGGAGAACAAGTTGAAATACTTGGTTTTGATATTTGCCATGGCCTCTTTTAATTCCTGGGGAATTGAAGACGATGGCCCATGTGCCAACAATTGTAGCGATACGATTATACTAAATCGTGCCTACGTAGATGCTCCCAATGAAGAAGGCATGAGAAATCTCTATATACTTGGAATGAATTTTCCTCTTTGCACTGAATTCTTAAATGTCTATTTCGCAGGAAGAGAAATTGAAGTAAGCGCTTCTAATCCCACTCAAATTCTGGCGCAACTTCCAAGTGATCTTTATAAAACTGGTGCCAATAAAATCTTGGTTGAAAAGATAGGATGTCCGGCCAGCCGCTCCTCCACCATAGATCTGACTGTTGAAAGAGGAGATGAGGGCATCTCAAGAGATGATTTCACCACCAGAGCGAGTGCGCCCGTGGATATTTTTCCCTTCAGCTTTGTAGATGTGGAAGTGAACTGTCTCGAGGATGAAAAGGCCATTTCCGGCGGTTTTAAATACTCAACTTGGGAAGTTCGAACGGTTAGGAGCTATCCCGTTGGAACTAAGTGGGTTTTTAGGGCCTATAACAACTCCAAGGCCACATCTCTGGGTAATGAATTCTTCGCCGAATGTGTAAAATAAATTTTATTTACCCAATCTAATTAATTTCCCAAATAATTCGATAAGCCTCTTTAAAGTATACAACTTGGGGGCCTAAATGAAAAAAGGATTGATCGGGACCGCATTGATCACTATGACCGCTTTGGTGTGGTGGATGTTTGTGAACGGTGACCAGGAAGATCTGGCCGATTATGACATCCAGCTTGAAAAAGCAGAAACCAAAAAGATCGCAAAGACAGAAAAATTTCTTAAAAATCTAGAAAATCCCAACGTGCCGAGACTTTATGGCAGATTAGTGATTGGCAAGGGGATGACACCCCTTTCAAAATGGCCTGAGCAAATTAACTATATCAATAAAATTGACCCTAACTGGGATAAAAAGACCGCCGCTCATTTAAATGAGGCCAGCACTTATGATCGAAAAGTAAAGATCACCAAGATGGGAGGGTTTATTGCCTTAAATGCTGATGAGGGCCTTTATCTTGAGCGGGCATTAGTCGAATTTATTCAACCTGATGGTAGCGAGGGCAGTTTCGAGGCGGTTATCAATTCGCAAACTGGGGAGATTGAACTCGTTTTAAATAAAAACATAAATGAATCTTTAGCGGTTGAAGATCCCAAAATTGATTACCCTGACCCTTATGACCCCAAAAATTTTATGGCCTCCGCTGAAGAGCTTAGAGATATTGAAGAGGCCGACAGCGATGAGCTCGTAGAGGCAATGGTATCTGAGGCCAATGAAGAGTTTGATGCGTACGAGTATGAGGAAGAAATCGCCGTAATGGACCAAGAAATTATAGCAATGGATACCGATGAAAATCACCAAGAATTTGTAGAAAACCTGGAAAGAGATATTTCCTCAGAACACTAAGAGAGCTAGGCCATGAAAATATTTCTAATTTTTATCTTATTTTATTCCCTTGATGCTTATTCTTCCGGGGGCAAAAAACAACCAAGCGAAGAAGAAAAAA
>SMVA01257846.1_pt1 | contig 10799 bp, 9 predicted proteins | sample 2456451 | NCBI WGS metagenome assembly SMVA01 (sample SAMN11095933, study PRJNA526329) | marine sediment metagenome | biome: Marine sediment; feature: Surficial sediment; material: Deep marine sediment; isolation source: Hadal surficial sediment | place: Pacific Ocean | collected 2014-05 | depth 0-1...
AATTCCTCACTATTGGAATGGTGGTGTACTCGGTACCGCGGGGGGGCTTGTTTTTCAGGGCGATGCGCTTGGGATCTTGAGCGCGTACGACAAGGAAACCGGTGAGGCGCTCTGGCAGTTCAACACATACACCTCGATGCTCGCACCACCGATTACCTTTCAGATCGATGGCGTGCAATACGTTTCGATCCTGACCGGCAACGGCGGTGGCGATCTTTTTTCGGGTGCGCCGCTCGACCCCGTACCGAACCCGGCCTCGCTCACCTATGGCAACTACGGGCGGATGCTCGTCTTCAAACTCGGTGGCACGGAAACCTTACCGGCTCCCACGATCGTGGACGATACGATTCCCGAACAGGTACTCGCCGATGTATCGGATGAAGAAGTTGCTCGAGGCGAAGTGCTGTTCAACACGTATTGTGTTTTGTGCCATGGACTCGTCGTCCGCTCCGGCGGTTCGATCAAAGATCTAAGGCGCATGAGCGACGAGGTACACGCCTCGTTCGACCAGATCGTATTGGAAGGAACGTTGTCCGCGAATGGTATGGCAGCTTTCGACGATTCGCTCACCATCGAGGACGTAGAGCGAATTCACCATTACGTTCGAGCAAGGGCCCATGAGGACCGCGAATTGGCGCTCGGCAATCAAGAGGGAGCGAGGTTTACCTGGCTGCAGTAGTTACTGCGGGTTACCCCTGCGGCATCGGTTTGACCGGCAGCGTCGGGGGTAACACCCGAACGAACTCGAACCGCGGTCGCTCTGCGCTGCCCGTCGTGCCATCATTCCCGGCATAGTCTCTGCCTTCTTCCGGCGTCAGGTCCGCATCGGTATCGATGATCTGGCGACTCATCCGTCCGTTCAGAGGTTTTCCTGCCTCGAGCTGCTCCAGCGCAGCTTCAGCCGCCTCTGCTGTTTCCTCATCCCAAGGCACTCGATAAGCGCGCGGATCACCTTGCGGCAACCCGGCTTCGTCCAGCATACGAACCCAGAAGAAGATACTGCCATCGGCGCCAGTGGCCTTGTCCGGTTCTTTTACTGTGACCCAGTGGAGGCGAAAATCTTCCGGCATCCGTTCACTCGTTGGCCAACCCATCAATCCCTTGTGCCCTACCCAGGCCCCAACATAGAGCCCGCTAACCAGGACGATGGCGGCTAGCTTGATGCCCCAGCCAAAGCGGGTGGTTACGCTAAGATTCAGGTTCAACAGCAAAGCTGCGACACCGACGTAGGCGAGCGTCAACACAACCACGGTAGGGGTCATTTTTTTGAGTTGATCGCTTTCAGGAGCAGCGACTTCTTCAGTTCGTTGGTACCGACTACCTCGCCGTTAGCACCGATCGTAAAACGAACCGCCGTTTGCTCATCACCCACACCCGTGAGCTCGAGAGTTCCGTAGTAAACAAGCGTCACAGTAGGGTTGAGCTTTTCAACCTTCACCGAAACAGGCAACGGCTTTTTGTAATTGGACTGATAATGAAGCACGTTGACAACGTACTCACCCGGCTTCAACGCACGCAAGGTCACGGTTTCCTGGTTGATTGGATTCGACACTTCAATTCCATCGAGCATGACGCGATCCTGAAACAGTCCTCGATCGTCACGATCCAGATGCATGAGACCCGTATCGCGGTTGTGATACCAGACAAGGTTGCCTTGCGGATCCTCCACGAGCGTATCGACATCATCCGGATGCCGGTCAGCCCAACGCACGGTAATCAGTATTTCCGCTTTGTTATCTACATTTCCCGATTTCGTGGGATCGCCCATGAGCGAAAAAGCCGCGACAAACATGAAGGCAAATCCCAACAGCGCATTGAACAACAGGTCGGTAAACGCATCCTGAGATTCGGTTTGTCGATACAGGCTATGCCGCATCGCGGGTAAGGTGAACGTCGGTGAGCACGGTAAGTCTCGTGGCTAGTTCGGCCGCGGAGGCATCGAGAATGTGGTATTGGAGCTTCAACAACGTACTCGTGATCAACCCTGCAAGTGTCGTATATAGCGCAACCGCCATACCACCACTCATCGAACTCAGAAGCTGCTGTATCAGACTCGGATCAAATTGCTCAATCTCTCCAACCGGCAGCAGCATGAGAATGAATCCAACAATCGTACCGAGCAGACCCAGCTTCAAGAGGACATCGCTGGCAAACTGACCGAGCGCGTGCCGGTTGGCGAGCTCATCGCCAAACGCAGTCAGCAGTGCACTCGCGTCGCCGTCCTTCTTCTTGGCGAGATTTGCAAGGAACTCGCCAAGGAGGCCCTCTTCGGAAGGCGTTTCGTTCAACTCGCCATGGTTTGCGACCAGTTCGCCCTCGAGGCTCGCGAAGCGCCGCCGTTCGGCTGTCAGGGTATAAGCGAGCCACAGCCAATGGCAGCTTGCGAGTACGTACAGGCCGAGTATGACGTAGGAGATGTAGCTCTTGTCGGCGTCGAGTGCGAGGGTGACCAGGCCTCGCTCCGCGGCCAGGTAAAAGCCAAAGCCGATGAGGCCCACCATGATAAGCGCGCGATAAACGAGATTCGTATCAGTCAAGGGAGACACCACTGGGAGTCTAATGAAGATCCGGGTCTGAAACTAGGCGCGGTTGGGCATTCCTTGTTGGGGTATGTTGGCCGAACCGTGGCAGCTGAGGGCTGGGATTTTCTTTTGCGCGCCCCGCCCTAGTCCCTCCGGGATGCCCGCAATGCGCGAACTTGCCTCTCCTATGGAGGGTCAATTCGCTTCTTTCGGCCGGGCTTATAGCGCGCAAGATAAAACCCTAGCCCTTAGTGTCCCTCGACGTGTTCAATGCCCTGACGGTCTTCGCAGAATGGTGACTAGTTGACTCAGGTTCTACTATTCGGCGAATGGTGCTGAATTTCCTTTGGTTGGTGGGGCTGACATCTTCCGGGTGCTCAACGTGAATTGGCTCTGGAAGATCTTCGAAATTGGATTACAGGCCGAATCGGTAGCGGAGTTTGATTACCAGGACATCGATGATTGGCGTCGTGAGGGCGTCGTGGAAGAGATCGCCTAATTCGTCGCTGATACGGTCGTCGAGGTTGCTGCCACGGGTGTAGACGACAAAAAAGTCCGAGAGCGGGCCGATCTCCCAGCGATAGCGCAACTGCACGGTCAGCCGGGAGATGGTGAAATCGTCGGTCTCGGCAGTCGGATCTTTGCTGAAGGGTTCGAGCTTGCCGTCTTTCAAAGGTACCCGCCAGAATTTCTGTTGGTCGGCGCGAATACCTGCCCATTGCATGGTAAGGCGAAGCTGCTGGCGAGCGGAGATGAAATAATCCATGGCAAGCTGCGGCTGCCACTCGATCGCCCCAAAAGTGGTGAAATCCCGGTCTTCCTGGTACAGGAGCCATCCGTCTCGGCGATAATAGTTGGCATCGAGATCGAGCGAGAAGCGATCGTTCGGCTTGAAGGTGATGCCGGCGGAGGCGCGATAGGTCCAATCGCCAAGTTGTTCCTCGGTCGCACCAAGCGCTGCACTCACGCTGATAGGACGCGCGTTGTCGGTGCCAACGGAAATACTAGCAGCCCAGTGGTCTACGTTTTTGAACGCGCCGTTCCCGCGGCTGTTCCGATCGTCCCATTGCGCGGGGAAAAAATTGAGTTCGGTACGAATCTCGTTGAGGTTCTGAAACGTCCACCGGTTGCGCAGGAAAACCCCGGTGCGCACGTGCCTGCCGTCGCCGTTCACTTGGGCACCGATCACCAGATTTCTATGTTTGCTGCGCAAACGTTTCAAGCCCTGGGTAATGAGGTTGGAGATTCCGTAGGTCAAGCCGAGCGTATCGTTGCGGCGCATGAAGCCGAAATCAGAGATGTCGAGCTTGTCGTCCAGGTAGTCGAGTGAGACGAAATGTGAGAACTCGCGGTTTGGTACAAAACGAAAGCCCATACGGATGCCCCGGCCGGTTTCGCCGTCCACGTCACTCATCATGAGTTGAGTGTTCCAGCTCAATTTACCGTCTTTGGTGAGGAGATTCGTATCAATCCCGTGTACGACGGCGTCGACTCCATCGGGTCGACGCACTACCGTACCAAGATAGCCAATAGCAAAACGCCCCTCACCGCTACGTTCATAAAGCAGCCGTGCGGCACCAAATTCCCGGCCGTCCTGCTCTAGACGTACCGGTTCTCGAAGTTGCGGTCCATCCGGGTCATCCGGGTTGTCCACGAGTCGCTCACCCAATCGCCGCACGTCCTCCTCGAATGCGGTCAGCAACCCGTAGCGCCAACCGCCCGCCTGCCCGGTCAGCTTGATTGCACCGATCAGCTCACTCGGTCGACCGAGTTCGACGCCAGCCACGGTCACGTCATCCGGAACATCCATTCTGGGCGGACCACCGATACGCCGGGTGTTCAAGAGCGTCGTCGGCGTGAAGTTGAAACTCGAGGCGCTTCGCCTCGAGCCGCTGAAGTACCCACCCCCACCGCGTCGCGGTGTGGTTTCGAACACTTCGGTGCCTTCCACGAAAAACAGGCGTTTCTCCGGAAAATAGGTTTCGAATGCCGTCAGGTTCACCACGACGTCGTCGGACTCCACCACGCCGAAGTCCGGGTTCAAGGTGGCGGTGACCTGAAGGTTGGTTGACGGGCGCCAGAACAGATCGAGGCCTCCCCGGTAAGCGTCTTGTTCGGCTATTTCGTCGTAGGTGACGCTTGCGTAGGGAAACAAGGCAAACTGACGGCTGGGTTGGACGTCTTCGAAAGACATCGTGCCCAGTACCGACAGGAAACGGGGATCGGTATCCACGAGCGCCGGCACGCTCCACAACTCATTGAGGTGAGCAACAGAGCGCTGGGCGGAGAACCCCAGTTTCCGCTTTCCCGCAACGCTGGGCATCGCCATCATGGACCAGGGCAGGAACATCTCCGTGCTCCAACCATCTTCGAGGGAGGCGCTGCCTCGCCGCCAGGGACCGTCCCACTCAGTCGAATACTGCCGCTCCGGCGCGATCTTCCCATCCAGCGCAGAACCACCGAGGCCAACTTCAAACCAGTAGCCATACAGGCCATCGCCCGATGTATCGAGGGTGATACCGAAACTATCGCGAATGATGAACGAGTCGCGGCTCGACAATCGCTCGACCATCGTGGCTACGGGCTGATGCATTTTTGCACCAACATACAGACCTTTCTCGGTGTAAAAATAGCGAACGTCCGTCCTGTATATCGGCACGGTCAGATCATCCGGACTGGTGACGATCATGTCGTCGTAGCTCGAGACCCGGGACCAGATGTCCTCATCCAGCAGACCATCCAGATTAATTTCCAGGGCATCTTCGCTGAAGCGAGGCACGTCAATGGTGACCGACACGTCCGTATCAGATGTGGCATTCGCCCCATGACAGGGAGAAAAAACAGCAGCCATTGCCAGTGCAACGACCAGTCGAGCCAACGAAGCCATAGGGGAAACTACGCAGAGCAATTCCCCATTATATCAAACCCCAGCGGCATTCTTATCCCTCAGACTCGCCGGTAACTCCAACACCTCGGCAACCCGGTCCCCAAGCGTCTGCCGTGTCTGTGCATCGACCCGACCACGGGCAATGTTTTTGAACAATTTAGCGAGCCCTCGGCGCAACTCGTCCGGCAGCCCATCCATCAGATGCGCATCCGCCGCAACGGCCAACGACAACGCTTCGCGCCGTGCATGGTTGCGTTCTGCTACCAGTTGATGGTGCACCCATGCGCGGCCGAGCATCACCCAGGGAAAGTTGGAAGCTTTGACCGGTCCTACCTGGAGGACGCGGCCCCCCAGGGACTGCCCCAACACTTCTGTCTTGGCAAGTTCGTCGCTCCCGAACCAGACCCCGGCGCCACCGATGAGTGCACCAATCCCGGCACCCAACATGAACGACGCACCTCCCAGCACTGCGTCGATGCCACCACCGGCAATCGCGCCGGATAACACGCCTGAGACAACCAACTGCCTGCGCGACAATCCGAATAGCTCCCAACCTTCCTCGGTAAAAAGGTCCCCGGCGACAACCTCGGTGATCAGTTCAAGGCGTTCTAGATCTTTATGACGGTACACACTCTGCACGGTTTCCCGAGAAAGCTGTTCGCGGTTCCGAATGCTGTTCTGCAGCCGCTCCGTCAACCTGTTCTGATAACGACTTACCTCATCTGTTGCTCCAAGCGAGCTACGCTCGGTATGGCTCATGGTTTCAATCAGACAGTTGGCGATTTCGACTGCGCTGCGTTCGCGCCGCCGCGTTCGCTCCGCTTCAAGCGCCGTCACCGCTTGCTCGATCGGCGCACGCCAGCTCTCTTCGAGTTCGCCAAAACCCCTCAGCAAAGCCACCCTTTTCTCAAAGTCGGCATGTACCGCATCGAAAACCCGCACCAGGGAGAAATACTGATCGAGCGCCTGACGCCAATCGTCGACGTAGTCCCCCTCGCCAATCAGATTGATGAGCGCCATCCGTGGCCGGCCCGTCCATTGCAGCACTTGCATCTCGAGCTCGTATTCGGGGCCGTAGGGCTTGGCACCATCCACAACATACAAAATTCCCGCACCGTCGAGCATGGGTTTGAGCAGTTCGCACTCGTCGCTGAAGCGCTCATCTCCCACATGAGCTTTGACAAACTCTTCCACGATTCGCGGCCGTTCGTGCGCACCCGTCGCACGAGCCTCGAGCCACTCGAGTACGGCACCGGCGCGTTGAAATCCAGGGGTGTCGACGAGAATGTACTGGGGTTTACCATCGATGGTGAAGGTATTGCGATGAGATCGCCGCGTCGTACCGGGCACAGGACCGATGAGAATCTCTTCGTCCTCCGCCAACGTTGCAACAATCGAGCTTTTGCCTTTGTTTGGATGCCCGACCACCGCGAAGACCGGAATCATGTTTCACCAGCCGTTAGATCATCAGCGGCGATTGCATAAAGACCCGAATCACGGCGAGGTGCGAGCACTCGCGCCCATATGTCACGTTCGCTCATCCGTACCTGTCTGCCAGTTACGTCGATGGGGACCAGAATCAACGAAGCTACCTCACCGACGACTTCCCGTATCAGGTCCAGAAAATCAGAAAATTCCAGAAGCGGAGGTTCCCACCCCTTCGTGAAGATCACAAGACGTTGAACGCTAGACGAGATCCGTTCAAGCTGATCACGGTGTAACGTTGATCCTTGTAATGCTCCCATGCCGATTACCTGTTTTCCGCGGACACCAAACCGTTCGGCAAGCCACTCGTTTGCCGCGCTTTCCGGCAACGCATCGTTCCAGATCAGGACGACGGTGGAATTGTCTTCGGCGTTGAGTGCAACAGTTAGCGGAGGTGCTGGTAAGGCGCCCTCCGTCGCAGCAGGGGTATCTTCGAGTTCCCCGTGATAGTCGAGGCGCGGTAACGTCAGCCGATCGATCAGTGCCGTAACTTCGGGGTCGTCTCGCAGAAGCATGCGGGACGCGACATCCAATCGCCAGATGGCAACGCCAAACAACAACAACCGCGGCAGTAATCCGTAAGTCAGTACAGTCATCAACACAAACGGCCACCACTCTCCCAACCGCGCTGCACGCGTAGCCGGCATACCCCCTTCTTCCAGGCGATAGAATCGCGATACTTCCACCAACCCCGCATCGGGCGTTGCTACGACTAACCAGTTGGACCACGGTCTGGCGAGGTTTGCAACCCAGCTATGCACAGTTGCAGGGTCTATCTGCAACGTCGTACTCCAGCCAAAAGCGAGATCCGTGAACGCAACGAGCAACCAGGCAACGGCGAGCACACCGACAAAAAAACCGACGGCCAACCACTGGGAAAAAACCACGAGTTGCCAACGGGCAAACGCATTTGTCTTGCGTCCGCCCGGGAATTCCGAAAAGAGATCCGTTTGCGCGTAGCGGTCGAGCCAGGCACCCACCCAACGACCCGCGTTCATACCTGCAAGCACGCTCTGTACCCCGACAAAGCCCGGCAGTCGGCCAGGTAACAACAGCAGGGTAAACAGCAACAGCAACAGTGGTATGCCAACCAGCACAGCAAGCAAAGCGAAAAGATTTACCGGGTAGTCGCCTTCGTAACCGAAAGCCACACCGGCGAGGCTCGCACCCAACAGTACGCCGACGATTACCAACGCCGTCGTCGCAACCCGACGCAGACGTTCGAGCCTATCCCCGCTGCTGATCTCCTCTGCCGGGGCAATCTGCGACCACCAGGCAAGCACCCGCTCGTCCCCCGTCGCACCAAGCGGCAGCGTGCGTCCAATGTTACGGTCTCGCTCCAGCCTATCGCGGTGCGGTGTCCGGCTGTCTGCCTGCAACCATCGTCTTATGTCTACCGCTCGGCCAAGCATGCGGCTGTCCTGCAAGGAAAAAGTACACTATAGCCTCGCGGCGTCCCTTCGAAAAAGCGGGTTCGACACACAAGTCTTTAAGAGCGGTGAACGTCAGCCCGAAATATCAGCCCAGACAGGGCCGCTTGCGGGCATTGGCATCATCGCCGCCGCTCAGCACAAAGGACGGACAAGCGATGCGGCCGTTCAAGATTCGTTCGTTAACAAGCAGGAGAACGAAGAAGCCGACATCCCTGTCAGACCGATATGATACATCCCTGACGAAACTGAAAAGAGTCTCTTCCTCTAGCTGTGGGCCTTAGCTCGCAGTGACCCTTTCGTACACGATCATCAAAATAACCGCAATGGCACCGGCATTGATCACTGTGCTTAGATTGGTCAGGATAGCCGTAAAGTATTCGCCGGCCATTGGAATTCCTCCCAGACCTCCGGCAACCGTCGTTAAGGCAACCGCCATAACCAGGAAAAGTATCCTGCGATCATCTTCTATTCCGATAAAGCCGATGTCGCCGCTAACTGTTCTTCGTGTATCGACCGAGTGTCATCTGCGCCTCGCCGGAACCTGCATCGAGTTGCGCTGGAATCCATCGCCTGACCGAATTGAGTAGATAGATCTCGCTATCCACAGATAAATCCCCCATCGGTATTTCTTTTTCCACCAGCTCACCCGCATCGATCATCTCTGCTCTAAATGTACCTGGGAGCAATCCGCAACCAAGCGGCGGCGTACACAATCGATCTTCGATTCGTACAGCGACATTCGCAACCGTCGACTCGGTAAGCAAACCATCGCGGTTCCAAAGCAGTACATCGTCCAGGTGGGAGCAGCGGACGCGCGCTTGTTCATAGACACCCCGCAGCGTAGTTTTGTGTCTGAGCCAGACAAGGGACTCATCCACAGGGTACTTCGCAATTCCCACCCGCCAAACGCATGCGTTTTCTTCCTCCAGCAAAACCCTGTCGTAACGAAACGCCCCACCTTCTGAGAGGAACACTCGCACTCTGCACGGAGTCTCTGGCAGTTTGCTCACGAGGTTTTGCAAATACTCGCGAATCTTTCCAGGCGAAGAAGCGAACCCAAAGCAAGCAGCAGATTCTCCCAGTCGGGTAAGGTGACGCTCGAGCAAATAGAATTCCTTCCCGGTCCACAACAGAGTCTCAAAAAGATCGAACGACGTCGCCCCATCTGCCGAGTCTACGACCCGGGTCTTCATGCGACACTCTGCTAACTCTTCCTCGGGAAGTGAATCCCATACAATGCCGCCGCCAGTGCCATATTCGACCTGGCGACACCGGTTATCGACGATGGCAGTGCGAATCGCAACGCTGAAACGCGCTTTACGATCTGGCCCGATCACCCCAACCGCCCCCGTGTACAGGCGCCGCGGTCCATCTTCCAGATCGGCAATGATGCGCATCGTGTTGATTTTCGGGGCTCCGGTGATCGACGCGCAGGGAAACAAAGCCCGAAAAATTTCACTGACGCTGCTTCGTGTCGTTGCTCTAACCGTTGACGTCATCTGCAAAACAGTCGGATGAGTCTCCACTTTGAATAGATCCTCGACCGCAATGCTGCCCGGAAGCGCTATCCGACCAATGTCGTTGCGGATCATGTCGACGATCATCAAGTTTTCGGCGCGGTTTTTTTCCGATGCGTGTAACCACTCAGCCAGACGAAGATCCTCTTCAGGGGTATCGCCACGAGGAGCAGTCCCTTTCATCGGACGAGAGGTAAGCCGATCACCATCGAGGTCGAAAAAGAGTTCCGGCGACGCCGAACAGATCGTAAAATCCTCACATTCGATGTAGGCCGCATACGCCGCATCCGCCGCCATGTTGGCAAACAAAATTCGCGGATCCTCCGGTAAGCGTCGATGTTGGCGTATCGTGTAATTTACCTGATAGCTGTCACCGTCGCGCAGGTGAGCCTTGATCGTTTCGATCTTGTTTGCGTACCGATGCGAGGAGTTTTCGAGTTGCCATTCGCCACCGCTCGGTCCATTTCCTCCGCTACAGAATCCGGGCGGCAGTTCGTCCAGGACGACGGGTGCGTCGAACAGGCCGAATCGAACTAGCGGAAACCCTGCGCTGTAGCGGACGACGAAGGCTTCATCAAATGCCGGCGCGGCTTCGTAACTGATGAACCCAACCGCGTACCAACGCTCGGCAGATACTCGCTCCTCGACAGCCTGAATCGTCGCCATGACCTCGCAAGGATCGAATGTCTCGAGCACAACAATTGGTTCAGCGAAACTCAGCCAACATTGTGCTTGCCCATCGCGTAACAAGGCGTTTTTCAAACAAACATACCCGTAATTGGTTAACAGCGCGGGTCACCGGAACCCGTGCTTATACTTAACCCTGATGTGACAATAATCCACGGCGTAGATCACCCACGGCTCGCGTTTTAACAGGCAACCTACGCACTACTGCTACGCGCGTGCTGATTGTCACATCAGGGTTAACAAACGCCTATAGCGCGTCTCTGATTGT
>SMVA01255389.1_pt1 | contig 10798 bp, 10 predicted proteins | sample 2456451 | NCBI WGS metagenome assembly SMVA01 (sample SAMN11095933, study PRJNA526329) | marine sediment metagenome | biome: Marine sediment; feature: Surficial sediment; material: Deep marine sediment; isolation source: Hadal surficial sediment | place: Pacific Ocean | collected 2014-05 | depth...
AAAATGCCATTGCTCATCAGATTTTAATTTGTGGAAGTTTGAAACTTGATTCCCTTCTAATAAAAAATAGATTGATGTAGAAAAATTCCGTGATGATCTATATCTCTTCGGAAGATGCTCTGGTAATATCATATCACCTGCACGATAAATCTCCTTGTAGTAACCTCCTTCTGGGTGAGGTTTCAGTTGGAGTTTTTCTATGTATTTTTATGCTTGGGGCAACATATCATTTACATTAAGTTAAACTTTATAACAATATTAAATTTAGCTATTTTATTTTAGTGTTAATCATAAATAATTACAAAAATTTCAGGAAATTATTTTGGATAAATATTCAAATGGAAGTATAAGCATTGCAATTTTAATGTTATCTTTTTTATTCATCTTACCTTCACATTCTCAAACAGAAACAGATTCATTAAAACAACTTGAATACAAAGAAGTTGCACAACAATTCGTATCATCCGCTCTTAAAGAAAGAAAAGGTTACGAAGCACTTAAAAATTTCTGCAGAATTGGTCCACGATTAAGCGGCTCAAAGAATTCATTAATTGCAATTAACTGGGCAAAAAATAAAATGATTGAACTGGGATTTGATTCTGTTTGGCTGCAGCCGGTTATGGTTCCTCATTGGGAAAGAGGAACTATTCAAAAAGCAATGATAATGAATTCCAAAAATTATAGCGGAACGGAATTAAATATTCTTGCCCTGGGAGGAAGCATCGGCACGCCAACTGAAGGAATTGCAGCAAATGTGATTGAAGTGAAATCCTTTGATGAATTGGAGAAACGAAAAGATGAGGTAAATGGTAAAATTATTTTTTTCAGCAGAGCGGTTGATCAAACTCTGTTAAATACTTTCAGAGGTTACGGCAGCGCAGTTGATCAAAGAGTTTACGGTGCTATTGAGGGGGCAAAGTATGGTGCAGTTGGTGTTATTGTCAGATCAGTCACAACAAAATATGATAATGTACCTCATACAGGTGTGATGCTGTATGTAGATAGTTTACCAAAGGTTCCCGGTGTTACAATTGGCTACGAGGATGCAGACATACTAAGCGCAGTATTAAAAGATGACGTTGATTTGCAGCTCGCATTACAGTTAAACTGTGAAACCCTTCCTGACGCAAAATCATACAACGTAATCGGAGAAATTAGGGGAAGTGAATATCCGGATGAGATTATAGTTGTAGGCGCGCACTTAGATAGCTGGGATGTTGGAGATGGTGCGCACGATGACGGTGCAGGCTGTATGCAGGTAATCGAAGTAGTTGATCTTTTTAAACGGTTAAACATTAAACACAAACGAACAATTCGGGTAGTGTTGTTTATTAATGAAGAGAACGGTTCGAGGGGTGCAAAAGAGTATGGAGTTTATGCACAATCTTCAGAGCAAATTCACCTTGCAGCAATTGAATCTGACAGAGGTGCTTTCACGCCATTAGGTTTTAATGTGGATACAGATTCAACAGAGCTTTTAGAAAAAATTGAATCGTGGCTGCCATATTTAAAGTCAGCCGGAATTAGCTGGGTAAGAAAAGGCGGAAGCGGTGCGGACATATCAAAAATAAAAAATGCAAAACTTCTGATTGGTTATGTCCCGGATAATCAAAGATATTTTGATATTCATCATTCACCAAGCGATGTATTTGAAGAAGTTCATCCGCGCGAGTTTGAACTCGGTACAGCGGCTATGGCGATACTAGTTTATTTGATAAGTGAGGAAGGAATTTAGTGGTCATTAACTCAATGGTCATTTGTCATTGTTATTTTCTGATTGACTGAGTGATTGAGTGATTGATGATATAAACTCAGTTGTAAATTAAAAATTAGAAATTGGAAAACTTTGAACGATGGCATTTAATGACTATGAATGACGAATGACTAATCATCTCTACAGTAGTTTTATACTCTGATTGAAATATTAGCCGCGAATGCGTTAATAATTATGAAAGTTGTTCTTTAAACAAATTTTACAATAACAAATGACTAATGACAGTTCACACTTTGCTAATGACCAATGACCTAATGACTATTGTCATTTAAAATTCAGCTAATAACAATTCCACCGCAACTCTCCCGCTTTTTACGGCACTCTCTATTGTTGATGGTAAGCCGGTATCGGTCCAATCGCCTGCAAGAAATAAGTTTGCAATTTTTGTATTAGATGATGGTCTTATATAATTAATTTTATTTGATGGGATAAATGTTGCTCTTTTTTCTTTTAATACTTTATAATGAGAAAAATCCGATTCTTTAAGTTTTGTGTATTTAATAAGTTCGCCAACACACATCTTATAAATTTCTTCAGCCGGTTTATCAATCAAATAATCCGCATCACTTATTACAAGATTTATATGATCTCCTTTATTAAATATCCAATGTACCGGGGAATCGATTAACCCGTAAAACTGTTCTTTCATTGGATTATTTTTTAACCAAATGTGAATGTTCAGAATTGATGAATATTCAAATTCAATCTTTTCACCTAAAAAAAGTTCGGGATATATATTATTAAAAGCAGAAAATGGAATTGCTGATATCACGTAATCGAAATCTTTATAAACTTCATCTGCTGTTTTAATCCCAACAATTTTATCATCAGAAATTATAAACTCTTTAACAGAAGATGATAATTTTATATTCCCGCCATTTGATCCAATATATTCTTTTGCATTTTTCACATATGCATCACTCAATCCATATTTTGGTAATATAATAGTCGAAGCAAAATTTCCGTTAAAAAATATTTTCATCAGAATTTCCCTGAACATAAAAGCAGACGCTTTATCGATATTTGTATTCAAAGCACCAACAGCAATAATTTCCCAAAATGATTTTATTGTATCATCTCCTTGCTTTTCTTCTTTAAGCCAATCTCTTACATTTTTACCCGATAATTTTTGATGAGATATAAAAGGAAGTTTTATTACAAACTTTAAAAGTGATAATCTTTCTCTAAAGGTAATTGATTTTAAATTGAGCAGCGCGAATAATAAATTAAAAGGATAAAGTGAAGTAAAGGATTTCAATCTTACAAGCTTACCCGCTTGAGTTAAGAAATTTATCTGTAAACTTTTCTGATATATAAAATTTTCTTTTGCACCGATAAGCTTGAGAAAATTAAGCGTATCATAATAACAACCCATCAATATGTGCTGACCGTTATCAACAACATCGTTAGATATCTGCTCAGTAAAAGAGTAAGCTCTGCCGCCAAGTTTAGGTGAGGATTCGAGAAGTGTAACTTTAATGTTTTGTTTTGTCAGGTATGCTGCAGAGGAAAGTCCGGCTATTCCCCCCCCGATAACGATACAACGTTTCATCAATAAACTAAACTATACTTTACCCAAACTCCCAATGATATCCATACCTTTTCTAATTTCGATGCCTTAACATCATTGCTATAAACATCGTAATCAGCATCAACAATTTTATCAAGTATTCTGCTATAGATATGCTGCATCGCGCGTGCTGCAAACATCTTACCTTTATCATCGAGGTGGAGGTGTTCGGTTGCCTTATCAAAATAATACCTGGCACGGTTAACTTCATATCTCATCATCATTTTAAAATTTTCGTTGTAAGTAAGATTTAAAAGATCTTTTTCAGAATAATTAAATCTTTTGAGATCTTCTTTGGGCAGATAAATACGACCTGCCTTGGCATCCTTTTTTATATCGCGTAAAATATTAGTGAGCTGCAATGCAATACCAAGGTTTACAGCAAAATCTTTTGTGGATTCGTGTTTGTATCCAAATATTTCAATACACATTAACCCGACTGTTGAAGCAACACGGTAACAATATAACTGCAGATCATCAAAAGTTAAATATCTGTTTCTCTGCAAATCCATTTCCATCCCTTTTAATAATTCGAAGAATGGCTGAATGGGAATGTTGAATTTTTTTATTGTTGATGAAAGCTTTTTTAGAAGTGGATAATGGGATGTGCCGTACAATGCTTTTTCAAGTTCAACTCTCCATTTATGAAGATTCTCATATCTAACTTCGTGCGGATCATTACCTTCATCTACTATGTCATCAGTCCTGCGGCAGAAGGCGTAAACTGTATTCATCGCATCCCGTTTTTCCGTGGATAACAGATTAAATGCATAATAAAAACTGCTGTTGCTGCCTTTGGATATTTGCTTTGCCTGGTTCATCAATATTAAAATAACGATTTAAGAAATAGAGTTACCATTCTTGTTTTACTTAATTCCGGACGATTGTTCAACACATTATAATCACTCTTCCTTATTTGGTCAAGAATTTCTTCACCGCCTGCTACCGTCCATATAATTTCAACTTTTAACCGTCCCCTTAATAACGGGAAAAGCTTTTTGCCTTCATCAAGCAAATTCTGTGCCCGGTCAACATTGTGCTTAACAAGCTGCTTTAATTTATGATTATTTTCTTTGTGTTCAAACAACTTTTCTGTGATTTGTAACATTTCCATTTCATCCTGCGGCAGATATATCCTCCCCTTTTTATAATCAATGGAAACATCCTGCAAAAAATTTGTTAATTGTAATGCAGTACAAATTTTATCGGAATATATATTTGCTTCCTCGCTGTGTATATCGAACAGCTCAAGTATTAATCTTCCAACCGGGTTTGCAGAATACTTACAGTAATCAATAACTTCATCAAAATTTTCATACCTGTTTTTAATTACATCCTGCCTGAACGCTTTAATCAGATTATAAAAATTTTCAGTGGTTAAATTCTTTTCGTTTATAGTATTTGCCAGGGCAATTTCATAATCACTCTCTGCTTTACCGATAAGAAGCTGCTTCAGGCGATACTCAAAGTTGTTCAATTTTTCCAATCGTTCATCTTCGGAAAAATTACCTTCATCGGCATAGTCATCGGCGGTGCGTGCAAACCAGTAAACTATTGCAACATGCTCTCTTAATTTTTTTGGGATGAGAAACGATACCACCGGAAAATTTTCGTAGTGAGACTTAGCGAACTTTACTGATTTGGAATAAGCTCTGTTTAATTTTTGATGTTCTGGTTTATTCATTTATAGATTTGTTTACTCATAATGTGTCCACATCCTTATGACTTTTACAGTTTTTATTTTATCATAAACCTGGTAAACTAATCTGTGTTTGATGTTTATTCTTCTTGAATATGCTCCTGCAAGATCGCCAACAAGCTTTTCAAAAGAAGGGGGAGTTTGGTATGGATTTTTTTTTAATATGTTTAGAATCTTTTCTGCGCGTGTTTTTAGTCCTGCCGATTTTATTTTTTTTGCATCTTTTAGTGCTTGTTTGGTGTAAACAATTTTCCAGGTTACCATACAATTTTAGTAAGACATTTATCTAACGGTTCTTTTATTCCCTTAATAATAGATTCTCGCATACCCGGGATTGATACCAAATACAACGTCTCATTTATTGCTCTCCAGTCTTCCTCTGAAATAAGCACAGCGTTACCTCTTTTACCGGTAATCTGGATCGGCTCGCCTTCCTCATTGGTCATATCTATAAGCTTATAGATATTATTTCTCGCTTCGGTTATTGATATAGTTTTCATATTTACATTTCCTTTTCTACAAACGTACGGTATAATGTACGTAATGTCAAGCTTATTAAATTCCCAGGGTGAGAGCCAGTAGGTTAAGCAATATCACATCTCTAACTTATAAGAGAAGTCAAAGAGTATCCAGAAAGCTTTAAGAACTATTTAAAGAATTGGTAAAAGAAAAATTGTAATAGATGAAGGAGAAATGAAGAAAGGGTTGCAATTTAATTATTAATCCTGCCTTGATGATATAAAATAATTTATTGTTATTCTTTGTGAAAATCCTGGTTTAATGAAAATTTGGCGGGGCTTTTTATTAGTTGCTAATCGTTAAGTGTATTTTTCTTACATAAATGCATTTTTTTTGCAATTTAGGTCACTAATTTTTTCCCTAAATAAATTATCTTCAAACTATTATACGGAGGTATATATGAACTATTTCCTACGAATCATTGGTGTTGTTCTATTGATGTCAACTTTTGCTTTGGCACAAGATGACTCAGAGGAGACCCTCCTTGAGCAAGCAAAGGCGGTGGCGGAACGAGTGAAGATCCATTTGTTTCGGATGCTTATTCGTGGAGTGGAAACAATACTGTTGTAATTGCACCGGGTAACGACCTGATAAGATATTACGGACAGCTTACATCCGGGAAATGGTATATAAGTTTCTTTCTTTATATTCCAACCGGAGGTTCGGGTTACTTTAATTCGATGTCAGGTTTTACGCCAAATCCATTTCAATGGGCACATGAGGTATTTTTCGATGCTGGCGGCGGCGGAAGACTAATGGGAGTTCCAGGCGCACCGATTGCATTTACCTGGGCAGAGAATACCTGGCAACAGGTAGTGGTAGATCTTGATCCTCGATCAGGCAGAATTTTGGTTTGGTAACAGTGATCCTCTTACGATGATTCACAGCTGGCAATGGACTCAGGGAGGTACAGTTAACCTTCAGCTAGATGTAACTGACTTTTTTGGTGCAGCAGCAACTGAAGAAATGTATGTGGATAATTATTATTTCGATGCTGTTCCTCCTCCAATTATTCCAGTAGAATTAACATCATTTACAGCTTTAGTAAACGATAATGATGTTACCTTAAACTGGTCAACTGCAACTGAATTAAACAACCAGGGGTTTGATGTAGAGAGAAATTCAGGTAACGGATTTGAGAAAATTGGATTTGTTGCCGGATTTGGAACATCAACAGAAATTCATAGTTATTTTTATGTAGATGGTTCATTACAAGAAGGAACATATCCATACAGACTAAAACAAATTGATTATGATGGAACATTTGAATATTCAGATGTTGTTGAAGTTGATGTAACAGTTCCAGATGTATTTGCATTAGAACAGAACTATCCAAACCCATTCAACCCGAGTACAAAGATTAGGTTTAGCTTAGCTGCTGACAGCAAGGTTTCCTTAACCGTATTTGATGTATTGGGACAGGAAGTTGCAAATCTTATCAATGGTAACCTGAAAGCAGGTTCACACGAAATAAGCTTTAACGCATCAAATATTAATAGTGGTGTTTACTTCTACAAGATAGATGCTACAGGAATAGACGGAACTAACTTTACAAGCGTTAAGAAGATGATTCTTACCAAGTAATTTTAGTTAAAGGATTTTTTCCTAAAGCCGGCTTCAATATTGGAGCCGGTTTTTTTATACTTTTCGGATAACATAAAACCTAACTCGTTTTCCAATCATTCAAAGCTAGAATGGTTTTAAAAATCTCCTAAACTAACAACTTTTATATGGTGCCCGGAGAGGGACTCCTCCGAAGGAGTTCCTTCGGAAGAACCCTGCTGTTTTAATCTTGGTGCCCGGAACAGGAATCGAACCTGCACTGGCTTGCGCCAACTAGACCCTGAACCTAGCGTGTCTACCAATTTCACCATCCGGGCTATAATAAATCTAACGTAGAAATTACAATGCTTTTTTTGAATCTCGAATATCGATTAACGATTTTAGATCTTTGAAGTAAGTGTTAATAATAACTTCTAAACATCTTAAATCGCTGTTCGTTAATCATTATTCATTATTCTACAAGCAGAATTAAATTTTTAGCCAAAACCAATTTTACATTACCACCAACTAAGCCATTAGTTTCTTAAGAACTTTATTTTCTTCACCTTGTATACCCATCGGCAAGTCTACTCCCAAAGGGATGCCTTCAGCACAATTTCACCATCCGGGCAGAATCAATTATAAACTAAGAACTATTAACTCAAAACTCTAAACATAAATTTAATATCATTTTAGATTATAGCGAAATGTTAGAGCTAAAACGAAATACAAAAAATGGAAATCACCTAACGTGAAACGGAAAAAGTAATTTAACATGGCAAATCATCAATCAACAATTATAAATCATCAATTAAAAGATTACCAATCCGTACCGCCTTGTTTGTTTTCGTTAATAATTTCACTCTCACCAGTATGTATATTACATTTAAGTGGCATGTTTTTAACATTAATAAAATCGACATAAAAAGAATCACAGTACTGTGTTGAAATACGGGCATCGCCCTGCTCCATGGTTGTTTTGCAAAAAGTTGCTTCTTCTATACCGGCAGCTAACTCAAAATAAGTGACAGGAATTTCAAATTCCTTATAAGTGCCTTCCATAAACATTGCCCAGATTGGTAAAGCAGCTTTGCCTCCCTGTCCGTACCAGTCAGTGAACTTTACCCTGTGATCATCAAACCCAACCCAAACACCTGCAACCAATTCCGGCGTGTATCCAACAAACCATGCATCGGAATAATCCTGTGTTGTACCAGTTTTACCGGCAGCCGGATACTGGAAATATCTTCTAACACCAACAGCTGTGCCCGAAGAGACAACACCTTCCATCAGGTTTACCATAATAGAAGCAGTTTCAGGTGAGATTGCCTGTACATATTCCGGCTTAAATTCTTCAATAACAATTCCATTATTATCTTCAATTTTTAAAATTGAAATTGGTTCAATATGCACTCCTCCATTAGGAAATGTTCCGTAAGCAGAAGTAATTTCAAGCGGAGTTATCTCTGAAGTTCCAAGAGCTATCGCGGGATACGGATCGAGATGTGAATAAATCCCCATTCGCAGTGCAATTTTTACCACCTGCCTCGGAGGCGCAATGTCGCTTATGGTCATTCTGCCGGTCATTACATTAACAGAGTGGGCAAGTCCCCAGCGCATTGTCTCATATCCGCTGTAAGTATCGCCGGAATTACCTGGAGACCATCCGTTATAATCAAACTTTTGATTTAGTAATGTGTATGCCGGGAAGTAACCATTCTCCATTGCGGTAGTATAAACAAAAGGTTTGAACGAAGAGCCCGGCTGACGTCTTATTCCTGTTACATGATTCAATCCTCTGCCAAACTTCTGATTGGCACCACCGACCATTGCTTTTATGTATCCGGTTTTTGGGTCGATAACTACAAAACCAACTTCAATTCTTGTTGCAATAGTTTTAACTGAATCGACAAAAGAATCATCTGCTTTAAGTTTGTTATAAATATTTGCTTTCTCCTCTTTTATAGTTACAGATCTGTACTCTTTAGAATTTTTTATTGCAGTATCAATTAATTCTGTTAATAAAGGTTTGTTTTTACTCCAACTCCATTTTTCGTCGAACAGTTTTTGATATTCCGCAATATGTTTTGCTGAAACTTCATTCGCAATCCTCTGCATTCCAAGATCGAGTGAAGTATAAATATTCATTCCATCCCTGTAGAGATCGAAACCATATTTGTCAGAAAGTGACCTCATCTGAATTCTAACATATTCAAGAAAATACGGTGCTTCGGAGTGTAAAACATATCTCTGCCTGGAAGCTAAAACAATCGGCTGTTGTTTTAATTCTTCATATTCGTCCTCACTCAACATTCCTGTAACAACCATATTATGCATAACCAGGTTTCGTCTGGCAACTGCACGATCATAACTTCTTAACGGATCATAATCACGTGGCGACTTTAGCAGCGCTATTAATAATGCTCCTTCCGGAAGTGTTAACTCAGTTGCAGATTTATCAAAGTATGCACGACTCGCAGATTCAACTCCAAACGAGCTTCTGCCGAAATAGGATACATTCAGGTATAATTCGATAATCTCGTTTTTGGTAAATCTTTTTTCAATCTGAACAGCAGATATCCACTCTCTTATCTTTCGAACTCCTGCATCAAATTTATCTTCTCTCTTGGTTTTTAATTCATAAAGATTTTTAGCAAGCTGCTGTGTTATTGTGCTTGCACCTTCTCTAAAAGAAAAACGCATTACATTTTTTACCATTGCCTGAAAAAACCGGATAAGATCAACTCCCCAGTGCTCATAAAATTTTCTATCTTCGGTGGAAATCAACGCTTTTATTAAGTACGGAGGGAGACTATCAATATTTGATTCAATTCTGTTTTCGATAAAAAACTTTCCGATTAATTGTCCGTCAGCAGAAAATACTTTTGTTGCAAGCTGTGGTCTCGGGTTTTCCAATTCTTCGATAGATGGAAGTCCGCTGAAAATATACATACCAAAAAAGATACACAGAACAGAAATAACACCAATTACAATCAGCCAATTAATTTTTTTCTTTATTGATTTACGTTTCAATGTTTTGTTTCTGTGTTTTGAATCAAAAAAATATTTTTTCATTTCATTATGATCTAATTTTCTTTTTGCCACATCACTTCCAATCTATTACTTCAAATCCGTTTGAATCAAATTTACCGTAGCAAGGATTGTCTATCCAGGACCCAAGGTTTATATAAACACCGTTATCGTATTTTGTAAACACCTTTTCGTGGGAATGTCCGAAAATAACATAATCAAATCCTTCATCAATTTTTATCTTAGCAACATCCAACATTCCGTCAATCTCGCCGTAGTCTTTTTTCTTTGTGTATTCTCTGCTTGTTTTACTTGTTTTGCGTGCAATAGCAATTCCAATATCAGGATGTAATAATGAATACATTTTCTGTATAATTTTGTTCCTTAAAACTACTTTTAAAATTTTATAACCAATATCATTTTTAACCAGTCCGTCCCCGTGTGCTATATAAAATCTTTTTTCATTTAATAAAACATCAAGCGAACCTTCATACATTATAGCACCGAACTCTTTGGTAAAAAAGTTACGATGTAAAAAATCGTGGTTACCAATAAAGTAATGAATTTTTATCCCTTTCTCGGCAACATCTTGTAATGCTGTTAGTGTTCTGAAGAAACCTTTTTGGTAAACCCGCTTATACTCAAACCAATAATCGAATAGATC
>SMVA01193629.1_pt1 | contig 10797 bp, 9 predicted proteins | sample 2456451 | NCBI WGS metagenome assembly SMVA01 (sample SAMN11095933, study PRJNA526329) | marine sediment metagenome | biome: Marine sediment; feature: Surficial sediment; material: Deep marine sediment; isolation source: Hadal surficial sediment | place: Pacific Ocean | collected 2014-05 | depth 0-1...
CCCGCACGGGCCAACTTGGCCTATATGTCGGTCTGGATCGTCTTCTTCGGAGCCATGACGGCGTTGGGACGGACGGACGCGCGGCACACGGGCGACAGCCTACCGTTCTGGCAACAGGCCTGTGAGGAGGATCTGCGAAACGCGTGTATTCGGCTGATCCAGATCGAGGACTCGTTCTGTGGTGACAACTCGGGATGGGCGTGTAACGAGTTGGGTAGTCATCTACTGGGGGGCCGGATCATGGAGGCCGACTCAGCGACTGCAACTGCCTATTTCTCGAGGGCATGCGAGGTCCGGTTCCAGGCCGGATGTGTCAACGTTCTGGACCCGGGAAGTCCAAGTCGGCCGGACCCACGCATCATCGACCTCCGACTGCTCTTACGCGAGGGGGGCCGAAACTTGATGGAGATGCCAGAACAAGACCTGTACGCCCGGGCCTGCGATCACGGCTGGACCTTCGCCTGCGGTGGGGGTGTGCGGTCACTGTGAGTGCGGGAGAGGAATCGCGGCGGGACACGGGCGGGTCGCGGCCCCCGGACGGGCCACCGCATGACGGTGGCGGGCCGCCACCCTCGATGGGCGGAATAGCCCTGGTGGTCCTTCTGATCATGGGCGTCGCGGTATGGATGGTCCTCCAGCGGCCTCAGCCCGAATCGGCGGGCGACATCGAGCGGCTCTCCCAGCTCACGGCCAGTCTTGGAGACCTTTCGGGCTTCCGCTCGGACGCATGGTTTCTCCCGGATGAAGGGCTCCTCGGTTTTGTGGAGGTTCCGGCGGGCCCGTTCCTGATGGGAAGTGACCCCGCGATCGACCCGCTGGCATTCGACAATGAGTGGTGGCCACTTTCTTCACGACCAAGCCTCTTTGGGGGGGGTGCACGTCCCCAGGCGACGGTGGATGTTCCGGCGTTCTACATCGGCCGGTACGAAGTCACGGTCGCTCAGTTCGGGGCGTTCGTCGAGGAGACGCGATACAGGGCCAATGACGAGGCGTTCCAAGGACTGCTCTGGAACAACAGGCTCTTTACTCCGGACCATCCGGTGGCCGACGTCACATGGACCGACGCACTCGCTTACGCCCGATGGCTCGAGACGGCACTCAGGGAGTGGCCCGAGACGCCCCCTGAGCTCGCCCGGCTGCTCCGCGACGGATGGCGGATCAGCCTTCCGACCGAAGCTGAATGGGAGAAAGCGGCGCGCGGGTCCGACGGGAGGGTCTATCCTTGGGGGAATGAACCGAGACAGGACCGGGCCAACTACGGGGGGCAGGCTACGGTGCCGGTCGGCAGCTTCGAATGCCCGGAGTGCCCTTTCGGCCTTCTCGATATGAGTGGCAACGTTTGGGAGTTGACCCGTAGCCCTTACCAGGCCTACCCCTACGACGAGTCGGACGACCGGGAGGGCCTCGACGAGGACGCTTTATGGGTGATGCGTGGCGGTGCGTTCAACGATCCTGAGAGGAACGTCCGAACCGGAATTCGAGGTGGTGCGGACCCCGGAGTGCGCCGGCCATTCATCGGGTTCCGCCTGGTGATTACCCGCTTTTAGAACCTTCTAGGCGTACTCCACGCCCCGAATCTCGAGGATCCGCAGCAGCGCTTCCCCGATCTTGTTATTGGGCGTCGATGCTCCGGCCGTTATCCCCAGATCGAATGGCCCGTCTGGCATCCAGTCGGTGGCCACCTCCTCGGGGGTTTCGCTCCCCACATCCGGCTTGTGCCTGATCGTCCCGTTCTCCAGGTCGATACAGGTCGCGTCCTCGATGTGGTACGTGGTCGTGAACTCTCGGCAGAGATGGGCGAGGTGATCTGTATTCGATGAGTTGTAGCCACCCATGACGATCATCACGTCAGGGGGTCCCTCGTCCATCATGGCCTCGATGGCGTCCTGTCTCTCCTGGGTTGCGGAACAGATCGTGCCGAAGGATCGGAAATTACTCTCGGCATAATCTTCCCCAGATCCCTCAACCATGGCCTCCCGGATTCTTTCGCCGATGGCGAGCGAATCGTTGGCCAGCATCGTCGTTTGGTTCGCAACACCGATCATCCGGAGATCCAGGTCGGGATCGAAGCCTTCCGTCGCCTTCGCCCGAAAATGTTCGATGAAGCCATCACGGGATAGTCGATTCGGACGGTTGGCGATGTAGTCACAGATGAGATCCGCTTCCTCCATGTCCCGTACGATGATGTACCGGCCACCTTCATGGTTGCTGACCTGCGAGGCCGTCGCCCTCGACTCCTCGTGATAGTGTTTTCCGTGAATGAGGGCGGTGAACCCGTCTCGGGCGTAGCTCTCCACCCGTTTCCAGACGAGCAGAACCGATCCGCACGTCGTGTCCACCAGCACACACCCGATTTCCCTGAGCTCTGCTAGGTCCTGAACGGTGACCCCGAAGGCGGGCAGGATCACCACGTCCTGCTGGTTCAGCTCCGAGAAGTCGAACGCCCCGCCTGAGCCGGGTTGGATGAAGTCCATCCCCATGTCTCGAATGCGCTGATTGACGTGCGGGTTGTGGATGATTTCCCCAACGAGGCGAATGCGCTTCTCGGGGAATTTATGACGGGTTTCGTAGGCGTAGTCGATGGCCCGATCCACGCCGTAGCAGAATCCGAATTCTTTTGCCAGGCGTACGGTGACGTCACCCAGCACCTTCCGGTTCCCCGCGGAGCGGATGTCCTCGACCAGAGCGGAGTCGTACTCGAGATCAATCAGGGGTTGCACCCGAGACTTCAGGCCGAACCCGCGTCTAAAGTAGGTCTCTTCCATTTCCAACCGTTAGGTTCAGGGGGTGGCTCCGGCGAGCCACCACCATTCAAACTAACGCGAGACCGTACTGTGGGGGCCTCGAACACGCGAAGAAGGTGCGGCGAGGCAGGACCGAACCTCCCCCGGCCGGGGTATTGTTGAGCTATGAGCATTCTTGGGCGGCTCGCCCTTCTCTTCGTCATCGTTCCCTTGCTGGAACTGGCCCTTCTGATCCAGATGGGCCAATGGGTCGGATACTGGCCCACGATCGGCTTGGTCGTTTTTACAGGTGTCACGGGTGCGTGGCTGGCGCGCATGCAGGGACTCCGGACCATGTGGAGGCTGCGCCATGACCTCGCGAATGGGCGTGTACCGGGGCAGGCCATCATGGATGGTATGGCCGTGCTTGCGGGAGGTGCGCTTCTCCTCGCGCCAGGGATCCTCACCGACCTGATCGGGTTCGGCTTGCTGGTCCCCGGGACGCGGCACGCCATCCAAAAACGCATCATGGCTCGACTCGAGCGCCACATCCAGGAAGCTGCGGTCCACGTGAAAGTGAGCGGCGGCGAAATATGGACTCGCTCTCCTGATCCGGTGTCTCCCGATCCCGTGTCCCCTGAGCCGATGTCTCCTGAGCCGATGTCTCCGTCCCGATCGCCAGGAGAGTAAGCAGGCCCGGATCGAGCCCTTTGAGTGCCGTCCCGTAGCGTATAACTTTTCCCACCATGAATGACCCACCGGACTTTCTCGCACGTCTCCTCGATGCTGCGGGTCCCTCCGGATTCGAGGTTGAGGCGGCTCGACTTTGGCGCGCGGAGGCGGAAACCTTCGCGGACTCGGTGACGACGGACGTCAGCGGGAATACACTTGCGACCGTCAACCCCGAAGGGCGACCACGTATCATGTTTGCCGGTCACATCGACGAGATCGGCCTCCAGGTCACACACATCGACGAGGACGGATTCCTCTACGTCGATGGGATCGGCGGATGGGACCCCCAGGTGCTCGTGGGCCAACGCGTGAAAATACTGGGCCGGGCGGGGGGCATCCTCGGGGTGGTTGGCAAGAAGCCCATTCACCTACAGAAGGTCGACGAGCGCAAGAGGGCGTCGAGAATCGATCAACTGTGGGTTGACGTCGGGGTGGAATCCCAGACAGAGGCGGCGGCGCTCGGCCTGAGAGTTGGAGACGCCATGGTCATCGACGCGGCGATGGTGAGCTTGGCCGGTGACCGAATCGCGAGCCGTGCCATCGACAATCGAATCGGGGCGTACGTGGTGCTCGAGGCTCTGCGGCTCCTCTCAAGCGCATCACCGACGGCATCCGTCGTCGCAGTCGCAACCGTACAGGAGGAGATCGGTTCGGGGGGCGGTGGGGGAGCGCGCAGCAGTGCTTTCGGACTGGAACCGGACGCCGCCCTTGTGGTTGACGTCACGTTCAGCACCGACGTACCCGACATTGAGAAGAAGGTGTTGGGAGAACACCGCCTTGGAGGAGGCCCTGTCTTGAGTAGAGGGTCCGCGGCCCATCCGGTGGTTTTCGAACGTTTGGTGGAGGTGGCGGAGGCGGAGGACATTCCGCATACGATTCAGGCCGCGGCGCGGTCTACTCGCACGGACGCCGACTCCATCTACCTGACCCGATCCGGCGTCCCCACCGGGCTGGTGTCGGTGCCGAATCGATACATGCATTCGCCGAACGAGATGGTTGCTCTGTCCGATCTGGAATCCACGGCTCGTCTGTTGGCTGCCTTCGTGGCGAGTCTCGATGGAAACACAGACTTTACTCCACGATGACGGCCGGACTGAAGGGTCTTGTTGGTAATATGCGACTCCGGCTTGCTCGTAGGCGGTCTCCCATGTACCGTCTTGGCTCAACGAACTCGATGATTTTTTTGGGGCTTGACCCCCTTTCGCCCGCGTGCGCGTTTCGAGTGCACGCGGTCCTCGCGCGCCGCGAGTTACCTGAACCGGAATAGTCCGAATGCTCCAACCGAATGATGTCTTGAAGGAGTTACAGGATCTGAGGGATAACGGGTTCCTCTCGGATACCCACTTGCGCCGGGCCGTGAAGGACATCGCGGCGGCCGATGATCGCTTCGACTGGGTGGGAGTCTACCTCGTGAATTCCGAGGAGAACGTAGTCTGGCTGCACAACTACGTGGGAAGATCCACGGAACACTCTAAAATTCCAATCGGTGAGGGGGTATGCGGCACCGCTGTTGCGGAGGGGGAGAACACGAATGTCCCCGATGTGAGTGCGGTGGACCACTACATCGAATGTGATCGGCGAACCAAATCCGAGATGGTTGTTCTGATCCGTGACGGCGATGAGATTTTCGGGTTGATCAATATCGAGAGTAGGACGGAAGAGGCGTTTACGGACGAGGACAACGCAGCCGTCCAGTCGCTGGCGGACCAGCTCGCCGAGCAGCTAGCTCAGGAGCGCGAGCGCAGCTGAGCCTAGGAGCCGGGGGATATTGCCAGAGCCGCTGACGAAGGAGCTGGGGGATCGCCTCCGAGGTGTTGTGGGAGCCGCCTGGGTCATCGCCGACCCGGATCGTCTTCTGGCGTATGAGTCCGATGGGCTGACCGCCTATCGCATGACTCCACGCGCAGTCGTGCTCCCTCGGGACACCGACGAAGTCAGCCGTGTCCTGGGCATTCTTTCACAGGAAGCCGTGCCTGTGGTTCCGAGAGGTGCGGGAACGGGACTCTCCGGCGGCGCCCTGGCGCGTGGTGACGCGGTCGTGGTCGGTACGGCGCGGATGACCGACATGCTCGCGCTCGATCCGGCCAATCGACTTGCCCGTGTTCAGCCGGGGATGATCAACGCGGATCTCACCACGGCGGCGGAGCCCTTTGGGCTTTATTACGCGCCCGATCCCTCGTCACAGAGCGCGTGTACGCTGGGTGGAAACGTAGCAGAGAATTCGGGCGGACCCCACTGCCTCAAGTACGGGGTCACCTCGCGGTACGTGACGGGGCTCACGGTCGTGACCTACGACGGGAAGATCGTAGAGATGGGCGGCTTCGGCAGGGAGACCGGCGGATACGATCTTCTGGGCGTGTTCGTCGGTTCCGAGGGGTGCTTCGGAATCGCTACCGAGATCGAGGTGCGGCTTCTCCCGAAGCCGGAGGGGGTGCGTACGTTACTGGCGATCTTTGACCGATTGGGGGATGCCGGCAGTGCCGTGACGGAGATCATGGCCGAGGGCCTTCTGCCGGCGGCTCTGGAGATCATCGATGGACCCACGATCCGAGCGGTAGAGGCGAGTGTGTTTGCGGCGGGTTTCCCGACCGACGCGGAGGCGGCGCTCGTGGTCGAGTTCGATGGTATCGAAGCGGGCCTGGCGGCCGATGTCGAACGGGCCGTGATCCGTTGTCGGGAGGCCGGGGCCCGGGAGGTAAGGACGGCCGACTCCGATCAGGAGCGGCTCGCGCTCTGGCAGGGCCGCAAGAAGGCTTTCGGGGCCATGGGTCAGATCGCGAGCGATCTCTTGGTTCAGGACGCGACCGTCCCCCGGAGTAAGCTCACCGAGGTCCTTGAGCGGATCTCCGAGATCGGGGTCCGCCACGATCTGACCATCGCCAACGTGTTTCACGCTGGGGACGGCAACCTCCATCCGAACCTTCTCTTCGACCGGAGCGATCCCGACGAGGTCGCCCGGGTCGAGCGCGCATCCACAGAGATTATGGCAGTGTGCGTTGAGGCTGGGGGCACGATTACCGGAGAACATGGTGTCGGCTTGGACAAACGGCGCTACATGAGCCTGGTGCACGGCCCGGAGGAGTTGGACGCCATGCGACGGATCAAGGCCGTCTTCGACCCGCTCGGGCGTATGAACCCCGGCAAGGTCCTTCCCGATGCACCTGAAGCCGCTGTGCCCGAAACCGCGAGAGCCGCCCCGTGAATCCGTTGGCTGGGCTGTTTTCCGAACGGTTGTCCAAGGCGCAGGTCGTCGACGGGTTCGACACCGAGGCCTGGGCGGTGTGTGGGCGGGTGCCGCAGGCCGTTGTTTTCCCGGAGAGCGAGGAGCAGGTGGCTGAGGTTCTCTCGCTGTCCAGTGAGGAGGGGTGGCGCTGCGTCCCGGGGGGCCGAGGAAGTTGGCTGCACGGGGGGCAGCCTCCGCCGGGCGTTGATGTGCTCCTGAGTGCCGAGAGGATGAATGACGTCCAGGCGTACGAGCCCGCCGACCAGTACATCGAGGCCCAGGCGGGAGCCGAATTGGACGTACTGGAGCGCCGGACGAGGGAGTCCGGGCAGTGGCTTGCCCTCGATCCCCCGGGTGGAGAACGAGGTACGCTCGGCGCCATGTTGGCAGTCGGAGCCGCGGGTCCACTCCAGGCAAGCTTCGGATCCCCCCGGGATCAGGTGCTCGGTGCCACGCTCGTAACCGGAGACGGGCGAGTGCTTGCTTTGGGTGGCCGGGTGGTGAAGAACGTGGCGGGTTTTGATCTGCTCAAGTTGGTCGCGGGTAGTTGGGGCACCTTGGGAATGATCACGAGTGTGACCATGCGGCTGCACCCCGTCCCGGCGACTGATCGGTCGCTTCTGTTCAAGGGTGTTGAGGCAGCGGACGGCGCGGAGATGGCGTGTCGCCTTGCGCAAACACCGCTCCCGCTCGCGGCGGTGGAGCTGCTGGTGCCCGGGGATGGGGAGTCGGGAGCAGGCGCGCCCAGCCCCCTGGTCGCCGTCCGGATCCTGGAGTCGGTGGACGCTGCGGACGAAGCGGAGCGGGTCGTGTCCGAGCGGGCGGGCATGCCGCCTGTTCAGCGGCTGGTGGGAGAGCAATCGGCCGCGATTTTCGACAACGTGAGGGCCATGGAGGACGGGGCTGAGCTCGTATTGCGCTTGAGCCTTCTTCCTGCCCGGCTACCGGAGTTGGTCGAGATGACCTCTCGGCTGGGGGGTCTATATGATCCGACGGATGGCTGGGGGATGCGGCTGGCGGCCCACGCGTACACGGGCGTGTTACGGGTGATGATCGCGAAGCTGACCCGGGCGGACGACTGGGTGGATCGGGCCAAGACAGTGCTCGGGGTCCTACGGCGGTCCCTCGAGGCGGAGGGTGGAAGCCTTGTGATCTCTCAGGGTCCGCCGGAGATCGTGGGTGCCGTTTCAGCATGGGGTGAACTCGGTCCGGCTGCTCTTTTCACCGCGGGGATTCAGGCGGCGTTCGACCCTGCTGGGATTCTCACCCGAGGTAGATTGTTACAATGAAGCCGCAACACGACACTGCGTTGGCCGCTGCGCTCTGGGCGCAGGAAGACAAGCTCATGCCGTGTGTGCACTGTGGTTTTTGCCTGCCGGCGTGCCCCACCTACTCCCGGCTGGGAGACGAGAACGATTCGCCCCGCGGCAGGCTGTACCTCATGGGCGCCGTCGTCGAGGGCCGACTGAGCCCCGCCTCCGAAGCGTTTCAGACCCACATCGACCGCTGCTTGGGATGCCGCGCGTGCGAGCCCGTGTGCCCCTCGGGCGTAGAATACGGCGTCCTGCTCGAGGCCGCACGGGAGTCTGTTTTCCGGGCTCGCAAGACGCCCGCCATGGTGCGGATGCTCCTGGCCGTTTTTTCGAGCCCTACATGGACGAGCTGGAGCATGCGCGTGGCGAGGGTCGTACGAGGACTAGGCATGGCTGGACTGGCGGCGAAAATGATACCGGGGAACCGCCTTTTCCATCCGATGCGGTTCGGTCTCGCGATGCTCGACGCGAGCCGGGAGCGGCGACTCCCGGTCGGATCGCCTTCCGGTGCCGCAGCCCCCGGCGCATTGGAGGACAGGTCATCGGAGGCCGGGTCATCAGAGGCCGGGTCAACAGACGCCGGGTCATCGGACGGGGCGGAGCGTTGGCGGGAGGGTAGTCGGGGACGGGTGGCAATCCTTCGTGGGTGTGTCCAGGCAGGCCTGTTCGCGAGGGTGAACGACGCTACCGAGAGGGTCCTTCGGGCCAACGGCTACGAGGTGGTCGAGGTGAGCGGGCAGGGATGTTGTGGCGCTCTTCACACCCACGCCGGGGATGCGGTGGGGGCTCGCCAACTGGCTCGTACCAACCTTCAGGCTCTGGGATCGGCCCAGGTCGACTTCGTCGCCGTAAACGCCGCCGGCTGCGGTGCCGCTCTGAAGGAGTACGGCCATCTTCTCGAGGCCGATGAGGAATACGGCCAGACTGCCGCGGACCTTGCTGCTTCGACCCGAGACATCTCAGAGCTTCTAGCGGGTGACACCTTGAGGGTGGGTGCCCCATTACCGGCTCGGGTCACGTACGATGCCGCCTGCCATTTGTGCCACGCACAGGGCTTGAGGGAGGAGCCCCGGGTGCTGCTCGGGGCCATTCCGGAGCTCGTGGTCCTGCCGCTTAAGGACGAAGAGGAGTGCTGTGGTGGCGCCGGAATCTATGGGATCACCCATGCCGAGCTAGGAGGGGAAATCGGCGCCGATAAGGTGTCCGCCGTCTTGGCCACGGGAGCGGAGATCGTCGCCACGGGAAACCCTGGCTGCATAATGCAGATTGGCGCCGGGCTCCTGCTCGAAGGATCCGACGTAATTGCGTGCCACCCCGTCGAGTTGCTGGACGAGAGTTATCGGCGGGCGGGGTTCTATGACGGACCCTGAGGTTGCGGGGGTCGGGGACTTCCTCGCTGAGCGGCGAGGCGATATTGCCGGGATGCTCATCGAGTTGGCCGAACTCGAGTCCCCTTCTCTCGTGCCCGAGCCCCAGCGGGCCATTCAGGAGATAGTGACCCGGCGGCTCGAGGCGATCGGTTTCGTAGCCCGGCTCTTCCCCGGCGAAGAAACGGGTGGCCACCTTTATCTGTCACGCACGGAGGCGCCCGAGCACGCCGGGCGTGCCGGCGCCGGAGCGCCGGTCCAGCTTCTGCTCGGCCACACCGACACGGTCTGGCCGATCGGCACGGTGCGCGACATGCCGGTGGAGTGGGACGAAGGGGAAGACATCATCCGGGGTCCGGGAGTCTTCGACATGAAGGCTGGGATCATCCAGATGGTTTTTGCACTCGAAGCCCTGGCGGAGCTCGGGCTCGAGCCGACCGTCGCTCCCGCGATCTTCCTGAACTCCGACGAGGAAGTCGGCAGTCCTGAATCACATGGTCATGTCGAGCAACTGGCTCGGGCGTCGAGTCGCGTGCTCGTGCTGGAGCCGGCCCTCGGCCCGGAGGGACTCATCAAGACCACCCGTCGGGGCGTGGGGCGCTTCGATATTCGGGTCGTCGGTCGTGCGTCGCATTCGGGTCTCACGCCCGGGGAGGGTGTGAGTGCGATCCAGGAGATGGCCCACGTAATCCAGACTCTTCACGCGTTGACAGACCCGGAGCGGGGGATATCCGTTAATGTGGGCACGGTTTCTGGCGGGACGGCGGTCAACGTGGTTGCCGCCGAGTGCCGTGCCAGCGTGGACGTGAGGGTGGCTACGCAGGCTGACGGTCGATGGATCGAAGAAGTCATTCGGGGCCTGGAGCCCGCCACAGCGGGCACCCGGTTGGAGATCGAGATGTCGCTCTACCGCGGTCCGATGGAGGCCACACCTCGAAACCGAGTCCTCTGGGAGGCTGTTCGGGGCTGCGGTAGACGCCTTGGGCTGGAGCTGGAGGATGCCGAGTCGGGCGGCGCGTCGGACGGAAACACGACGAGTCTCTATACTGCGACGGTGGACGGATTGGGCGCGGTAGGGGACGGAGCTCACGCGCTCCACGAGCATGTCCGCTTGAGCAAACTTCTCGAGAGAACGACCCTCTTGGCCCTCATTCTCATGATGCCGCCATTGGAAGGTTGATGAAGGAGTATCAGAGGAGCGGAGGGAAGTTCCTCGTGGCCATCTCTTGTGAGTTGTAAATACAACCCATACTTTATCGTCGAGTTACCAAACAGCTGATTACCCATGCTTCTTCCTACGGTGTGTATATACAACGCACCGTTGGATCTAGTTAACCCTCCGGACCAGGAGGCGATGTGGACGGCGGCGTAGAAAGGGCCGTACAGGTCGTGGACGTACAGACAGGCGTACAGGTAGACGTAGACGGCACGGCGGCACG
>SMVA01102279.1_pt1 | contig 10796 bp, 10 predicted proteins | sample 2456451 | NCBI WGS metagenome assembly SMVA01 (sample SAMN11095933, study PRJNA526329) | marine sediment metagenome | biome: Marine sediment; feature: Surficial sediment; material: Deep marine sediment; isolation source: Hadal surficial sediment | place: Pacific Ocean | collected 2014-05 | depth...
GATGTTTCACCGCCGAGCGTTTGGCTTTTTCCCGGCTGACTTTCGGCAGGAAAACATAACGCGGACCCTGCTGCTTGTGTCTGAGATGTCCCTTGTCCTCCAGGATCTTCAACATCGCCCGCACCGCAGAATAGCCTGGCGGATCAGGTAGGTTTTCCATGACCTCGGCGGCGGTTGCCTGGCCCTTGCGGTAAATGATATCCATTATCTGCCGCTCACGACGGCTCAGATTCTTTTGAGAATTTGGCACGATAGGCTCCTTATCTAAGTGTTTGAGGCTTCTTCAAAACAGCTCGATTCGTCATTTCGAGCGTTAGCGAGAAATCTATTTAATTCACGATATGCGTAAAAAGATTTCTCTCGTTGGTCGGAATGACACCGAAGGTCGTTTTTGCAGGAACCTGACGCATATTATATTTAATATGAAAAGATTAAGTTTTTTGTTTTTATAAGATTTTTATGTGCTATATTTTTAGCATCATGATGAGACTTGAGAAGAAAGACGTGAAACGAACCAGTGCAGAACGCAATAATTTCTATTGATTTTTGATTTGATATTTATTATAAGATTAAAGTTATCAAAAAATGATGACTGAATATAGGAACGATATAGATTGCACTATTAAAGATAATGAGCGCGTGCTGACTTAGGAAAACAACCCAATGAAACGGTCCAGAATCGTCGAAACCAAATACAAGGGCTACCTGATCGAGCCGTCTTTGCAAGGCTTCAAGGTCTACCGGAAAGAATACTACATTGATGAGTACCCGACCTTGAAGATTGCTAAGGAAAAAATCGACCGGGTCATTGCAATGAAACAACGAGGGCAGGATGTGGAACCACCGCCCGCAAAGAGCGAAGATGAGTCGGACCAGATGACGTTTTTTTGACAGGGGTTCGCCGCACAGTCAAGGTAGGTGGGTCGCAAAAATTGCGGTACCAAATTGTTTGCAAAATATGACGGCTAACCTTCATTTCAACACGGAACAAATCGCGCTGGTGAAATTTCTGAAGCGCAAATCAGTGTGCGGTTTTGGCAGGTATTATGGATACAATTATTTACGGAATGGGCGGCGGCAAGATGAGTGATGCACGTATGGACGTGCATTACCGGCGCATTGTAGACCTGGCTCAAGCGCAATTCCCAGGCGAAAAGCCTCAAATAACCATTGTCCCGACCGCTCATTTTAATGGCACGAATGCGAAACTGGGCCGCGGCTTCATGGACTTTACTATAGATACCTTTGCGGGACTCGGATGTGATACCGGGCAAATCCTGATGGGGGACGTCCCCGCGGGACAGTCTGAAACCCGGCCGGGAGACATAGAGCAGATACTCGAACAATCTCATGCGGTATTCGTGCTCGGTGGCGATACACGATACCTGTTGGAAGTAGTTCGGGCTCGAGGACTGGATGCAACTTTTGCAGCCACAATAGCACAGGGAAAAGTCATGGCCGGTACCAGCGCCGGCTTCATCTGGCTCACGAAACAGTGTATGAGTGATGCTGAGAGTTTCCATAAGGATGAATGGCGCTACGTGATGCTGGAGGGACTGGGCGTATTACCGGTAGCTGGAAATGCCCACGATAATGGAGCTATCCCTGAAGGACTTATTCCCCAAGTAAGTCGTAGAGAACAGTTTGAAGAGCAATTTATGCTTTTAGGTGAGCTGCCAGGAATTGCAGTGGATGAATTCGCCGCCATTGAGGTAAGAAATCATTTATGTCAGGTGCGCAGCTCTGATCCGGCGATTGGGGCCTATGTATTGGCGAACGGGAAAGATGGTGTTCATAGAAGGAAAATTGACCCCGGAATTTCCCTGGATTTACGGGATGCGGCGGCACTTCGAGACTACGCACGGTCCGCGCAGGGATAGGGGCGAGAAAATGTCGCGGGAAAGCAATGCGTAGACGAGATTTTGGTCTCCGCTTTTAAATAATGAGCAAACATCAAATTTACGTATTGACATGTTGGTAAATATTAATTAATTTCCGACCCTAGTTTAAAGTCTCACGCAAAGACGTGAAGAATACGCAGAGTAAAGAACTTGAGAAAACGGTTGGCGTTGTTTTTCTTTTTTAAAAAAAATTCTCTGTCTTTCCTTGCGAAACCTTAGGGTCTCGGCATGGTTGCGGGAAATCTCTTTACCGGCCAAACTAACCAACTCAGGAGGACCTCATGAAGCATCTTAAATTAACACTCGTTGTTGGAGTTGCGTTGTTACTGACCACCTCTGTTTTTGCTCAACGTTACAAAATCATCCAAAGACAAACCACATACAATCGCAATATTTTGTTCAGTTTTTCCGACAATCCCGGGATGCAGGACGATGATAAGAGAGCTGACTTTTTTCTAAATATATCCCAAACCGAACTCAACAAAATGGCGCAAGCTAACGGTATATCCCCAATGTCAGAGATCGTGACGATCTATGTTGATGCCGCCACAGGAAACTTCCGTACCGACACGGAATCTTATATGGGTATGGAAAGCGCGTTTTTTTACAAAGACAAAAAAGAGATGTGCACTGTGATGTGGGAGGCTGGAGAGTTTTTCTGCATGAACATGGCTAAAATGGGAGATTATCAAAAGCAGGCGCAGGATGCAATGAAAAACATGCCCGATCTTGAAAAAATGCTGCAGAACATTCCGGATCCAGCCGCGCGAGAGAAAGCCATGCAGGCCTTGAAAGGTGCACAGAAAGGCGGTATGCCGGTATTTCCCGGACAGCCGGCAGCAATGGATAAACTTAAAATAACCAAAACCGGCAAAACCAGGAGAGTTGACGGCGACCTTCAAACGCAGGTCAGGTTTACTGAAGGCAGCGAACGAGGTATCGCCTGGGTTTCTAAGAAACACATGGGTTTGGCAAAAGTGGCCCAAGCGATCAGTGCGGATATGAAGAAGACATTCGGGGGTAGGGCCGGCGGTGATATCCGCGGGCAAATCAAAGATGGCTTCCCGGTGGAAATCCGCACGTTTGAGCAAAACATGATGCGCGGCCAGGCGAGCCTGAAAATTGAAATAGTGACCAAAATTGAAAAAGGATTCTCCGGTGACGTATTTAAGTTCGATAGAACAGAGCTAACTGAAAAGTCGCCCATGTCGATGGGCAGGAGTAAAACGAGGAAGTATTAATCTTTTTTCATTGCTAGAGTTTGCCCGTGAGATCTTGTCACGCTCACGGGTTTTTTTGTTGCTTTTGATGCAAATTTGAATTATCGTTTTATGTCCCCTGCTGTTGAAGTATTTCTTGTCGGTGCTTTTTTGGCACGATCGGCGAGGGATAAAATCAGGAATGAAATGCAAACATAATTCGAGATTACTCCTGCAGTTTCATGGCTGTCTAATTTCCGATTCCACTGCCACCTCCCCACTTTTGTCAAATTCGAGAGTTATTCCAAAGCGCTCACCGGGATTCAAAGAACGTTTCAAGCCAATCAGCATAATATGCAGCCCGCCCGGCTTGAATTCCACCTGACCGTCGGCTGGTATCTCAATCGCACCCTCAAGCCGCTGCATCATCATCATGTCGCCCTGTTTCCTGGTTTCATGAAATTCAACCACTTCTGCGGCTTCCGTTTGAATGGCAATTAAACGATCGGCTATTCCACCTTCGTTAACTATGGTTAAATAGATGACTCCGGTACTGTGCGAGCTGCCATCATCCTGCTGCATCGCTTCCACCGGCCAGGACCAGACGTTTTCTATAGTGATTTCAGGTGAGTTGGATGAACTGCAGCCGATTACAAAGGGCACGAATAAAAAAACAATTTGCCGAAATCGAACCATTTTTTACTCCGAATTTAAAATTTTAACACTGAAGGTCACTGAACATCACTGAAAAAAAGTATTGTCCTATAATCTCCTTCGATGTTTTCAGCGTCAACCAGGGGGTTTAGTATCTTTGTATTAAAACTTAACTCCGTCAGATCCTTCGCGCGGTTTCATTATTTGCAAATTGGGACCATTGAGTATTTCGCGCTCAGGATGACTTAATGGGTGTATTCGGTGTTTCTCTGTGTCAGTCAGTGTTAAATAATTTTAGTTTTTCAGTAAGAGGCGAATATCGTGCACCAGGTCTTCCACCGACGCATCATGAGAAAAGCTGAGCTGCCATTTGCCTTCAGTATCGATAATATTAATTCTCGAAGTATGATTGATGAGATAACCGGCGGCGCTATCTGAGATTTGATTCTTTTCCCGATAGACACCATAGGATGAATAAACCTCCTGCAGGTCTGCCACCGGTCCGGTGAGCCCGATAAAATCCGGGCTAAAAACAGCCAAATGGCTTGCTATTTTTTCGGGAGTGTCTCTTTCCGGGTCCACAGTGATATAAACGAATTTAACTTTGTCAACCTCTGCTTCGATTGCGTCCTGAACTTTTTTCCAGGTCGACAGAGTCAAAGGACAGACATCGGGACAGTAAGTAAACCCGAAGAAGAGCAAAACAACTTTGCCTTTATGGTCGCTCAGGGTAAAGGGTTGGTTGTATTGGTCAGTCAAAGTAAAATCTGTGGTTGGGATGGAATCTCCCAACTCTGTGCCGCGAAACGAGAGGTCCGAACTTTGGCAGCCGGCCAAAAATAAAAACAGGGTTATAGAAATCAATTTCTGCATTTTCCCTCTATTTTTGCCCAATCAGCGAACGAATGTAGCAATACAGCGCCTGGATATCTTCCTCGGTGAGCACATTCTGCCACCCCATCATTGGGGTTCCCGGCACCCCTTTGCGAATGATTCCTAGCCGTGCGCGCTCTGAGAAAAACGCCGCCTGCTCCGGATCGGTAAAGCTCGTTGGATTTCCGGCCAGGCCTTCACTAATTTTACCGAGACCGTCACCGCGGCCACCGTGACAAGAAGCGCAAACCTGTGGGTACAACTCTGCTCCGCGTTTTAACTGGGCCTCGGTGGCCTCGGGAATAGAAAGGTCATATTTTTCGCCCAACTCATTTTTGAAACGTTTGCGCAATTCTGACATCCGTTGCTGCTGAGTCGGATCGATGGGTTTAGATTCGGTCGTGCATGCGCTAAGTATCATCAACAAACCAAAAAGTAGAAGCATTGATATATAAACAAATATTGTCTTTGCGAGCGTTGCTCAACGACGCAATCTCCTGATTAAGTAAACCTGAGATTGCTTCAGCAAAGAAGACACTAAAGTATCCTTATAGATCACCAGTCATTATATGAATGAACCAGTTAAGTTTAATCATAGTTAGAATCGGTTACCAGGATAGTCGCGGCAGTAGAATTTTCCCACCGCACCACGCCGAAGGTCGCCGAAAGTATAATATTTTTAGTATTCTTAAAAATGACTGCAAAATGCACATACAGTTCTAAAATCATAATTACTAATTCGGTGAATTTCGGTGCGTTCGGCACATTTCGGTGAAAATAATTTTTTACTAATCATTCACCTTAAGTAAAAATAAATTTGTAATTATACTATTATTTTCTTTAATTTGTTCGTTTTTAAACTGAAAATAAAAAATATCATGACTTGCTGTAAGTGTCAGGGAGTAGAAACGTGGTTCAATCAAAAATTTGTTGAGCGTGAACTCAAAAAGTATCGCAAAAAAGGCCCGGGTAAACCTACCCGCATCTTACTCGAAGCAATTCAAGCCACCGCCGGAGTTAAGGGGTCGAGTTTGCTCGATATTGGCAGCGGCGCTATTCAGAGTGAACTATTCAAGTCCGGCCTAAGTCATGCCACAGGTGTGGAAGGCTCGTCAGCTTATTTGGCAGCGGCAAAAAAAGAGGCGGAACGATCGGGTTATTTGGATGAGATCAATTTCATTCAAGGCGATTTTGTCGAGATGGAGAAGGAGATTCCCGCAGCCGATATCGTAACCCTGGACAAAGTCATTTGCTGCTATCCTGACATGCAGACGCTTGTGGGTCTTTCTTCAGAAAGGGCCGGAAAAATCTATGGCGTGATTTATCCTGTTGATACCTGGTGGACGAAACTAGGCGCGCGAATCCAACATTTCATTTTTAAAATGCGGGACAATCCTTTTCGATTCTACATCCATCCGCCTCAGACGATCGATGCATTCATTCGCAAAAGCGGTTTAAACCGGAGGTTTTATCGCAAACTTATTTTGTGGCAGGTTGCGGTTTATCAACGCTAAAGCTGCCAAGGGTTAACTTGCGAATTCAAAATCCCGATAGCCGACCCCCACCAACTCCGGCTGTAATATTTTAAAAAGATGCCACTTGGCATTTCATTTTTTTAAAATTGACTTCCCCGGGTAAACAGCCACATCCCCCAGCATTTCCTCAATTCGCAAAAGCTGATTGTACTTGGCGATTCTGTCTGAACGCGAAAGGGAACCTGTCTTAATTTGTCCAGCGTTGGTTGCCACGGCGATATCGGCAATCGTTGCGTCCTCGGTTTCGCCGGAACGGTGGGAAATCACTGAGGTGTAGCCGGCACACTTTGCCATTTCAATAGCGTCCAGAGTTTCGGTCAGCGTGCCGATCTGGTTGACCTTAATCAAAATAGAATTGGCGATGTTACTATCGATCGCCCGTTTGAGCTTTTCAGTGTTGGTCACCAGCAGGTCGTCGCCGACGAGCTGAATTTTATCGCCCAATTCCGATGTTAAAAAATTCCAGCCTTCCCAGTCGTTTTCATCCAGACCGTCTTCGATTGAAATAATTGGGTAGCGTTTACACAGGTCTGCATAGTAAGCAACCATTTCTTCTGAGGAGAGTTCTCTATTTTCGGACTTGAGGATATATTTCTTTTTTGCCGTGTCATAAAATTCACTGGAGGCTGGATCCAGACAAATGAAGAGATCGTCGCCCGCTTTATAGTTTGCTTTGTCAATCGCCTCCATGATGACCTGCAGCGCTTCTTCATTTGATTTTAAATCCGGGGCGAATCCACCTTCATCGCCGACCGCAGTGTTGTAGTTTTTATTTTTCAAAACGGATTTCAGGGAATGGAACACTTCTGTGCCCATTCTCAGAGCTTCCGAAAATGTCGGAGCACCGGCTGGCATAATCATGAATTCCTGCACATCGACATTGTTATCGGCGTGGGCGCCGCCGTTGATAATGTTCATCATCGGCACCGGCAGGGTTTTGGCGTTCACTCCACCGAGATATTGATAAAGCGGTAAATCCATTGCGTTTGCCGCTGCTTTTGCAGTTGCAAGAGAGACACCCAAAATCGCATTAGCGCCCAGGTTTGACTTGTTTTTGGTACCGTCTAATTCAACAAGCAGGTTGTCGATATAAGTTTGCTCCGTGGCATCTTCGCCAATCAATTCTTCAGCAATGGTTTCATTGACATTATTGACTGCGTTTAACACGCCCTTGCCGCCGTAGCGATTCTCGTCTTTATCCCGCAGCTCAATCGCTTCATGTTCACCGGTCGAGGCTCCTGAAGGTACCGCAGCCCGGCCCCAAACGCCGCTTTCTAAAAAGACGTCGACTTCGACGGTGGGATTACCGCGAGAATCCAAAATCTCCCGGGCAAAAACTTCAACAATGGTTGTCATTTCAAGACTCCTTTCTTTCAAAAAAGTGTTTCAGTGTTAGAAGTGTTCGGGTGTTAAAGTGTTCCCGAGAGTGTCGTTTGAAGATTTATCCAAGTTCTAAACTCTAACACTTGAATACCCAAACACTTATTTTAAAATCTCTGCTTTAATCAAATTCGTCGTTCCGGCTATGCCGATTGGCACGCCGGCCGTAATGACGAGCACGTCATTAAAATTCACCAAACCTGAAGTTAATGCTTTGTCTTTTGCCTGCTCGATCATTTCTTCGACGGTTAGATATCCATCGGCGAGAAATGGGTAGACTCCCCAAATCAAATTGAGCCGCCGCACCACTGTTTCGTTCGGACATAATGCGATAATCACCTGGTCGGGGCGATATGAGCTTACCATACGAGTAGTGCTGCCGGACTGCGTAGGGGTTAAAATTGCTGCTGCTTTTAAATCTTTTGCCATTTCATACGCCGCGTGACTGACCGCATGGGCAATTGAAGTCGACTCGGTATAATCATGTCTGAATCGCTGATGCTCAACTTGCTCGCTGGACTCAGTTACTTCAATAATCTTTGTCATCGTCTCTACTGTTTCGACCGGGAATTCGCCAATCGTGGTTTCCTCCGAGAGCATTACAGCGTCGGTGCCATCGATCACGGCGTTGGCGACGTCGTTGGCTTCGGCGCGAGTCGGGCGCGGATTATCGACCATGGATTTGAGCATTTGCGTTGCGGTGATAACCGGTTTACCAGCCTGATTGCATTTTCGAATCAACATTTTTTGCGCCAAAGGTACAGTTTCCAAAGGTGTTTCCACGGCTAAATCTCCGCGCGCCACCATAATTCCGTCCACCACTTCAAGAATTCCATCGATGTTCTCTATGGCTTCGTGTTTCTCGATTTTAGCAATGATAGGAACTGGTTTTTTGTTTTCCCTCATTACCTTGGTGATTTGCTGAATGTCTTCCTGTCGTCGCACGAAAGACATGGCCACGTAATCGACATTCTGCTCTAAGCCAAATTCCAGATCCACACGATCTTTATCAGTGAGCGCTTCCACAGATAATGAACTACCGGGCAAGTTGATGCCTTTTTTTGAGGAGAGTTCTCCCCCAATCACGACCTCACAGACAATGTTGCTTGAATCGATTTTCGTAACTTGCAGTTGAATTGAACCGTCCGCCAACAGAATCACATCGTCTGCTTTTACTTCTTGCGGGAGTTTAGAATAGGTGACCGACACCCGCGATTTGTCCCCGGCAAGATCCTCCGTGGTCAAAGTAAATGTCTCGCCGGGTGTAAGATTTATGGAACCCTCTTTAAAATCTCTAATTCGAATTTTTGGACCTGCAAGATCCTGAAGGATTGCAATAGGGTTGTCTCTCTCAGTCGCAACTTTGCGAATTCGCCCAATGACTGTATGATGCTGCTCATGTGTGCCGTGAGAAAAGTTCAGCCGCGCCACATTCATGCCGGCGTCCATGAGCTTCCCCAGCATTTCTTCGGAATCACTGGCGGGGCCGATTGTGCAAACGATTTTGGTTCGGCGCATTTAATTGTCTCCTACCAAAATGATTCGCAGATCCATGACGTTGGTTTTCGTCGGGCCAGTCATCAACAAATCACCAAGTGGCTTGAAAAATGAGTAAGAATCATTTTTAGAAAGATATCCCATTGCGTTCATGCCCCTCTTTTTTGCTTCGCTTATTGTTTGTCCATCGCAGATTGCCCCGGCTGCATCGGTGGGCCCGTCGGTGCCGTCGGTGCCGCCGCTCAAAATGACCACGGGTTCCAACCCGGAAATATCGATGGCCGCTGCGAGTATGAACTCTTGATTACGGCCGCCTTTACCGTCTCCGCGCAAAGTCACGGTGGTCTCGCCGCCTGAAATAACACAGGCCGGCCGCTTGAGTGGGTTGTCAGTTTTTAGAATTTCTTTTGCAATCGCCGCATGAACACGGGCGACTTCTTTGGTTTCCCCTTCCATCAAACTGGAAAGCACCAAACTATTGTATTCGAGGTTATGTGCTTGATTCTTTGCAGCCAAAACCGCCTGGATATTACTTCCAATGATAACGTTTTGCACTTTCGAAAAGATTTCATCCCCGGACTTAGGCGTTTCCGGGGTTTCTCTATTTAATCCTTTTTGAATATGTGACTGAATAGGTATCGGTATGTCACGCCAAATTCCGTAACGGTTAAGAATATCCTTTACATCCTGAAACGTAGAAGTATCTGCCACCGTCGGTCCCGAGGCGATGGCATCGAGAGGGTCGCCAACTACATCTGAGAGAATAAGGTTAAGTAAAGTTGCCGGGAAAGCGATTCGCGCAAGCTGCCCGCCTTTGATTTTTGAGATATGTTTTCGGATGGCGTTAATTTCATTAATCGCTGCTCCGCAGGCCAGAAGTTTCTGCGTCAGTTCCTGTTTCTCTGCCAGAGAAATGCCGTCCACCGGCAAAGGCAAAAGAGCCGAGCCGCCGCCCGAAATCAGACAAATGACGAGATCGTTTTCCCTGGCGCTTGCCAAAAGTTCAATAATTTCAAGTGTCCCCCACAATCCCGCTTGATCCGGAACCGGGTGACCCGCCTCAGTAATTTTGATTTTCTTTAAAGGCTCCGTGTGTCCATATTTTACGTTTATAGTGCCTTTTGAAATCTTATCTCCTAAAATCTCTTCAACCGCAGCCGCCATCGGTGCGCCGGCTTTTCCGGCACCGACCACAAAGATATTATTGAAGTCGGAGAGTTGATAAGTTCGCTCTCCAACTTCTAAACATTCGGATTCACATTTCAGAGATTTGTGGACGCCGACTTTTGGGTCGACTGCCTGCAGACCGGCATCGAATATTTTTCGTGCGTCCTGGCGAAGTTTCGAAATGCTCATTTTTTTGTTTCCATTAAAACCGTAATCCTGACAGGGCTCAAAACCCGGTCAGGACTTGCAACCCTTTTCTAATTTATAACTTATCCTGATGACGCGGCAGCGGTGCCATAAATCATGGCAATGACGATTCCGGTGACGCCTTGCTCAACAATATGCCAGGCCGAATCCACAAGTACCGCTACCAGCGGAAGATTCCAAATGCCACTAAAAATAAGCGATACCGGCAGAACCCAGATCAGGCCGATGAGCGCGCCAAATCGAAAGCCTTCCTTAACAGCCGCTCCGCCCTTGTAACCAATTGGGAAGGTATAGGCCATCAAGATTGCGATGACCAGACTGCCAAGCGCGATCATCATCATATTTGGCTCAGGCCGGTTTAAAGCCGCCCCCTGCGTCTGGTA
>SMVA01268218.1_pt1 | contig 10795 bp, 8 predicted proteins | sample 2456451 | NCBI WGS metagenome assembly SMVA01 (sample SAMN11095933, study PRJNA526329) | marine sediment metagenome | biome: Marine sediment; feature: Surficial sediment; material: Deep marine sediment; isolation source: Hadal surficial sediment | place: Pacific Ocean | collected 2014-05 | depth 0-1...
AACGCGCCCGCCGTGGTTAACGGGGTATTCAGTCCCGGCAACTTCCAGCAGTGTCGGCATGATGTCGGCGATGTGCATGATCGGATCGTGAATGCTGCCACGCGTGCGTCTGACGACCGGGCCACTGACGATCAGTGCATTGCGGATGCCGCCCTCGGCGAGCCAGCCTTTATACTGGCTGAACGGCGTCATGGATACCTGTGCCCACATGGGGCCATAACCTATAAACGAGCCCGGTTCACCCCATGCCTTGGTGTCAGTGTTGGACCACTTCATGGCAGCCCACAGGTAGTTCAGTGTTCCGGGTGTGCCTGCGATCATCTCAAAAATGTCAGTGCCTTCTGCTCCATTGTCACCGAACACCAGGAAAATCGTGTTGTCGTACTCGCCGATCGACTTCAGGTAGTCGACCAACCGCCCCACGTGGTAGTCCATGTTCTCGACCATGCCGGCATAGAGTTCCATCTTCATGCCGAGCATGGCACGTGGCGCCGCCGCCAACTGCGTCGGGTCGGGAACGAACCACATACGTTCGGACAAGGTCGTACCTTCAGGGACAATACCGATTTCGATCTGCCGTTGCAGTCGTTCACGTCGTATCGCATCCCAACCCTTGTCGTACTCACCGACATGCCGCCCACGCCATTTTTTCGGCAGGTGATACGGATCATGCGGTGCCTGGTGCGCCACATAGGCAAAAAACGGTTTACCATCGCTGCGGTTGGCTTCGATGAATTCGATCATCTTGTCGGTGTAGGTCCGGGTTGCGTAATAGTTTTTTTGGTAGCTCGCTCAAGTATTGCCCGTCTTCAGTGAACACCAGCCGGGGCGAGAGCGCAGACACATTGGTCATGTCCCAATAGTTGCCACCGCCATCGAGTAATGAGAAATCACGTTCGAAACCACGGGCTCGTGGAATTTTGTCGGGGGCCTTGCCGAGATGCCACTTGCCGGTCATATAGGTGTGATAACCCGTCTCTTTGAGCAATTGCGGCAAGGTAACGACGGAGTCATTGAGATAGCCTTCATAACCCGGCTGACCAACCTGGTTGGGCGCAGTCCATTCGTCCATGTTGCCGAGGCCGTTTAAGTGGGTATCGACGCCAGAAAGCATCACTGATCGTGTCGGCGAGCAACTCGCATGCGTGTAAAACTGGGTAAAACGTACGCCCGCATGGGCGAGTGCATCGAGGTTGGGTGTTTTAATCTCGCCGCCGAATGAGCCCATATCCGAGTAGCCCATGTCATCGGCCAGGATAATGACGATGTTGGGGCGGTCATCGGCCAGGGATGAGCTACTAATTGACAGGATAAATAGGACTACCAAACAAAGTGTCCTGCGGTATGCAATATTCATGAGCTCTCCTTTTTGGCATAGCCACGGAATTACCGGGCTGAATGCGAATGGCATTCGTAGTTTTTAAAGAATTGCGTAGAGAAGAGTAGTTTTCAGGAATTGAGCATGTTTATCATTTTGCGTCAGATGTCTTTGCATTTTGCGTCAAAATATTACGGAACTGGCCCGCCATTTGCGTCGTTAGTTTCGGTCGTCAGTTTGAATGCAGCTCTTGCGTCTTTAGTCGCCAGGCTTTTGGAGTCAAACCAGTTTGGGTTTTGAATGCTCGCGTCATTGTGGCCAGACCGCTGTATTGTAGCCGCTCGGCCAGTCGTGTTATCGGAATATCAGAATTACACAACCAATCCTTGGCCAGTTCGACTCTGACTTCGTTGAGCAAATCCCGGTAACTGGTGCCATCTTGCTTGAGTTTTCTCTGCATGGTGCGTCTTTCAAATGGCAGGAACTGGGTGATTGTTCCAGCACCTACTTTATGTATCTCGAGATTTTTGCGAATCAAAATTCGAACCTGCTCGGTAAAATTCAGCGGTTTTCTCTCGGTAACTTCGATGGCGTAGCGGACCAGGGCGTCATGAAGGCTTGTTTTCCGGTCGGAAAGTTCAATTCTCAGATCAGAAGAGTGAAAAATGACACCACAGAAATCACTGTTAAACATGATAGGAACACCAAACATACGCCGGAAAGGTGTGATGTTTGTCGGCCTTTTAAAAGAAAAGTTGATCATGGTGGGACGCCAATGGTGATCTGTGAGGACGTGTAACAATTGCCACATTGATGTAATGACGAATTGTTGTACTTGTTCACTGCCGCCTTCGGATCCTTCCAGCAGGGCATAAGTGACATAACTTACCTCATCCGAGGTGTGTAGCTGCCAGAGGCTGGCCCCGGTATGCAGCCCGATGAAATTGAAGCCATCTTCCAGCGCAACACCGAGGGTCGGTGCGGATTGCATGACCTGACCCAGCAAGCCGAGATAACTTACCTTGTCATGCCGCTGTGCAAGTAGCAATCCAAAGTGAGCACAACCGGTTTCCCTGGCAGAATAATCGAGTACGTTCTTCACAACCGATGATGCAATGAGCGCATTGGGGTCGGCACTTTCGTCCAGGTCCAGACCGGCTTTACTTGCTACTTTCCGATAGTCACCACCCAGTTCTTCGACCAGTTGGTCGAAGCCGTTAATGACTGCCGCTCTCGTTTTCGTTGACAACATGAACATGTTTTGCACCAAATTGACGCAAAATGCAAATTCAGATCCAGTTGACTCCAACATAATACGCGTCAGCCACTTTGCGAGGAAAGCCTGTGGCCCGAATTTACTATAACTTAACGAAGGCGTGACTCATGCTCAAACAGCATCGCCCCGAATTTCTCTGCGATGGTTTCATATTTCCGGAATCGCCTCGCTGGCATCGTGGATTCTTTTATTGCACGAGCATTGACGAAGGCACTCTTTTCAAGATCCAAAAAGACGGCAGTAAGGAAGTTTTTCTGAAAATCGACGACTGGCTGTCCGGCTGGGTATTTACCTCTCCAGACAGCGATGAAATTGTCGTGACATCCGTATTCAAAAGAAAACTTTTGCGTCGTAAAGACAATGGCGCCGCCCTGGAGGAAATCGCGGACCTGACAGGCATCGCCACTTACGGGCTCAATGACCTGGTGAGAGCTGAGAACGGCATCATCTTCGTGGACAGCGTCAATTTTGAGTTTGGCAAAGTCGAACTAAGCAAGGTGCCCAACAGCCCACTGATCCGGGTAGATACCGATGGTAAGGTCTCGGTAGCCTCCAACGAGACCAAATTTACCAACGGTATGGTCATTACACCCGATGGCAGACGCCTGATAGCAGCTGACTCTTTACTGTTTCTGGTGCACCAATGGGACCTCGCTGAAGAAGGTACTCTCAGCAACCACGCGACGTTTGCAACCACGCCAGGATCGATGCCTGACGGGATTTGCATGGATGCTGAGGGTGGTGTCTGGGTCACGGCGGGTTACGGCGGTGTCTTCAGGGTGCTTGAGGGAGGCAAAGTCACCGACAAGGTTGGTATGAACTCCACCGCTGCCACCGCCTGTATGCTTGGCGGCGAGGATGGTCGCACCCTACTCATTACAGCCTCGGATAGCAATGACCGCGAGGTCATACACAAAAAACCCAGCGGGCGGTTGTTTACGGTTCGCGTGGACATCGCGGGCGCGGGCATGCCCTCCTGGTATTGATAATCCCGGAATCAATTTTCCTGTGTTCAGAATTGAGGCGGCCACAAATCACCGATGAGCGAGACCGTGCCGAATGACAAGCCACCTCTATTTCCGTATCCTGTAAACCAATTTCCTCCGAAACACATTTCCAATGCAAAGCAAACACCACAGGTTCACTGCCCGCGTAGTTTTGGCCATGTTTTCGATTGTTGTCTTTTCGGCCTACAGCACCGTGGCACTTGCATGGGGATCAAATGGACATACGACTGTTGGAACACTGGCCATCAGGCAACTAAACGCTGAAGCCCTGAGCGAACTTGAAACCATCATGGGCAGCCTGGATCAACAGACCATCGGTGAGGCCTGTAACTGGCCGGACGAAGTTCGGGAAACCGATGAATGGTCCTGGAGCTACCCGCTGCATTACATCAACATCCCCCGTGGTAATTTCAAATACCTTAAAGCACGGGATTGCCCGCAACAGCACTGCGCCACGCAAGCCATCAAACGCTATGCCGGCGAACTGGGCGACCCTGAGGCATCCGAAGAAAAGCGCTGGCAGGCATTCGCCTGGTTGTGCCATTTAACCGGTGATCTGCATCAACCATTGCACGCCGGGTTTGCCGATGACCGCGGTGGCAACGATTTTGAGGTGGTATTCAGAGGCGAGCCAACCAATTTGCACAGTCTTTGGGATTCTGGGCTGATTTCACTGTATACCAATAACACGGAAGAACTGACCCAACTTGTGAGCGCTATCCCCGCTAGTGAGATCTCTGAAAACTGGTCGCCTGAGATGGTTAACAGCTGGACAAATGAATCGCACGAGCTCGCCAAACAGCGTGTTTATCCCGCATCAAAAAAGATCGATGAAACCTATGAAAGACAAAACTGGTTAGTCATACAGCGGCGCATGAGTACTGCGGCTTCCCGACTCGCCTTGATACTCAATTCAGTGCTAAATGAAGAAGGATCGGAGAAGTAATCAAAGATCCCGAGCCACCCGAAAACCAACCACCGGCCCGTAGGTTTCAGGCTTGGCGGATATTCTGAATGCTGCCCGGCTCTTTGCGGGCGCGCTAGCCCAATAGCCGCCTCGTACGACCCTGCGATGGCAACCGGGATTAACCCAGGCCGAGCCGTTTGCAGGCGCTTTCATGTAGTTTTGATGCCAGCAATCTTCAGTCCACTCGCTGACATTACCGGTAATATCCCGGACGCCCATCGGGTGCGCCATATTGCCGTCACCAACCGCACCGGCGGGCGCCGGTCCCCAGTGACCGTCACCATATTTCTTGAAAAACGTGCTCCACTGCCGCTTTCCGGGCGAGCTGTCCCGTTCACCAGTAAGGTTTTCTACAACTTCCGGTGGTGATCCTTCACCCCACCAGTAGGTACCCCTGCCACCTGCCCTGGCCACGAACTCATATTCCGCTTCCGATGGCAGACGGTATCTCTTACCGGTTTGATCCGCCAACCACTCAAGGTAAGCCTGCGCATCATAAATATTCACATGCAGCACCGGCATTTCAGCTTTGGCCTTTTTGCCATGGTAAGTGTGTTCCCAGGTAATGCCTTCGCGCGGGTTAAGCCGACCGGTCGCTTCATGGTAGACGCTAGATTGACCCTTGCGCTCGGCTGCGGTTCTGTAACCGGTAGCCTCGATGAACAAGCGAAATTCTCCCACTGTCACCTCCCTGACCCCAAGACCGAAACCCTGTTCGAAAGTTACCCTGTGTCGTGGGTGCTCGTTGTCGTAAGCCCCACCGGTACGCCCGTCTGTTCCCATCAGAAAGCTACCGGCGGCTATCACGATGATGGTCGGTGCCTTGTTACCGGATCGCAGGAAATCATCCGTAATCAACTGTCCCGGTTCGTAGCCAGCGTAAACACGGGCCTCTTTAAGTCTGCTTCGTAGTTCCTGGACACGAATTTCCTGACCACCGAGTGCGATCAGATCGATGATATTGAAATCAGCCAGACTGTATTTACCGGCGTTCAACGCAGCAATGACCTTTTGCTCCAATTCAACCGCACGCTGCTGTTGAATGGCAGCAAGTTCGATTCGGGCGTGCTCCACCAGTTCCTGATTGTCCTGAATGGTGGAAGCCTCCTGCAACCATACTTCAGCCAGGTCAAAATCCAGTTCGCGGGCTGTTTCCATCGCGTTTTGGATCAGCGCCTCCTGGATTTTCCCAACGCCCTGTTTTGCCGATTCATTTTCCGGGTTCTTGCTCAAGGCCAGGTTAAAATAATAAAGTGCATTATTCCGGTCTGGAGAGGTCAGTTTTTGCGCCAGAAAGGCGGAATTACCGGACATCAACAGGTCGTTTGCTTCAGCCAAAACCTTTATGCGGCTGTTTGCAGCTTCAAGGCCATGAAAATCAGGGTTGATGGATTGAATGAGCGACAGCATTTGTGCTGCCTGGTCAAATGAACCTGGAACCATCAAGTCATTGGCTTGTTGCAGCACATCGCTCAACAATGCATTTAACTGTGACAGGGTCTTGGTATTACCGGCATTTACTGCCAGTTTTGACAATAATTGTTGTAAAGCCTGATCCTGTTGTGCATCCGGTAGAGAAAAGTTGTTATCAACCGGTGCGGCTGCCGGGGCCGCACTGGGCAAAGCGAGGTCCAGCTCCCATTCATCTACGCTGACTTCACCCAGTCTATCGATATGACGATTATCATCGACAGCCTGACTTTCAGCAGCTAAATCAGCATCATTGCTTACGCCTGACTGCTGTTGCGCCTGCAAATAAGGCGCACACAAAAAACCTCCGATCGGGATCAGCAAAATCAGGCGTTTGAAGGTTATTGTATTGGCAAACATGCAATTTCCCTTGCCTGTAGCCTCCGTCATGTTAAGGTTTCCGCAACCGATTGAACGCAGCCGTTTGCAGCATGCAACCTTAACTCAGAAGCTGTGCATCGACAAGCACAAGCAACAGCGTCATAAGCCCGATCAAACAATCAAAAACACACGAAAAAGAAGTAAATAATTGCACGGAATATGATCAACAAAGACGAAGTAGATATTGCACTTGCGGCTGCCCAGCAACCCGTTATGGTCGAGTCAGCATCCCAGCTGGAGCGGACCATCGAGGACTGGCTTGAATGCGATATCCTCGGTATCGACACCGAGTTCGTGCGCGAAAGAACCTGGCGTGCCGAGCTTGGCCTGGTGCAACTTTCTGACGGTAAAACAGTGTGGTTGGTCGACCCGTTAAAAACCGGCTCCCTGCGGCCGCTTTCCACCTTATTTGAAGACCAGTTTCTTGTAAAAATCCTGCACGCTCCATCCGAGGATCTGGATGTTCTTCTTTACACCACGGGCGCAGTACCAGAACCATTATTTGACAGCCAGATTGCCTGCGCCATGCTTGGTCAGTCTTTACAAATGGGCTATCACAAAACGGTTGAATGGCTACTTGATTTGGCCATCGACAAAGGCGAAACCCGTTCAAACTGGTGCAAACGACCATTGCGGCCTGCACAACTGCACTACGCGGCGCTGGATGTGTGTTTGTTGCCGATGATGCACAGGCAGTTATTGAGCCAGCTGAAAGATCTGGGCAGGGATGACTGGCTGGCAGAGGACTGCACCCGATTACTGAACAAGGCACAAACACCCGCTGACCCCGACCTATCCTGGAAAAGAATTGCCGGTCACAACCGTCTTGATGGCACTGCACTGGCCATTTTGCAGACGCTGGCAAGCTGGCGGGACAAGGAGGCCGAGCAACGAAACCTGGCCCGTGGTTTTGTCATTCAGGACACCGCCCTGATGACCATTGCCAACCAACAACCCAACAGTCTCGACGCATTATCCGAACTGGATATATGGCACCCAAAGGCGGTACTGCGTAATGGACATACTTTGATAGCCCTCATCGACCGGGTCCTTGCTGAAGGCGAAACGGCCAAAGCCCCGGACACCCTGCAACCAAAGCATAAGAAATTAATGGCTGATATGCGCAGTATGGTGCAAGAAAAGGCCACCCAACTTTCTGTGGAACCTGCCCTGCTGGCCTCAAGACGTGAACTGGAAGGACTGATTCTGACACCCCGGGATGCGCCAATCCCAGAACGATTCCTTGGTTGGCGAAAAGAAATCATCACTGATGGCTTAATTGCGTTGAAGGACGATTTTTCATGAAGAAATTCATTTTATCCAGTACGGCGATGCTGACCGTGGCACTTGCCGGCAACGGCATTGCACAAGCTTTACCCGGCAACGATGTATGGTTGGCTACCATTGATAACGGCGTGCCCGCAGACCCCGTCAAAATTAGCACGGGTGATGGCTACAATAACCAACCCCACTTCTCCGCTGACGGTTCAATTGTTTACTACACCCGCGAAGTGGCTAAAGACGAAACGACTTCGCAAACAGACATTGCAGCTTTTGACATCACAACTTCGACCACAACCATGGTCAACCACACAGTGCAGGACGAGTATTCGCCTACACCCATTCCCAAACGAAATGCACTGTCAGTGATACAGGTTGAAGCAGATCAAAAACAGCGCTTGTGGGCTATCGATGTTAACAGTGGTGAAATGGAATTGCTTCTACCCCATGTTGAACCGGTCGGTTATCACGCCTGGATAAATGAAAATGAAGTTGCCATGTTCATTCTGGGGGAAAGTTTTACCCTGCAGACTGCCTCTACAGACTCAGACGCGGTGAATCTGGTGGCTGAGAATATCGGTCGAAGTATTCGTAAACACCCGCAGACCGGTGAGATCCTGTTTGTCGATAAAAATCGTGAACCCTGGCAAATCGCTGCGTTTGACCCTGAAACCCGACAACTCAGGGGCGTTATGCCGTTGTTCCCGAATGGTGAAGATTTCACTATTGATGCACAAGGAACCTACTGGACCGGTAACGGCAGCAAGATTTATAAAAGATCGCCGGGTGACAGGCGCTGGACGCTGGTGGCAGAATTCAGTGCCTCTGGACTAAGCAATATCAGCCGTCTTGCCATCCATCTTGATAGTAGGCAATTTGCACTGGTCAGCGACCACGCCGTTGACTGATCTAAGGAGTCCCTAGACGAAACGGAAGCGTTTTGATGCCATCCAGCCAACAAAAATGGTTGCAACAACCAGCGTCGCCATATGCGGCAAGACACTTTGCCAACTCATGTTAAAACTGATGAGCTTGTGCAAGGCGTCCATGGTCCAACCGGTTGGTGTGAACATTTGTAGCTGCTGCATCCAGGCTGGCGCCACCTCGATTGGCCACCAACAGCCACCCAGGGCCGCCAGCGTCATGGTTGCGAATGCGCCGAAGTTTGCTGCCTGGTTACCCGTTTTTGCGAGACTGCCCAGTAATAGAGACATCGATGTACAAAGCGCACCCCAGGCCAGCAGGATCACAATCACCATTGGCAGTGCCTGACCCCAGTCCATATCAAAAAGGGGTGTAAAGGAAACCCCGATAGCAACCATAATCTGAACCGTGGCGAGCGCCATGCGACCGGCCCATTTGCCCATCACCACCTGACCGCGGGTTAACGGCGCCGAGGCTAGGCGTCTTAATAACTGCTTTTCACGGTCATCCACCAGCATGGCGGCACCCGAGGTAAGCAGAACCAGCAATGTAAACATGACCAGTATTCCCGGGATGGCCTGTTGAAAGCCGGAAGGAATCTGCAACTGGTGCCCAGCCGGGCTTACTTCCAGTTGCACCGGTCGGGCTGCTGCTGTGGCTTGCGCCAAATTCTCCGGTGAAATAACAGCTCCTGATGATTTCACCACGATCAAATCACCGAGCACCGAATAAGCTGCTTTCTGGACCCGGAAAAAATCATATTGGTTGCTGAAACCGCCGCGCAAGCCCTCAAAAGAAATGCTTACCTGCTTATCGCTACTCAGCTGTTCGGTGAAGCCCGCGGGGATAATGAGCCTACGGTACTTCGCCGGTTCCTCACCTTCATCGGTAACTGGTATGTCCTGTGGCCTTATGATGTCAAACAGGTTTTCTTTCAGCCGCGACTCCAGATGCTGCGAGAGAAATTCGCCATCGTTGTTTTCCACCACGAGTTCAACCGGGCTGCTGGTAATGCCCACGCCGCCCTGTGTGACCGTGCCAATAAAATAGAAAAAAACCGCAGGCATGATGAACAACCACAAAACGATCGACCGGTCTTTCAGGGCGAGTTTCAGGTCGGTCCTGGCAAGCAATAAAATTGCCTTGAAATAAGTCATCACGTCGTCCTCATGCCAGTGCTTTCCTGGCCGATAAGCGACCGGTCAACAGAACCAGCAACAGGGCACCTAGCATGATGACTCCAGCATTGGAAAACATACCTGAGGCCCCGTACTCACCGGTAAGGTAGGCTTTCAGCGGCTCAATCACACGACCATTCGGCGTATATTGTGCAATTGTGACCATGAAATCCGGCATGGTTTCAGTCGGAAAAAAACTACCCCCGGCCATCAGTAACGGAAACATAACCAGGGTCGAAATCACCCCGCCTGCCTTCTTGGACGGCGCCAGAACTTGAACCAGAGACAGCACCGCAAACAGAATCGGGCCGGTCAGCGCCAGCCAGGCCAGTGAAGTGAAGTATTTCTCAAAACTGATACCGAAGTAAAAGAAGCCGGCAAACATGATCGGTGCGGCAACGATCGCGGTCAGACACATGGCAGTGAACCATTGCGCCACCCAAAACGCAGAAAAGGCATTGGGGCTGGCCACCCACCGACCGAGTGTGCCTTTCTCCTTTTCTGTCCAGAAATTGGTCGATTGGCCATTGGCTGCGAAAAACGCCGCCATGACAAGAATTCCGGGAAACATCAACAGCGCCACATTGATGGATAAACCATCCGGCCGGGGTGTTGCATCTTTAACTTCAACAGCGAGTGGAAAAACCAGCTCGGCGATACCGGAGACTTTTTCTGAGATGTTGGTAGAGAATTCCGACGTTGTAATACCGACCAGCGAATCGCCATCAAGACTTTGTGAAATTATTTTCAATTCTTCACCAAATACTTTGTGCAGGTAGTCACCAAGATCAAGCAGCGACTCCAGTACTTCCCGAATCAGGTTCGGCGAAATTGACTGGGAAGGATTCACGGTGAGTTGCAGTGAAACATTCTCTCGCTCCAGCCAGGCCTTACCAAATCCTTCCGGAATCACCAGGTGCCCACTGCCATCACCGTCATTGATACGCCGGTCACCCTCATCGCGTGAGACTTTCTCAAGCTGAATCATCTCTG
>SMVA01314526.1_pt1 | contig 10794 bp, 9 predicted proteins | sample 2456451 | NCBI WGS metagenome assembly SMVA01 (sample SAMN11095933, study PRJNA526329) | marine sediment metagenome | biome: Marine sediment; feature: Surficial sediment; material: Deep marine sediment; isolation source: Hadal surficial sediment | place: Pacific Ocean | collected 2014-05 | depth 0-1...
CAGCGCGGTAAGCAAGCCGTAGCGGCTCAGTGGAAGGCTTACTTCGAGGAGTCCGCGCCTCCCTTTTCGTGGGAGCCAGAAACCGTTTCGGTTCTCGACTCCGGGAAGCTGGCGATTAGCACTGGGCCCGTCTGGAACGCCGAAGGGAAGCGCACGTCGACGTACACTTCCATCTGGCGACAAGAGGAACCCGGCGTCTGGCGGATCATCTTCGACAAGGGAGACAGGTTCTGCGAATAATTCGCAGAAGGGCCGTCTTCACGGCCGCTCTGACTCTGGCCGCGGGCTGCTCACAGCAGTCGGACATCTCGTTCTTTGTCCTCGTGAAGTCTTCGAACTACGCCCAGGACACTGACGGACAACTGGAGCTCCTGAACTACCACTTCTTCTCCGAGATCTTTCTACAACCGGGTGGGCGTCTGACCTCAGCGACACTGACCCGCGCCGACGCTCCGCACGAAATGATGGAGTACGTCTCGCGGGGAGACAACTATTACTTCGAGGGTGGGCATTTCGATTCCAAGCGAGACGTAGATCGCGCATACCCGAACGGCCCCTACGTCTTCAACATCATGACACCGACTGTCGCGATTCATGACCTCGAACTGAGGCTCGGGAGGCGTTCGGCCGCCAGCGACATTCCGAAGCCCATTACCGTATCGCTGTGGCAGGACGACGTCCGGGTACATCCGCTATCTGTGGATCCGGCCAAAGATCTTGTCCTTCGCTGGAGCGAATACTCGAATGGCGGCGAGGATCCCCGTGGGATCGTCGACGACATGATCTTTCTCGTGATTGCCGACTGCCAAGGTGAGCGCATCTTCCACACTGGGCTTCCGTTCCAAGGTGAGTACACGACGTTTCGCACTACGGAGATGCTCGTTGAATCCGGGATGCTACGGCCTGGCCAGTCGTACTCTGCCTTCGTCGAGTTTCCGCATGTGGCAGATAGCAGGATCTCACACGGTGTACCGGGATTCGTATCGTACGCGACGGCGACCTATCTGGACCTGAGGACGACCGGACCGAAGGCTGATCAGACATGCCCGGATGTTCCCCCGCCGATGGATACTGGGCAGACGGACCGGATGGATTCCATGGAGGTGCGAAGGGATGGCTATTGACCGATGAATCTGCGTGTCGTCCAGACTGCCACCCTATTGGCGACACTGTGGTCGCTCCCGACCGTGGCCGCCGCAGCAACTTTCTCCAATCGCCTTTTACAAGACAGTCCCTACATGGTGCGTTACGAAGGGACCGAGGGACCAGGCGTCGGCAATCACGTTGTCCTGATCGCTGGAGACCACGAGTATCGCTCCGAAGAGATCTTGCCCGCGCTCGGACGCATCCTGGCCCAGAACCTGGGCTTCAAGTGCAGCGTATTCTTCACACTTGACGAAGAGGGCTTCATAGAGCCCGGCAGCTCCAACATTGGCGGCCTGGAGGCGCTCGAGACGGCCGACCTGTTGATCCTGGGTCTGCGCTTTCAAGACTTCCCCGCCGAAGAAATGCAGCACATCGTGGATTACCTCGACCGCGGCGGTCCGGTCATCGGCATTCGTACCTCGACACACGCTTTCAGGATCGCGGACGGGCCCTTCGCCCGGTACTCATGGGATTACCCCGGCGACGAGTATCAGAACGGCTTCGGACGGCAGGTCTTGGGCGAAACCTGGGTCGGGCACTACGGGACCAATCATGAGCAGAGTTCCAGAATTCTTCCGCGTGAGGACCAGGCAGATCATCCGATCTTCCGCGGTGTGCGCGACGTGCACGTGCAGTCAGGCGGATACGAAGCCGATCCCATGCCGGGGTCCGTAGTGCTCGCCGTGGGACAGATCCTGAACGGAATGGAATCACCCGATCCGCCGGATCCCGAAAAGGATTTGATGCCCGTCGCGTGGACCCGAACCTACGAAGCCTCGAACGGCAAACAGGCTCGAGTGTTCACGACCACACACGGCGCATCTCAAGACTTCTTGAACGCGGGCTTTCGCCGGATGCTGGTCAACGCCGTGTTATGGGCTGTGGGTCTGGAGGATTCCATTGCAGCGAACACCAACGTCTCGTTCGTGGGGCCCTACAACCCGGTGGACTTCAGCTTCGGCGGATACCGACGCGGCGTGAAGCCCTCTGACCTGGCCGGCTGGGATACACCGATCATGTCTTCATCGCGACCCATCGGAGGTCGAACGCAATGACCGCACAGAAACGATTCCCTCACCGCATCGCCGCACTCGCGTTCGCGCTTACCGGCACGGCCGCGTGCGCGACTACCCCGGTTGAGTTCCAGGAGGGTGACCACATCGTCATTGTCGGCAACGCTCTTGCCGATCGGATGCAGCACCACGGGTGGCTGGAAACGTACCTGCAGACGGAACTTCCCGACCTTCACCTCGTGATCCGCAACCACGGCTTCACCGGCGACCGGATCGACCGCCGTCCCCGCAGCGAGGGGTTCCCGACGGCCGACGAGTACCTCGGGCTTTCGAAGGCGGACGTCATATTCGCGATGTTCGGCTACAACGAGTCGTACGGCGGGGAGCCGGATCAATTCAGGACCGCGTTGATCGAGTGGATCGATCACACGCAGGCGCAGGATTATTCGAGCAAGGGCACGTCCCGCATCGTTCTTTTCGCGCCAATCGCGCACGAAGATTTGCATGATCCCAACCTGCCGGATGGCAGTGAAAACAACGCGCGCCTAGCCGCATATGCCGACGTGATGGCATCCGTAGCCCAGGAGAAAAACATCCACTACGTGGACCTGTTCAGTTCTTCGCAGGCGCTCTACGTAGATGCCTCATCGTCGCTGACCATCAATGGCGTGCACTTGAGCGAAGATGGCAATCGGCAAATCGCCGAGGTGATCGTACGGGCGTTGCTGGGCAAGTCACCGAGCGCCGAGGCAGCCGTGGTTGAGGCGGTGCGAACGGCCGTTCTCGATAAGAACCGGTACTGGTTCAACCGTTATCGCGCGACCGATGGCAACGATGTCTGGGGTAGCCGTTCCACGCTGGCCTTCACCGACAGCCAAACCAATTACGAGGTGCTGCAGAACGAACTCGTCCAACTCGATTACCTGGCTGCCAACCGTGATGTGGTCATCTGGGCTGCGGCCGCGGGCGAATCGGTCCAAGCCGACGACTCCAATGTGCCGGCGCCGATCGAGGTCGTCTCGAATCTCAGCGAGCCGCAGACTCAGGGTGGTGTCAGCGTGACCGGCACGTTGGAGTTCCTCACCGGCGAGGAGGGGATCGAGAAGATGACTCTCGAGCGGGGCATGCGGGCCAATCTCTTTGCTTCCGAGGAGATGTTCCCCGAACTCGTGAACCCAGTTCAGCTCGGTGTGGACACCAGGGGGCGGTTGTGGGCCGCAACGTGGGCGACCTACCCCAAGTGGGAGCCGACGGAGGAGATGGATGACCGACTGATAATCCTGCCTGACGAAGATCGCGACGGCGTCGCGGATACCGCGATCACGTTTGCGTACGTACACAACCCGACTGGGTTCGCGTTCTGGAATGGCGGCGTGATCGTAGCATCAGTGCCGGACTTTCTCTTTCTCAAGGACACCGACGGCGATGACGTGGCCGACGTACGCATTCGTATCGCCGGCGGTTTCGGCTCGGCGGACACGCACCATTCGGCCAACAACTTTGTGTACGGGCCCGACGGATTCCTCTACTACCAGCGGGGCATATTCAACGTCTCCAATGTGGAGACGCCCTGGGGTGCCAATCAGGAGTCAGGTACGTCAGGGATGTACCGTTTCAACCCGCGCACGCACGAGTTCAGCTTTCACGCGAAGAACAGCCCAAACCCCCACGGCATCAGCTTCGACTACTGGGGTTACCACTATGCTACCGACGCCACCGGCGGCGCCGCCTACCAGGTCAAACCCAACCGTGACGGCACCTTCAGCATGCGCAGCTTGCTGGAGCATACGGTCCGTCCCGTCCCGTCGAGCGGGATTCTTTCCAGCGCGCACTTTCCGGCGCGGAACGAGGGCAACTTTTTGATCCTGAACGTCATCGCCTTTCTCGGGATCAAGCAGTACACCCTGTCCTTCGATCCGGTCACCGGCGACGTGCATGGCACCGAGACCGACGATCTGCTGGTTTCGTCCGACCCCAACTTCCGTCCCACCGACTTCGAAGTCGGCGACGACGGCGGGTTGTACGTCGCGGACTGGGCCAACGCGATCATCGGGCACATGCAACACAACATCCGCGATCCGGCACGGGACCACGCCCACGGCCGCATCTACCGGATCACGGTGCCCGGGCGGCCCTTGTCGGAGCATGTTGCGATCGATGGGCAACCCATTCCCGATCTTCTGGCTGCGCTCGAGCATCCGATCAACGGCGTTCGTCAACGGGCGCGGGTCGAGCTTTCGGAGCGCAACACGGCTGAAGTGATTGCGGCCACCGAAGTGTGGGTGCAGCAACTCGACCCGACGAGTGAGGCCGATGCACACCACCTGCTCGAATCCCTTTGGGTGCACCAGCAGCACAACGTGGTGAATCGCGACCTGCTTGATCTCGTTCTCAATTCACCGGTAGCGCACGCGCGTATCGCGGCGCGGACGGTCGAACGAATGTGGGATCACAACACCGCGCCGCCCGTCGAAGTTGCTTCGGCTCGTGACGAAGAGGTGGTCGAAGATACCGGTGGGCCGGATGCAGACGCCATTGTGATCAAGACGGTCGCCGAAGAGATGCGCTACGACACTCCATCCTTCACCGTGTCGGCTGGGCAGCTGGTGACCATCCAATTCGAGAACGGCGACTATTCGCCGCACAACTTGATCATCGGCCAACCGGGCTCGGCCGAGGAGATCGGCGCCGCGGCCGACCGGCTAGGCGCGGACGGCTTTGCCAAGGCGTTCGTCCCGGAGAACGACAAGATCATAGTCGCGTCTGACTTGCTTAACTATGAGAAGTTTCAGGTGCTGGAGTTCCGCGCCCCGACGGTGCCCGGCGACTACGATTTCCTCTGCACGTTCCCCGGTCATCGGCAGACGATGAACGGGGTGATGAAGGTGGTGAACTGGTGATCGTTGCGCGCACGTCTCGCCAAGAGATACTCGGGAAGCTGCGGGGTAAGGTCGCCGCCCGCGACCCCATCTTCATCGCCAGCGCCGGGAGCGGCCTAGTGGCCAAGCTCCTCGAGAAGGCCGGTGTCGATTGCATCAATACCTTTTCCGGTGCCCGGTTGCGGGCTAACGGGATGGGCACGATGTCGATGATGTGGCCCATCCTCGACTCCAATCGGCAAACGCTCGACTATACCGAGCAAGACATCCTGCCGGCTTTGGCGGGCGAGGCGTTCGTCTGCGCTTGCCTCAACGCCAATGATCCGCTGAAAGACATGCGAACCGTGCTCGGGCGACTCCGGTCGATGGGTGTGGTGTCGGTGTCCAACATCGGGCCTTCGATCAGCTACGTCGACAAGGACAGCAACCTCTACAAGGTGCTGGTCAAGAGCGGCATCACGTTCGACCACGAGGTCGAGATGCTCGCGCTGGCCAAGGAGATGGAGATGGTGACCATCGCGCTGGCCTTCGACATGGAGGACAGCCTGCAGGTGGTGGAGGGGGCCCGCCCGGACATCTTCTGTTTCCACGCCGGTACGACCCGCGGCGGTATGGTCGGCTACGACTCCGGTGAGACCATTGCCGACACTGCCCGACGGACGGAAGAAGTCTATGCGGCGGTGCGCGCTATCGCGGCCGACACGATTCTCGTGGGGCACGGGGCCGCCATGGAGACTCCTGAAGACGCCCAGTATATGCTCGACCACACGTCTGGGCACGGGTTCTGGACCGGATCATCCACCGAACGGTTACCTATCGAGCGGGCGGTATTCGAGGCGGCGCAGGAGTTCGCGGGCCTCAAGTTCCGCGACGGGGCGGCGAACGATTCGTGACCCGGACTGTGGTCGTCCTGGCTACACTCGACACGAAGAGCGAAGAGGCGGCGTACCTCCGCAGTCAGATCGAATCCCGCGGGGGGAAAGTCAAACTCGTCGACATGGGCGTGCTCGGGGATCCGCAGACTATTCCCGATGTAAGTAGGCAAGAGGTAGCTGCGGCTGGTGGCGCCGAGCTGTCTGCTCTGCTCGAAGCGCCGACACGCGAGACTGCGGCACCGATCATGGCAGACGGTGCCACGAAGATCCTGCTCGATCTCATCGGCGCCGGCGAGGCCCACGCCGTCCTCGGTATCGGCGGGACCCAGGGCACGTCGTCCTGCACCCAGGTGATGCGATCGTTGCCCTACGGCTTCCCGAAGCTGATGGTATCGACGGTCGCGTCGGGCGACACGTCGCCGTTCGTCGGCATCAAGGACATCACGATGATGTTCTCGGTGAGCGATTTGATGGGCTTGAATCCGTTCACGGAGCGTATCTTGGCTAACGCGGCCGCAGCGGCCTACGGGATGTCGCTCTGTGAGGGGAGTGTCGAGCCCGGCACCGGTGACAGGCCGCTGATCGCAATGACCAACCTCGGCGTCCTCACCGAGGGCGCCACTCTCGCCATCGAGCTTTTTCGTGAAGCCGGGTACGAGGTCGTCGTATTCCATGCAGTCGGTTCAGGTGGGCGGGCAATGGAGCAACTGATGAAAGACGGTGTGGTCGGCGCCGTCTTCGACTACGCACTCGGGGAAATTGCCGACGATGTGTTCGGCGGACTACGCGCCGGCGGTCCCGAACGCCTCACCGTGGCCGGCAGCCTCGGGTTGCCTCAAGTGATTTGCCCTGGTGGGGCCGAGCACTTGGGCCTATTCGTCGAGCCCAACGTCGTCCCGGAGAAATACCAGAACCATCGGCACGTATTTCACAGTCCGGTGATCTTCGTCCCGCGTTTGAATCGTGAGGAGTTCGTGCAGGTTGCCGAGGAGATCTGCAAGCGGTTGCAAAGTACCAAGGGCAAGGCTGTATTCATGCTTCCGCTTCGGGGTGTCGGGCGCTACTCGATTCCCGGCGGCCCACTCCACGATCCAGAGGGTGACGAGGCGTTTTTCAGCGCGCTCAGAGCTGGTCTTCCGCCGAGTGTGAACGTCGTCGAGATCGATGCCCACGCTGAGGACCCCGCGTTTATTCGAGGAGCGGTTCGGAGGCTCGTCGAGATGCTGGAGGTGGAAGCGACGTGAGGAGTATGTCATGCTGCGAAGCCTCTGCAGCATGACACGCGTGCCGGAGCGGGGTGACCTTGTGTGGCTTCAATTCGACCCCCAAGCTGCAGCCGAGCAAGCTGGCCATCGGCCCGCTCTCGTTATCTCGCCACGGAGCTACAACAGGCCCCGCGTGGACGTCGTTGAGATAGATGCCCGCGCCGAGGACACCACGTTTGTTCCAGAAGCGGTCCGAAGGCTGGTGGAGATGCTTTCCGGACCATTTCTTCGTGAGAGGGACGTGTTGTCGAAGGTTTCAGTATGTGCGGCTACGGCCGGTGGGCATCATTCTGCGGTTGCTTGGCTACGTGGTTTGGAAACCGGTAAAATCTGATCGCCTACCCTCCCGCGGACTGCCCGCACGTGCCGCAGTAGCGCCAGGTTGTCTCGACCGTGTCTCCGCACCGGACGCACGTGCCCGGAGTTACTATAGTGCCGCAAAATGGGCAGAACGACACGGTCCGATCGGGCGGAAGCGCGCGATGACATTCGGGACACGACACCGGGGGCTCGACGGTCTCGAACACGAGAGCCGCCGGCGCCGGATCGGCCGCCGGTGGTGTGGCGGGGTCGGGGTCGGCAACGGCGGGCTCCGGGGCGATATCCGGATCGGGTGCGAACGGGTTTTCTTGGGCCTCGTCTGGAACGATCGAGGGTTCTGGCTCGAAGCCCGGCGGCGCGTACGATGAGCGTTCGTCGAGCACGCCGCGGACGGCTTCGGCCTGCAACACCAGGCGGGCCCCCGCGAAGTCCCGGAACGCGCCAGTATCCGGCACGACCGCCTCGACTTCGGCGCGAAGCACTTCCTGCACGTCGTCCGGGTCGAGCGTGACCAACCCGCGTTCACCCGCGAGCATTCGGAGAATCGCCATCTCGTAGTCTTCGATGGAACCGAACTGCAGTTCGCTCTTGAACAGGCGATAGGGGACTAGACTCTGGTAGAGTTCCGAAATCTGAAAGGGCTCGCTCAGCCGACGCGGATCGTGCTCCGCGAGGTGCTTGACGAGCGTGCTGAACAACCGGGTGACGTCGTCCATTATCGCGGGCTCACCGCCACTCGTGTTGCCAGCGATCGTAGAGCACCGTTTCGACTCCGGCTGATTGGAGCAACTCGACACCGCTAGGGTCGCGGTATTGCCGGCGATAGAACACGTGCGACGCTCCGGAATTGATCATGAGCTTCGCACACATGATACACGGACTGTCGGTAACGAACACCACCTTGTCTCGCATCCCTCCGGGCGCCTTTACCAATGCGTTCACTTCTGAGTGGATGCAGCCACACGCACCAGGCACGGTCGAATCACACCGATTGGGCAAACCTCTGGCGTTCCCGTTGTATCCGATGGCCACCACGTTCTCCAAGTTGGCGTCGGTGATGACTGTTCCCACTTGCAATCGAGCGCAGGTCGAACGCTTGGCCAGATCTTCGGCCATGCGCATGTACACCTCGTAGAGTGAGATGCGGTCGGTTTGAGGTTCGGCGCCGTCCGGTAGGACGTTGAGCGGGTGGGTATTGGTGGCAAGTCCGTCCTTATAGACGGTCATCTACCCTCCTCTATTTTTGCGACAGTCTCGGTAAACGCCATGTCGGCGTCGTAGTCGGAAAACTTCTTATGCGACGCCAGCCACGCATCGAATTCCGAAGCGACCGCACCGTCGGAATGGAGCTGGTGGGTGGCGGCTTTCACGGCGAGGTAGTCGGCATACTCGTTCTTGGGGTGGTCGGCGTGCCCCCGAACCCATTCCCACTCTACATTGTGGGCCGCCGCCGTCTTGTCCAAGGTCTGCCACAACTCGACGTTCTCGACCTTTCCGCCTTTCCGCCGCCACCCTCGGGCTTTCCATGATGGAACCCACTCGTTCATCCCGGACACAAGGTACTTCGAGTCGGATACGTACCGAACCTTGCAGCGTTTCCCCTTTTGTGACAGGATGGCCAGTAGGGCGATGGCTCCGCAGAGCGCCATTCGATTGTTCGTCGTGTCGGGGGAAGAAATAAACAGGTCACGTCGGGTGACGGTGTCAGGTTGGCCTATCTCGATCAAGGCACCCGCACCGCCGGGGCTCTGCCCCTCGGTACCGTTTCCCAGGCAGCTTTCGTCTGCGTGGACGACGACAATCTGGTGCGACGCCGCAGCCATCACTGTCCGTCGACAGTGATGGTCCCCGGGGGCCCGGCGACGATTTCGCCGATCGTTGCGATGGCCGGGACTCTCCGAGACAGGAGAGCGCTTCGAAGGTCGTCGGCCCGGTCGGGTGCAACGGAAAACAACAACCCGCCCGAGGTCTGTGCGTCAACGAGCAATGTTCGCGTCGCTTGCCCTGTGTCGTTCCACGTGGTGTAATCGTCTGCCGCTGTGAGGTTGCGTTCGGTTCCGCCGGGAACCAGGCCTTGGTCGATCAGCTCCAACACCTGCGCGAAGTGAGGTACCGTCGCGGCGTTGACGCGCGCCGCAACACCACTGGCCAAGAGAAGCGAATTGAGATGACCGAGCAGTCCGAACCCTGTGATGTCCGTTGCCGCGTGGACGCCGTCGAGAACGTCTTTCATCGCGCCCGCCGCGCCGTCGTTGAGCGTCGTCATCGCATCAATGGCAATTTGCATGTCGGCTTCAGTGATCGCGTCGCGCTTGAGCGCGGTGCTCAAAATGCCGGTGCCGATCGGTTTGGTGAGAATGAGCTGGTCACCCACCGATGCTCCTACGTTCGTGACTAGCCGGTCGGGGTGCACCATTCCTATCGCGACCATGCCAAACTTTGGTTCGGCGTCGTCGATCGAGTGCCCGCCGAGCACGAACGCCCCTGCGCGTGCAGTCACCTCGGCACCTCCCCGAATCACCTCGCCGAGCAGTTCCAGCATCTCGGGTTTGCGCGGCCACCCCACTAGATTGAGCCCGAGTAACGGGGTCGCTCCCATGGCGTACAGATCGCTGAAGGCATTTGCCGCGGCAATCGCGCCAAAGGTGTAGGCGTCGTCGACGATCGGCGTGAAGAAATCGACGGTCGCGACAATCGCTTGGTCTTCCGATAGGCGTACCACGGCCGCGTCGTCGCGCGACAACGCGCCGACCATCACTCGTGGGTCATCGACTATGGGCAAGTGACGCAAGACCTGCGTCAACTCGGCAGAACCGAGCTTACAAGCTCAACCCGCGCCGTGTGACAACGCCGTGAGGCGGATCCGCGACCGCTCGTCGCGGAGACCATCGGGCATAAACATTCCTCCAACCGGTTACCGTGCTCATGGAAGATATCTGGGCCGCGTTGCTCGCGGCGGTTGTTCTCGGGGCGACTCACGCGCTCGAGGTCGACCACATGGTAGCGATCAACGCGTTTCTTGGAAACCGGCCGAGGGTTCGGACCGCGATCGGGTTTGGGATGCGTTGGGGGATGGGACATGCCGCCGTGGTCTTGCTAGCCGGGATGGTGATTGCGGTGGTGGGCATCACGGTACCGGCGCTGGTCCAGGGTTGGCTCGAACTAGTGGTAGGTATGGTGCTGGTCGGTTTGGGAGGGTGGGCAGCCTGGAACGCCCATCGCCTTCACGTGCACACCCCAGTCGAGCACGAAGGGCATGCCCACCTGCATGCCCATGCGCCGGCTCAACACCCAC
>SMVA01048231.1_pt1 | contig 10793 bp, 9 predicted proteins | sample 2456451 | NCBI WGS metagenome assembly SMVA01 (sample SAMN11095933, study PRJNA526329) | marine sediment metagenome | biome: Marine sediment; feature: Surficial sediment; material: Deep marine sediment; isolation source: Hadal surficial sediment | place: Pacific Ocean | collected 2014-05 | depth 0-1...
CGCAAAATACTCGAAAAACTAAAGGAAAAGCAGGAAGAACGTGGTGCTTTGGAGAACGAGAATCAAGCGCTGGCTGTGGAAGCCGCGAGGCTAGAGGGTGAGCTTAAAGGAATGGGTTATGGCGGAAAGTAGTGCCGCATTTATAAGTTCACTGATTCAGCAATACTCCCAACCCAACCCTCTCGGCTTTGGCCAGGTGCTGGCACCTGTCATGTACCGGGCAGAATTCAAGGGTGGACGATGGCATCAGGGATCCCTGGTTGCCCACGAGAAAATCATGATCAGCCCGGCAGCAACTTCCCTGCAATTTGCCCAGCAGATTTTTGAGGGCTTGAAGGCATATCTTGTTGAACAGGATACGCCTGCGCTATTCAGACCTGAACTCAATTTTCAACGCCTGAACCGGTCCGCGAATCGCTTATCAATGCCGTCAATAGATGTCGATGTTTTTAGTGATTCAATTCTCCAGTTAACAAAGGCTCTGAAGGAAATCATTCCGCGAGAACCGGGACAGTCTTTGTATCTTCGCCCCACAATGTTAGGCATGGACGAACAATTTGCGGTACAGGGTTCAGAAAATTTTACATACCTGCTGATGGCAAGCCCATCAGATCCATATTTCGCTAAACCGATCAAGGTAATGGTTGAACGTGAACATTGTCGTGCCGCGGTGGGAGGAACCGGCGCCGATAAGGTCGGTGGCAACTATGCGGCTTCGCTGAATTCAACCCTCAAGTGCCGGGAAATGGGATTTGATCAACCGCTATGGCTGGACCCGGTGTCCCGTCAAAATGTTGAAGAGCTCTCCGGGATGAATTTCTTCGCGATGATCGATGATTGCCTGGTGACGCCTGCTCTCAGCGGCTCTATTCTCCCAGGTGTGACCAGAGATTCTCTACTGCGTCTCACAACGCATCTAGGCATGGAATCAAAGGAGCAGGCACTGCCAATTGATGAACTACTCAAGTCGATTAAAGCCGGAAACTGCACCGAGGCTTTCGCCAGCGGTACCGCTGCTATCGTTTGCCCGATTGCGGCTATCGGCGAGATGGGTGGCGAGATATTCGAGCTACCTGCAACGGGCGAAGTCGCAAACCGCCTGGGAAAAGCGCTGTTGGATATCCAGGAAGGAAGATCGGAAGATACGTTCGACTGGATGGTTGATGCAATAGCCACACAAACTTTCTCTGAACGACTTGCACGGTAATCCAGTGGCGGACATTTAACTGCGTATCACGCATACTCTCCTCCGTCACGCTTAAGTATTTCAAGCCACTCACGAGTATAGGCGTGGGTATGAACATCAATAATAGTCATGCAGTATTTCTTGTACCTTCGATAGAAACTATACAGTTACAGAAAAATAGTGTTAGTAAAAGCTTGCTGCTACAAGGACTCCAGCATTGTTCAATACCATGAGGTTGACCATGCCCCGATCACACCAGTAACCCAGTGGTTTCATCGTGTGCCTGCCGTAGACAATATCCTATAGTTGTATGACTCCAGGCGAAGATGCCAATGCACACTATCGGATTCACCTCTGGTTGAAGAGGCAGCTCCAGACCCGATGCCCGGTTAAAATTAGTCAGGCTGTGACAAAATTGACCTTATGTAGGCTACAACGTCCACAATATCCTGTTCAGTCTTCAGGGTTGCTACCGCTGCACTCATCTGCAGCCCACGCTCATCGCCGGGTGCTGTGCCACGAATTTTTTGTCGATAGTTGACTAGCTGCTGTATTAGATACCAGTCACTTTGCACTGTTAGGTTGGGTGCTCCCAGGCGCCGGTTCCCGGTTCCATCGGTGCCATGACAAACACTGCAACTCCTATAATGTTGCCTGCCTTTCTCGATCTGCTCGATGGGTGAGGTAAAAGCATTAAGAGTTGCCGACCGCGGGTTCACCAATTTACTGATAAGCTGGCTAACTTCATTTTGGCTTTCAGGTGACAGCATCTCTGCCATCGGCCGCATTTCTATACCTGCGAGATCTTCCCTGTGCCCGCCCCTGAATCCATTGCTAAAAGATTCGAGTTGCGCGGCAATGTACCAATTGGAAAGTCCCAGAAGCCGGGGTGCGCCGGTGGCAACATTACCGCTGAACAATGTTCCGTGACAAACCGTGCAGTAGACGAACTCGTCGGGTACGGGGTGGTCTTCAGCCTGGACATCCCATGCTGAAATCAGCAACAAACACAAAATGACCAGTGGTCGAAGCGGAACCAATAAGTTAAACATCTAGGCACTCTCTTCGACAGAATTTCTGAACGTAAGGTCTGACAGAGTGTGGTGGGCTGAACTCAGCGCACCCTCCTGCCAGGTGGGATGATAGCTAATCTGATCACCAATCATGTAGTGCCTGCCGACCGGTTGTTGTAAACGGCGAAACCAGCGTGCCCGCAACTCGTCATTCCATTTTGCACTGCAACCCATCATGTGATTCATACGGTGCCAGGGAACACTCACGGCGGATTCTACATACCCACGGATACCGGGATGAAAGACGGAAGCCTCGTTAAGTATTTTCTCGAGGCGCTGCTCTGGATTCAGGCGGGCGAATCTATTCGTCGCTTCACTACTAAAGGTGTAGCCGATCATGATGCCTCTTTCTCCGAAGGTCCCGTGAGAGGGATACCATAGTTGTTGAAGATCCTGGTCGGTCCAGGAGATGCCACCGTAAATATCTTCTCTCTCCCAAAACCTCTCTTTCATCTGCATGCCAATTTTGAAAAAAGTATTCGATGGTATGGTGTTCAGGGCTTGCTGGTAATCATCAGGAAAGTTATTGCTAATTCCGGCCATTATTCGCATGGGAATATTGTTCAGGCAATAGTCTGCATGTAACTGCGCAACTTTGCCCTTGTATCTGTAGGATACGTCTACAGAATTTTCGCGCAGTTGGACATTCTGCACCTGGGCATTGGTGAGGATGGGGCTTTTAATATTGCGGTCAAACGCCTTAACGATTGCGTCCATACCGCCCGTGGCAGTCAGCATCGGTGCTGCCTGATCCTCAGACTCTGCGAAGTGCATTTGATCTCGCCAGAATGAGCTCTTCAATATTTCCCGGAAATCGTAAGGTTGCTTCTTAATCCCCGGAGAGAGCATGCCGCCGGACTGGTAGCCCGAGCGGGGAGATCCTTTGTACAATGCGTTGGTATCCAGGTCGCCATAGTTTCTCAGGAAGCCTCGGAGATTTTCAAAATCTAATTCAGAGAAAGGTGCTTCCAGATCCTCTCGACGAATGGATTTGGACGCCAGCTCAGCCATAAAACCACGTGCATCAGCGAGATATTCCTTTATCCGCACGGGTTTACCCCCAAATGCGTTCGTGTCGTGCACCCACGCGTTCCTGTTGTCATTGCTAAAAACTTCAAGAGGTATCTGAAAAATACGCAAATAGTGCATGAGCAGGTGGTGGTGGATAGGAATGCGGGAGGGACCTGCGTTAAAATAAAGATCCGGGTGTTCATCAAACTCACAGGTTTGTGAATGACCCATTTCATCAACGGTATCACCACCTCGAAGGGTTAGAATTCGCCCACCAATTCGGTGCGAGGCTTCCAGTACTATACATTCATAGCCTGCCTTTTCCAGTTCATAAGTACAGGTGAGACCGGCAAGACCGGCACCAAGGATTACGACTTTTCGGCTTCCCGCTGGAATCGGAGTGATATCAGCCCGATGGCCCAGTGACAACGGCATAAGTCCAATCGCCAGGGCAGACTGATACACAGCAGCCGAACCACCGACGGAACCCACAGCACTCAGGAATTGTCTTCGCGTGAACTGCATATCTTTTTACTTCTCCAGAGACACTAGGTAGGCAGAGTACCAGAAAAATAAACACTCAAGCCTTTGCCGTTGTCGAGGACTTGAATGCTCGTAATCTTATCGCAAAATCGGCTACGCATAATCAGGAACTCAATAATTAGTCGTTGGTTAAACAACTGAAAACATATATTGTGAATGACTTGAGAAATTGCGAGACGGCAGTCTAGACAACCGTATCAAGGTAACAAAATCGTCACGACCATAAAGTTGAGCCACCAATGAATGCCAGAGCCAAAAGTATTTCACTCTCTCTTCTATTTGCAGTATCCCTGACAGCCAACGCACAAGACAATAATCCCAACCAAGTTGAATGGCGTTTTCTCGGCGGTGATTCGGAGCACACTCGATTTTCAAGAGCTGCACAAATAGATGCAGAGAACTTTGTGGACCTCGAGGAATCCTGGATCTGGGATGGTGCCAGCTTCAATGCTCAAAGTGGTCGCTCGACTCCGTCTTACGTGAATAACCGCCTCTATACCGTGGCAGGACCCAGGCGACATGTTGTCGCGATTGATCCAGCCTCAGGGGAGACACTCTGGTCATACAGGGAGCCAAACACTGCACGATATGAGTATTCCATGCGCAAGGATTACGGTAAGGGAATCACCTATGCGGAAGTGGACGGCAAAGGAGTTGTATTTATCACCTCCCCAGCTTTTTTTCTTACAGCCCTCGATGCCGACACAGGTAGACCGCTCGCCGGCTTTGGTGAACCTGTTGGCATAGCCGGGTTCCCGGAGACCGGTGTAGTGGATATGCTAAATGATCTGGGTCACAAGTATGACCCCTACAGGGGTATCGATCTGGAGACGGGATACATCACGGCGTCTTCACCGCCTATCGTCGTGAATGGTGTCATCGTCGTTGGCAATTCTCATGAACAGGGTTACAACCAGTCTCGTCACGAGAATATACCGGGCGATATACTGGGATACGATGCGCGAACGGGTAAGTTCCTGTGGAAGTTCAATGTGCTGCCAGGACCTGGAGAATTTGGCCATGAGACCTGGGAAAATGATGCCTGGCGCTGGACCGGAGACATTTCTTCCTGGGCACCGTTATCAGCTGATCAGGAAAACGGCATCGTGTATGTGCCTACCAATGGGGCAACACTGGATTTCTTTGGCGGTTTTCGGCCAGGAAATAACTTGTTCAGCACCAGTCTCATTGCCCTGGATGTTAAAAATGGCAAGCGCCTGTGGCACTTCCAGATGGTGCACCACGATATATGGAATTACGATACACCGACAGCGCCGGTTCTGCTGGATATTAAACAAGATGGCAAGACCGTGCCAATCGTGGCACAAACAACCAAGCAATCTTTCGTCTATGCCTTTAACAGGATAACCGGTGAACCTTTATGGCCCATAGAAGAAAGACCGGTTCCGGTATCAAAAATACCGGGAGAAAAGTTATCCCTGACCCAGCCCTATCCGACCAAACCGGAACCTTACGACATGCAGGGTTTGAGCCATGATGACTTGATAGACTTCACTCCGGAGTTGCGAAAAAAAGCCATAAAGAATCTCGAACCTTATGAAATTGGACCCTTGTTCCACCCTCCGCTGCATCGAGACAACGGGACAGACAAGGTCGCCGCCCTCTGGTGTCCTGGTGATATGGGTGGTGTGAACATTGATGGTCCTTCTGCCGCAGACCCTGATACCGGGATATTGTATGTAACCTCACGCAAGGGTTGTACTTCCCGAATAATAGCGCCCGGTTCTGAGCGAGATGCCATTTTAAAGGCACCAACAGGAACCACCATTGCTGATTTTGCGGTGCTACGTTATTCATCAGTGAAGAATCCGGATGGGCTGCCGATTTTCAAACCGCCTTATAGCCGGATTACCGCCATCGACATGAATACGGGTGAACACCTGTGGTTCATACCCGTTGGAGAGACACCTGACGTTGTCCTCAATCATCCCCAGCTAAAGGACAAAGATATCCCCAATACCGGATCTGGCAAGATCGCCAAAATGATGGTGACGGAAACGCTGCTGATATATGCCGATGTGATCAGCGATGGCACGCCGTACTTGTTCGCTGTGGACAAGGCTACCGGGGTACAACTGGCGAAGGTCGAAGTCCCTGACACTAGTAACTACGGGATCATGACCTATGTTCATGAAGGCAAGCAGTACATCATACTGCAAACAGGCCCAACGCTTACCGCAATGGCACTTCCCTGACCAGGAAGATGATGGACCATCTGATGCCCATGTTCGTTGTTCTCTCAGCCACGTTACTTCTTGCAACCTATGCTGGAAATACGCAAGCATCTGAAGGCGAAAGCCTGAATGAAGGTATTTATAACAAACAGCAAGTTAAATCTGGCAAAAAACTCTACAAAAAGTTTTGCAGGAGCTGCCATGAAGGTGAATATTTTGCGCCGGTATTCCTGGCATGGCAGGGAGAACCATTATCGAGTTTATTTGAAGTGATGACCACCGCCATGCCGGAGAACAACCCCGGTGGCCTGAAGAAAAATCAATACACGGAACTACTGGCCTATATACTCAACACTTCCGGTTACCCCGCGGGCGTGCAACCCCTCGATACAGGCAGCACGACATTCAGCAGGATAGTGATAGAGAAACCGAAACAAAACTAAAGCAAAAAATAAAACCTAGTGTCGATATGATCCCCAGGGTGTACCCTGGTTTTTCTCACCAACTTCTTTCAGCCCCTGGTACTTAAACTTCTGTACTCGTTTACCTTCATAGGTTTCTGTGGTGAAGATATTTCCATGTGAGTCAGTGGCGATGCTGTGTACCGCAAAAAATTGCCCTGGTTGCCTGCCCCCATCACCGAAACTGGTTAATATCTCAAGTGAAATCCTATCGAGTATGTATATTTTCATGTTCTTGCCATCAGCAACATACATGTACTTCTGCTCAGGGTCCTTTGAAAAAGCAATATCCCATACTGAGCCATCACCCAATGTGAGAGGTGATATCCTCTTCTCCATGACGAAGGTGCCATCAGTTTTGAACACCTGTATCCTGTCGTTGGCACGATCACAAACATAAACCAGACCGTCATTACTGGGTTCCGCACAGTGAACCGGATTACGAAACTGCCTGGCTAGCGGTTCGTCCGGATTGTATCGCCCCAGATCTGTATCGTCAGGTTTATTACCATAAGCTCCCCAAAACCGTTTGAACTTTCCCGTATCAGCATCAAGCACTGCAACACGCTTATTCGCATACCCGTCTGCGATATAGGCCTCGTTTGCGACCGGGTCAAAAGATATTTTTGCCACTCTACCAAAGTGTTCCATACTATTAGAGTCACGTTCCTGCCCAGGGAGTCCAATTTGTTGAAGGAATTTTCCACCACGCGTAAATTTGAGAATGTGCGAGTCCTTTGCGCCATTGCCACCAATCCAAAGATTATCTTTGTGATCAATGGTCAACCCATGGTTAGACGATGGCCAGTTATAGCCTTCACCAGGCCCACCCCAGGAGTTGACTAGGTTACCCTCTGGGTCGAACTCCAGAATGTTAGGCGCTGGAATACAACATTCCGCGGTCTTAGGATCCGTGGCAGCACCAATTTCCGTCCGTTCGTTAAAGCTATTGCGGCGATGTATCACATAAACATGGTCTCTTGAATCAATGCCGACACCGATAGCGGAACCAAGAACCCAGTGATTAGGAAGTGGTTGCGGCCAGTAGGGGTCGACTTCAAAAAATGGTGCCTGGATTTTTTTTTCGGCGAAGGCACTTTCAACAAGTGAACCAGTTGAAAGAAGGAGCATACAAATGAATGGTATTTTCTTCATGTAATCCAATCTTCTTTCCTCTGGTTAGGCGAGATCAATCGAGGAGCACGGGTAGTGATCTTTGTCCAAAAATTGAATAGGTGTTCATCATTAGGACATTGAAGTCAGTATACTCATTCGGAAAGGGCCAGTATACTTGCTGGTTCCAGCTATCCCTTCCTCCTGAACTGTCACCATCTTAACTGCCAACATGGAGTACACTCTGGTACAAAACTACTGCCTGAACATCATACGAAATGTGTTCCTGGCAATCTGTTTACTCCTCACCAGCTTGCAGCTACTTGCCCATGAGCTTCCTGATCGAATACAGGTTCGCCTACTCATCCATGAGGACGAGCAAGCCGTTCATCTACTGGCTCGCCTTCCACTGGAGGCAATGAGAGACTTCGACTTCCCTGTCCGAGGTCCGGGATATCTTAAATTTTCTGAATCTCTGCCACTGATTCATGATGCTGTCAGCCTCTGGCTCCTCGATGAAATCAGTCTGTACCAGGGCGATGTTCCTCTCGCTGCGAAGAGCGGGGAACATATCAGAATTTCGTTGCCATCAAACAGTGAATTCAGCACCTACGATAATGCTCTGACCCATATTCAGTCCCAACCTCTTTCTGATGATCTGGATCTGTACTGGCGCCAGGCTAACGTCGATATCCATGTAACCTACCCACTCGCGAACGATAATTCAGTGTTCACTCTGGAAGCCAACCTGGCTGGGCTGGCTCACAAGACGACTTCCAGCCTGGAATTTACCAGTCGAGACGGCACACTTTACCGGTATGATTTTACAGGTGACTCAGGGTCCCTGACGATGAATCCAGGACCACTAACTGTCTGTAGGGGGTTTATCAGTCGAGGACTATCTCACCTAACTTCGAGCGTGGAATACTTGCTGTTTTTCGTGGTGCTGGGAGCGCCGATCACTGCATTCCGATCCCTGGTTCATCTGGTGTTGGCTTTCGCCCTCGGCCATTCTTTGACTCTGTCCCTGGTGGCATTTGGGATCGTTCCGAACTATCTCTGGTTTCCCACCTTCATCGATTTGTTGGTTGCGCTGAGCATCTTGATACTCGCGATCAATAACGTATTCATAAGGGATAGAAGCAGGCGCTGGATCCTGGGGCTCATGTTTGGTTTCGTCTATGGCTTTGCATTTTCGTTTGCACTGTCTGATTCACTGCAGTACTCAGGCAATCATCTCATGGCAGCGCTGCTGGGTTTTAACCTGGGTGTGGGGCTCAGCCAGGCGCTCATACTTTCAGGCATTTTGCTGCTGATGACTTTAATGCGCCGATTTCTCCAGAATGAACGAATGCTCCTGGGAATTCTCTCTTTACTCGCAGCGCACTCCAGTCTTCACTGGATACATGAGCATTGGCTGACGCTGTCAGCTTATATCTAGCCTGAATATTTCTTTCATGCTCTTGTTCAGGTTAAGCTGGGAATACAGAATTATGAATGGGTTCCGCCGGTAAAAAATTGGAGCAGACAGCAGTGTCCAGGTTAAGCATTTCCTTTTTGACTCTCTTAATATTTTTCTGTTGTGCTACAGCCTCAGCAGAAAACCATGCCCCGAATAGCTACTCCACTGTAGAAGGCTGGGCGAGATTACCCGACGGTAGAAAATGGGGCGCAATCAGTGCGATCTACCCCGCCAATGATGGAAAACACATCTGGATAGCAGAACGGTGTGGCTCCAACAGCTGTGTAGATAGTGAGCTGGATCCAATCCTGCTATTTGACCCGGAAGGCAATGTCGTACGTAGCTTCGGTGGGGGAATGATCGCTTGGCCACATGGTTTGTATGTCGATGCCGGGGACAATGTATGGATAGCTGATGCAGTTGGTTATGCGGATGTTCCTGCTGGCTGGGGACACGTCATCTATAAATTCAGTGCCCATGGAGAGCTGTTGATGACACTGGGTGAAAAAGGCACAGCAGGAGATGGGCAGACAAACTTCCGTAAACCCTCTGATATGTTGGTAGCCCCCAATGGTGATATTTTCGTTGTTGACGGGCATGGATCAGCACCGGGGGAGAAGGTTAACAACCGGGTGGTTAAGTTTGACTCAAACGGTAAGTATCTCAGTTCATGGGGTACAGCCGGTGGTGACGAAGGCGAATTTAAGGATCCTCACGCACTGGCAATGGATTCAGCGGGCCGACTGTTTGTCGGAGACAGAGGTAACAGCAGAATTCAGATATTTGACCAGAACGGCCTTTATCTCGCGACATGGACCCAATTTGGCAGACCCAGCGGGTTGTTTATAGACAAGAACGATGTCCTTTACTGTGCCGACTCGGAGTCTAACAGTCAGAGGAATGCCGGGTATAAACGAGGGATAAGAATAGGTAGCGTCAAGGATGGCCTGGTGACCGGGTTTATCCCTGATCCAGAAACAGACCCGGATAATTCAGGAACGAGTGGCGCAGAAGGCGTTGCCGTGGATGCTCTGGGAAATATATATGGCGCCGAGGTTGGACCACGGGCGATTAAAAAGTACGTTCCAGTGGCTTTTAAGGGCCATTCATTTTAATTCAATTGCGAATTCGGATTAGGGAACAGTTTGCCACCTTGGTTTTGGTCCAGGTTGTATCTAACGGTCGCATTCAGGTGCGGTTCATCCATAAAAAAAGGTGATGAGGACGGCTGCAGCGTTGAACCCATTGATACCTCTTTTGCTCGTCTCATGCAGGCCAAGCTGAATTATTTATATCACCCGAAAAAGCGCAGAAGGAATCTTTGAAGATTCAAGTTGACCTGTATGCGCCGCATAAAGATAATACGCCCCTCGCGCTGGTAGCTCAGTTGGATAGAGTACCTGGCTACGAACCAGGCGGTCGGGGGTTCGACTCCCTCCCAGCGCGCCAGATAATCGATGGCTTGTGCACAGCACAAACATCGACGCCGACAAAGCATTTGCTTGCAAATGCCGATAGGCAACTACGAACAACCAAAGTAGATAGATTTAAGTTTTACCGGCCAACGGATTTTTCTTCGAAAATTCCTCTTGGCCACAACGTTTGCGCTAAAAAGCGGTCATGTTGCTTCGCAGCCATGACCCGGCAAGCCGTTGTTTGGAGAGGTGGCCGAGTGGTCGAAGGCGCTCCCCTGCTAAGGGAGTATGGGTTAAAAGCCCATCGAGGGTTCGAATCCCTCCCTCTCCGCCA
>SMVA01119815.1_pt1 | contig 10790 bp, 11 predicted proteins | sample 2456451 | NCBI WGS metagenome assembly SMVA01 (sample SAMN11095933, study PRJNA526329) | marine sediment metagenome | biome: Marine sediment; feature: Surficial sediment; material: Deep marine sediment; isolation source: Hadal surficial sediment | place: Pacific Ocean | collected 2014-05 | depth...
GCCGCTCCAGCGCCGTGTCGCGAACCGCGCCGGCCCACAGGACGCGGGGACCGCCGCGGCCGGAAAAGGTACCGGCGCCCTCCAGCCGCGCCATGAACGGCGCGCCGGTGACGGTGGCCAGGGCGGCGTGAATATCGTCGGCCTCGGCGCTATCGACTTCACCGATGAAGCGCAAGGTCAGATGAAGGCCTTCCGCGCCGACCCAGCGCGCGCCCGGCAGTCCCCCTTGCAGCGCTATCAGGGACTCCTTGACCTCTTGCGGGAGATCGATCGCGACGAACAGGCGATGCACGGGTGACCCGATTCAGCGACGACGGGAGGCGCCCTGGATGTGGCGGAGTTGCCCATACAGGCGCCACGAAAGGCGCTCGTAGCCGCGCACCAGTTCGGCCATCGCGTCCGCGTCGGCGATGTCGCCCGACGCGATGGCCTTGGCCAGATCGCGCCGAAGCCCGCCGTCCAGCGCGCGCACGAGGCGCGCCGTCTCGTCGAGCAGGGCCTCCAAATCGCGATAGGCGTCGCGCGCCGCTTCCGCTTGCTCGGTGGTATCGCGGGCGCGCTCGCGTTCGCCCCGTTGCGCCTTGCGTTTCTTGAACTCGTCGAATGTGGTGAGTTTGTCTTCCATCACGGCATCGGGATATCGAAGCCCTTCTTCGGCACGTCATAGCCGCGTTGTGTCGCCGGGCGCTCGGCGATGGCCACATACCAGCGCTTGAGGGCGGGATAGGCGTCCAGGTCCATTTCCTGCCATTCGAAGCGCGAAATCCACGGCCAGGTCGCGATGTCGGCGATGGAATAGTCGCCGGCCAGCCATTCGTGGTCGGCCAAGCGCGTATCCAGGACCTTGTAGATGCGCTGGTTCTCCTTGGCGTAGCGCTGCTCCGCGTAAGGCGCCTTGCCCTTGTTGAAGCGGACGAAATGATGGGTCTGGCCCAGCATCGGGCCGACCGAGCCCATCTGCATCATCAGCCACTGCATGACATCATGGCGTGGCAGCAATTCGCTTGGCATCAACTGTCCGGTCTTCTCGGCCAGATATATCATGATCGCCCCGGATTCCATCATCGCATAGCCGTTGTCGCGGTCGACGATGGCCGGGATCTTGTTGTTCGGGCTGATCGCCAGAAACTCGGGCGCGTATTGGTCGTCCTTGGTGATGTCGATCGCGTGGACCTCATGGTCCAGCCCGATCTCCTCGAGCATGATGGAGACCTTGCGCCCGTTTGGGGTGCTCCACGTGTACAGGTCGATCATCCGAATCCTCCACTCCTTCTTTGCGGCGCACCATACCCGCAAAGCGGGCGGACGATCCAGCCCGGCGCGTGCTAGAGTGCAGTGTCAGGAGGCAGGCGGCCATGACTCTTTCGGAAGCGTTGCTGCGCGCATTGAAGGACCGGGGCGCCCGGCAAATCTTCGGCATCCCCGGCGATTTCTCGCTGCCGTTCTTCAAGGTGGTGGAGGAAAGCGAGATTCTGCCGCTTTACACGCTCAGCCACGAACCGGCGGTGGGCTTCGCGGCGGACGCGGCGGCGCGGGTGAATTCGTGCCTGGGCGTGGCGGCGGTAACTTACGGCGCGGGCGCCTTCAACATGGTCAACGCGGTGGCCGCGGCCTATGCGGAAAAAAGCCCGGTGGTGGTGATCTCAAGCGCGCCCGGCACCGAGGAGTCCAATCGCGGCCTGCTGTTGCACCATCAGGCCAAGGCGCTCGATTCGCAGTTCAAGGTCTACGAGAACATCACTTGCGCCCAGGCCCGACTCGACGATCCGTCGCGCGCCCCGGCGGAGATCGACACCGTGCTCACGGCGGCGGCCGAGCAGTCCATGCCGGTCTATATCGAAATGCCGCGCGACCTGGCCACCGCGCCGTGCGGCGACGTGCCCGCGCGCCAGCCCGAGCACACCGACCCCGACGCCCTGGCCGCCTGCGCCGAGGAGGTCCTGGACCGGCTTGGCAAAGCCGAGCGCCCGGTGTTCATGGCCGGCGTCGAGTTGCGCCGCTACGGCCTCGAGGACAAGGCGGCCGAGCTCGCGCGCCGTCTCGCCATTCCGGTGGTCACCAGCTTCATGGGGCGCGGGCTTTTGGCCAATTCGGATCCGCCGGCGCGGGGCACTTATCTGGGCCTGGCGGGTGAACCCGAACTGACGCGCCTGGTGGAGGATTCCGATGCGCTTCTGCTGCTCGGCGTGATCCCCTCGGACACCAATTTCGGGGTTTCCGAGCGCCAGATCGACGCCCGCCACACCATCCATGCCTTCGACCGGCAGGTGAAGTTCGGCTATCACGAATACCCGCGCATTCCCCTGGCCGCGCTTCTGGGCGCGCTTCTGGAGCGGGCTCCCGCCGCCGCGCCGTGCGCGCCCGCCACGGGCGAGACCAAATATCCGCGCGGCCTCGTCGCCGACGACGGCGCCGTGTCGCCGCCCGATATCGCGCGCGCGGTCAACGACCTGATGGACGCCCACGGCACGATGCCGATTGCTTCCGACATGGGCGACTGCCTGTTCACGGCCATGGACATGGCGCGCACCGAATTGGTCGCGCCGGGTTACTACGCCGGCATGGGGTTCGGCGTGCCGGCCGGGATCGGGTTGCAGATCGCCACCGGCCGGCGTCCGCTCATTCTTGTCGGCGACGGCGCTTTCCAGATGACCGGCTGGGAGCTTGGCAACTGCCAGCGTTACGGCCTCGACCCGATCGTGATCGTGTTCAACAACCGGAGCTGGGAAATGCTGCGCGTGTTCCAGCCCGAATCGCGGTTCAACGATCTTGACGATTGGCACTTCGCCGAAATCGCCGGGCCGCTGGGCGGCGTCGGCGCGCGCGTGACGACCCGGGCGGAACTCAAGGCCGCGCTGGACACGGCCGTCGCCACTCCGGGCCGCTTTCAGCTCGTCGAAGTGATGATCGAACGCGGCGTCATATCCGATACCCTCGCCCGCTTCGTCGGCGCCGTCTCGCGGCTGAGGGAACCGGGGTGATGATAGACCGCGACAAGGAATTTCATGGCATGACCACGTTCGCCCCCGTCGAACGACTTACGACCGACCTCGACAAACTTGTCGAGCGTGCCCAGCAAGGCGAAGAAATTATCCTGACTTCCAGAGGCAAGCCGATTGCCTTGTTGCTACCCTATCGTGAAACTGCCGTGTCACGAACGCCCGGACGCGGCAAGGGTCAAGTCACGATTTCCGACGATTTCGACGCGCCGCTACCTGACGAAATCCTGAGGGATTTTGAGCGGTAGAGACGGCGAAGAATGATCTTGTGGCGGCCGACGGGTATGAACGAGGGATCGGCGGCACGCCATTTTGCCTCCCGTAGCGGTCACCCGGGACAGCGCGAAGCGGCGATCCGAGGTCTATTCTTTTCGTCGCGAAATGGATGCCGGATAGCGCCTTGGGCGCTCCCGGCATGACACCACTGTTTTTATTGCCCACCCGCCGTCACTTCCCCACCGCGCAGGGCGGTGAACACCACGTCGAAGGCGGGATCGTTGGAGAGGGCGTTGGCGCGGAGGTAACCTTCGGGGGTCTCGACGAAGGCGTAGACCGCCGGCCACGGCACGCCGTCATACCAGTGGCTGATCAGCAGCAAGGCGTGGTCGCCGAGCAGGACCTGGCCGGTGATCGCCATGCGCTCGAGGTCCCGCGACGTGGCCGTGTTCCGGGCCAGCATGTCGGGGTCCTCGACAAGCGCGCGGATATCGTCGCGGTCCTGGGGCGCGAAACCGGCCACGATGGCGTTCGCGTCGCCGGCTAGATTGGCGGCGTAATCGGCGGCGAGCGCGGCTTCCGGTGTCGCGCGCGGGCCCGCGACAGGTTGGACGGGGAGGGGCGGGTCGTAAAGCGCGCCGGGCAGGGACAAGCGCACGATTTCGTCGGGCTCCTTGCCGCGCGCGAACGCCCCGGTCTGCAGGCCGAGCGCCCCGGCGGCCACGCTGAACGTCACCGTGTCGGCCGCGGCCGGCGCCGCGATAAGGACCAGCAGCGCGGCGAACAGGCCGCCGCGTGTCACGGGGGCGGCCCGGCGCGCGGCGGCGGCATGGCGGCGGCGTTTGCGCAGCACCAGTCCTCGGATACGAGGCCCAGGCGGTCGAACAACGGGGCCATCAGGCCGGCGCGGCGAAACGGCTTGGCGGCGAAAGCGTCGAGCCGGCCGGCTTCGGTCTCCCTCGCCATCCAGGCGATCGCCTCGGCCAGCGGCGCGGCGTCATCCAAGACCGTCACTCTCGCGCGCGCCGATTCAGCGCCGCTCGCCCACATAAGTTCGATCGTGGCGAGTGCGCTGCCGTCCGTGAGCCGCGCGCGGAGGCCGCTTTTCGGCTGACGCAAGCGCCACGTTACGCGCCGGTTCCGGTTTTCCCCGGCGGTCTCGCCGTCGGTCATTTCGAGCTCGCCCAAGGGGTCCGCCTCGCCCACCCGAAGCCGTGTCACGCGGCCCGTGACGACACCCGCTTCGGTCACGATGGCGCGGCCCTCCAAGTCGAGTTCGTCGCCCGAGCACGCGAAGGCAAGCGCTTCCACGCCATCCGTCCGTTCGACCGCGATGGCGCAATCGCTCCGATAGGACCGGTCGGCATCTTGCGCCGCGCCCTCGTAAAGGTGGCGGTCGAGCCGCGCGATGTCCTGTGGCGCCAGAAAGCCGGCCAGGCCATCGATCATGCGGTCGGCCCAGGGCGCGTTGGCGGGCTCGAACGACCAGATCGGGCGCGGCATGGTCCACACCTCCAGGGGCGGGCGCGGGTAGGCCGGTTCAAAAGCGTCGTCGAACGTGGCCAGGTCGGGCGACATCAGCGCCTGGAGATCGCGCAACCCGTCCGCCACGCTGACCTGGCTGACGTTGTAACGCGCGCCTTCCAGGGGATCGCGGTCGCGGATATGGCGGGTTGGCAGCGCCAGCCCGTTCGGCCACAGCGCGCGCCACGTGTCCTTGATCCGCACCTGGAAATCCCGCTTGCGCCCGTCGCCGACGCCGAGAGCGGCGCTGACCGGCCAGCCGGTAGCGTAGAACGGACAAAAACACATTGGCGCGGCAGGTGATGCCGTCGGCGCCCTCGCCGCAACCTTCCCGCCATAGCAACTGATGGGCGGCGAACATGTTGGCGCGATCGATCGCGTTGCCGATGAGGCCGGGTATATCGATCCCCGTGAACGACGGGATGCCGTAGAAACTGGGTTGTTCCAGTTCCAGCAACGCCCCGATCTTGGGATTAGAATTGGATTCTTCCCAAGGTTCGCCGGCGAAGATCGGCGCGTGATTCTGGTGGCAACCGATACATACCGCGCGGTCGGTGTAATAGACGGTGGGCGCGCCGCCCGCGCGATAGTCGGCCACCACCTGGAACTCGAAGCGCCCGGCGGCCTCGTTGTAGCTGATCACCTCGATGCTGTCGGTCACGGGCTGGTAGCCCAGATAAAGACGGTCCTTGAGCAGCATGAGCGGACGGTCGGGCGGGTCCAGCGGCTCGGCCTCGACCACGGCGACGGCGCGCGGCGACTTGAAGAAGTCGGGATGGGCCGCGTTGCGATGTAGCGAGCGGCCGAGCGGGATCAGGACTTGCTGGACCGGGCGCGTGGTGGTCTCGCGCGCGTGCCGCGCCGCCAGGGCGATCAGGTCCTCGAACGGGTAAGGCACGCGCAGCACCGTCTCGCCGCCGTCCTCCACCGCGACCAGGAAATCGAACAGGGAGCGGCCGACCGGCGGCAGGTCGGGGCCGGGCGCGTCGGCGTCGACGATCCAGCGCGGCGCTTCCTCGGCCCCCGCAATCGATGCCCAGGACAGGCAGGCAAGCAGCGTTACGGTGAGTCTTCGGGCGAACTTCGTCATGGACCTCTTCCTAGCCTGTCCGAGCCGACGCGTCGCGCCCGATCATGCCCGCGTTGGAATACCGGCGGCGCGAGCCTATTCTAGGCGGCGATGGTGGACAAAAGAAAAATCGGAGGTCCGCGGTGACCGCGATCCAGGACATTCGCGCGCGCGAGATTCTCGATAGCCGGGGCAACCCGACGGTCGAGGTCGAGATCGAGTTGGTAACCGGCGTAATCGCGCGCGCCGCCGTGCCGTCGGGCGCCTCGACCGGCGCCCATGAGGCCGTTGAATTGCGCGACGGCGATGCCGACCGTTACGGTGGCAAGGGCGTGCTGAGAGCGGTCGAGTCGGTCAATGGCGAGCTGTTCGACGCCCTGTCGGGGCGCGACGTGGAAGACCAGATCGCCCTCGACCGGCTGATGATCGATCTCGACGGCACGCCCAACAAGGCGCGGCTCGGCGCCAACGCCATTCTCGGCGTCAGCCTGGCGGCCGCCAAGGCCGCGGCCATGCAGGTTGGGCAACCGCTCTACGCCTATATCGGCGGCGCCCATGCCCATGTGCTCCCCCTGCCGATGATGAACATCATCAACGGCGGCGCTCATGCCGACAATTCCCTCGACATCCAGGAATTCATGATCCTGCCGGTGGGCGCGCCCAGCCTCCGGGAAGCGGTGCGCTGGGGCGCCGAGGTATTCCACGCGTTGAAGGGGTTGTTGAGCGCGGCGGGCCACAACACCGGGATCGGCGACGAGGGCGGCTTCGCGCCGAACCTCGACAGCAACGTCGCGGCGCTGGACTTCATCCTCAAGGCCATCGAGACGGCGGGCTACCGGCCCGGCGAGGACATCGCGTTGGGCCTCGACGCCGCGGCCACCGAGTTCTTCCGCGACGAGGCGTATCATCTGGCGGGCGAGGGACGGGTGCTGAGCGCCGATGAAATGGTGTCTTATTACGGCGATCTGGTAGCCAACTATCCGATCCTGTCCATCGAGGATGGGCTGGCGGAGGATGACTGGGACGGCTGGGCGGCGTTGACGGAAGCGCTCGGCGGGCGCGCGCAACTGGTCGGCGATGACCTGTTCGTCACCAATCCGGCGCGTCTGCGAGACGGAATCGAACGTGGGGTCGCCAACGCGATCCTGATCAAGGTCAATCAGATCGGCACCCTGACCGAGACCCTGGAAGCGGTCGAGATCGCCCACAAGGCCAGCTACCGCGCCGTGATCTCGCACCGCTCGGGCGAGACCGAGGACACCACCATCGCCGACCTGGCGGTGGCCACCAATTGCGGGCAGATAAAAACCGGCTCGCTGTCGCGCACCGACCGGCTGGCCAAATACAACCAGCTGATCCGCATCGAGGAGGCGCTGGGCGTCGCGGCGACTTACGCCGGGCGCGAGGCCCTGCGCCAACGTTAACCCTTTGGCCTTTAATACGAAATCCAGTCATTGACAGTCCCGCGCTGGCCGTGATTCACTGCCGCCGTGGGATTGACATACGAAATCCGCAAGCGGGCGCGCCATGCCATCGCGCCCGTCTTGTTTCTGTGCTTCGCCGCCTATCTCGCCTATCACACGGTGAACGGCGAGCGCGGCCTGATCGCCTGGGCCCACATGACCCAGCAACTGGCCCAGGTGAACGGAGACCTGAGCCGCGCGCGCGCCGAGCGGGACCGCCTGGAACGCCGCGTCATGTTGCTGCGCCCCGACAGCCTGGACCTCGACATGTTGGAGGAGCGGGCGCGCGCGGTGCTCAATTACGGCTTGCCCAACGAACGGGTATACGTGGAGCCCTAGACCGGATCAGGATCGATCGAACCCGCTTTTGGGGTTCGATCGATCCTGTGAATCCGGTCTAGCTTTTAGAGGTGAGCAGATTCACGTGGTTGATGGGGTCGCCCATGGCGATTCCCATCAACCACGATCTGCTCTAAGCCGCCGGAAACCGCTGATTCGCGACGCGCGCGCTTGCCTGGGCGAGGCATACTCATTATTTTCCTTGCTGCCCATCCCCCGGAGGTCGAATGGCCGTCACCAAACGTAAAGCGAAGCTCGCGCCCGCTTCCGCCGATGCCGCCGCGACGCCAGAGGAACTATTCACCTACTTTCGCGAGATGCTGCTGCTGCGCCGCTTCGAGGAAAAGGCGGGGCAGATGTACGGCATGGGCCTGATCGGCGGATTCCTGCATTTGTATATCGGCCAGGAAGCGGTGGTGACGGGGATCGAGCACGCCACCGCGTCGGACGATCCGGTGGTTACCAGTTATCGCTGCCATGCCCATATGATCGCGCGCGGCGCGCACCCCAACGAGGTGATGGCGGAACTCGCCGGGCGCGCCAGCGGCGTCTCCAAGGGCAAGGGCGGCTCGATGCACCTGTTCGCGCCGGAGCGGAGCTTCTTCGGCGGCCACGGCATTGTCGGCGCCCAGGTGCCGATCGGCACCGGCATCGCGCTGGCCTTGAAATACCGGAGCTCCGACCGCGTCTGCCTGACCTATTTCGGCGATGGCGCGGCCAACCAGGGCCAAGTCTACGAAGCCTACAACATGGCCGCGTTGTGGAAGCTCCCGGTGATCTACGTTCTGGAAAACAACCAGTACGCCATGGGCACGGCGGTCCCCCGCGCCAGCGCCGAGACCGAGCTCTACCGGCGCGGCGAGGGCCTCGGCATTCCCGGTATCCAATGCGACGGCATGGATGTTCTCGCCGTCAAGGCGGCGGCGCAAGAGGCGGTGTCCTACGTGCGCGCCGGCAACGGGCCGATGCTGCTGGAAGCCAAGACCTACCGCTACCGCGGCCATTCCATGTCGGACCCGGCCAAGTACCGCACCCGCGAGGAGGTCAAGGAAGTGCGCGAGACCCTGGACCCGATCGACCAAGTGCGCGAACGGCTGACCGAGGGCGGCCACGCCGACGAGGACGCGCTGAAGGCGATCGACAAGGAGGTCCGGGCGGTGGTCAACGCGGCGGCCGATTTCGCCCAGAACAGTCCCGAGCCCGACCCGTCGGCGCTGACGGCCGATATCCTGGGGGAGATCTGACATGGTCATGACCACCGTGCGCGAGGCCTTGCGCGACGCCATGGCCGAGGAAATGCGCGCCGACGATTCGGTGTTTCTGATGGGCGAGGAAGTCGCCGAATACGAGGGCGCCTACAAGATCAGCCAGGGCCTGCTCGACGAATTCGGGCCGCGCCGCGTGATCGACACGCCGATTACCGAGGCCGGTTTCGCCGGGATCGGCGTCGGCGCGGCGTTCATGGGTCTGCGGCCCATCGTCGAGTTCATGACCTTCAACTTCGCCATGCAGGCGATCGACCAGATCATCAATTCCGCCGCCAAGACCCGCTACATGTCGGGTGGCGCGATGAGCTGCCCGATCGTTTTTCGCGGTCCCAACGGCGGGGCGGCGCGGGTCGCGGCGCAGCATTCGCAGGATTATTCAAGCTGGTACGCGCAAGTGCCGGGGCTCCGGGTTCTCGCGCCCTATTCGGCGGCCGACGCCAAGGGGCTGCTCAAGTCGGCGATCCGCGATCCCAACCCGGTGGTGTTCCTGGAAAACGAAATCCTTTACGGCCAGAGTTTCGAGGTGCCGGACGGCGATCACGTGGTGCCGATCGGCGTCGCGGCGGTGTTGCGCGAGGGCACCGACATCACATTGACGTGTTATTCACGCGCCGTGGAATGGGCCCTGGAAGCCGCCGAGACCCTGGCCGAGGACGGCATTTCGGCCGAGGTCGTCGATCTGCGTAGCTTGCGCCCGCTCGACATCGACACCGTCGTGGCATCGGTCCGCAAGACCAACCGCATGGTCTCGGTCGAGGAAGGCTGGCCGGTCGGCGGGCTGGGCGCGGAACTGGCGGCCCAGGTCATGGCGCAAGCCTTCGACGACTTGGACGCGCCGGTCCAGCGGGTCAATTCGCTGGACGTTCCCATGGCCTACGCCGCCAACCTGGAGCGCATGACCGTGCCCAGCGCGGAAAGAGTCGTCGCGGCGGCCAAGGCGGTCTGTTACCGCTAGGCCAGTGGATAGAATCTAACATATGGCACCCCTACGACGGCTTCCCGAGTTCACCGGTCAGGCGCGCGATGCGCCGTGATGCGGGTCCATCACTAGCGTCGCGCAACGCCGCCGGTGAACTCGGGAAGCCGCCCTTCGGGTCCCCTATCGCGGCCTCTCGGTGCGTGCGATGAGCCCTTAACGATGCGAAGGCATCGCCGGCGGGCGCTCTCCTACCGAGAAACCGGGCCGAGAAACCAAGAATTGGGGATCGTAGGGGTACCATATGTTAGATTTTATCCACTAGGACCGGTGTTATAGTGGCGCCCGCGCGGGGAAGGGGCGCCGATTTTTCTCTTTTCTCCATTCGATCACCGATGCCGCCGAAGGAACGGACATGCCAATTCAGATGTTGATGCCGGCCCTGTCGCCCACCATGACCGAGGGCAACCTGGCCAAGTGGCTGATAAAAGAGGGCGATAAGGTCGCGCCCGGCGATCTCATCGCCGAGGTCGAGACCGACAAGGCGACCATGGAGATCGAGGCGGTCGAGGAGGGCGTGCTGGGCAAGATCCTGGTCGCCGAGGGCACCGAGGGCATCCCGGTCAACACGCCGATCGCGGTGATTCTGGAGGAAGGCGAGGACGCCTCCGCGCTGGACGGCTTCACGGCGGCGGCGCCCGCCGCTCCGCCGGCCGCCGCGCCGGAAGCGCCGGCCCCCGCGCCCGCGCCCGCGCCACAGGCCCCGCCCGCCGCGGCGGCGCCACAAGCCACCGCGCCCGCGCCGCCACAAAAGGCGAACGGGCAGGGCGGACGCATTTTCGCCAGCCCGTTGGCGCGGCGCATGGCGAAACAGGCCGGTCTCGAACTCGCAAGCTTGAGCGGCAGCGGGCCGCGCGGGCGCATCGTCAAGAAGGACATCGAGGCGGCTCTGGCGGCCGCCGCGCAAGCCACCCCCGCCGCCGCGCCCGCCCCCGC
>SMVA01099253.1_pt1 | contig 10787 bp, 9 predicted proteins | sample 2456451 | NCBI WGS metagenome assembly SMVA01 (sample SAMN11095933, study PRJNA526329) | marine sediment metagenome | biome: Marine sediment; feature: Surficial sediment; material: Deep marine sediment; isolation source: Hadal surficial sediment | place: Pacific Ocean | collected 2014-05 | depth 0-1...
CAGCAGCCAGCGCAGCGTCGCGTCGTAGGCGGCGCCGCATGACCGCGTGTTGGTGATCGTGATCGGCCCCTCGCACTGGCCGCCTTCCTCGACCCAATGCATGCCGGTGAACTCGCCCCGGCCGTTGAGCGAGAAGCAGCCGGCGAAGCAGGGCGCGGCGGCGCCGGCGCGGCCGCGCGGCAATATCGCGGTGACGCCGGTACGCACCGGGCCCTGGCCGACGACCAGCGGCCCGTCGCCGCGGATGATCGTCTGGTAGCCGACCTCGATGCCGGCGACGTCGGTGATCGCGTTGTTCGGCCCCGGCACGCCGTCGAATGGCACGCCCAGCGCTCGCGCGCGGGTCTTGCCGCCGGGCGTGGCGTGGTGCGGGTTGCTCACGATCCCTCGGCGAGCGGCCTGGTGACGTCGGCCAGCCACGCCGCGGTCTCGGCGTCGACCAGCGGCGTCAACGCCTCGCGCACATCGACGTGGTAGGCGTCGAGCCAGGCGGTCTCGGCCTCGGTCAGCTGCGCGGCGTCGATCAGATTGCGGTCGATCGGCGCCCGCGTGAGCGTCTCGAAGCCGAGCATCGGCCGTTCGGCGCCCTCGATGTCGAGCGCCTCGACGACGCAGACCAGGTTCTCGATGCGGATGCCGTAGGCGCCGGTCTTGTAGTAGCCCGGCTCGTTCGAGACGATCATGCCGGGCTCGAGCGCCACCGTGTTGGGCGCCTTGGAGATGCGCTGCGGCCCCTCGTGGACGCCCAGGTAGCTGCCCACGCCGTGGCCCGTGCCGTGGTCGTAGTCGAGACCCATCTGCCACAGCGCGTGGCGCGCCAGCGCGTCGAGCTGGCTGCCCGAGGTGCCGGCCGGAAAGCGCGTCGTGGCGATCGCGATGTGGCCCTTCAGCACGGCGGTGAAATGGCGGCGCTGCTCGTCGCTCGGCGCGCCGACCGCGATGGTCCGCGTCACGTCGGTCGTGGCGTCGAGGTATTGGCCACCCGAATCGACCAGGAACAGAGAGCCCGGCTCGATCCGGCGGTTGGTCGCCGCGCTGGCGTGGTAGTGAACGATGGCGCCGTTGGGCCCGGCGCCGGCGATGGTCGGGAAGCTCAGGCCGCGGAAATGCTCGTTCTCGGCGCGCAGCGCGTCGAGATGCCCGGCGGCGTCGAGCTCGGTCAGCTCGCCACCCGGCGCGGTCTCGGCGAACCAGCACAGGAAGCGCGTCAGCGATGCACCGTCGCGCCGATGGGCGACCCGGCTGCCGTCCAGCTCGGCCCGGTTCTTGCGCGCCTTGGGCAGCGCGCAGGGATCCGCGGCGCGCAGCATCTCGCCGCCCGCCGCCTCGACGCGGTCGAACACCCAGGCCGAGGTCGACGACGGGTCGGCGAGCACCGGCTTGCCGGCCGCGGCCAGCGCGTCGAGCGCGTCGCCCAGCTCGGCCGGGTCGCGCACCGCGACGTCGTTGCCGAGGTGACGGCCGAGTTCGGGGGCGAGCTTGCGGCGGTCGATGAACAGCTCGACGCGGCCGGTCTCGTCGGCGACCACGAAGCCGAGCGGGAAGGGGCTGTATGGCACGTCGCCGCCGCGCAGATTCAACAGCCAGGCGAGTGAATCGGGGGTCGAGAGAACGCAGGCCCCGGCGCCCGCTTCGGTCAACGCCTCGGCGACCAGCGCGCGCTTGTCGGCCGCGCTGGCGCCGGCGAATCTTGGTTCGTGGGCGACGACGGGCGCGAGCGGCGGCGGCGGCTGGTCGCGCCAGACGGCGTCGATCGGGTTGTCGTCACAGGCGGCCAGTTCGGCGCCCGCCTTCTTGCACGCCGCGCGGTAGCGCGCCAGCCCGTCGGGCGTGTGCAGCCAGGGGTCGTAGCCGAGCCGGTCGCCCGGCTCGAGGTTCCGGGCGACCCAGTCGTGCGGCGGCTGGTCGATCAGGTGGCGATATTCGAAGGCCGCGCCGTCGACTTGCGAGCGGACCTGCAGGGTGTAGCGGCCGTCGACGAAGACCGCCGCGCGCTCGGCGAGCACGATGGCGACGCCGGCCGAACCCGAGAAGCCGGTGAGCCACGCCAGGCGCTCGGCGCCGCGCGGCAGGTCCTCGCTGTGGTGCGGATCGGCGCGCGGCACGACGAAGCCGGCGAGCTCGCGGCGCGCCAGCTCGGCGCGCAGTTCCACGAGACGCTCGGCCGGCGGCGGGCGGTCGGCCGCGCCGTCGCCGAAGGCCGCGTATGCGGCATCGAGGCGGTCGCCGAGCGCGGCGCGCAGCGCGTCGCCGGGATCGGGCGCCACCAGCGTCATCCAGGCCGCGTCGTCGACGCCTTGGGGCGCCGCGACGACGCCGGCGATCAACGCATCGAGCGCGCCGACCGACAGCGCCGAACCGGCCCCGGCCAGCAGGCGGGCGAGCCCGTCGTCATCCACTGTATTGCGCGTCATCCCTTGCTCCACGTGTTTCGCGGTAACTCATACCAAGGATCAGTGACCAGGGACAGGCGCGCCGTTGACAGTGCCGGGAACGGATGGTTGTCTCCCGGGAGAACATGCGCTGTATTCCGCCATTCGAATCGTCGACTATCGTTTCAACCAGAGAATCGCCCCCGCGCAACGAGAACGGGATCAATTGCGTCCATGGCCAATCTCCCACGCCAAACCCTGCAGGAGTTTTTTGACAGCCCCGCGGCCCTGGGCGCGCGCTACAAACTCAGCGCGTCCGCCGCCGAGCCGGTGAGCCAGCAAGAGCTTCTCGCCCTGGAACCCGGCGCCGCCGAGAAGTTCGCGGGGTTGGGCTTGGACTATCCGCAGCGCTATGCGCCGATCGAGCTTCGCGAACGGATCGCCGACAAGTTCGATGGCATCGATGCCGACGGCGTGCTGATCACGAGCGGCCTCGACGAGGCCTTGGGCCTGCTTTTCGTCGCCCACGTCGAGGCGGGCGATCGGGTGGTCGTCCTGACGCCGTGTTATCCGTCCCATTTGGACCTGCCGAAATGGCGCGGCGCGGCGGTCGTGCCCTGGCCGGCGCGCGAGGAAAACGACTGGGTTCCGGATCTCGACGAGCTGCGCGCGCTGACCCGCGAACCAACCAAAATGGTCGTCGCGACGTTGCCGCAGAACCCGACCGGATTCATGCCCGACGACGCCTATCTGAGCGCCTTCACGGAGATCCTCCGTGACAGCGGCGCGCTGCTGCTCGCGGACGAGATCTATGCCGGCCTGCCGATCGGTGGCGCGGCGCCACCGAACCTGGCGTGCCGCTACGAACGAGGGGTGTCGCTGCACGGGTTGTCGAAGACCTGTGGCCTGCCCGGTCTTCGGGTCGGCTGGCTGGCGACGCGCGACAAGTCCGCGATGGCCGCGGTCAGGCGGGCAAAGAACCTCTTCAACTGCTACCTGCCGGGACCGATCGAATTCCTGGCGGCCGTCGCGTTGCGCCATGAAGCGGCCCTGCTCGAACGAAACAGCGCCATTCTGGCGAAGGGCCTTGCGGCCGCCAACGCGTTCTTCAATCGTCACGACAACCTGTTCGCATGGACGCCGCCGGCCGCCGGGGTGCTGACATTTCCGCGCTGGTTGGGACCCGGCGGCACGAAGGCCTTGAGCGATCGTTTGGTCGACGAGGCCTCGCTCGCGCTCGCGCCGAGCCTCTGTTTCGATGCCGGCGATCGTCATTTTCGTCTCGGCCTGTGCCGCAGAGGCTTGCCCGAAGCCTTGGCGCGCTTCGACGAATTCCTGGCGACAGCAATCTAGCAGAAAGCCATGGTGAGACGTCCACGTTAGGATCACGCTGATGACCGAAGACAGCTTGCATCTCGTTCAGATCACCGATTGCCACCTGCTCGCCGAGCAGGACGGACGGCTGCACGAGGTCGACACCGAGGCGACGCTCGCGGCGGTCGTCGAGCGCGTCCGCGCCGAGGCGCCCGACATGGTGCTCGCGACCGGCGATCTGTCGCAGGACGGCACGGCCGCGAGCTATCGCCGCTTCAAGGCGCTGGCCGGCCGGCTCGGCGCGCCGGTCCATTGCCTGCCCGGCAATCACGACCATCCGGCGACGCTCGCCGCGGTGCTGCCGGGCGACGGCCTGCACGTCGGCCGCCAGCTCGTCGCCGGCGGCTGGCAGATCGTGTTCCTCGATTCGACGATAGCGGGCGAGGACGACGGGGCCCTCGCCGAGAGCGAGCTTGCGGCGCTCGACGCGGCGCTCGGCGGCGATCCGGCGCGCCATGCGCTGGTCTGCCTGCACCATCACCCGGTCGTCGTCGGCGGCGCCTGGCACGACTTCGTCAGCCTGGCCAACCCGGACGCGCTGTTCGCCGTGCTCGACCGGCACCCGCGGGTGCGCGGCCTGTTGTGGGGCCACATCCACCAGCCGTTCGACGATCGCCGCGGGGCGCTGCGTCTGATGGCGACGCCCTCGACCTGTTTCCAGTTCAAGCGGACACCCGACGGAGACCTCGGCATCGGCGACGAGCCGCCGGGTTACCGGTACATCCGGCTGCACGCCGACGGCCGTATCGAGACCGAGGTCCGCTGGCTCGACGGCTAGGCGGCGAAGGCTAGGTTTGTCGTTTTAGTTTCGGGGACAGGATACTTAATTAGAGAGGGACAGTATGCTCAGTTCCCATGAACTACATGAACCAAGTATCCTGTCCCCTTAATTCGGGGCCTCGCGCTGGCGGCCGACGGCGGTACCGAGAGCGAGGTCCGCCGGAGCGCTGAATAGGCTAGGCGGCCAAGGTCCAGACGGCGAGTTCCGCCGCGCGGCCGCGGATCACTTGCGGCGTCGCCGGCGTCAGCCCGTCGAACAACGCGCCCTCGTCGCTCAGCTCGCGACGCGCGGCGACGATCAGGTCGTCGCTGAAGATAGCCTCGGTGGCGAGCTCGCGGGTCAGGTGCTCGAGCCGGCTGGCGACATTGACGGTGTCGCCGATGACCGCGAACTCGAGGCGCCGCTCGTCGCCGATGTCGCCGGTCACCACCGGCCCGCAATGGACGCCGATGGTCGCCTTGATCGGGCGCTCGCCCTCGGCGGCGCGGCGCAGGTTCCACGCGTCGAGCGCGGCGAGCATGTCGCGCGCGCAGGCCAGCGCGTTGGCGGCGTCGCGCGGTCCCGCGCGCGGCACCCCGAAGGTCGCCATCACCGCGTCGCCGATGTATTTGTCGAGCGTGCCGTCGTTGGCGAAGATCTGCTCGGCCATCAGGCCGAGGAATGCGCGCAGCACGGCGAAGGTTTCCTCGGGACTATGCGACTCGGCGAAGCCGGTGAAACCGACCATGTCGACGAACAGAACCGCCGCGTCGTGCTGGCGCACCGTGTCGAAACCCTGATCGGCGCCGGCCAGTTCCTCGACCATGTTTGGCGAGAAATAGCGCGCCAGGTTGGCACGCTGACGCTCGGTCTCGGTCTGCTTCAGCACCATGGCGCGCACCCGCCAGACCACGGCGGCGAGGATGCCGGTCACCACGGCCAAGACGAAGAGATCGCGCAAGACCATGTCGAGATAGATGAATCGGGGATTGGTGAACGGTCCCTGGATCGTGCCGCTGGTGTCCTCGATGAAGGGCTGGCTGCCCATGCCGATGACGGTTTCCGGAAGCCAGGCGGTCCAGACCAGCACCGCCGACCAGGCGAGCACGGCGCTGGCCCCGCTCCACAGCACCTTGCGCGGCGCGTAGGTCGGCAGTGTGGCGGCGATGAAGATGAAGAAGAACGATATCGGCGCATGGCGGACATGCATCTGGATCGGCCATGGCTCCGGACTGAACGGGTTCGGCACGGCCAGCGCGGCGGCCAACAGGCAGGCATCGGCGAGAATGAAGAGATAGCTCGGCCAGGTCGTCGGGAAGAGCCCGACGGCGACGAGACGGTGTGCGCCGCCCAGGGCAAGGAAGACGAACAGGATCGCGAGATGAAACCACCCTTGGGGAAACGGGTTGCTGACCACCACCCAGCCCGCGATGGCCAGCAGCGCAACCGCTCGCACGGTCGACGCCTGACGGATGCCGGCAAGCGCGTCGTGCGCCAATCCCCGTTCCACGCGCGCGGCGATGCGCTCGTGGAGGGTTGATTTTGCCGGACAACCCAAACCGGTTGTCGGCGCTTCGCTCGATCGCTCGGCGGTCATCGGCTTACCCATTTTCCGTCTTCAATGCTCGAAGCATAGTCGCCCCGGCACGATGCCGCATCCGCGCACTGCGGCGGCTGGCAGGGTGATCCGCTTTCGGCTAACGTGGCGCGCCTCGCGTCGGGGCGGAACGGGGGGCATATGGAGCCGGTCGTCGTCGTCATCGTGCTCGCCGCCGCGGTCATGCACGCGGCGTGGAACACCTTCGTCAAGATCGGCGAGGACCGCGTGCTGACCATGTCGATGGTGCTCGCTGTCGGCGGGTTGCTGGGCGGGTTGCTGATCTTCCCGAACGCCCCGCCGGCGCCCGAGAGCTGGAAGTTCATCGCGCTTTCGGCGGCGATCCACACGGCATACTTCACCCTGCTGGTCGTCTCATACCGGGTCGCCGATCTGTCGCACGCCTATCCGCTGGCGCGCGGTTCGGCGCCGTTGATGGTCGCCATCGGCGCCGCGCTGTTCGCCGGCGAGCTGCTCAGCCCCGGCGAGATCGCCGGTATCGCGGTGATTTCGGCGGGCATCCTGAGCCTGCTGATGAGCCGGCGATACGGTCTCGGCGCCGGCTGGCGCTCGATCGTCTATCCGCTCGCCACCGGCGCGACGATCGCCGGCTACACGGTGACCGATGGCCTGGGCGTTCGCGCATCGGGCAGTCCTGGCGGCTATATCGGCTGGCTCTTCGTCATCGAGCCGCTGCCGTTCCTCGCCGTCGTCGCGCTCGCGCGCCGCCGCGACATCGGGCCTTACGTCCGGCGCCACTGGAAACCGGGCGTCGCCGGCGGCGCGCTCTCGTTCGGCGCCTACGCCCTAGTCATCTGGGCGCTCGGGCTGGGCGCCATGGCGCAGGTCGCGGCGTTGCGCGAGACCAGCGTCGTGATCGCCGCGGTGATCGGCACGCGGCTGTTGGGCGAATCCTTCGGCTATCGCCGCGTCGTCTCGGCCGTGGTCGTCGTCGCCGGCGTGGTGCTGCTCCGCATTGCCGACTGATCCTGGGTATGAGCGCCACCTTTCGCTGGGTCCGCGCGTCGGCTAAACTGGTTCACTCGTGAGACGTTTCGGCACCATGTTCGCGCTCGTACTCGTCGCGGTCGGCGCCTGCGCCGGGCCGGTCGGCACGCCACGCGTCGCCGCCTGCGAGGAAGACATACTCAGGCTTAAGCACGCCGCACGGTCGGGCGACGCCATCGCCCAGTACCGACTGGCGAATCGCTACTACGTCTCGTGGCTCAACCCCGGCATGTGCGCCGGCGGTGGCCAAGACGACGTCATCGAGGCCTACCGCTGGTACACGCTGGCCGGCGCCCAGGGCATCGAGGCGGCGACACGCCACCGCGACGCGATGGCCGAGACCATGACCCGGTCGCAAGTCGAGGCGGCCGAGGACAAGGCGGCGTCCTGGCTCGGCGGCGGCTGATCCTTGGCATGAACCGGCCACGCTTGACCGATTTTCTCGACATCGCCTACCTGCGCGACGGCAACGCCCGCCAACGCGCGGCGTACCAGGCGCTTGACGAGTTTGGCGTCATCGAGCGCCTGGCCGACTACGGCCCGGTGCTCGCGGGTACCGTCCCGCTGGGCATCGACGTCGCCGGCAGCGATCTCGACATTCTCTGCGAGGTCCATGATTTCGCGCGTTTCGAGGCCGATCTCACGGCCGCTTTCGGCCATTGCGAGGGCTTTCGCGTGACCGCGCCGCGGCCGCGCCTGGGCGGGGTATCGATGACCGCCTCGTTCGACCACGGCGGTTTCACCATCGAGCCGTTCGGCCAGTCCCTGCCGGCCGAGTGCCAGAGCGCCTATCGGCACATGGTCGTCGAGGCGCGCCTCCTGGCGCTCGGTGGCCCGGCGTTGCGTGGCGAGATCGTTGCGCTCAAACGATCGGGGGTGAAGACCGAGCCGGCCTTCGCGCAATGCCTCGGGCTCGATGGCGACCCCTACCTCGCGTTGCTCGAACTCGAGGCGCTCGGCGACGACGATCTCGCCGCGCTGGTCATGCCAAGGATCAATCGACGATCCGGCCCAGACGAACGGCAGTAAGGCCCTTCTTCAGGTCGCGCCCGGGCATGACCATGACGCAGTCGTCGTAGGGCGTGCGCACTTCGCGGTCGCCGTCGTGGCCGATCAGCGTACCGGCCTCGGCGATGACCTCGAAGCCGGCGAACTCGTTGGTGAAGGCGAAACGGTCGGTCTCGATGGTCACCGCCTCGCTGACGCGGATGATCATCTGGGGCCCGGCCGTGTCCGCAACGTGCTCGGCGACGAAACCGGGGTCGACGACATCGCAGTGGCGCAGGAAGCGCAGGGTGGTATCGATCGCGACGTCGTTCGCGGCGCGCTCGAAATGCTGGCCGCATTCGACCAACGCGGCAGCCGCGTCGACCGCGGGGTCGTCGAACGGCGCGTAATCGCGCAGCCGCCTGCCGGCGGTGTGGCCGGCGTCGATCACGACATGCGCCGGACTGCCGATGCCGCGGGCCAGCGCAAGGCCCTTGTCGCGCATGCCGCAGAGCATCATCGGCGCCATCGGCAGCGAGGTCGAGTGCAGGTCGAGCAACATGTCGACGGTGTCGACGATGGGCCGCATCGCGCGCGCGCGGCTGAGTTCGACGCTGTCGCGCGGGCCGTCGAGCGTCGCTTCATCCCAGACGCGGTTGAAGTCCTCGTCGAAGAAACGCGATTCGAAGGGCGACTCCGGGTCGAAGCCGAGATACGCGGCGACGTTGGCGAAGCTGAGCGTCAGTCGGCCGCGGCTCGGCCGCACCGCGTGATCGAATAGGAAGCCGACCGCATGGGCGCCGCTCAATTCGTTGCCGTGGGTCAGGGCGTTGACCATGACATGCGGACCCGGCCGCCCCGAATCGAAGGTCGTGACATAGTCGACGCCGGTGTTGCCCTGGCGAAACGGGCTGATGTCGCGCGGCTCGATTTCGATCGCCGGCAGATATTCGGCGTTGCCCGGCAATGTTCGCTCCCCGTCGTGTCGGTTCACCGAAGAGTAGCGCGTGCCAAACAACGGTGCGAGGCAATTCACCCGCGTCGCGCGCCGGCGCCGGACAGAGTGACCTCGATCAAGGATTGTACCGGCGAAAGGCGGCAGTATTGTATGAATGCCAATCGACGCGGCCCGGCCGTGTCCCGGGGAGGATGGACGATGGATTACGAGCGCTTCTTTGCCGAGCAGCTGGGCGGCCTCAAGGCCGAGGGCCGGTACCGGGTGTTCGCCGAGCTGGCGCGGCACGCGGGCCGGTTCCCGCTCGCCGCGCACCACGGCGACGCGGCGCCCGACGACGTCGTGGTCTGGTGCTCGAACGACTATCTCGGCATGGGCCAGAGCCCGATCGTGCTCGACGCCATGACGCAGGCGGTTGCCGAATACGGCGCCGGCGCGGGCGGCACGCGCAATATCGCGGGCACCTCGCACCCGCTGGTCGCGCTGGAGCGCGAGCTCGCCGATCTGCACGGCAAGCCCTCGGCCTTGGTGTTCACCTCGGGCTACGTCGCGAACCTGGCGTCGCTCGGGACGCTTGCCGGCCTGATGCCCGACTGCATCATCTACTCCGATGCGCGGAACCATGCCTCGATGATCGACGGCATCCGCAACAGCCGCGCCGAAAAACGCATCTTCAGGCACAACGACGTGGCCCATCTCGAGGCGCTGTTGCGCGATTCACCGCCCGGTGCGCCGAAGCTGATCGCCTTCGAGTCGGTCTATTCGATGGATGGCGATACCGCGCCGATCGCCGCGCTGTGCGATGTCGCCGATCGGCACGGCGCGATGAGCTATCTCGACGAGGTGCACGCGGTCGGCCTCTACGGCCCGCGCGGCGGCGGCGTCGCCGAGGCGCGTGGGCTGATGGACCGGGTCACGGTGATCAACGGCACGCTCGCCAAGGCGTTCGGCGTGCTCGGCGGCTACATCGCGGCGGCGTCGCCGATCGCCGACGCGATCCGCAGCTTCGCGCCGCCGTTCATCTTCACCACCGCGCTGCCGCCGGCGCTCTGCGCGGCGGCGCTCGCCTCGGTGCGCCACCTCAAGACGAGCGGCGCGGAGCGCGCGCGCCACCAGGAACGCGCGGCGACGCTCAAGGCGATGCTGACCGACGCCGGCCTGCCGCTGATGCCGTCCGAGACGCATATCGTGCCGGTGCTGGTCGGCGACCCGGTCAAGTGCAAGCGCGTCACCGATATGCTGCTCGAGGATCACGGCATCTACATCCAGCCGATCAACTACCCGACCGTGCCGCGCGGCACCGAACGCCTGCGCATCACGCCCTCGCCGGTGCATACCGACGCGATGATGGGCGCGCTGCTCGCGGCGCTCGTCACGGTCTGGACGCAGCTGGAATTGCCGCGCGCCGCCTAGCGACAGGTCGCTAGGATATTTGTGCGGTCACCTTTTTTGTGCGGTCACCTAAGGTGACCTGCGCTCAAACGCCGCGCATGCTTCCGCCGAACGGTCGGCGGCCTGCGGTCGCAGGCTGGTAGATTCGGGTCGATTCGATCAAAACTCGATCTAGTCCAAGCCCGGTGGTAGGACAATTTCGAGCTTGGGCCATTGCCGGGACCAGAGTTTTGCCGTGACCCGTGCGACGTAGCGGGCGGCCTGCTTGTCGCGCGCGTAAGGCGTCGGCGCGACGCGCATGGCCAGCAAGTCGTCGATGCCCAGCGGCGCGAGCAGCTCGAG
>SMVA01171423.1_pt1 | contig 10784 bp, 10 predicted proteins | sample 2456451 | NCBI WGS metagenome assembly SMVA01 (sample SAMN11095933, study PRJNA526329) | marine sediment metagenome | biome: Marine sediment; feature: Surficial sediment; material: Deep marine sediment; isolation source: Hadal surficial sediment | place: Pacific Ocean | collected 2014-05 | depth...
CACTAGGTTTCTTCGGGCGTCTCGCCCAGGCCGCTGTCGATTTTCTTTTCGATCGTCGACACCTCGGCCTCCTCTGGCCCGAGGCTGAGCGCGCGGCGCCACTGGAAGCGCGCCTCCTGGTGCCGGCCGACACGCCAATAGGCGTCACCTAGGTGGTCATTGATGACCGGGTCCTGCGGCCGCAGCTCGACTGCCCGCTCCAAATAGGTCACGCCCTTGTCGTACTCGCCAAGCTGGAAATAGACCCAGCCCAAGGAGTCGACGATATAGCCGTCGTCGGGACGCAGCTCGACGGCGCGCACCAGCATGCCCTTGGCGCGATCCAGGTGCAGCTTTTTCTCGATCCAGGAATAGGCGAGATAGTTCATCACGAAGGGCTGCTCGGGCTCGAGATCGAGCGCTTTCAGGAAATCCGCTTCCGCGAGCTCCCAGCTTTCGGTGCGCTCGCGCGTGATGCCGCGGAAGTAAAAAATGGTCCAGTGCTCGCGCCGTGGCTCCCCCAGGCGCTCGATGGCCCTGTCATAGGCGGCGGCCGCTTCCTCGAAGCGCTCCTTGGCGCGCAACATGTTGCCCAGGCGGAACAGCGGCTCGAAGCGGTCCGGCCGCAACTCGGCCAGGCCTTCGAGCTCGGCGATCGCTTCCTCGGTGGCTTCGAGCCGTTCCAGCTCTTCCGCGATGCGCAAGCGCACCATCCAACTGAACGGCGAATCCTCGGAAACCTCGCGATATACGGCGATCGCCTCGCGGCTACGGTCCTGACTTTGAAGAATCTCGCCGACCAGGATCCGCGCGATATCGAAGTCGGGTTTCAGGCGTAGCGCCAAATGGGCGTGGATCAGCGCAATCTCTTCGGCGCGCTCCTTGGACAGCAGACTGGCCAGGTTGAACAGGGCCTCGGCCACGCCCTGGGCGGCATCGGCGACCTCGGGTTCCGGTATCCGGTTCGCATCGACGCGCTGCAGGGCGGCGGTCACCAGCAAGGAATTCGGGTTCTGCTCCAGGAACGACCGGTAAATTTCGCGCGCGCGATCGGCATCGCCGCTACGTTGGAAGAAGTTTCCAGCCACCAGCGCGAGGCGCAGGCTCGGCTGTTCGGCGAGGGTCAGAACCGCATCATAAGCCTCGCGCGCCTCGGCCTCACGCCCGCCCACATCCTGCATCAGCGCCACGTGCAAGCCGTGGAACACACCGAAACCGTTCCTGTCTTTGAGCGGCGCGGTCGCAGCGAGCGCGCCGTCCACGTCGCCTTTTGCGATTTTTAGCCAAGCGCCGACCAAGGGCACCGTCACCGCGCTCAAGCCCTTCTCCGGCAGATTGGCCATTGCCGCCTCGGCCTCCTCGGGCGCGCCACGCAAGATCGCGTCGACCGCCAACGTCAGCCCCGCCAGGCCGTGTTCCGGACTGCGGGCGGCGATGCGTCCGGCGAGGTCGACCGCCTCGATATGGCGGCCATTGCCGGCGACCAACAAAAAGGTGCGGCCCAGGAGCTGCTCGTTGTCGGGGTCGTAGGCCAAGCTCTCGAGCATGAAATCGGCCGCCACCGAAAGGTCCCGCTGGCTGCCGGCATAGAGCCCGGCCAGGTAGGAGCCATAGGGCGAGGCGCCGAGGGGCAGCTCGTCGCTGCCGACTTGGCCGACTGCCGCGGCGATCAGGACCGGACCGGCGGTCCGGCTGCCACCGCTCGGCTGATGATCCTCCGCGCAGGCGGACAGGCCCAGGGCCAGGGCCAGGGTCATTGCAGCCCGGTAGCCCGGGGCGCGGCTCGGGAAGCTATTCGGAGTGTTGGCTTGCGGCAAGACGCTCTCCTCGACGCCAATTCTACCCGACGCCCAGGCCGCGCCACAATGGCGGATCGGCCCGACCAACCGGCCTAACCCCCGCCGGCGCGCTCACATGTTCGGATAGTTGGGCCCGCCGCCGCCTTCGGGGGTGACCCAGTCGATGTTCTGGCTGGGGTCCTTGATGTCGCAGGTCTTGCAGTGCACGCAGTTCTGCGCGTTGATCTGCAGGCGCGGGTTGGTGCCATCGTCGTCGCGCAAAATCTCGTAGACCCCGGCCGGGCAGAAGCGCTGCTCCGGCGCGTCGTAGAGCGCCAGGTTGTGGGCGACCGGCACGGCCGGGTCCTTGAGCCGCAGGTGCACCGGCTGGTCTTCCTCGTGGTTGGTGTTGGACAGGAACACCGAGGAGTTGCGGTCGAACGACACCACGCCGTCGGGCTTGGGGTAGTCGATCTTCGGCATGGTATTGGCCGGCATCAGGCTGTCGTGATCGCCATGGCGGTGACGCAGAGTCCAGGGCGCGCGCCCGGCGAGCAGCTTGAGCTCGGCGCCGCCGAACAGCATGCCGCCCCACAATCCCAACTTGGCGAAGGCCGGGCGGAAGTTACGCACCTTGCGCAACTCCCGGTAAACCCAGGAATCTTCGAGCTTTTGCGTATAGGCCGCGAGGACGCCGTCTTCCGAGTCGCTTGCCGAGTCGCTTGCCGAGTCGCTTGCCGTCTCGCTTCCCGCGAGCGCCTCGAAGGCCGCCTCGGCGGCCAGCATGCCGGTCTTCATGGCGTTGTGGCTGCCCTTGATCTTGGGCACGTTGAGGAAGCCGGCGCCGCAGCCGATCAACAGCCCGCCGGGAAATACCAGTTTCGGAATCGACTGAAAGCCGCCTTCGTTGAGCGCCCGGGCACCATAGGCGATGCGCTTGCCGCCCTCGAACATGGGGCGGATCTTGGGGTGGGTCTTGAAGCGCTGAAACTCCTCGAACGGCGCGAGGTGCGGGTTGCGGTAGTCGAGCCCGACCACGAAGCCGACCGAGGCCTGGTGGTCCTCGAGATGGTAGATGAACGCGCCGCCCCAGGTCTTGTTGTCCATGGGCCAACCGGCGGTGTGCATCACCAGGCCCTGGCGGTGCCGGGCCGGATCGAGCTGCCATAGCTCCTTGATGCCGATGCCGTAGGTTTGCGGGTCGGCGCCCTCGCGCAGGCCGAAGCGATCCATCAGGGTCTCGGACAGCGAGCCGCGGCAGCCCTCGGCGAAAAAGGTGTACTTGGCGCGCAGCTCCATGCCCGGCTGATAGCCGTCCTTGCGGGAGCCGTCCTTGGCCAGGCCCATGTCGCCGGTCGCGACGCCCGCGACCCGGCCGGCCTCGTCGAAAAGCACTTCGGCGGCGGCGAAACCGGGATAGATTTCCACGCCCAGCGCCTCGGCCTGCTCGGCCAGCCAGCGGCACACGTTGCCCAGCGAGACGATGTAGTTGCCGTGATTGTGAAGCTCGCCCGGCAGCAACCACACCGGCACCCCGAAACCGCGGCCACCGCCGGTCAGGAGCATGAATTTCTCTTCCGCGACCGGGGTGTTGAGCGGCGCCCCCCGGTCCTTCCAGTCGGGGATCAGCTCGTCGAGCGCGCGCGGCTCCATGACCGCGCCGGAGAGGATGTGGGCACCGACCTCGGAGCCCTTCTCGATCACGCAGACCGAAACCTCGCGGCCTCCCGCCGGGCCGCTCTCGGCCGCCAGTTGGCGCAGCCGGATCGCCGCCGCCAGCCCCGCCGGCCCGGCGCCCACGATCACGACATCGAATTCCATCGACTCGCGTTCCATCGTCCCGTCCCCTCGATGCCGCAGATCAACCCGTGGAGCCGATTATATAGAAGCGCCGGAGGGCAGAGGCCAGTCTCGTTTGCGGCCAGTCTCGTTTGCCCGCTTATCCACCGCCAAGCGCCAGCCGGAGGCGCGATCGGAATTCCAAGCGGCAGCCGAGGGTGCTACCCTGGCCGCCATGCCCAGTGAACGGAATCAGGCCCTGGCCGATTTGGCGTGGCTGGTGGCGGCGGGCGCGGACGAGGCGGTCGAAGCCCAGCCGGTCGACCGCCTGTCCGCACGCATTCCACCCTCCCCGGCGCCATCCCCGGCGGCGGCGCCAGAAGCGGCCCCGGCGGCAAACCCGGCGGCGGCCCCAGAAGTGACCCCGGCGGCGGCCCCGAAAGCGCCGCCGCCACCCTCCCAGGCGCCCCCCCAGGCATCCCCCCAGGCGGGGCCCCAGGCGGCCCCCCCAGCGGCTCAATTGTCGTCGACCGAGGAGGCACTGGCCACGGCGCGCGAACTGGCCCAGGCGGCCGGCAGCCTGGAGGAACTGAAGGCCGCGCTGGCCGGCTTCGAGGGCTGCGCGCTCAAGGCGACCGCGATGAACCTGGTGTTCGCCGACGGCAACCCCAAGGCCCGGGTCATGATTATCGGCGAGGGACCGGGCGCCGAGGAGGACCGCCAGGGTCTGCCCTTCGTCGGCCCCTCCGGGCAGCTGCTCGATCGCATGCTCGCCGCCATCGGGCTCGACCGGACCTCGGCCTACATCACCAATCTGCTATTCTGGCGCCCGCCGGGCAACCGCACGCCGACCGGGACCGAAATTTCCACCTGCCTGCCTTTCGTGGAACGCCACATCGAGCTGGCCGATCCCCAATACCTGCTGCTGGCCGGCGGCATTTCGGCCAAGACCCTGCTCGGCCGCAGCCAGGGAATCCTCAAGCTGCGCGGCCATTGGGCCCACTACCAGCACGCCGGCATGGCGCGCCCGATCCCGGCGCTGGCCAGCCTGCACCCGGCTTACTTGCTGCGCCAACCGGGTCAAAAGCGCCTGGCCTGGCGCGATTTCCTGTCGCTGCGCGAGGCACTCGATTCTGGCCGCGATCCCCTGCTGACACCAAAAAGTTAACGCCATCTTCATCGCAACCGCCGATCCTCTATGGAAACCGCGTCCTGGCGCGCCTCGGGGCCTGGCAAGCCTCGGGGTCTGGCGCGGTGCCCGAAGTTGCCTTGGACCGCAGCCTTCGATAAACATGTGTGTCAAACGGGGGGGGTAATTGAAATTGGCCGTTTTTGACAGCCACCCAGTTTGGGCGCGCCGCTGGTTTGCGGCGCTTGTGGCTGTCTGCATCGTCGTGCTGCCGGTGACAGGCAACGCCGGCCAAGCCACGGGCAATGGCGAGGCCACGGCGATCCCACGGGCGCCGGAACTCCGCAGCACCGACCTGCCGCGGGTGCTCTCGGACCGGGACGCCAGCCTCTACCGCGAGATCTTCGCGCTTCAGATCAAGGGCGATTGGCGGGCCGCAGACAAGCGCATGGCGCGGTTGAGCGACAAAAGGCTGCTCGGCCATCTGCTGGCGCAGCGCTATCTGCATCCGACCGCCTACCGTTCCAAGTACAAGGAACTGCGCGACTGGATGGCCCACTACGCCGACCATCCCGATGCCCAGCGCATCTACAAGCTGGCGCTGAAACGGCGGCCCAAGAACTACAAGCGCCCGGCCCGGCCCGCGGCCCGGCCTGCCGGCACGGCGGCCCTGCGCGCCGACATCCAAAAGCCCTATCGCTCGACCAAGCGCCTGTCCAAGGCACAACGGCGCCAGGCCGCGCAACTCAAGCGCCAGATCCGCCGCAACGTGTTGCGCACGCGCCTGAGCGTCACCGAAAAGCTACTCGACGGCGCCAAGGCCAAACGCCTCCTGGACCGGGTCGAACGCGACGACGGCCGGTCCCAGGTCGCCGCCGCCTGGTTCTACTACGGCAACACAAAGCGGGCCTTCAAGCTGGCCGAGGCCGCCGCGCGGCGCTCGGGCGAGCACCTGCCGCTGGCCCATTGGATCGCCGGGCTGGCGGCTTGGCGCCTGGACCGGATCGAAACCGCGGTCGGGCATTTCGAGAAGCTGGCGGCCTCGCGGACGGCCTCGGGTTGGAACGCCGCCTCCGGCGCCTATTGGGCCGCGCGCGCGCACCTGCGGCTGCGGCGTCCCGCGGAGATGAGCCGCTGGCTTACCCTGGCGGCCCAGTCGCCACGCACGTTTTACGGCCTGCTCGCCCAGCGCGCGCTCGGCATCAAGCTGCGCTTCGACCGCCACGCCCACGCGCTCAAGCCCGCCCATATCGCGGAGTTGGCGGGCAAACCGCGCAGCGCCCGGGCGATGGCCCTGCTTCAGGTCGGCGAACACCGGCGCGCCGAAAGCGAACTCAAGAACCTGAACGGCGGCGCCACCCCGGCCATGGCCGAGGCGCTGCTCGCGCTCGCCGATCACGCCCGCATGCCGAGCCTCGCCTTCCGTCTCGGTCACCGCATGGCTCCAGTCGAGCAACCGGGGCCGAACCTGGGGATCGTGGACGGCGCGCTCTACCCGATTCCGCCGTGGCGGCCCAAGGGTGGATTCACCGTCGACCGCGCACTTATCTACGCGCTGGTGCGCCAGGAATCGGGCTTCAATCCGAACGCCAAGAGCCGGGACGGCGCGCGCGGGCTGATGCAACTCATGCCCAGCACGGCCAGTTTCATCGCCCGCGACCGCGGCTATCGCAGGAGCAAGCGCCACGAACTGTACGACCCCGCGACCAATCTGGATCTCGGTCAGCGCTACATTTCGCACCTGCTCGAGGGCCAGGCGGTGGGCGGCGACTTGTTCCGCCTGACCACCGCCTACAACGGCGGGCCGGGCAACCTCAACAAGTGGCAGCGCAAGATGGACTATCGGGACGACCCGCTGATGTTCATCGAGAGCCTGCCGTCGCGGGAGACCCGCCTGTTCATCGAGCGGGTGCTCGCCAACCTGTGGATCTACCGCGCTCGCCTCGGACAGCCGGCGCCCTCGCTTGACGGCATTGCATCGGGCGACTGGCCGCTCTATGTAGCCTTGGATAGCAAGACACTGGAACTGGCTAGTAATGTCCGCAGCGCCGATGAGCCGAATTGACGAAACCCGACCCTTCCTGCCGGTCAATATCGCGGTTCTGACCGTCTCCGACAGCCGCACGCTGGACGACGACAAATCGGGTGCCAAGCTCGCCGCGATGTTGACCGCGGACGGGCATCGCCTGGCCAGCCGCGAGATCGTCAAGGACGACATCGAGGCGATTGTCGCACGCCTGAAGGCCTACATCGCCGATCCCGAAATCGACGTGGTGCTGACCACCGGCGGCACCGGGGTCACCGGGCGGGACGTGACGCCGGAGGCCATGAAAGCGGTCCTGGACAAGGAAATCGAGGGATTCGGCGAACTGTTCCGCTGGCTCAGCTTCGAGAAGATCGCCACCTCCACCATGCAGAGCCGGGCGCTCGGCGGGGTCGCGGACGGCACTTACCTGTTCGCCCTGCCCGGCTCGCCCGGCGCCTGCCGCGACGCCTGGGAAGGCATTCTGCATTTCCAACTCGACGTGCGCCTGCGTCCCTGCAACCTGGTCGAGCTCATGCCCCGGCTGAAAGAGCACCTCACCGGCGCGGAATAAGCACGCCGCCCTATCGTCTTTTCAGCCAGGCCAGGTCTTCGCCCGTATCCACGTCGTGCAACGCCTCGAGCAACGCGACCCTTGCGCCCTTGAGGTTGGCGAGGCTGTCGGCGAGGGCGTGTCGGCTCGACCAGCGCACGGCCTCGAAAGTCCGCCACGGCGTGCGCCGGCGCCGGGCGCCGACCAGCCAGTAGCCGCCATCCGCGGCCGGGCCGAACACCCAGTCGTGGCGGCCCAGCGCCCGGAATGCCTGGGCAACGTGGCTGGCGTCCAGGTCGGGGATGTCGCTGCCGACCACGACCACCGGCCCCGGCGCCCCCGGCGGCCCCGCGCGCAGCAGCCGTTCCATGCGCGCACCCAGGCCGCCCGCGCCTTGGGGAATGACCCGGGTCCCTCTGGCCCAGTGGGCCGGCTTGCCCACCGCCCGATCGGGCGTCACCGCGAGCCAGGTGGTCCAGCGCGGGTCGCCGCCCAAGCGGCGCAGCACTTGACGCAGCATGCGGCGCTGGAAACGCCAGGCGGCCAGCGCGCCGACATCGCGCGCCAAGCGCCGCTTGCCCGCGCCCAGGCGTGGCGCGCGGGCCATGATCACCAGGTGGCGGTCCGCCTTCATCCGTATAGCCGCTTCAACAGGCCGGGCGGCGCGCCCAGGTAAAAGAGGCCGAGCAGCGCCAGGTTGCGCAGCGGCCGGAGCCACCAGCCGTCCCGCCGGTAGCGCGCCGCCGAGGTCATCGCTTCGGCCTCGAGGAGCACGATCCGGCGCCGGCCGATGCGGCGCGCCAGATCCACGTCCTCCATCAACGGCAATGGCCGATAGCCGCCAAGGTCCCGGTAGAAGGCGCGCGCGATCAACAGTCCCTGGTCGCCATAGGGCAAGCCCAACGCCCGACCCCGCCAGTTCGCCAGGCGCTCGATGCGGCGCGCGCGCGGATCGGCATCGTCGAGCGCCAGGCGAAAAGCCGCCGCGCGCGTCTCCGAGCCGGGCCGCGCCATGAACGCCCGCGCCGCCGCGGCCCACCCGGGCGCGAGCCGGGTGTCGGCGTGCAGGAACAGCAGCCAATCGCCCACCGCCGCCGCGCCGCCGGCCGAGAGCTGCGGCCCCCGGCCGCGCGGCGCCACCAACACCCGCGCGCCCCAGCCGGCCGCGAGCTCGGCGGTGCCATCGGCCGAACCGCCATCGACCACCAAGGCCTCGTGCAACAGCCCGTCCGCCCGCGCGGACTCCAAGGCCGCCAGCGTCGCGGGCAGGGTGGTGGCTGCGTCCAAGGCCGGAATGATGACGCTCAGGTTGGGTTCGGTCATACGCCTTGGTAGCACAGGCGGAGGGGGTGCGGTGAGGCTTTGGCTAGCGACTCAATTCGGAGTTTTTTGGCAGAAACACCGTGCCGCTATAAAGGGAGATCGCCTTGATCCAGCTCATCCAGCCGAAGGACGCCGAGCAATTGCCACACCTGTGGCCGCTTCGCTTGATTCCCAATAGCGAACGCCATGCCCTGCTTTGGATAGTCCTCGTTGAATACGTGGTCCATCCACTCAAGCGCTTTGGCTTCGCTTGTGCGGCGGCTTTCCCGCCAAAACATGGCGTGCGCTTCCCAGTCCCCGTTCTGATAATCGTGCGGTCCGGTAGCATCCTCGAACTTGAACCTAAAATCGAAAGGGGAAGGCTCCAGTTCAGCGAGTTCTTCGTCGAACATGGAAGTCTGGGCCGCCGCGCGCCGGAAAACCTCGCGCTCCTCCTCAATATCTGACCGGCTCTTCGGTTTTGCGATAAACCGGGTGTTTCGCGGTCGTATCAATCCGAGAGAGTGACCCAGCTCCATGGCGTCCTTGGCCGAGCCAATGATAATCGGGTTCAGAAGGCGCGCCTTTTCGTTGGGCGGTAGCCTCCCATCGATTTCAATGCTTTCCTCGTGAACATGGCAGCTTTCCGCTCGCCTATCGCTCGTCGGCAAGCGGTAGTCGAATTTGACCCAATCCCAACGCCTGAAGCTGCTTTCTCCCTTCAGGTGACGAAACCTGATTGGGAACAAGCGCTTCCACATTCCGTCTGCGGTCACTCCCGCACAACAGACTGTCTCTCCATGCCTCTTGCTAGGCTGCGGGAGCGCCTTCACGAGAATGGTAACGCGGGAGTTTCGCGGCATGACGGATATAGCGGTCCGGATCGTCGCCGTAGAGATCGAAAACCTCCACCCCGGAGTCCCGAAGCCGGTCGGCGACAATGGACCGGTGACAGTTTTCCGGCGCGCGTTCGAAACATAGAAGACAGGTTGGACTCTCGCCAACGACTTCCGAAAGCTCATCGAGAGCGGCTAGAGGCTCCGCCCCGTCGATATGCTCATAGTAGATTTTCCGGAACTCGTTGTATCGGCCTGCTCTGGCCGCATCGCGACCAGGTTTCGGATCACCCAAATCAACAAAATGTGTGTACGCGATGCCCTCATCTTCGAGGCGAGCCCTGAGCGCGGACTTCGAGAAACCCTTCTTGCGAGACGCAGCTACCGCACGGACATCGGCGAGAACCTCAATGCCAACGGCCTTGAGGGTGGCGACAAAGCGGTCGATGTCGGTCCCTTCGTATCCGATTGTATAGACTACGCTCATAACAAATTTCACCTTCACTAGGATCACTCCAAGTTCACATCCTATCTGTTAAGGCCTCGTTAAGTACATGCCAACGACTTTCCAGGTGGCATGCTAAAAATTGAAGACGGAGAGCCCACGATAATCGAACGTTCACGAACGAGAATTTGACCGCTTTACACACCAGAATCCCCTGCCTCCCCACTTTTCTCGGCTCCTTGGGCCGTACCACCACTTGGACCGCAACGTCCGATAAACTCGACCTCTCTGCGCTTGCTACGGCGCTTTCGGCGCTGCCACGACCTCGCGGCTGGGTAGGTTCACTCCAAGGGCAAGCCATGTTGTTTGAGGAACGACAGCTTGTCCCAATACCCCCGCTGAAAAACGATCTTGCCGTTCGATATTGGAAGAAACCGCATCCGCGCAAACCGAGCGGGTCGCGCCATTCCAGGATCGCCCAGTCGCCATCTTCGAAGATGTTTTCGGCAATGCACACCATCTCCGCCTCGGCAAAGTCCTGGGCGAACATTTCACGAATTGCGGCGCGCCCTAGGACCGGCTCGCGGGTCACCTGATGATTTACGGCGTCATCTTCATAGAAACCGGCCATCTGGTCCGGGTCCCCGCGATTGAACGCCTCCACCCAGGCTTTCACGACGTCTTTTGGGCGCATGATTTTATCTGGCCTATCAAATTGGCGGCAAGTGACCGATGCAGAGTGGCACGCTTCACCGCAGACTTCCATATTCTGCGGCAAAAAGTCGGAACCATGTGTCACTGGTTCGACCGCCCGTCACTCCGAGCCGCCGGCCGAGAGCTGCAGCCCGTCCGCCCGCGCGGACTCCAAGGCCGCCAGCGTCGCGGGCAGGGTGGTGGCTGCGTCCAAGGCCGGAATGATGACGCTCAGGTTGGGTTCGGTCATACGCCTTGGTAGCACAG
>SMVA01347323.1_pt1 | contig 10783 bp, 7 predicted proteins | sample 2456451 | NCBI WGS metagenome assembly SMVA01 (sample SAMN11095933, study PRJNA526329) | marine sediment metagenome | biome: Marine sediment; feature: Surficial sediment; material: Deep marine sediment; isolation source: Hadal surficial sediment | place: Pacific Ocean | collected 2014-05 | depth 0-1...
AGGATATCGTCGGCATTGAAATCGCGGGTCGGGGTGAAGTGTTTGTTGGAATGCCACTTTACGCCTCTGCGCAGATTGAAAGTATATTCGGTGCCATCGCTGGAAACCGTCCAGGACTCGGCCAGTCCGGGTACCACCTTGGTGGTTCCGGGTTCAAACTCGGTCAGGCGGTTATAGATCGGTTGTGCCGATGCATCGAAGTCGGTGCCGGCGGAATGCAAACTCGGATTAAATCCTCCGGGGCTGCCTTCCGAACAAAATACCAGCGTTTTCCCCGCTGCCAGCGAGGCCGAAGCGGTCAGCGCCAGCGAAATCGCCAGGGTTGCGCGAATTAAAGATTTTCTCATTTTCATTGCTCCCTACTTGAACTTGGTTGTTGTCGTATTGATCGTATTTAAATGGATTATTATTTGCCAATTCAACGCGCCATGCGCTGGATTGAAATTGAAGCTACTCGTCGCTAATTCAATTGTCAAGGATGTTGCGGAAATGAAGATTGGCACAGGGGTTTGACCTGCATAAGCAGCAGGTTCAACGACGCGGCATCGGGGTCAGCTACAATCAATAAATCGGAACTTCGCCCAGCAACCAGTCTACTTTTTCGCTGCTTTCGGAGATAACACGTTTTCGAGTGGCATAATTAAGCTGCGGGGTTGTTTCGAGTAAGGACAGGTATGCCTCGGCATCGATTTTAATCAAACCACAGTCGCTGCCTGCCCTGATTTCGACTGCCCGATTTTCCCTGTAGGCGCGCCAACCCAGTTCTTCGCCGGCAATAATTTTTTCTTCGCTGCCGTCCGCGGCGACAATCGAGCCAGATCCTTCGACGAAAATATACAAATGGGTTTCATCCAGCCACAGGCTTTTGCCATCTTCAACCACCTGCCATTCGGCGATGCGGGATATCTTGTCGGTCACCATAGACGACAGCTCGGCAAACTGGGGTAACAATTTGATGACCGGGCGGAGTAACCAGCGATTTTCCAGGGTTGGCTGCAGACCGCTATAACGAATGAAATTCCTGAAGGTTTCTTCGGCGAACATGCACACCGCGACGGGTGTTTTTGCGACCACGCTGGCATTACGAATCCCGGATCCGGTGAGTACCGCCATCTCGCCAATCACGTCACCGGCCTGTAGCGTCGCCACGACTTCACGATTTTCATCGTCAAAACGCACCACTTCACAGTAACCGGTGAGTATCAGGTATACATAACCATGCGTACTGGCATCCTGCACGATGATGACATCTTCCGCGTTGTAACGATAAATTTCCTGCTCGGCGAGCAGGTTTCGCATCCACCGATTGGGAAATGGCCGCCCTAACCAGAGCGTCAGGTAATGATTGATCTGCGAGGTATAAATCGAGCTGTCGCCTTCCAGCAGGGTGTAGCGCTTGCCTGAACTCGCCAGTGAAAAAGTGGTTCTAAAGATTTCCGGGATTTCATCGACGTGGACGAAGACCACCCGATCTGCTTCCGATTCCAGCGCATCGGCGGGATCGCCATGGATCTCACCGGCCCCCCCGTCGGCGATGAGCAGATGAAACCCATGCCGGTATAGGCGTTCCAGGTTAGTGACCGTTTCCTGGCGTACTATGCCCGCTTTCCCCATTTCGCGTACCGATTTCATACTCTGATTGTCACCGACAATACAGACGTCACGAAACTGGCCCTTGTGCAGGGTGGAAAAGGTTGCCCCGATAGTTGGAATACTGTGTACCGTGTTATGCACCTCGATGGTCAGGCCATAGTAATTAATCGTGTCCCCGGGCCTGACCTTGAGCAGCTGAAAGTGTTCTGCGACCACTGCTACCGACCAGCCGAGCTGGCAGCTCAGTTTTTCCATTGCCATCTGGAAAATTTCCTCGGTCGTAATTACTTCGACACGGTGGGGCATCTCCATCAACGGAAACATCGAGCAGTGATCGTCGTGCAGGTGGGTGAGGAATATTGCCGACACCTGGTTCTTGGAAATACCCCGGGCAAACAGGTGTTGATCCAGGAACGGAATCGAGTCGATCAGCAGGTAATCACCGTTGTAGCAAAGCGCGAGCCCGGTGCAGGGTTCATCGGTGGAAAACCCCGAGGCGCCGCCCAGCACTTCTATCCCCAGCTTGGCGAGCCCGCCGGGAACGTAGTCTGCCGGCACTTCGTAAGATGGGAATATCTCGATGTCCTGGTTGAGATCAACCTCGATATCGCCGCCTGAATTAGACACCAGGTAGTGATCGGCAGCCTTGCGTTCAATGACGAAACCGCCGCAAACGGCGAGATTGTTTTCAAATGGTATCGGGTTAAAAAAATTATTGATCGGGATAATCTCGCCCTTGTTATTCTTCAAGGAGATGGCTTCGGCAACCGCCAGCCATTCCTGTTTGAGTCCTTCCTCGGTATGCCATTTATCCAGTTCTTCGGCGGTAGGCCCCATCAGGGTGAAGCGCAGCAGGCGCAGCGCCTGGCTGATCGCGTCGGCGTCACCAACCAGGTTGATCTTCCGGTTTTCGGTAAGACCCCTGGAATAGAATAAAAAGAAGTACAGGGGGAACTCGAGATTATTCATCAACGAGCCGTTCTTTTCGCGTATATCGGTCAGTACCAGGGTATCGAAACGGCTGACGCCTTCGCGTAACAGGCCTTTCAATACCTCGGGCGGTTGTCCGAACAGGATCACCTCCGCTTCATCTTTGACGATGCGACTGCCCTGGGCGGGTGTAATGATTTTTGGTGCCGCCATTTTCTTGATAATTATCGAGTGCCGAGTAATGAAGTGTACAGTGCGCCGAATATTGGTAAAAGGTTTAAAAGTGTTAGAAAGTTTGCATTATCTTATCTGGATCTCAGGCAAAACCCCGCCTTTTGGGGCCTGAATACGATGCTGGTAAAGCTGCTGGTAATAGGGGCGTGCCTGTTCCGCGATCTCCTGCTCGCGCGCTGCGAGTCGCAAGGGCTTATCGCGGTAGGGCGCGAACCCGGTGGAATTCCATACCGATTCATACCAGTGTTTCGCCCACACGCCATCGCTGTCGCGCGGGCCCTTGCGCCAGTTCAGCATGGCCGGGTCAAAGTTGATGCCCAGGGCCTGGCACAGGGCCTTTAACATGGCTGTCGGGTCGAGCAGAAATTCCCGGCTGTCGATAACCAGCGGAATTTCTCCGCTAATCCGGCCGACGTGATCGAATAATTCGGCCTGCTGGATAAAGCCGATATCGGCCAGCGTGGCTTCGCTGCGTACTGCCGCATAGGAGGCGATGACCGCTTCGGGTTGTCGAATCAGGAAACAATTTTTCATTGACGACATCCAGCCACGATCGATTTCGGGTAGCAGGTGCAGGGTCATGTGCTTCTGGTAGAAGATATTTTTATGCTCCGGGATGTCTCCACTGCAACGTCTGACGATGGCTTTCCAGTCGGTTCCCTGGTTGGCAATTACCTCGTCCGCGCCCGGGTGCGGGATTGCGGTCGCGTCGAGGTAGTATCCATAAAGCGGCTCATCCCATACCGTGCAATCGCTACGGTTTTCCCAGGCGCGCATCATCGCGGTCGATATATTACGTGGTCCCGACCACATCGCGATACGCAATGGCGTCACTCGCATTCCCGTTCGAGCATCTCCAGGTACAGCCCCTGCAGTTTTTCCACCATCGGCCCACGGTCACCATCGCCGATGATGCGTCCATCGATTTCACGCACCGGCGCCAGCCCGGCAAAGGTACCGGTGACAAAGCACTCCTGCGCGCCGTAAACGTCGATCAGGCTGAAGTTTTTCTGCAATATCGGGATTGCATTCTGCTGGCACAGTTGAATCACGTTGCCGCGGGTTATGCCGCCGAGACAATAGTCTCCGCTCGACGTCCACACCTCTCCTTTCCTGACGATGAAAAAATGAGTCGAATTACAGGTTGCGACGAAGCCATGGGGATCGAGCATCAAGGCCTCGTCGGCACCGGCCTTGGTTGCCTGGATACAGGCGGTGATGCAATTCAGCTTGGAGTGGCTATTCAGCTTGGGATCCTGCACGTCCGGGTAGCCACGGCGTACGTGTACGGTAAACAGGCGTATGCCCCTGCTGGCGGTTTCGGGTAACGCCTGTTTATACTCCGGGATGATGACGATAGTCGGCGGCGTAATGGTGATGCGCGGGTCCTGGTAGGGCGTGGCCTTGACGCCGCGTGACACCATCAAGCGGATATGGACGCCGTCGTGCATGGCGTTTTTTTCGAGTAGCTGGTATAACCGGGCGCTCAACTGTTCCGCCGACACCTCCATCTCGATGTCGAGCGCCTTCGCGCCCTCGTATAGCCGATCGAGGTGTCGCTGCAGGAAAGCAATTTTACCCTTATGCACGCGCAAACCTTCCCAGATGCCGTCGCCGAGCACGAAACCGCTATCAAATACCGACACCCTGGCCTGGTCGCGGGCGAACTGTTCGCCATTGATGTCGATCAAAATATCCGCGTTACGCGGATCGTCCTGGTAGTCATGCGTGCCTTTCATAATGTTTACTCGTCGGTTCTGCCCAATTCAAATTGATCACCACCACTGGTGACGCTTAGATACCTGTTGCCGTCGCGACTGGTTTCCACGGCCATATTGATCAGGTCATAAAAAGCGCTGCGACTGATCAATGCCTCGATCCCCGCGCGCAAATGCACATAGGGTCGGGGTTCCCCGCTACTCGCATCGATCTCGATGCGTAGGGCATGATCTTTGTCGAGCAGGATAGGTTCGCCGATATTGGTCGTAAATACGATAAATTGGCGTCCCTGTTCTTCGATAGAATCGACCAGGGTCGCGACGAAGGGCGCATCGTCGACCCGGATGCGTAATTTTTCAACCGGGGTCACCAGGAAGTAATCGCTGCCCTCACGGCGCAGGATGCCGGCAAATAATTTCACCAGGGCGGCGCGCTCGAATTTCCGGCCCTGGTGATACCAGCTGCCATCGGCGGCTATGCGGATATCGATTTCACCCTGCTGATCGGGTTGCCAGAGCGCCTTGGCCTTGCTGGCCGCGTCGGCGGAATTGATATCGTCGAGGAGTCGCTCCAGTTCTGACATGAATAAAATCCGCGGGTAGTCCAAGACTGTCGTCGTTGCAGACACCTTACCCCGCTGCGCGGTGACCAATCAAGGAAAAATCAAGGGGTCAGTGTCGATTGATATTCAATGCACAGAACTTCGCTTACGATGCGGTCGGCAATGCCTCCCTAGACGACAATATTGCCTATGCCGCGATCCGGCGGCGCGCAGGCTTGCCCAGGCCGGCGCGCCGTTAAAACCACCGCAACAGACGCCACTGACAAGGCCTTCAGAGCGGGTTAAACAGGTAGGTTTGTGTGGGACAATCGGTTGACGTAGGTTGACCCATTGGAGCTTGAAGCCCGGGTGAATGCATATCCAATCAGTCTGGGTGGCTTCAATTTTACCGCGCACGACAATCTAGGGAAGTACACCGTTAACCGGTAATTTCAATCAAATACGTCCCGATTTAAATGGCCCGGGTTATGCGGGTGTCGGATACAGGGTTGTTTCTGTCGATTTGAGGGGATTTGAAAAAAGGCGAATTCACTATGCTATGATATCCGTTTGTTCGCCACCCCTTTAAACGCTAACCATAGAGAATGTCTATGCCACAGGCTGATATAAATCCCGATTCGGTAGACCACAGGAAAAAACGCAATCGGGGCAAAACCAAGGGTAGAATCGTCGATCTCAGCGCGCTGCTGCAGGTGCAGGGCCTGTTGGGTGACGAGTCCCGTGCCCGGGATTTGCTGATCGAACACCTGCACAAGATCCAGGACAAATACGGACACCTGTCCGCGGCGCACCTGGTTGCGTTGGCCAGCGAAATGAAGATGGCCACGACCGAGGTTTACGAGGTCGCCAGTTTTTATCACCATTTCGACGTGGTCAAGGAAAACGATGTGGCCCCACCCGCGTTAACCCTGCGCGTATGTGAATCGGTCAGTTGCGAAATGGCCGGAAGCGAAAGCCTGATCGCATCGCTCGAAGCTTCGATGGGTGACGCCGTGCGCGTACAACGCGTTCCCTGCGTGGGTCGCTGTGACCAGGCGCCAGTGGCGGTCGTCGGCCAGTACACGGTTGACGGAGCCACGCCCGAGGCGGTCAAAGCCGCGGTAGATGCCGGTAAAATCGCTCAGCCGATGCCTGCCGACAGCATCGATTTCGATGCCTATAAGGCGGCCGGTGGCTATCAGCTATACGAGTCTGTGCTTGCCGGTGACATCACCGGGGATGCCATTATCGAGGCACTCGAAGGCAGCGCGCTGCGCGGACTCGGCGGCGCCGGTTTTCCGTTAGGACGCAAGTGGCGCATTCTGCGAGACCAGCCCGCACCCCGCCTGTGTGCAATCAATATCGATGAAGGCGAGCCCGGCACTTTCAAGGATCGCTTCTACATGCTCTCCGACCCGCATCGATTTCTCGAGGGTATGCTGATCGCCGCAAGGGTTATCGGCATCGACGATTGCTATATCTACGTGCGTGATGAATATCCCTCGGTGAGCGAGAATCTGCGCCTTGCGCTGCAGGAATTAGAGAACCGGTCGGGCTACGAATTACCGCGTATGGAGCTGCGTCGCGGCGCCGGTGCCTATATTTGCGGCGAAGAGTCGGCGATGATCGAATCCATCGAAGGCAAGCGCGGCATGCCGCGTCTGCGCCCGCCCTATGTAGCGGAGGTCGGCTTATTTGGCCGGCCCACGCTGGAGCAGAATTGTGAATCGCTTTTCTGGGTGCGCGATGTCATCGAAAAAGGACCCGACTGGTTCGATTCCCAGGGACGCAATGGGCGTAAGGGTTTGCGTAGCTTTTCAGTCTCCGGGCGGGTCAAGCAACCCGGAGTACACCTGGCGCCGGCCGGCATCACCATCAGGGAACTGATCGACGAATACTGCGGTGGTATGCTCGACGGTCATCAATTTTACGCATATTTTCCGGGCGGCGCCTCCGGCGGTATCCTGCCGGCATCGCTCGGCGATATACCGCTCGACTTCGACACCCTGCAGGAATACGGGTGTTTCATCGGTTCCGCCGCGGTCATCGTCCTGTCTGATCGGGATAGTGCGAAACAGGCGGCGTTAAACTCGATGAAGTTTTTTGCCCACGAGTCCTGCGGGCAATGCACGCCCTGCCGTGTCGGCACCGAAAAAGCGGTGAGTATCATGGAAACCGGTGTATGGGATATCGAGCAGTTGAATGACCTCTGTACTGTCATGGTCGATGCCTCAATCTGTGGTCTCGGTCAGGCCGCACCCAACCCGATGTTGTCGGTGATCAAATATTTCCCGCATGAACTTGGCATTGAGGACAATCAATAATGAATGCCTCCAAAATCGCGCTTTTTGCGCGATTGCTGCGTCAGCTCCGTGCCGGTGCGCCGGCCCGGTCGATCCTCATGTATGCATTTATACACTGCGGTTCTGTGCGCGGTGCTTGCGATACGTCGCACCGCTTGCACTCCCACAAAAATCACAATTTTGGAGGCATTCATAATGGCTGCTAACCCGGATACCCTGTTCGAAACCATCGAATTCACCTTGAATGGCGATTCGGTCCAGGCCTTGCCCGGTGAAACCATCATCCAGGCTGCGCAACGCACCGGTACCGATATCCCCCGCCTGTGTTATACGCCGGGCTTGCGTTCCGATGGCAACTGTCGCGCCTGTGTCGTCGAAATCGACGGTGAACGCGTGCTCGCGCCGAGTTGCTGTCGCAACCCGACCCCGGGCATGGTGGTCAATTCGAATAATGAACGCGCCCGAAAATCACAGAAGCTGGTGGTCGAATTATTGCTTTCCGATATGCCCGAAGCCAGTTACACGCTCGACAACGAGCTGACCTACTGGGCGGATAAATTAGAAGTCGGCAAACCCCGCTTTAAAGCCAGACAACAACCCGCCGCCGATTTATCGCACCCGGCGATCGCGGTCAACCTCGACGCCTGTATCCAGTGCACCCGATGCCTGCGCGCCTGCCGTGAAACCCAGGTCAACGATGTTATCGGCCTGGCCAAACGGGGGCACCACGTCGAAATCGTGTTCGATCTCGGCGACCCGATGGGGGATTCCTCCTGTGTCGCCTGTGGCGAATGCGTCGCCGCCTGTCCGACAGGCGCGCTCTCCAATGCCAGCGGCGCCCACCAGCTGAAAGCCGATCGTGAAGTCGATTCGGTTTGCCCCTACTGCGGGGTTGGCTGCCTGCTGACTTATCATGTCAAAGACGACAAAATCATTCGTGTCGAAGGCCGTGATGGCCCAGCCAATTTCAATCGTCTCTGTGTCAAGGGCAGGTACGGCTTCGATTATGTCAATCACCCGCAACGATTGCTGAAGCCGCTGATACGCAGGGAAGGCATTGCCAAAGGGCTGAACCAACACTTCGATCCTTCGGATCCATCGAAAATGTTCCGTGAAGCGAGTTGGGATGAAGCCATGGCGCTGGCTATCGGGGGTCTCAGGAAAGTAAAAGATGAACTCGGTGGTTCGGGTCTTGCCGGCTTTGGCTCGGCCAAAGGCAGTAACGAGGAAGCCTATTTATTCCAGAAACTGGTGCGTGTTGGCTTTGGTACCAACAATGTCGATCACTGCACGCGTCTGTGTCATGCCTCCAGTGTCGCCGCGTTGCTCGAAGGTATCGGCTCGGGCGCGGTGTCGAACCAGGTCGAAGATGTCAAACATGCCGAAGTGTTCCTGGTGATCGGCTCCAACCCGACCACCAATCACCCGGTCGCGGCGACCTTCATGAAAAATGCGATCAAGCAGGGCAAGAAGATGATCCTGCTCGATCCCAGAAAAATCGATATCGCTCGTCACGCCACTCACTTCCTGCAGTTCAACGCTTCCACCGACGTGTCGCTGTTGAACTCGATGTTGCATGTGATTATCGAGGAAGGTTTAACCGACGATAAATTCATCGCCGAACGAACTACCGATTACGAAGAATTGAAGGCCAATGTTGCCGCTTTCAGCCCGGAGAAAATGGCGCCGGTGACCGGCATCGACGCTGATACGATTCGTGAAGTGGCCAGGTTATTCGCTACCTCGAAAGCGTCGATGATTTTCTGGGGAATGGGCATTTCACAACATATCCATGGCACCGATAATTCCCGCTGCCTGATTGCACTGTCGATGATTACCGGCCAGGTAGGTCGCCCCGGTACTGGTTTACACCCGTTGCGTGGGCAGAATAATGTCCAGGGCGCGTCTGACGCCGGGCTGATCCCGATGATGTTTCCGGATTATCGCCGCGTCGATAACGCGGAAGCGAATGCGTTTTTCAGTGACTACTGGAATACCGAGCTCGACGACAAGCCAGGACTGACCGTGGTCGAGATCATGCACAGCATCCTCGATGGCAATATCAAGGGTATGTACATCATGGGTGAAAACCCGGCCATGTCCGACCCCAACCTGAGCCATGCGCGTGCCGCGCTGGCCGCGCTCGATCATCTGGTGGTGCAGGACATGTTCATGACCGAAACCACGGCCTTTGCCGACGTGGTACTGCCCGCTTCGGGCTGGGCGGAAAAAGACGGTACGGTTTCGAACACCGACCGCCGCGTTCAACTGGGTCGTGCCGCGGTGCCTTTGCCCGGCGAGGCGCGACAGGATCTGTGGATTATCCGCGATATCGGCAAGGGCCTGGGCCTGGACTGGAACTATACCCGGGTCTCCGAAGTCTATGAAGAAATGCGTGCCGCGATGCCGAGCATTACCGGCATAACCTGGGACCGGCTGGTCGCGGATGCATCGGTGACTTACCCCTGCGCCGATGCCAGCGATCCCGGACAGAGTGTCGTATTCGTGGAAAATTTTCCCACCGCGAATGGCAGGGCAAAGTTGGTCGCGGCCAAATCGATTCCCCCCGACGAGCAGCCCGACGATGAGTATCCACTGGTGCTGATTACCGGTCGCCAGCTCGAACATTGGCACACCGGGTCGATGACACGGCGTACGCGGGTGCTCGACGCCATTGAACCGGTACCGGTGGTCTACGTGAACCTACAGGATATGGAAGCCCTGGGCGTCGAAGCCGGAAGCGAGATAGTGGCGAAAACACGGCGCGGTGAACTGCGCGCCTATGCCCGCCCCGACGCCGCGCTGAAAAAAGGCGAGGTATTTATCCCGTTTTGTTATCACGAAGCGGCGGCAAACCTGCTGACCAACGAAGCGCTCGATCCAATCGGCAAAATTCCGGAGTTCAAGTACTGCGCGATCAGGCTCGAAGCTACATAGACGCGTAATCCAGAACCCTCGGGGCCGGACCGGACCCCGCAGGGTTCGGACCCCTTTTTCCTGCTAGTGCGCCCGACGTTCGGCTATCTGCGTTACCTGCCGCAGATCGGAACCGCAGCATCCGCCAAAAATATTCAACCACGGCATTTTAGATTTTATCTGCAGGTACTGATCCGTCAGTTCCGCGGGATTGCCATCATCCAGGGTATCGCAGGCGTCCAGTTCGGCGTGACTCTGACGCGAGGCATTGCAACGGATGCCGCGAATGCGGCGAGCCCAGGGCTCATCCTGGAGTACATCGGTGAAGTGATCGGGATGGGCACAATTCACCATGAAATAGGCAGCGCTCGATTGCGTCGCTGCATCCACCGCGGAAATGGCCGAGGCCAGCGATAAAAACCCCTGGAAATAGTCGTTCAATGCCTGCCTGCCCAGATCATCTTGCAGCAGCGTATGTGCGACAAATTCGCGAATTTCGATACCGTGATTAAAAATTAGATCGGTTTCCAGGCCTGCGTCGCAGAGG
>SMVA01199671.1_pt1 | contig 10782 bp, 10 predicted proteins | sample 2456451 | NCBI WGS metagenome assembly SMVA01 (sample SAMN11095933, study PRJNA526329) | marine sediment metagenome | biome: Marine sediment; feature: Surficial sediment; material: Deep marine sediment; isolation source: Hadal surficial sediment | place: Pacific Ocean | collected 2014-05 | depth...
ACCGATCGTTCAATTCTCGCAAAAAAGAAAATTCAATAATGCTCCACTACGAACCCAAAGAAATTTCGTTTCCTGAATTTCATCAACTTCTTTTAGGAGGTGTTGGTCCTCGACCCATTGCTTTAGTTTCCACACTTTCGGCAGATGGCAAAAACAACTTATCACCGTTTTCTTTTTTTAATGCTTTCGGTGTAAACCCTCCCATAATAGCCTTTTCGCCGGCAAGAAGGGGTAAAGATGCAAGCTTAAAAGACACTTATAACAATCTTATTACAACAAAAGAATGTGTTGTTCAGTCAGTTACTTTTTCTATGGTCGGGCAAATTAGTTTAGCATCAACAGAATACCCAACCGGAGTTGATGAATTTATAAAGAGTGGTTTAACTCCTATTGATTCTGATATTGTAAAGCCTAAAAGAGTTAAAGAATCTCCGTTTCAAATGGAATGTAAACTGGTTGAAATGAAAAGTTATGGTGAAAGCGGCGGCTCTGCTAATATAGCGATTTGTGAAGTGTTAAAAATTCATGTTTCTGAAGATATTTTCATTAACGGAATAATAGATCCTAAAAAAATAGATTTGGTTGGAAGAATGTCCGGTAATTTTTATTGCAGAGCAAACGGTGAAGCAATTTTTGAAGTTGAAAAGCCAACAGCCAAGAAGGGAATTGGTTATGATCAACTTCCGGACTTCATAAAAGAATCTCACGTTTTCACTGCTAATAACTTAGCCAAACTTGCAAATGTAGAAAGCATCCCGGATGAAAAATCTGTAAGAGATTTTATAACAGAACTTGGGAATGAAAAATTTGAAGGATTTGAACAAAGCGAGGAAGCATTTTACAGGTATCAAAGATTATCCAATTATAAATATATGATGAAAACAGCTATACAATTTATAAATGAAGACCATCCTAAAGCAAAATACTTTACTGAGCTTACTGCAAAATGTGCGTTAGAAAATAATGATACAGATTATGCGTGGAAAGTGATATTGACACCCGCTTATTTTGACAACTAATCTTAAAACCAATCCTATTAAAAACTAAGTGACAAAAAAATCCAAAAATACTTTACTCTGGGAACCAAAAGTTGAAAGTATAAAGGATGCAAACCTTACCAGGTTTATAGAATTTGTAAACAAAAAGTACGACACTTCATTTTCTGATTACTACGGATTATATAATTGGTCTGTTACCGAAATTGAAAAGTTTTGGGAAGCATTGTGGAAATATTCCGGAATAATACACTCGAAAAGTTATGATAAGATTCTTGATGAAAGAAAAATGCCAGGTGCAAAATGGTTTGACGGTGCCGAGTTAAATTTTGCTGAAAACCTTTTGCGTTACCGTGATGATGAAATTGCACTTATAAGTTACCGTGAAGATTACCCGGTTATAAGATTAACATACATAGAACTATACACGAAAGTTGCAGCTTGTGCTAACGGATTAAAAAAATTAGGTGTTGTAAAGAATGATAGAGTAGTTGGATTTGTAACAAACATTCCTGAAACTGTTATCGCAATGTTAGCTGCTGCAAGCCTGGGAGCAGTTTGGTCCTCGTGCTCCCCTGATTTCGGAATACAGGGTGTATTTGATAGGTTTAATCAAATCCAGCCAAAAATTTTATTTGCAATTGAAAGCTATCATTACAATGGAAAAATAATAGATTGCACAGAAAAGATTGAGCAAATTACTGCCAAAATATCTTCAATTGAAAGAGTTATCAAGATACCTCATTTCGATGATTTCTCTAGCGATAGTGTTTATAATGAAAATGATGATAAGTTTTTATATTTTAATCAGTTATTAGACTTTAATGTAAGTGAAGTATCGTTTGAACAACTACCTTTCAATCACCCTATTTATATTATGTATTCAAGCGGTACAACTGGTTTACCAAAATGTATGGTTCACGGAACCGGCGGTACTTTATTGCAGCATTATAAGGAACATGCATTCCACACAAATCTTAAAAGAGGGGATGTAATTTCATATTTTACCACTTGCGGCTGGATGATGTGGAATTGGCTGATCAGTTCACTTCAGGTGGGAGCATCTGTTTTTCTGTTTGATGGGAGTCCGGGTTATCCTGATCTTGAAATTCTTTGGAAACAGATTGAGGATGAAAAAATAAACGTGTTTGGAACAAGCCCCAAGTTTCTTTCAACCTGCCAACAATCTGGTGTTATACCAAAAGATAAATTTGATCTGTCATCTCTTAGTGTCATTCTATCAACCGGTTCACCTCTGTCTGATCAGAATTTTGATTGGGTTTATGAAAATGTGAAAAAGGACTTGCAACTCTCATCAATTTCTGGTGGAACGGATATAATATCCTGCTTTATTTTAGGTAATCCTATTTTACCTGTACATAAAGAAGAAATTCAGTGCAGAGGATTAGGAATGAAAGTTGAAGCGTTCAACGAAGATGGAAAATCACTAATTGATGAAAAAGGTGAGTTGGTTTGTACGGAACCTTCTCCTGCAATGCCTGTATATTTTTGGAATGATGAAAAGGGAGAAAAGTATAAGAAAGCATATTTTCATAAATTTAAAGATGTATGGACTCATGGCGATTTCATCAGGATAACTAAAACAGGTGGAGTTGTTGTTTATGGCAGATCTGATGCTACACTTAATCCTGGCGGAGTAAGAATTGGTACTGCCGAAATTTACAGGATTGTTGAAACAATGGATGAAATTGCCGATAGTATTGTTGTAGGACAAAAATGGAATAATGATATCAACGTGATATTATTTGTCGTTCTTAAAGATGAAATAATATTAACTCCGGAATTATCTGATAAAATTAAGAAGAATGTAAAAACAAAAGCTACACCTCGACATGTACCTTCTAATATTTACCAGGTAGATGAGATACCGCGCACAATAAGCGGAAAAAAAGTTGAAATCGCTGTCACAAAAATTATAAATGGGGAATTAATTGAGAATAAAGATGTACTGGCAAATCCTGCATCTCTTGAACAGTATACAAAATTTTCAAAGAAAAATAATTAATTTAGAAAGCTATACTTAGAATGGATAATTTTTTAACTATAGATAAAGGGGATATAATAATTGAAGTTGTTAATCTTGCAAAAGCAACCGCGGAACAGGCAGAAGAATTTAAATCAATATTATTAAAGCATATTGATGATGGTAATATCAAACTAATTGTCGATTTACATCAATGTGTTTTTGTTGATTCAACTTTTCTTTCAACTTTGCTTATAGCACTTAAAGCTTCGATGAAAAAAGGCGGCAGCTTAAAACTCGCATCTCCAAAACACGATGTTGCTGAAGTGCTTGAAGCAACGGGCATGAACAGAGTGTTCGACATTTATACGAATATTTCGGATGCAATTAGTAGTTTTAATTCATAAGTTCACTCTAAAAACATCATTAGCTAAGATGTCATTCCCACTGTCGAAGGCATCCCTTCGGGCGAAACGGTTATATTATTTAAGTTGGGTTTTAATTAACCCACGACTTAAGTCGTGGGTTACTAAAATAAAAGAGTGCTCTCCCAACCGTTTTAACGGTTTCCAATTGTGACCGTCAACTTGAGATCTTTAATATTGTAATTACTTTTATCATTAGCTTAGTGATCAAGAGTAGTCACTAACAGTAAATTAAAAAGGGCATCCAAATGATGCCCTTGATAATCTCCCCATTTACCTAATTAATACGCATTAAAACCATAACCAATTTCAATCTGGAACTGGCTCATCTTAATTTCAATTGTTTGAGCAGGGTCAAATGGGTTTGGACCTAAGACCCCTTTCTCCGGAGCATACATAAACGAGACCATAACTTCGTTTGATTTTTTAATGGATTTTGAGAACCCAACAGTTATGTGACTTTCAATAATACCCGGGGCTAAGATGTTAAACATCACCTCACTTTCAGGTACCGGCTGCTTTCCGTATGAGTAACCGCCGTAGAGTGTCCATGCACTTTGAAGTTCATACATTAAGCCAAATTTAATAATTGTCATATCTTCCCAGCCAAAACCCCAACCATCATCGGTGCCTAAAGCTTGAAAATTTGGATTTGGTGTTCCGTCAGGAAGCATTGGTGAATTATTTACAAGATCCATTGGGTTTGCAATAGCTTTAACTCCACTGTAAAGAATCTGCTATACATCAAGTAGGATTGTTAAAGCTTCAGTTGGAATAACTGCAATACCGGCTTGCCAGTTTGCAGGAACATCAAAGTCACCCTTTTCTGCAAATAATCCTGCGTAACGATCAAACTCACTCATGTTAATTTTACTCTGGTAAGCTGCGCCAATTCTTATCATCTTTCCAATCATTCCCTGGTAACCAACTTTAAATCCAAAACCTGTTGCCGTACTATTGGCATTTCCGGTTAAGTTAGCAGGGTCACTAGAAAATGGTGCAAATGATCCGAGCCCTGCAGCAGCAAATTTCTGGTAGCCGAAGAGTCCCTGCACAGCAAGTGAATGTCCTTCAGCTACTTGTATAGCATAAGTTGCTCCAACAAAAAGTTGTTCAAGATTAACACCTGTTATTGGTGATGACGGATCGTGGAAAGTTGCTGCTAGGTATTCTGTATTCATTCCGCCGTTGCCGTAAATTACTACGCCAATTGCCATGGTAGGATTCAGCATCCAGTTAGCACCAAGAGTTGGAAAGAAGAAAGATGATCTGTCACTTTCAATCGTTCCGGGAGCTAATCCAAATGCCGGTGGAGGTGAAGGATTACCTGTAATTGTGTATTCTCTTGATGGGCTGAAATATGAAATGTTAAAATCATACCGGTCACTGTCTAAAAATACTATAGCGGCAGGATTGGAAATTGCTCCTAATGAGCTGAGAGAAACGGCTACACCGGCACCTGCTAATGCAGAGTACTTAATTCCGTAACCATGTCTGAAATAACCATCTGTAGCAAATACACTAACTGAAAAAGTTGTTACTACAAATAGTGTAATTAAAAGTGTATTTAGTTTATGCCTAATCATGGTATAAACCCCTGTAATTTAGTTTGAGTTATAGTTAATTAAGTGAATATAATTTGTGCACCTGCAGATTTCTCATAAAATTCACCAACAGTGATTATTTCATCCAGCTGATCACAAAAATCTTCCTGTTTAAGATGGAACATATCCACAGTAGCTTTGCAGCCATAGATTTCGCCTCCTGCATCGTGAATCATCTCAATAAATTCGCGAACAGGCGGGATGTCTATCTTTTCCATTTCTTTTTTCATCATTACGGTTGCAAATCTGGACATGCCGGGAATGGCTCCTAACCAGGTTGGCATTTTAATTCCGCCGGGCATTCTCATTGCAGTATTGCCCACCGTTGCAACACTTAGACTATCCATTCTCTTATCAATGATGGCATCAAGTCCGAAGAATGTAAAAAACAAAGTTACTTCAATTCCTTCCATTCTTGCACCGTTAGCCATTATCAATCCGGGATAAACACCTTCAAGAGATCCTTTTGAAATAACGATTGATACTTTTTCGATTGGCTCAGCCATTTTGTTTCTCCTTAGTTTAAATGTTAATTATATACAACCTTTAGGTTTTGGCAAACCAGCTATTTTTGCAGATTTTTTTGCCGGACCTTTCGGGAATAATTGATAAAGTTCTTTTGTATTTACACCGCTTTCTTTTGTTAATTTGCGGATAGATGGCGCATCTCCTTTTTCTTCGTATACTTTGCGCATAAAGTTTATTACCAGCCAATGACGATCGGTTAATTCATCAATGCCTTCCTCTTTTGCCAGTTCTTTGGCAATTTCCTCATTCCAGTCGGAAAGGTTTTTAAGATTTCCGTCTTCATCAAGTTCAAGTTGTTTGCCTAATATTTCTAATGCTTCCATTTTTATTGCTCCTTATTTAATTTGATTGTGCTTTGCTTATTTGCTTAAGTGGTTGATTAGTATATTGCTGCTCAGCTAAACTCTTAAGGAATTTTATTCCGAAGGCAATACCGTTTCTCATTTCCGGTGTGTTCATTCGTTTGAATAACTGGAAGTAAGAAACATTTTCTTCAATTTCTATATCCAACTTTTTATAAACCGAAACTGCATTATTAATTGCATTAAGCATATCGGGTTGGGTGAGGCTTTTAACAGTGTTGAGTATTGTAACAGCATTATCACCTAAAGCTCTAACGTCTTCCACGGTAAATGAGGTTACAACATTATCTATAACGCTTTCCATTTCTTTCATTAACAGGAAATATCCTTTCCTGTCGAACTCATCCATCTTTGCCATAAAATCTATTATCGATTCCCGGACAAGAGGAGTAGCATCTTCAATAAAATCTTTAGCACTTTCCAACTGATCGAACATCTTGTTAAAAGTATTTATGTTTCTCAAAAGTTTTTTGCCAAGATGAAGAATATCGCCTGTTTGCAAATAATCTGAAACCTCTTCAAGTTCGTTTACCGTTGTTGCATAGAGGTCGTTACCCACTCTCATCAGGTCATCTTTAAGATCATCCATTTCTCTGCGGCGTTGTTTTTGAAGTTCTATTTCTTCAATTACAATATCAAGCTTACGGTTGATCTCATCAATTTGGGTCTGCATGGTTTTATCATCCATTTTACAACCTCTTTCCTGCCATTGACATATGTGATTCGATTGGTAACTCGAGACCTTTTACCAGGAAATTCCAATACATCCAGCGGAACATAACCTTTCCGTAATGGTTCATCTTTGTTTCTTCTAATAAAGAAAAAGGACCAACGCCGGGAAGAGGGTACTTACCGGGGAGCGGTTCGGTATCGTAATTAAAATCTATCAGTATTCCCTTGCCGAAACCGGATTCAATAAAGCAATTAGCATGACCATCAAATTTTGCTTTTGGCTCTCTTCCGTCAATTACACTTAAAAAATTTTCATGAAGTATGTCTGCCTGGAAATGCGCAACTGAACCGGCTTTAGAACTTGTAAGATCGGTTGCGTCTCCGATCACGAAAATGTTATCATGCCCTTCAGCTCTTAGTGTATGCTTGTCGGTGGGAATAAAATTAAACTCATTTCCCATACCGCTGCGTTCAATTGCTTCATCTCCCATATTTGTAGGTATGGTGACTAAAACATCAAAAAGAATTTCTTCTTCTTCCCAGGAGATTATTTTTTTATTTTCGTTGTCAACTCTTGCAATACCGAAATCGGTAATGAGCTTAATGTTTTTCTTGTCCAGAAAATCTCCGAGAATAGCAGATGCTTTTGGTTTTGTAAATGCACCATCTAAAGGGGTAACGAATTGAATATCAACTTTGTCCCGAATTCCCATTTCAGTAAAATATGAATCTGCTAAGAAAACAAACTCGAGTGGAGCAACCGGACATTTAATCGGCATCTCTGTTATGTTAAGTACTAGTTTTCCACCTTCCCAAGTTTTGAAGAATTTAGAAAGTGCAACTGCACCTTCAATTGTGTAGAAATCAAAAATATTTTTATACCATAATTCATCTTTCATTCCTTCGGTTTCGCCGGGAACTACTCTTGCACCTGTTGCAATTATTAAATAATCATAACTAAGCACTTGATTGTTCTTCAATAGTACCCTGTTATTTTCTGGTTCAATTTTGTCTATCTCAGAAGTAATTGCAGTAATGCCGGAAGGGAAGTAATCTCTTTTAGGTTTTACCACATCTTTTTTGTCATAAATTCCAAATGGAATAAAAAGAAATCCCGGTTGGTAGTAATGGGTTTCGTGCTGATCTACTATTGTAATCTGCCATTCATTTTTATCGAGTGTGTTGTACAACTTGTTCAACATCATTGTACCGGCTGTTCCGGCACCGAGAATTACAAGTTTTTTCATTTTAGTATCCTGTTTAAATTAGTTTTTTGGAGTAATTAAATCTTTAAGTTTTTCTTTAACACTTCCGCAGTCACTAAAATTGTTATACACCTCGCAGTTAAAGCAATTGAGGTTTTCGCATAAGTTATTCTTGTGCTTGTATGTCCAGCATGGTTTTGTATAGGCGCTGTATGCTTCGCAGTTTTGTCTGTCACGTTCAGAACAATTAACAATCGCCCAGCAGGGGATTAGTGCAAGAATTCTTCTTATTCCTTCAATACCAATTTTATCTTCATTAATTGCTCTTCTTATACATCTAATTCTTTCAAGATCCATATCGGAATAGTGCCGTTGATTTCCGTTACTTTTAAATGGAAGGATCAATCCTTCTTTTTCATACATCCGTAAAGTATGCACGGAAATACCTAGCAATCTTGCTGCTGTGCTTATAGTGAAATTTGGTTCTGTGGAAATATTCTTGTTCATGTTAATAATTAAATTAAAACTTAATACCAGCTAATACCAACATCCTTGCCATTAGATGATATCAACTATTTGTACGATTAAAGCAGTTTTGCTAATAATATTTTTTTCATTCTTGAGAATGAGAGATGAATTTTTCTAATATTTGAGAGATGATATATAGTGGCAAACATTAAGAATTATAAATGAAATATTTTACGGAGTGAATTTTCACTATAAGAGAAAAGTGTGTGTTTATTCTCATTTGATAGGAATGATAAAACGAAGTTATTTATTGCGATCGAATTATTGTTTATAACAAGAATTTCTGTAATCCCGTTTGATTAGTTATCTTTAATTTTTTATTAGATTAACTTTTATAGTTTACTTTGGAATATAAAGAACACGTTAAACTTACACTTCAGTTATCATATCCGGTTATTATAGGGCAGTTAGGTTTTATAATGATGGGCGTAGTTGACAGCTTAATGGTCGGCACTTTAGGTCCTGCCCCATTAGCTGCTGCTTCACTAGGTAACAGCATAACTTTATTAATTTTTATAGTTGGAATTGGAGTGTCATTTGCAGTTACTCCTCTTGTTGCTATATCGGTTGGTGCAAAAAAATATTCTGATTGCGGTATATTTTTCAGACAGTCATTATTAGTTAATCTCACCTTTGGTTTTATACTTATGGCGGTAACTTTAATTTGTTCGGAGTTATTAATTTATCTTGACCAACCTGTAGAAGTTTTGGCACAAGCCAAATCATACACAAGGATTTTAGGTTTAGGTGGATTACCTGTTATGCTTTTCCAAACTTATAAACAGTTTATTGAGGGCTTATCGGTAATGAAACCTGCTATGGTGATTACAATCCTGGCAAATATCATAAATGCATTTACTAACTGGACACTCATTTTTGGTAACCTTGGATTTCCTGCACTCGGTTTAGATGGTGCCGGCTGGGCAACATTTAGTTCAAGATCATTTATGTCAATAGCGATTATGGTTTATGTGATGAATAAAAAATATTTCAAACAGTATGATGTATCATTTCATTTTAAAAATATTAATATACCGGTAATTAAAAAAATTCTTTCATTAGGATTACCAAGCGGTATCCAATACTTTTTTGAGATTGGTGCTTTTTCTTTTGCGGTAATAATGATCGGTTGGCTTGGAACAGCCCAGCTTGCAGCACATCAGATTGCCATAAATCTTGCATCAATTTCATTTATGATCGTGCTTGGTCTTTCAATGGCTGGCGGAATAAGAGTTGGAAATGCAGTTGGTGAAAAAAATGTTACCCGTGTAAGAAGAGCAGGGTTCACATCAATTTTCTTAGCACTTTGTGTTATGTCTGTATCAGGTATAATATTTATAATTTTCCGGAATTACCTTCCAGCTTTATATATTGATGATGAAACAGTAATATCGATAGCTTCCTCGTTACTAATCATAGCTGCATTGTTTCAACTATCCGATGGTGTGCAGGCAGTTGGTATTGGAATTTTAAGAGGACTGACTGATGTAAAAATCCCAACAGTTATTACTTTTGTTGCCTATTGGGTAGTAGGACTTCCAATTGGTTATTTTTTAGCTTTTGAATTGGGTTGGGATGTTCAGGGAGTTTGGATTGGTTTGTTAGCCGGTTTAACAACTTCAGCAATATTGCTTACTTTGCGGTTTAATACAAAGAGTAAGCATATTGTAACGGTTTAATTGTAAGAGAGAGTTCACCACTTTACCAATTAACCCCTGCCAACATTGTTTGTGGAACTTCATAGTGTGGGATGGCCAACACTTCCACTGCACTATGACGGGCAAGAAAGTTGAGAAGCAGCGGAACGCCCACCTGTGGCTAAGACCGAAGATAGTGGCAGGCCAAAACTAAAGTTGTGTTGATACTAAACCCAATTTATTTTAAGTTACACCTGCCTATCCTAAAGGAATGCGATTAGCACCGGCAGGCAGGTATGAACAGATGAGATACCCCACAATTTAACTGCAATACTGGCTGGGCAGATGCTGATATATGGTGGGAAGCTTGCTCGCCGCAGGCGAGGACAAGCCGGAGATGAATAACCTGAGATTTGATATCCTGCAAAGATGATGTTTTATATATCCAGCTAATTATGCAAGATATCAGTAATGTACATATGAAGGATAATTGTTAGATAGTGCGTTTTATGTTAATAATTTAAGTAATTAAAAAAATAATGAAAATATTAATTAATTTTAATATCAATATTTTTGCAGGATACCAAGAAATATTAAACGGCAATCTTGCAGGTTAATAATATGTTAGGCGGCTACATCGATCTATAACACGTAGATGACATGAGTATTGACATGAACAATCTCGGAAGGGATACCTCAAGAAACGACGATTCGAAAGTCGGTCTTTACACGCATTTCGCCAATGGGCTGAAAGGCCAACCCGCGTATTTGCTGGTATTTGCCGTGTCAGCCCTTTTCGTTCTATCTGGCCTCGCAAGCTCCGGTACGGCGTTGGCAACAGG
>SMVA01067541.1_pt1 | contig 10777 bp, 10 predicted proteins | sample 2456451 | NCBI WGS metagenome assembly SMVA01 (sample SAMN11095933, study PRJNA526329) | marine sediment metagenome | biome: Marine sediment; feature: Surficial sediment; material: Deep marine sediment; isolation source: Hadal surficial sediment | place: Pacific Ocean | collected 2014-05 | depth...
AGTATTGGGCGAAGAAATATTAATGGTGATGTAATCGGCATGTTCATAAACCCGGTCAAAACAATACAAGTAGTCTTCGACCGCGTGCTCAATTGGTGTGTCAGCGTTTTTACCGATATTGATTCCCAGGATTCCCTTGTACTTTCTGCCTTGTGCACGGCGAACCAGGTGATCGACTCCCTTGTTGTTGAAGGCGAGCCGGTTGATCATCGCGCCCGCGGAATTGATCCGGAATACGCGCGGTTTGGGATTGCCTGCCTGTGGTCGCGGGGTTACGGTACCGACCTCGATAAAGCCAAAACCCAGGTCACCGAGCGCGTCTATATAGTCACCATTTTTATCCATACCGGCCGCCATGCCGACCGGGTTCGGAAATTTCAGCCCCATCACTTCAACCGGATCGCTGGCGGCTTTGCGTATTAATCGCGTCGCACCCAGTGAATGCCCGAGTCGCAGGCTGTCCAATGCCAGCTTGTGCGCCGTTTCAGGCGAGGTGGCAAATAGCGCTTTTCGGATAATTGAATACATTATTCAATTGGGGTCAGAGAACCACTAATTAATGGTTCTCTGACCCCATTTATTTAGAGTTCGAACTTGATGCCCTGGGCCAATGGCAGGTCTGTGCCGTAGTTAATGGTGTTGGTTTGCCTGCGCATATAAGCCTTCCAGGAGTCCGAGCCGGATTCGCGTCCGCCGCCGGTCTCTTTCTCGCCGCCGAATGCACCACCTATTTCAGCACCTGATGTGCCGATATTCACGTTAGCGATGCCGCAGTCAGATCCCGAGACTGCCAGGAAACGTTCGGCGTTGATCACGTTAGCTGTGAAGATTGAAGAGCTCAGACCCTGGACCACGCCGTTTTGCTTCTCGATGGCTTCGTCGATGTTACTGAAGGGGATCAGGTACAAAATGGGGGCAAATGTTTCTTCCTGCACGATTTCCCAATGATTTTCGGCCTTGATGATGGCAGGTTCCACAAAATAACCGGGCCGGTCAATTCTTTTGCCGCCGGTCAATACTTCACCACCTTCTGCGACGGCGCGGGCAACCGCTTTTTCAAATGTGTCTACTGTTGCCGCATCGGTCAACGGGCCCATCAATGTATCCGGGTCCAGGGGATCACCAATGCGGATCTGCTGATAGGCATTGACCAGTTTTTCAGTCACCTCGTCCATGATGGCTTCATGGATCAATACCCGGCGAGTAGATGTACAGCGCTGACCTGCAGTACCGACGGCACCAAACACAATCGCCGGGATGGCCATGTTCATGTCAGCTGTTTCATCCATGATGATGGCATTGTTACCGCCAAGCTCAAGCAGGCTGCGACCCATGCGTTGTGCAACCTTGATGCCGACCTGGCGGCCAACCCAACTGGAACCGGTAAAAGACATCAAGTCTACGCGGCTGTCGTTGACGAATTTTTCTGCCAGCTCATGATCATGAGCCATGAAGTTCAGAAAGATCGACGGGTAACCGCCAGCCTGCAGGGCTTCATTGCATAAATTTTGTACTGCTATGCCGCACAAGGCGCCCTTAACTGAAGGCTTCCAGACCGTGGCATTGCCACAAATTGCGGCAATGAAAGCATTCCAGGCCCATACCGCCACCGGAAAATTAAACGCAGATATTACGCCAACCACACCCAGTGGGTGCCATTGCTCATACATACGATGCGAAGGGCGTTCGGAATGCATGGTGTAGCCATACAGCATGCGGGACTGGCCGACTGCAAAATCACCAATGTCGATCATTTCCTGGACTTCACCATCACCCTCGGCCTTGATTTTGCCGTTTTCCATTGCCACCAGGCTGCCGAGTTCATCTTTGTACTTACGCAGTGCATCGGTACACAGGCGCACCGCGTCACCACGCGCGGGTGCCGGAATGTTGCGCCAACTGGCAAATACATCGCGGGCTTTTACCATCACTCTTTCATAGTCAGCGTTGGAGGCTGAATACACTTTCGCAATCACTTCTCCGGTTGCCGGGTTCATGCATTCGATTTCGCCCATATCAGTGGTTGTTGACCACTCACCATCACCGAAATAAGCACCCGGATTGTTGGGTTTGATTCCGAGTGTTTGAAGAAAATTATTATTGCTGGTTTTCATGCTGTTTTTTGTTTCCGTCATTTGGCTGATTTCAACCCGGCATTATCGCATTGCCTTTGATTTCATGCGAAGAACATTTGAACTTGATTGCCAGGGGCCGGTCATAGCTTGCGAGCAAAATCGTTTTCAAATTTGGCTTACAGGGAGATTCAACGACCATGTTATCCTCAACCCAGAAATTCTTCTGTCCGTAATGGCCAGCGGAAAAGCGAATAGCGCAATGGCCATAGAAACAGGTGTGACCCATCCGGCTCGCGCTGAAAAGAACAGCAATCAAAAGGCGGTAAAGTCCGGCGTGAGTGAAACGAAAGTCGATCAATTACTGGTGGAACGCGTTCAAAAGGGCGATAAAGCTGCGTTTGACCTGTTAATTCACAAGTACCAGCACCGAATTGTCAGCCTGATTTCCCGCTATGTAAATGATCCCAGCGAGGCCCTGGATGTGGCGCAGGAAGCATTTATCAAGGCGTACCGGGCGATCCATAATTTCCGTGGTGATAGCGCGTTTTATACCTGGTTGTACCGGATCGCCATCAATACAGCTAAAAACTGGCTGGTCGCCCGCAAACGCCGGCCACCGGCCACTGATATCGATGCGGTAGATGCTGAACAATACGACATGGACAGCCGCCTCAAGGACCGCAGCACACCGGAAAGTGAATTGCTCAGGGAAGAAATAGAGAAGACGGTTTACGACACCATTGCAGAATTACCGGAAGACTTGCGTACCGCCATTATTCTGCGGGAAATGGAAGGAATGAGTTACGAGGAAATCGCGACCACCATGGAGTGCCCGATTGGTACTGTGCGGTCGAGAATTTTTCGTGCACGAGAAGCAATTGGTGAGAAACTAAAACCCCTGGTTGGTGGTCAATAATACCGGGACAGGCATCCCCACAGTTTTGGGGCAGTACAAAAATAAAATTTTAAAGGCATAAATTAGGTCATGAATAAAGAGACACTGGAACATATATCCAGCCTCATGGACGGCGAGTTATCCCGGGAAACAGGCTTGTTTCTCACCAAGCGACTCAGTGCCGATAAAGAACTCACCGGTGCATGGGAGCGTTACCATTTGATTCGCGACTGCATTCGGCAACCGGGCACACGTGCTCCGGTTGTGGATCTGTCTTTGCGGATGAAAAACGCCCTGGCCGATGAAGTTAATGAGCCAGCACAGAACTGGACCGTTAATCGTTGGTTAAAACCGGTATCCGGAATTGCGATTGCCGCATCCGTGGCACTGATGGCGATTGTTGCCATCGGTCCGGGGCCATCGCCACAAACCGGTGATACCGCATCAAGCCCTACCGTTCAGCCATTTTCCAGCCCCAATGTATTGCCGTCGTCACTCATTACCCAGGCCGCCAGTTATTCACCTCAGGCGCAGGGCAGGGATGCACGATTGAGCGCGTATCTTCTCAGGCATAACCAGGCCAGCAGTTCGATAACGACTCAAGGGTTCGTAAGTTTTGTGCCCATGGTTGCTTCTGCCACTTATGAAGACTCGCTACTGGAAGATTTGCTATTGGAAGATCCGCAACTGGATGAAGCATCCGGTGAGGCCGTGGAATCCACAACAGCTGACTCGCCTTGAAACTACGCCAAACCTCATTTGCACTGGTGCTGATGACCCTCAGCATTCCGGTTTTTGCTGGCAACCAGATTGAGGCACACGAATGGCTGGATCGTATGACTTCAGCATTCAACAAGATGAGCTTCCAGGGTACATTTGTTTATTCGCAGGGCTCATCGCTGGAGACAATGCGCATTACCCACATCGTCGATGAAAACGGAACCAGGGAACGGCTTTATTCCATAGATGGCACTCAGCGTGAAGTTATTCGCGATAAAGACGGTATTCGCTGCGTACTTGGAAACGATAACGCCGTGATGGAAGATCGCATCATATCCGGTACGATTTTCCCTGATATCCCGTCCACGGTCCTGGCCAGTGAAAACGGTCAGTATACAATTCAAACCGGCAGAATCGCCCGTGTTGCCGGTCGCCTCGCCAAACACATATCCATTAAGCCGGTTGATGAGTTTCGTTACGGATACGACCTCTGGCTTGACCAGTTTTCCGGCCTTCTATTGAAGTGGGTGTTATTAGACAGCAACGGCGACCCACTGGCAAAATTGATGTTCACCAACCTCAATCTTGGTTCCGACATTGATATGGATGAACTCATCTCGACTACCCCGAAAGACAGGTTTGTACAGGTGAAATCCAGAATGCCCGGGCAACACCTTCTAAGCGCTAATCAGCCTATGTGGCGGCCATCTGTCCTACCACCGGGATTCAAGCTGGCAACCCACACGGTGCAGGAAAAAGACGGCACGAATATATTCGAGCACCAGGTGTACAGTGACGGACTGGCCTCGGTATCAGTCTATGTGGAAGACCGTGACAAAGATTCTGAAGCCGTTCAGGGTGTTTCCAAACTCGGTACAGCCAATGCGTTTTCGGTCCTGCTTGGGTTAAAACTTGTGACCGTCATCGGTGAAGTACCCAGCATTACTGTCCAGTCAATTGCCAGTGCGGTTGTTGCGCCTGCCGGCAATCAATAATTTCGAAATTAACTTCTTTTGATCGAACAACAGGCAAGAGTCATATCTCAGGAAGGTGACCTGGTGAGGGTGCGTATAGGCGGACAATCAGGTTGTACAGCCTGCGACTCAGGCAAAGGTTGTGGAGCAGGCCTGTTTGGCAAGCTGTTAAACAGAAAGCCGGTTGAGCTGACAATAGATAACCGGATTGGTGCGCAGATTGGGCAGCCTGTTCAGTTGGGACTGTCCGAAGCGCTTTTTCTTAAATGGGTCTTTCGCCTGTATGGCTGGCCACTGTTTGCCGGTCTCATAGGGGCAATGGTTGGCCACAAGTTAGCCGAAATTGCAGGATATGGTGTCACTGGCCTCGACCTTGCGGCCTTGACAGGCGCGGTACTGGCTGCAGGAACGGTCTTGATTTATTGGAGTAAAAGCACCAAACCGGATATTAACTCCAGCGATATTCAAATGCTGGACATTCCTATTGCGGCCAATCGCTGCGATGCGAGCCAACAACAAGCTATGTAAATTGAATTGAGGTGTAGTGTGAGAAAAGTTTTTTGCGTATGTATATTGGTCATGATCGCCGGTGTATTCCAACCGGCTTATGCGCTGGTTACCGGGTTGCCGGACTTCACCGGCCTGATGGAAACGGCCGGGCCGGCAGTGGTAAATATCCGCGTGATCCAGTTTGGAAATCGGACCAGGCGTCATGCACCGGACGAGGATAGCGGTCAGGGGAATCCGGAAGTTCCGGATTTTTTCCGCAGATTTTTTGATGTGCCGGATAACCCGGGTTTTGGACGGCCTGATCGCTCAGGTGCCGGTTCAGGTTTTATTTACGATGCCGACGGTTACATTATTACCAACCATCACGTGATAGCGGATGCTGACCAGATTATTGTGCGTCTTGCTGACCGGCGTGAATTTGAAGCCGAATTGATTGGCTCTGACCCGGCCAGTGACATCGCATTGATCAAGATTGATGCAGATAATTTGCCGGTTCTTCCTTTTGGTAATTCAGAAACACTGCGCCAGGGAGAATGGGTTGCTGCCATCGGTTCACCGTTCAATTTCGAACAAAGCATTACCGCTGGAATTGTTTCAGCCAAAGGCCGGAGCAACGGATCACAGCAATACGTTCCTTTTATCCAGACCGATGTTGCCATTAACCGGGGAAATTCCGGAGGTCCATTGCTGAATATGCAAGGGCAGGTGGTTGGAATCAATTCCTGGATACTGAGTTCGAATGGCGGTTATATCGGGCTTTCGTTCTCCATTCCAATCGAAGTGGCCGCCAGGACAGTGCAACAATTACGTGATACTGGTGAGGTGTCACGCGGGTTGCTCGGCGTGATTGTCGGCGCAGTAACCCGTGACCTCGCAGAGGCTTTAAATCTGGATCGCCCGGTCGGAGCGCTGGTGAATGATATTTCTGATAATGGATCTGCTGACCGGGCGGGCATTGTACCCGGGGATGTCATTCTTGAGTTTAACGGCGACACCGTAGAGACCTGGAATGACCTGCCTCCATTAGTTGGTGCTAACGCGCCTGGTACCGAAGCGAATGTTTTGGTGAGCAGAAATGGCGAGAAAATAACTTTTGAAGTCGTATTGGATGCCGTGCCCACGGGTAACGGTGAAGCACTGGCCAACGCCACTCAAAGCGAGGATGCCACAAATGTTTTGGGACTGGCCGTTGGAAGTCTTGATGCCGATCAACGGCGGGAGCTTGGCGATCTGGATGGTGGGGTTATGATCACGGAAGTTGAAAGTGACTCTGCCTGGCGCGCGGGATTACGGCCCGGTGATGTGTTGTTAGCGGTGAACAGTCAACCGGTTTCCGGTATCGATGACTTTCAATCAGTGGTCAACGACCTGCCGACTCACAAGTCTGTTGCACTTCGCGTGTGGCGAAATGGAAGCTCAAGCTTCATCGCTTACAGACCGCAAGCCACCGGAGCTGATTAACAAACTGGGGTCAGAGAACCATTTTCAGAGAAAGGGTTCTCTGACCCCAATTACTCGAACAAGATATAATTAGCGATTAAGCTACAGGCCACTATAAAAAGGGGTCAAAAAGGGGTCAGGTACAAATAAATTGATGGGAATGTGTAGTTTTCCATGTCATGTTCCGGTTTATTGTACCTGACCCCTTTATGTTGGACCCCTTTTTATAGTGGCCTGTAGCTAAGTTTGGAAGCACCACCCGTAAATGGATCAGAAGTTCACACGAAATTTTTCGATAATTGCTCACGTGGATCACGGAAAATCCACCATGGCGGACAGGTTTATCCAAATTTGTGGCGGGCTGACCGAGCGGGAGATGTCGAACCAGGTTCTCGATAGCATGGATCTGGAGCGTGAGCGCGGGATTACGATCAAGGCACAGAGCGTCGCATTGAATTACACAGCTGCTGATGGCGAAACCTACCTGTTGAATTTTATTGATACCCCTGGGCACGTGGATTTTTCATACGAGGTCTCACGTTCACTGGCTGCATGTGAAGGGGCCCTGCTGGTGGTGGATGCGGCGCAGGGGGTTGAAGCGCAAAGTGTGGCGAATTGCTACACCGCTATCGAGCTTGGGCTGGAAGTATTGCCGGTGCTAAACAAGATTGACCTGCCTTCAGCTGATCCTGAAAAAGTCAAAATAGAAATTGAAGACATCATTGGCATCGATGCCTCTGATGCACTGTCAGTCAGTGCCAAAACCGGCGATGGCGTGGAGGCGGTCCTTGAGCGCCTGATCGAGCGTATACCATCACCGGCAGGTGACCCGGATGCACCCCTCAAAGCCCTGATTATTGATTCATGGTTTGATAATTACCTGGGCATTGTCTCACTGGTCCGGGTGGTTGATGGCAGTGTCCGTAAACGTGAAAAGATTAAGCTGATGGAGTTGGGTACCGAGCACCAGATTGATCAGGTCGGTGTGTTCACACCCAAACGCGAAATCCGCGATATTTTGCATGCCGGTGAAGTAGGCTTCCTGGTGGCAGGCATTAAAAATGTACACGGTGCACCTGTGGGTGAAACGATTACCGTGGCGCGAAATCCAGCAGAAACTGCATTACCCGGGTTTGAAACCATGCAGCCGCGTGTTTTTGCCGGCTTGTTTCCGACCGATGCGGAAGACTACCCGGACTTACGGGATGCACTGGATAAATTGCAGCTCAATGATGCCGCCCTGCAGTTCGAGCCTGAGACTTCAGAGGCCTTGGGTTTTGGTTTCCGCTGCGGATTCCTGGGCCTGTTACACATGGAAATTGTGCAGGAACGACTGGAGCGTGAATACGACGTCGATCTGATCACCACTTCACCAACGGTTATTTTTGAAGTACTGCTTAATGATGGCAGCGTGATTAGCCTGGATAACCCCGCAAGTCTGCCAGATGCCAATGAATTTACCGAAATACGTGAGCCAATTATTGACGCCAATATACTGGTACCACAGGAATATGTGGGCCCGGTGATCGGACTATGTCAAGAAAAACGCGGTCGGCAAAAAGGCCTGCAATACCTGGGCGGCCAGGTTTCCATCAATTACGAGTTACCACTGGCAGAAGTGGTGCTGGATTTTTTCGACAAACTAAAATCTGTCAGCCGGGGTTATGCCTCATTCGATTATCAATTCAATCGGTTTGAACCCGGTCCGTTTGTGCGTGTCGATGTATTAATTAATGGAGATCGGGTTGATGCATTGTCCGCAATCGTGCATCGTGACCACGCGCAACGCCGGGGTCATGACCTTGCGGTGAAAATGAAAGAATTAATTCCGAGGCAAATGTTTGATATCGCGATACAATCCGCGATTGGCTCACAGGTTATTTCAAGAACCACGGTAAAGGCGCTCAGGAAAAACGTAACAGCCAAGTGTTATGGCGGTGATGTCTCCCGAAAGCGAAAATTGCTGGAAAAGCAGAAAAAAGGCAAGCGACGCATGAAACAGGTTGGAAGCGTCGAAATTCCGCAGGAAGCTTTCCTGGCGGTGCTTCAGCAAGATAAGAAAAGGTAAGGAAAATATGAACCTTGATTTTGCATTTGTTCTGGTCACACTGACCGGATTGTCAGGTTTGATCTGGCTGATCGATACACTGCTTTTTCGCCAACGGCGAAAAGACAAGGCTGCAAAGATTGGATCGGAGCCGGCCAGCCAGCCCATTGCGGTTGAATACGCCAGCTCCTTGTTTCCGGTACTGCTTCTGGTTCTGGTGTTTCGCTCGTTCTTTTTTGAGCCCTTCAAGATCCCTTCAGGTTCAATGATCCCAACGCTATTAATTGGTGACTTTATCGTCGTCAACAAATATGCCTATGGAATGAGACTGCCGGTATTAAACAAGAAAGTGGTGTCATTTGGTGATCCTGAGCGTGGCGATGTGGCGGTATTTCGATACCCGGTTGATCCGAGTATAAATTTCATCAAACGTGTCGTTGGTCTGCCCGGAGACTCGATCACTTATCGAAACAAGCAATTGTTCATCAATGGTGAATTGATCCGGAATGAAACCATTGGCCAATACAAAACCACTGATGTGAAGTGTTCGACACCCCGTCAGGATGCGGTGCTCGAATTTGAAGACCTTGACTCAGATGGTCACAATATTCTCATGCACTCAAGTGCCAGGGGCCGTAATGGTCAATGGGTCGTGCCGGAAGGACACTACTTCATGATGGGTGATAACCGTGATCGAAGTAATGACAGCCGTGCATGGGGTTTTGTTCCGGAGCAGAACCTGGTGGGAAGGGCAGTGGGTATCTGGCTCAACTTTGACTTTGAAAAAGGTTGTGCCGACTGGTCACGTGTAGGTGAGGGCATTCGCTAGAAACGATATGATGGCAATGAAATGATGCCAATGAAATAATGCCAATGAAATAATGCCAATGAAATAATGATTACGAATCTGATGAGGAAGGGAAAAGGATGATGAAATTCCATAAACAAAAGGGACTTACGATTATGGGTTTTTTGATGGTGTTGGCAGTGATACTGTTTTTCGCCTTCGTCGGCATACGTGTTACGCCGATATATCTTGAATATTATTCAGTCGTAAGCGCCATGGACGGAGTTGCTGCCGAGCGTGGCTCGGCGAGGTTCAGCCCGTTTGAAATCAAGAGAAAGATGCTGGATCGTCTTTATCTCAGTTATGCGACGGATAATATCACTGAAAAGAACATCCGGGTAATTCGGCGCAATGGTGTCCAGGTAAGGGTTACCTACGAGGTGCGCAAGCCGATGTTCGGAAATCTTGATATTGTGGCTTCCTTTGACCGGATGACCAAGCTCTCTAATTGATCGGAACGGTGGGACTTGGCGACGCCTAATCATATCCCCGGTATAGATTACCGGTTTGAAGATGCTGCTTTACTGCAAGTGGCTTTAACTCATCGTAGCCGAAGCAATTCCAATAATGAACGCCTTGAATTTCTTGGCGACGCGATTTTGAATTTTGTCGTCGCCAGTCGCCTGTTTGAACTTATGCCTGGTAGTGATGAAGGGGACTTAAGCCGCCTTCGCTCACGCGTTGTACGAGGGGAAACCCTGTCTATGCTTGCCACGCAACTGAAACTCGGTGACCATCTTCTGCTCGGCGAGGGCGAATTGAAATCCGGTGGCTACCTGCGCCATTCCATCCTGGCTGATGCATTGGAGGCGGTATTTGGTGCTATTTATCTCGATGGCGGTTTTGACGCCTGCGAAAAAGTGATCAGGACAATTTGTGAGCCGGTGATCTCTAATCTGCCTGATGCAGAAGACCTCAAAGACCCTAAAACCCGCTTACAGGAGCAAATGCAGGCCTTGGCCAATCCGTTACCGGAATATAAGCTGGTACGCGAAGAAGGCGTTGAGCATGCCAAGAAATTTATCATCAGGGTGCGCCTGGAAGAATCAGGACTGGAAGCCGAGGCAAGTGGCAGCAGCCGGCGCAAAGCTGAGCAATCTGCCGCCGCAAAAATGTTGTCCTTAATCAATGATCAAAACCAGTGACCAAGCCTACCGAACATCCTGGTGATTATCGGTTTTGTTATGTTGCCCTGATTGGACGACCAAACGTTGGTAAATCCTCCTTGCTTAATGCCATTCTCGGCCAGAAAGTGAGCATCGTTACAGC
>SMVA01203734.1_pt1 | contig 10771 bp, 9 predicted proteins | sample 2456451 | NCBI WGS metagenome assembly SMVA01 (sample SAMN11095933, study PRJNA526329) | marine sediment metagenome | biome: Marine sediment; feature: Surficial sediment; material: Deep marine sediment; isolation source: Hadal surficial sediment | place: Pacific Ocean | collected 2014-05 | depth 0-1...
AGAAGTTTTAACCGGAGCCTGCAGGACTTTATGGCAATGCAAAGCGAGATCACGGATCTCATCGTTGCAAATCTTCGTGTTGCTCTGCCCGATGAAACGCAGACGACAATGGCTTTCACCGACGATTCCGAAAATCTCGACGCCTATGTTTTCTATCGTCGCGGGATAGAGGAGCTAAACAAACCCTCGACCACGGAGACGATTCGCGAGAGCCTTGAATTGTTTCGACAATCACTTGCCGTTGACCCGGCTTATGCGGCAGCTCATGCAGGCACGTGCCGTTCCTATACAGAGCTCTACGAACTTACGCACGACAGCGCAGACATAGCGACCGCCGAGGAGGCATGTGCAGCAGCCTTGTCCGTCAATTCGCAATTGCACATGGTCCATTCAGCGCTCGGCCGCTTGTTCATACTCACCGGCAGGACCGCCGAGGCAGAATCGTCGTATCTGAAGTCCTTACAAATCAATAAAAATGGCGTCGGCGCGATGCAGGGTCTTTCTCTTGTCTATCATCACCAACAACGACTGGATGAGGCGGAGTCACTGTTAAGCAAAGCAATTGAATTGCAACCCGGCAACTGGGCCACAATCAATACGCTGGGGAATTTCATGTTCGGGCTTGGCCGATATGACGAAGCGGCGGACCAGTATCGCAAAGTGGTTTATCTCGATCCAAATAACTGGACGACATTGGGAAACCTCGGCAGCGTATTGATGATGACTGGCGATTTCGCCGCTGCAAGGCAAGCGATCGAGCAGTCACTGAAAATCGAAGCCAACCAGACTTTTTATTCGAATCTGGGTACTATTTTTTACTATCTTGGTGAGTTCGATCAAGCTGCCGCCATCCAGCGGCAGGTTCTCGAGTTGTCGCCGAATTCCAATTTTATCTGGCTAAACTTGGCCGATGCGCTGTATTTCGCGGGTGATGAAGAGGCTGCACAAGACGCCTTCAGGAAATCAGCGGAGTTGTCGCAAGGTCAACTTTCAGTGAATCCGACGGACGCGGAAACCATGTATTTTCTGGCATGGGCACAGGCGATGAGTGGCGACTATGACGAGCCGTTGGAATTGATTGAGCGCGCCATAGCAACCGCTCCAAATGATTCCTACGCGTTTTATTACGATGCATTGTTGAAAACCAGGCGCGGTGATCTTGCCGCGGCGACCGAGGCAATAAAAACGGCTGTCCAGCTTGGATACCCATTGCAAATGGCGGCTGCCGAGCCGCATCTGGCAGGTTTGCTTGGTGAAGAAGAATTTATTGAATTGCTTGAAGGACAGACGAATAACAACTGACTGTAAACAGGAGAGCGAAAATGTATAACAAAATCCTACTGATAGCAGCGCTGTCGCTGTGCTTGCTGGCGTGTACGAAAACATCCAGCCCGACGGGCACATCGGCGGCTCAGCGAATGCCGCCCGGGCCTAACCCGGAGGGTTGCAGTGTCGTCCAGTTAAACCTGACGCTGAAGGTAAACAGCATAATGTTAGTGCCACCGGAGCCAAAATGTGTGATTGCCGGAACATCCGTCAAAATCAAAGTCAATACTCCGGGTGACAAAGTTCCGATCTCCGTCGGCTCCGTCACTACCAAGCCCAAAACTGGAACGCCGGACTGGCTAAATGGCTCGAATTCACCGGACAAGAGAGAAATAAATCTCGATATCCCCTCCGGCGCAACGGTTGGTATGGTTTACAGTTACGACATCGATATTGCCGGTCATGGCAAGCTGGATCCGAAGGTCAAGGTTGTTGGCAGTATTTCGTTCCTGAAAGCGAGCGAATGGGATCAGAAATATTACGATGTGGGCCAGCTGGATTTGCTGGATACTGCAACCGGGAATTGAATCGGCAAACCCGATTGAAGCCCTGAAAAAACCGGAATCGAGCGGAGCCGATCTCCGTTCGATTCCGAAATCGGAATTCCATTGATCATTGCCGCCGCCTCATCGTCGTGCGCGAGTGCATTGCGAAATACGGCTGCGATAATTATGCTGCCTGTAATGGTCGTGGCAGATTTTGGAATCCGGTTATCGGGAATTGACAGAGACGTTGAATTCACCGCTTGCTTTCAATTCGTCCAGGCGTACAGCTTGTGCGGCCAGGTCGGCGCGAATTTCCTCCCTGATCGCAATGAAGTCGGGCAGGCCACGAATGGATTCCAGATTGGGGTCGAGATCGAGGTAATACCAGGTAAGTACGCGCCACCCTTCCTTAGTTGCGGTACGTAATGCGTCGAGGGCGCGTCGTGGACGGTTTTGCAATGCAAATATTCTAACGTCGGTGATCCAGTAGCCATCAGTGCCCATACGCGGCAGTGATTCAATCACCTTCAAAGCCTGATTGAGGATATCCTGAGCACGGTCGTCTTCCCCCAATTTTTGCAATACGAGGGCGAGATCCACTGCAACCCAGTAGTTTGCGGCATTAACTTCCGGGTCTTCCGGTTCAAGAAGTTCCCTGAAGGCAAAAAGATAACGGGATCGAGCGACGTCAAAACGCCCGCTGGCAATATCGGCATCACGCAGTATGCCAAGTGGATGGCGTGACTTGGGGTAGATGTCAAGCAATTGCTGAGCATAGCCCATCGCTGCCTGAGAGTCGCCGCTTGCCAGGTTCAACAAAGTCGCCGACCATAACGACCAGAATGTTCGAGGCCCCCGTTCCAAACCGGCCTCGACCCAGTTTTTTGCACCGTCGAAATCATTGAGTTCAATATGCGCGAGTGCAGGCACGGCGTGAATGCTCGGGCTGAGTGAATCACTTTGCGATGCTTTGTGATACCAAATTAACGACTCGGCTACTTTGCCGTAGACGAGGTAATTTATGGCTGCGATATAGATATAAGCGAAAGCATAATCGGGTTTGATTTCGATGATGCGTAAATATCGCGCCATCGCCTCATCGAAGTTTCCGAGTCGGTCATTGTATCGCGCCAGGTCATAATTAGCTGGCGCATAACAGGGATCAAGGAGCAACGCTTTTTCGGCAAACTCCAGTGCGATGGCATGATGTCCTTGCTGCCAGCTCAAGCGGCCAAACATGCGGTATGCGAACGAGTAGCTGGGTGCCAGTTTGATTGCCTGGTTGTACGCCTGGGTCGCTCCCCGGATATCGCCCTTTAGCGAACGCAGCAGCCCTAAAGTAACGAATCCTTCCCCCGATTCGCTACTGAGGTCCATTGCCCGTGCAAGAGGTGGCTCTGCCAGTGCAATCGAATCTTCCGCTGTTAGTCCGCCCAGAAAGTGCGCACTCAACAGGAGGTACGAGTCCGCCAGGCCGATGTGGGCGAGTACAAAATCCGGATCGAGTTCGATAGCATTCTTGAAATAATCAATCGACTCGTTAAGCGACTGTATCGATTCAACCTGGGCCGCCTGTTTGCCGGAAATAAAGGCGGTGTAGGCGTCGAGGCTCTGCGTTGGCACAACCGCGAGATTCACGCTTTCACTCGGAGTCAATGTTGCCTGTAGTTGTTTTGCAATACGTAGCGCTTACAGGATAATCCGGGTTTCGTTATTGCGTGCTGGATCGTGCCTTGCTGTCGTCCTTGACGCCTGTCCACGCCCTCAATAAAAAACGCCCGTCTCAATAAACATCACCCATCTCAACAAAAATCACGCATCTCAATAAATATTGCCCAAAGTGCCATCCGCCATCGTTTCGCAACGCGCTGTAACAATGTCCGCGGTACTGCGTTCCGTGCCGGTCCTGGTCTTGGAGCGATAGCTATAGACCATCACGCCTCGTCTTCGTTTGCAGTCTGCTTCTTTTTCCAAAAATCTCTCGTTCGCCTCGATCTCTCGTACGTCGCGATCATAAATCTGATCTTCCGTCAAAGGCGCACAGGCGCATGCGGACAGGAGTAGAAACAGGGCAGGGAGTTTCATTTGTACAAATCCTCTGGGGGATATCGATTGAATCCGATTGACATAGAATACGACCCGAATGACGCAATTGAAATGGCTAACTTCGGCCACTTGTTTGACGCCGCTGATATTTGGATCGCTTTCAGCAGTATTGGTTCATCGGCAGCCGTCAAAATTGAGTGGCCGTTGTTGCAATAACATCAATTGGATCAAAAAAATTAATAACCATAAAACAATCAACGAGTAACGTATTGAACCTAATGTAAAACATCTAAAGAATTGTACCTGGCAGGTCGAGAGGGTCCGTTGTATTCGAAATCATGATCTGGCGCAGGCAATTTCAAAAATGGCGCTGGAACGCAAATCGACAATTGGCGATGCAGTGCCGCGGTCAGCTCAGTGCAGCATTGCGGTAATATCCCAGCTTCGACATTCCAACCGGACTCACCGATGATCTTCCGAGCAGTTTTCATTCGTCGTACATTCATCGAGGTTGTCGTCATCGCTGCCGGCGTACTGGTTGTCCTTGCTGCAACTTTATCCCCGGCTATTGCCCATCATTCGTTTTCAGCCGAGTTCGACAGAGATTTGCAGGGCGAACTCACTGGCACCATCGTATACATATGGTATCGAAATCCGCACGTCAGGTTCAGGATCGAGGCGAATACTGAGGATGGTGACGTGGAGGAATGGATATTGCAGACGTCGAATGTTGCCAGTTTGCGTAGAGTGGGTTGGGGTAAGGACGCAATTGAGATCGGCGACAAGATTCGGGTTTGGGGCGCGCTCGGACGTAATGAGAAAAAGAAATTATTCGTCCGAGGTATAGAGAAAGAAGACGGCACAGAGCTTGTGCCACCGGGGCTCGCATTCGTCGTTAATGATCCCGAAGAGTTGACTGCCAGCACCCGGAATACTTATGGCTATGCAGGCATAAAGACGGATTATGACTTTGATATCACCGGGCCCTGGAGCAACTGGTACAAGTTTCGATTGACGGTCGATGATCTGGAGCCGAAACCGATACCGTTGACGGACGCCGGCAGGCGGATTTATGAGGCGAGTGAAAGTTGGCAGGATGATGTCTTGCGATGCTTGCCGATGGGTTTGCCGCGTGAATTTGGATCGCCGTATGCAATGGAGATTGTGGATGCCGGAAGTCACTACCTGGTCGTGCACGAAGATCACAACATGCCACGTCGCATATGGATGGATGGTCGCAGCCCGCGACAGGATTTGCCGCCGACGTCCATGGGCTTTTCCGTAGGACACTGGGTGGACAGCACCCTGGTCATCGAAACCACGCATTTGCTGCCGGGAACTCTGGACGGCACGATGCTTCCGATGTCAGGAGTGGGCACAAGGTTGGTTGAGCGCTGGGCCATGAGTGCCGACCGCTTGTCGATGGATCGCGAAATGACGATTTACGATCCGTTCTACACTGAACCTCTCGTGCGGAAACGCGGGTCGGCGCGAGATGATTCAATCGAGGTTGCGGAGCAAGCCGCCTGTGATCCCGATAGTCATTACCGCGATTTGCTTGAAAGTGGACGGCTTGAGGAATACCTGAGTCGTTAGCTTCTTAACCGCGTGACCCAAGATGTGGTCTGGCACCAATCAGCATTCAATGCTCAAATTTATTTATGCAAATATCCGCGACTGATCTAGCTACTCTCGAAGAAGCCTTCTCACGGCTTGAGAATCCTTCGCTCGCCATACGTTTGAGCTCTGCGTTTGGAATGCCGGTAGAAGCGGTTGTGAAGCAACTGGGCAAGAAGGTGCCCAAAGCGCTGGCGGACGTTGTCGGCGAATCTACTCGCAAAGCCATTGAGTTGGTCATGGTCAATACCGCGCGAACGATCACGGAGGATACGTTTGCTCCGCCAAGTCTGCGCATGCACAAAGCCGCGGCGGCAACAACGGGTGCTTTGTCCGGTTTGTTCGGCCTGCAGGCATTGATTATCGAACTGCCGGTCACGACCGGAATTATGTTTCGATCCATTGTTGATATCGCCAGAGCCGAGGGCGAATCGCCGCGGGACAATGAAACGATTATCAACGCAATGCAGGTTTTTACGATGGGAAGCGGGCTGTCGGACAAAGACGATGCCGCAGAAACTTCCTATTACGGCGCGCGCCTTGCAATTGGCAAGGCAGTGACCGATGCGTTGCACTATCTCGCGACCCAGGGCGTTGGCAATGCCAGTGCACCGGTACTCATGAGATTCATAGCCGCCATTGCCAGTCGGTTCGGTGTCGTAGTTACCCAAAAAGCAATGGCACAAGCATTACCGATTGTCGGTGCCGTGGGAGGAGGGCTGGTGAACACGATGTTCATATCGCATTTCCAGGACATGGCTCGAGGGCATTTCGTCATCAGGCGGCTCGAGCGGGAGTACGGGGCCGACGTGATTCAGGCGTCATACCAGCGCTTGGCAGCTGAGGAGAATGAAAAGCCAGTCTGATCGCTTGCCGATACTGAACACTAAGAATAGCTAGTCAAGCTTGGGCACGGGCTCCCGGTGTAGCCGCTCCGAAAATTTTGAGCTCAGTATCTATTCTGCGAGTGAGGAAGGTCTGGTGACTTTGAGCAGGAAATCTTCTAGTCACGATTAGCGCGCCATATCGTAATAATCGCACCAAAAATGATAATACAAGCAATAATCGAACCGGCATTGACCGGTCCTGTCACGTTTGACCAAACCATGAAGTAGCCGATCGATGCCGTGAACAACGCATAGTACACAAACGGAAAAAACGTCTTGCGAATCACCAGGCCTTCGCGGCCTAACATGCCGACCACGGCCGATGCGGCGACCACATTGTGCACGCAAATCATGTTGCCTGCCGCACCACCAACCGCTTGCAGTGCAACGATCCAGGTGGGATCAACGCCGATCCGCTGGCCAACGCCAAACTGGAACGATGAAAACATCATGTTACTCACCGTATTGCTGCCCGCTACAAACGCACCGAGTCCGCCAATGAAAGTAGCAAACAATGGCCATGCGCCCCCCACCAGTGCGGCAACGCCATCGGCCAGTTCGATTGGCATGCGGTCAAACCCCGCAGCGCCGCCATCCGAATTGATGAACACCTGCACCATTGGCACCGTGAATATCAATGCGGTGGAAGCATGCAACGCCGCCTTGCCGGACTTTCCCAGCGCTCGTCCAATAGCCGGTCGTTTCATGCGGTGAATGAAGCAGGTATATGCGACGGCGACCAGGAAAATTGTTCCTGGCAAATACAACGGCGCGATGTTTATCGAAATGTGCGTGTTGAGTAATTCCGGTATGCGAATCGCGGCACCCTGCATAAGGGACTTGAAAGGCAATACATCGAGCCGCGTGATCACCAGCAATGCAGCGACGACCAGATAGGGCGACCAGGCGGAGATCCTGCTGATGTTGCGATCCGGTATGTCCTCTGGTTTGATGTCGATCGTGCCGGACCAGTCGGGTAGCCAGCTTGATTTAGGTGGGAATTGCCAGTCATCTTTCGGCGTCAAAAAATTATGCTTAGCGGCAGTGATGACGATACCAAGCCCGATGAGCCCACCCAGCAAGGACGGGAATTCCGGTCCGAGAAATACGGCTGCAAGGAGGTAGGGAACTGTCATCGCGAGCGCGGCGAACAATGCGAATCGCCAGGCACGCAGCCCCTCTGCGAATGAGCGGTTCGTACCAAATAGTTTTGTCATCATGCTGACGACGATGAGGGGCACAAGTGTACCGGCCAATGCGTGCAGGAAAGCGACCTTAATGGCAATCGAATCAAGAATTCCATCAAAAGTCAGTGTGGCGGACGTGTTGATCATCTCCATGACGGCCATGTCGCTGGACAAACCGGTAGAAACACCGACGAGTATCGGTGTTCCGGCTGCGCCGAAAGAGACAGGCGTGCTCTGGATGATCATGCCGGCAATGACAGCGGCCAATGCGGGGAAGCCTAGACCAACAAGAAGTGGCACTGCCACGGCAGCAGGCGTACCAAATCCGGCCGATCCTTCAATGAACGAACCGAACAACCAGGCGATGATGATGACCTGCACTCTTCGGTCCGTTGAGATTTCAGTAAAGCCTGCACGAATCGCGTAAAGGCCGCCGCTCTCCTGCAGGGTATTCAAAAGAGCGATTGCACCGAAAATAATAAAAATGAGTGTGGCTGCGATGACCACACCGTTTATTGATGCGGCGGCGACGATGGCAGTGGGTACCTGCCAGACAAACAATGCGAGTGCTGCGCAAACAATGTAGGCGATGGGCATTGCGCGACTGGCTGGCCAGCGCAGGGCGACCAGGAATATTGCAACGGAGGCAATGGGTAACAGTGACAGGAGTGCGAGTACGCTGTTGCTCATCGCCGTAAGCATACGCTAAATCCCTGTCTTGAATGGTTCTACCGCGGATCTGTTCCCTCTGCGTAGTTTGCATCGCGTTGCCCTGCAGGGCTTTTGAGGTGCTTGGGTAACCGGACGATACCGCGGTCTGACACCCCTCCCGATCAGGAGTAGGATTGGCAACATCACATGTAGATTTGGAGAGTCCCTTGGCCACGAACTACGTACTGATCGACTTTGAGAATGTCCAGCCCAGAAACCTGGAGCTGCTCACGACGCATCCTTTCAAGGTGTTCGTCTTCGTTGGCGCAAGTCAGACAAAAGTGCCGTTTGATCTTGCGGATTCAATGCAGCTTCTTGGTAACAACGCCAGGTACATAAAAATAAGCGGCAACGGCCAGAACGCACTGGACTTTCACATAGCCTATTACGTGGGAGAACTGGTGGCGAAAGAGCCGGACGCAAATTTTTACATCGTCAGTAAGGATAGGGGATTTGATCAATTGATCGCGCATCTAACAAGCAGAAAAATTAGTGTTCAGAGAGTTAAGGATCTGGTGCAGATACCGCTGCTGCGTGTCTCAAACACGACGAGTAACGATGAAAAAATCGCAGCGATCGTCAAGAACCTCGGCGGCCGAGGTCAGTCCAGGCCAAGAAAAGTCAAAACATTGCAGAATACGATTAACTCTTTGTTCACCACCAAACTCGACAAAGAAGAGCTGACTTCTTTGGTAAAGGAACTGGAGAAGCGAAAATTGATTGTGGTCAATCAAAGCAATGTCAGCTACAAGTTGCCTCACTAGTCCTGATATTTCAACAGAGTACTAGAATTCAACCCTGAATAACGTGGCGGGCCTGGTATTACCCAGTTGCGTATCGTTGATTTCCATCTCGCTGCGAATTCGGTAATCGTCTTGAGGGTCATAGCCCCATTTTATCCGTGAGGAGCTATCGTCGGTACCGGATTGCCGCCAGGCCATCTCTTCGTCAATCCGCTCCATTTCGTAAAGGTCTTTCAGGAGCCTCGCTCGCATTGGGTCTTCGTAGATCGGATCGATTCTTCTGCGGGCGCCGGGTCTGGGCGCTACAACAATAATTTCTTCGATTTCCTGGGTTTCATCTGCCAATCCCGGCAGGTCTTCCACCTGCTCGCCCAGGACGGGCAGTACGTCGTCTGCTTCCTGCGCAAACGCTGCGGTGCCCAATAACGCGACGATCCCGGCGACGATGCCGAGTTGGCAAACGATCAAACTACGCATCGCCGACATTAGTTGCTCGCTTCCGGCACCCAGTCAATAGTATTGAACCAATATTCATGTGTCGAATCGAGCCAGTTGTCCGCCGTTCGCGCCACTACCCAGGCATTGAGGAAATTCAGAAACTCCTGCTCACCTTTCTTGACAGCAAGACCTTCTCGCGTTGCCATAAGAGGTTCTTTCAGTGGCACGTCTACCTTGCCGGGATTCATCAAGGCCAGGAAATTCACTTCAGCAACGCTCGCTAAGTAGACGTGTGCTCGACCCTCAAGAATCTCTTTTTCAGCGAGTGCGCTGGTGGCGAAAACCTTGATTTTGGCTTGGTCGAAGAAGGTCTTGGCCACGCTGTGCGCGTATGATTCTGCAACGACAGTGACGACAGCCAAGTCATTATTAAGCTGTTTAAGGGATGAAATATTCTGGGTTCTTCGGGTGTTGGTCGCCAGGCTGATGCCTGATTCCGCAAGTGGTTGACTGAAATTGACCCGCAAGGCCCTGGCAGGTGTGATCGCCATGCCGCCGGCTATGACATCGATTTCGTCGTTTTGCAGGGCAGGAATGATTTTCTCCCATTCATAGACCTTGAATTCCACCGTCACGTCCATGTCAGACGCGATCTTCCTGGCAATCTCTATCTCAAAGCCAATGAGCTCGCCTGATTTCGACTTCATTGTCCAGGGAACGAATTCTGCGACCCCTACGCGAATCGTGCCTGCGTCCAGAATATCGTCCAGCACATCGGCATGTGCCAGCGGTGCAAAAATCAGAACAAAAAGCGATAGCGCATGGCCGGGGAGTTTTAGTCTCACGATGATTTATCTCTTGATTAAAAGGGGATTGTTCAATTGTACCAGCGCAGCATTCTCCTGAAGCTGCTTTGATTTGTCCAGTGGATCTGGGCTGGAACCGGTCATTTATCAATGGCCAGACCGGTAGCGAATTACTGTGCCGCTAGGCGCCAGGCCTCCATTTTGATGCCGGCAAATGGTTCGGAATCGTCTCCAGGCCGCAGCGGCTGCCGCTCTTTCATGTCGAACCGGTCGCCCGGCGCCAGAAAATAGAATTGTCCCTTGCGCCCGATGGTTCGATGACTGTCATAGATGGCCACGTAACCCTGGCCAATTACCTCAAATTCATCGCCGTTGACCACAATGGCCGTGTCCTCATCGAGGCCGATGCCTAGAAGCTCCGGATAAGCCTCAATGATTTCGAGCAAATCAAACTGGCGATTCCTCATCAATAGATGCTGGTCGATTGCGACGTTTTTGATGTAGGCAAATCCCTGCTCGTGATCT
>SMVA01340539.1_pt1 | contig 10770 bp, 9 predicted proteins | sample 2456451 | NCBI WGS metagenome assembly SMVA01 (sample SAMN11095933, study PRJNA526329) | marine sediment metagenome | biome: Marine sediment; feature: Surficial sediment; material: Deep marine sediment; isolation source: Hadal surficial sediment | place: Pacific Ocean | collected 2014-05 | depth 0-1...
GACGCTCCGGGTAAAAATTAAAATGACTAAAAAAGTTTATATCAAAAGCTACGGCTGCCAGATGAATGTTTATGATTCTGAGCGCATGGCCGATATTCTGAAAACCCAAAACTTTGAGACCGCCGACAACCCCGAAGGGGTCGACCTGGTGATCCTGAACACCTGTCACATCAGGGAAAAGGCGGCGGAAAAAGTTTATTCCGACCTCGGCCGCTTGCGGGACCTGAAAGAAAAATCTTCCAACGAAATGGTGATTGCCGTGGCCGGGTGTGTTGCCCAGGCCGAAGGTGAAGAAATTATGCGCCGCGCCCCCGCGGTTGAACTGGTGTTTGGTCCCCAAACCTATCACCGGTTGCCAGGGTTGCTTGAAAAAGTGGCGGCTGACAAGGCCAAGGGTACGCCTGCGCGTATTGTTGATACCGAATTCCCGGTTGAGGAAAAATTCGACCACCTGACCAAGAACGCCAGCAGCGCTGGCCCGACCGCGTTCCTGACGATCCAGGAGGGGTGCGATAAATTCTGCACGTTTTGCGTGGTGCCCTATACCCGCGGCGGTGAATTTTCCAGGCCGGTTGATCAAATCCTGGATGAGGCCCGGTCGCTGGTCCAAAGGGGTGTGCGCGAGGTTACGCTGCTTGGGCAAAACGTCAACGCCTATCATGGTCTAAATAAAGCTGGCGGCGAAGTCGGCCTGGCGGGTTTGATCCGGGCCTTGGCTGAAATCGATGGTCTGGCACGGATTCGCTATACCACCTCACACCCCCGCGACATGGACGATGAGCTGATCCGGATCCATGGCGAAGTTGCCCAGTGCATGCCTTATTTACACCTGCCGGTACAATCGGGCTCAGACAGGGTTTTAAAGGACATGAACCGGCGTCATTCGGCGGCCCATTATATGAACCTGATTGAAAAGATTAGAAAAGCGCGGCCAGATATTGCCCTTTCCAGTGATTTTATCGTCGGCTTTCCCGGCGAAGATGACGCGGATTTCCAGGAAACCCTGAAATTGGTAAAGGCGGTGGGCTATGCCCAGGCCTACAGTTTTAAATACAGTCCACGTCCCGGCACCCCCGCCGCCAAGGCGCCCGACCAGGTGCCAGAAGACGTAAAAAAAGAACGCCTTGCGGAATTGCAGGCCCTGCTGAAAGCCCAGCAAACGGTTTTTAATAAAGCAAGCAAGGGCCGCGTCCTTGAGGTTCTGTTTGAACGCCAGGGCAAATTTGAAAACCAGATTGTTGGCCGCTCGCCCTATATGCAGGCGGTCCATGTTGCCCTTGATGAACCGGGTGACACCAAAGAAAAATATTTTGGACACATATTGCCGGTTGAAATTTTGGCCGTGGGGCCCAATAGTCTTAAAGGAAAGCTTTTAACCGGCCAGCTAAACCAGAGCGCGGCCTAACCCGGATAAAAATGAGTTTGAAAACAAAATCCAAGACCACAAAACCCCATGAAAAAATAGTTCTGAGGTTTGGCAATAACACCCTTCTTTCTGGACTTTTCGGACAGCACGATGAACACATCGCCCGGGTTGAGCAAACCCTTGGGGTTCGTATTGCCGGCCGCGGCAACAAAGTGGTTCTTGATGGCTCGCCGCTGGCGTGCCAACAGGCCAGGGCGGTGCTTTTATATCTGTATCATACGCTGGAAAATGGCGGCAGCATTACCTTGGGTGATGTTGATGGCGCGATAAACCTTGGTCAGGAAAAGGAAATGGAGTTACTTGCAACTCCGGCAGAAAAACACGACAATAAGAAGGTGAGCGACAAAAATTCAAAAACGGAACAAACGGTAAAACCTTCCGGTGTTTTGAAAATAAAAACCCGCAAGCGAGTGATTACGCCGCGCACCCCGGTACAAAATCATTACATCAATGAAATGGGTAAAAACGATCTTACCTTCGCCGCTGGTCCGGCGGGAACAGGGAAAACCTACCTGGCGGTGGCCATGGCCGTCTCAAAACTGATCAGTGGTGAGGTTGATCGTATTATTTTATCGCGCCCCGCGGTTGAGGCCGGCGAAAGCCTGGGGTATTTGCCGGGCGATATGAAAGAAAAGGTCGATCCGTATCTCAGGCCGCTTTACGACGCTTTGCACGACACCATGCCCGCGGAACAGGTGGCCAAGTGCATTGAAATTGGCGAAATAGAGATTGCCCCGGTGGCCTTTATGCGGGGGCGCACATTGTCCCACGCCTTTGTCATTCTGGATGAAGCCCAAAACACGACCCCGGGCCAGATGAAAATGTTTTTAACCCGGCTTGGCGAAAACTCTTCCATGGTGGTAACCGGTGATCCTAGCCAAGTTGACTTGCTGCCCGGGGTTGATTCAGGTTTGCAGAACGCGATCAAGGTTTTAGAGGGCATTGAAGGTGTTTCAGTTGTCGTCTTTACAGAAAAAGATGTCATACGGAACCAGCTGGTGCGGCGGATTGTTAACGCTTATGATGCCCCCGCCAAGGTAAAGGGCACCAAGAAATGACCGAAGACCCGAGCCCTTCAAAACCCTATAGTTTGAAGGTTGAAGTTAACATCCAAGAACCTGCCTGGACCGAAATGGTGCCGCCTGTAGCTGCGCTGGCAAAAGAGGTTGTTCACGAGACCCTGGCGAATAAAGAGGTTTGGCATCTTTGGCCGGGCGCGATGCCAACGTCTGGAATTGAAGTCAGCGTCTGCTTTGCCGGGAATGAATTTGTCCAAAATCTGAACCAGACGTTTCGTGACAAGAATAAACCCACCAATGTGTTATCGTTCCCAAACGGCGATCTATCTAAGGCAGGTGGCGCTGGAAGCCTTTTGTTGGGTGACGTCGTTTTGGCCCGGGGGGTGGTTTTGGCCGAAGCAAAACGCGATGGAAAATCGCCGGTAGCTCACACCAGCCACCTGTTGGTCCACGGCGTTTTGCATCTTTTAGGTTTTTCCCATGACCTGAATCCCGACGCTGAGGACATGGAGACCCTTGAGGTGGAAATTCTAAAGGCACTGGGGATTGCCAACCCCTATGAGGAAATTCAGGGCCAAAGGGACACTCGATGACCAACAAAAACCCAGAAACACCTACCTCCTCGCCTCTGCGCGCTTTTTTGCGCAAATTTGGCCTCGGCGGAAATGGCGACAGTTCGCTTCGGGAAAGCCTGGAAGAGGTGATTGAGGAGCATGAAGACGCACGGGATGAAGAAACCCTCGGCGAAGAGGGGCGTGAAATGCTTCTTAATGTTCTCAAATACAATGAATTACGCACCGCCGATATTATGGTTCCCCGGGCCGATATTGTTGCGGTCGAGATTTCTACGCCCTTCAAGACCCTGGTGGAAATCTTTTGCCAGGCGGGACATTCGCGGCTGCCGATCTACCGAAAATCGCTTGATGAAGTTGTCGGCATGGTCCACGTCAAGGATGCACTCCGGGTCTTGGGAGCGGGAAAAAAGGCCCCGGCGATTGAAGATATTCTGCGCGATATAATAATTGTGCCGCCATCGATGCGCCTTATTGATCTATTGAAACGAATGAAAACCCAGCGCACCCACATGGCATTGGTGGTTGATGAATATGGCGGCACCGATGGCCTGGTGACAATCGAAGACCTTGTAGAGCAAATCGTCGGAGAAATTGAAGACGAATACGACGAAGAAAACGAACCGCAAATGACTTTTATCGGCAATGGAATTTATGAGGCCGATGCCAGACTTTTGGTGGAAGACCTTGAAGAGGCTTTGAAAATTGATCTTTTAAGCGACGAACAGGATGAAAATGTTGACACGCTTGGTGGTTTGGTTTTCGCTCTTGAGGGACGGGTCCCTGAAATCGGCGAAAGTATTGATCACCCCCTGGGGTACAGGTTTGAGATTATCGGGGCTGACCCACGGCGGATAAAGAAGGTGCGGATTCACCTGCCGAAAAAGAAAAAGAAAGACGACTAAGGGGCAGCAAAGGAAAAATATGCTTGGGGTGTTTGACAAAACTGGCCAGTTTATAAAAAGCCACAAGGGGAAATGGGGATTTGTGCTGACAGTTTTTCTCGGCACCCTCGCCGCCCTTTCTTTGCCGCCATATCCTTTAACCCCGCTTTATTATATTGGCCTCGGACTGGCGCTCATTCTCATGATCCAGACCGAGCGGCCCAGAGAGGCTTTCCTTCTGGGGTTGGCGTTTGGTTTTGGTTATTTTGGTTTGGGAATTTCCTGGGTGGGGCAATCTTTTCTAGCACAAAGCGATGTGCCCCACTGGAGCGCGCCAATAGCCGTGTTTTTTCTTGTCGTTTACCTGAGTCTTTTCCCCGCTGCAGCGTTTATGGTCGCGCGCAAATTAATGCCCAAAAACTGGGGCGCCAGGGCCTTTGTTTTCGCTGCCGTGTTCTCCGCATTTGAATTGGCCCGGGGAATTATCGGGTCGATCGGGTTTCCGTGGAATACTGCTTCCAGCGTTTGGTGGCCGGTTGATGAAATAGTGCAAAGCGTTGCCATTTTTGGCAGCTATGGCCTAGGGTTGATGACCCTTTTAACCGTTGGTCTTTTTGCCCCTCTTTTCGATGACAAGGCACCGAAAACGTCTCGCCTTGGCCTGCCGCTTGCCGCCAGCGCCCTGTTGGGGCTTTTTTTCCTTTCCGGGTGGATCCGGCTTGAGGGGGCGGTGGTAACCAACCACGAAGGGGTCACGCTTCGCCTGGTCCAGGCAAATATACCCCAGCTGGAAAAGTGGGATCCTGAATTCCTCAGGCGAAATTTTGACCGCCATGTTTCTTTAAGCACCGCCGGGGTGACGAAAAATGGTGGACCAACCCACATTATTTGGCCGGAAACTGCTATTCCCTATGATGTCGGCAACGACCAGGGTTTGCGTGATTACCTGGCCGGAAGCCTTGGGCCTGACCGCACCCTGATTAGTGGGGCGACGCGGATAGAAACCGAGGGTACACCCCGGATTTACAATAGTATTTATTCCCTTGGGGGGGATGGCGAAATTTTAGATATTTACGACAAGGTTCATTTGGTCCCTTTCGGGGAATATGTGCCGTTTCGGGCGGTGTTGGGACAGATAGGCTTGGATACCCTGGTTGCGGGGACACTGGATTACTCCTCTGGGGCGGGTTTGAAAACAGTCACGCTACCCGGTCTTCCCCCGTTTAGCCCGCTGATTTGCTTTGAAATAATTTTTTCAGGTCAGGTCGTTGGCGACGGCCCAGCGCCCGAATGGCTTTTGAATGTCACTAATGATGCCTGGTTTGGCAACAGTTCAGGCCCATATCAGCATTATGAACTTGCCCGTATGCGCGCCATTGAACAGGGCATTCCCGTTGTTCGTGCTGCCGGTACCGGGATTTCCAGTGTGATTGATCCCTTTGGCCGGACTGTCGAAAAACTGGATTTAGGAACAAGCGGATTTTTGGATGTTCAATTGCCCAAGGCCCTTTCCACCAGAACCATATTTTCAAATTACGGCAATTATCCTTTCTTTATACTATTGGTAATTTTTTCTATTTTTGGAATATTTCTTAGGCCTTTTTCCAGACCTGAAAAAAAACTATTTTGACTTTATTAACTTGAAGATTGGGATGTTAGTCCCTAAACAGGTAACCAAATGAAACCGACACAAAATCAAGGCACTATAAAAATGTTCACACCAGATCCAATTGATGTCCATGTTGGCTCCAGAGTCAGGATGCGCCGCACGCTTTTGGGTATGAGTCAGGAAAAATTAGGGAACGCCCTTGGTCTTACATTTCAGCAGATTCAAAAATATGAAAGAGGCGCCAATCGCATTGGCTCCAGCCGACTTTACAAGTTGTCAAAAATATTAGATGTTCCGGTCGCTTACTTTTTTGATGACATGCCGGAACAGACCGGAAAACGCGCCCGAGGTTTAAGCGATTCAGGCCCACAAGCATTTGAGCAAGAAAAACTGGCCAAACGCGAAACGCTTGAGCTGGTTCGGGCCTATTACAAGATTTCAGATCCCAAAGTCCGGAAAAAAACCTTTGAATTGGTTAAGGCCATCGCCCAATCGGGCAAATAAGTTTAATGTTTAGGAGTTTTAGAAAGGCCGGTTTCTCCGGCTTTCCTTCCTTAAGCTTTAGTGAAATAAATGGCGGTAAAAATTGATTTCTTTTCTTGTATGTGCCCACACCTTGCTGGTATACACCCGGGCTTGAAGCCAATTATTCCGAACACCAAGCGAAAACGCCGGGGTTAAAGGAGAGAAACGTGTCGATTAAAAACTATCTTTTTACAAGCGAATCCGTGTCTGAAGGGCATCCGGACAAGGTCGCCGACCGCATCTCTGACAGCGTTCTCGATAGATTTCTTTTGGAAGACCCTTACGCCCGTGTCGCGGTGGAAACGATGGTCACAACCAACCGGATTATTATTGCTGGTGAAGTGCGCGGCCCTGAAAGTATCACCACTGAAATTTTGGAAGAGGCTGCTCGCAGCGCGGTCAAGGATATCGGCTACGAACAGGACGGTTTTCATTGGGCAACGGCCGAATTTACCTCATATGTTCACGCCCAATCTGCTGATATTGCCATGGGCGTTGATGCGACCGGCAACAAGGATGAAGGTGCTGGTGATCAAGGCATCATGTTTGGTTATGCTTGCCGTGAAACCGAAGTTTTAATGCCCGCCCCGATCCAGTTCGCCCATGAAATTTTGGCCACGATGGCCGCCGACCGCCACGGTGGAAAGGCCCCCGGCCTGGAACCTGATGCCAAAAGCCAGGTCAGCCTGAAATATGAAAACGGCAAACCTGTTGGCGCTACTTCGGTGGTTGTTTCAACCCAGCACAAACCAGATTTTACCGGCACCGACCTTCGCGAATACGTTCGCGGACGGGTCATGAGTGTCCTGCCCGAGGGTTGGATGTGCCCCGAAGAAGAGTTTTATGTCAATCCGACCGGCCAGTTTATTGTTGGCGGTCCTGATGGCGATGCCGGCCTTACCGGGCGCAAGATTATCGTTGATACCTATGGCGGGGCTGCGCCCCATGGCGGCGGGGCATTTTCCGGAAAAGACCCAACCAAGGTCGATCGCTCGGCGGCCTATATGGCGCGCTATCTGGCGAAAAATGTTGTTGCGGCGGGTCTGGCTGATAACTGCCTGATCCAGCTGGCCTACGCCATTGGAGTTTCGAAACCACTTTCGGTGTATGTCAATCTTTTCAATACCGGTCATGTTGATGAAAACAAGCTACCCACCCTTTTCATGGAAATGATTGACCTGAGCCCGCGGGCAATCAGAGAGCGTCTTGGCCTCAATAAACCGATCTATGCCAAGACCGCTGCCTACGGCCATTTTGGCCGCACGCCCGAAGATGACGGCGCATTTTCCTGGGAAAAAACGGATTTGGTGGAAATGCTTAAAGCCCAGTTCTAGGGGTGGATCCCATGGCGGGATATCACGATTTCAAGGAAAAATTCTACGGACGCCGCAAGGGGCCAACCTTGTCGCAGCGCCAAAGGCGCCTTTTACGGGACATCTTGCCCAGCGTCTCATTCCAGGCAGAAAGCATCCCCCGGGGGGCGCTCAGCCCGGAAACCTTGTTCGATTTTCAGGTCAAGGATGTTTGGCTTGAAATTGGTTTTGGCAAGGGCGAACACCTAAGCTTCCAGGCCGGCCAGAATTCAGACATCGGTTTTATCGGGTGTGAACCGTTTATCAATGGAGTGGCCGGGCTGGTGACTAAAATCCACGAAAGCGGATGCAAGAATATTCGCATTTACCCCGATGACGCCCGCCACGTTTTGAGCGCCCTGAAACCTGCCAGTATCGGCCGCCTTTTCCTGCTTCACCCGGACCCTTGGCCGAAGGCCCGGCACGCCAAACGCCGCTTTGTTTCGGAAAATAATTTGGACGTACTCTCAAGAATCATGAAACCGGGAGCAGAACTTCGAATCGGCACTGATCACCCAACCTATATGGCCTGGACCATGAAAGAGATGCAAAAGCGTAGGGATTTTATATGGACCGCGGAATGCGCCGATGACTGGCGAAACCCCCCGCCGGACTGGCCCGAGACCCGCTATGCCGCAAAGGCCAAGGCTTCCAGCACGCCTTGCGTCTATTTAACATTTTTAAAAACCGAGCGCGATTCCCATAAGCCTTGAACTTCTTGATTGCATATTTCCGGGATTTATATTAAAGGAAAGCATCTTCACGACAAACAATTCGGCGGGAAGTGGGCTCGGGCCCGCTTTTTTTGATTGCCGAAAAGGTTTGTTCCGAAGCGTTGAACAAAAACCGAGGTGCCGTGTGCCATCGCCGATAGAAGAAAGACTGGCAAACCTGCTTGAACCCGCAATCGAGGGATTGGGTTTTGACCTGGTGCGCATCAAGGTGATGGGCGGTAACGCGCCGACCATCCAGGTTATGGCGGAAAAGCCTGACCGCACCATGACGGTGAAAAATTGTGTTAAACTAAGCCGTGAAATTGCCGCGGTACTGGATGTGGAAGACCCGATAGCAGGGAAATATACCCTTGAGGTCTCATCCCCGGGTATTGACCGGCCGCTGACCCGCCTGAAAGACTTTGAAGACTTTAAGGGCTTTGAAGCCAAGGTGGAAACCACCGTCCCGATCGATGGCCAAAAGCGGTTCCGGGGCCGGCTGATTGGCACCGAAGGCGATCGGATAAAGCTGATGGCAGACGCGGGTGATGTGGAATTTTTGTTTGAAGATATCGAAAAGGCCAAACTCATTTTAACCGATGAATTGGTCGCGGCCTCGATAAAGGGTCGTTAATTTTAACAGTGTCGCAACAAAGACGGAGTAAGAGCTATGGCGCTGGCAGTTGGAGCTAACAAACTGGAAATCCTGCAAATCGCGGAAGCGGTGGCCCGGGAAAAAGCAATCGACAAGGAAATCGTGATTGAGGCGATGGAAGAAGCCATCCAAAAGGCGGCCAAAGCCCGCTATGGTATGGAAAATAATATCCGCGCCCAAATCGACCGGGAGAATGGTGACCTTCGCCTGTTCCGGATTCGCGAAGTGGTGGAAAACGTTGAAAACGTCAGCACCGAAGTGACCCTTGAAGAGGCTCGCAAGGACAAACCAGAAGCCGAGGTTGGCGAATTCATTGCCGAATCACTGCCGCCCATCGACTATAGCCGGATTTCCGCCCAGACCGCCAAACAGGTGATCGTGCAAAAGGTCAGAAGCGCCGAGCGCGAACGTCAGTTCGAAGAATTCAAAGACCGCGTTGGTGAAATTATCACCGGGGTTGTCAAGCGCATTGAATATGGCAACGTTATTGTTGATCTGGGCCGCGCCGAAGCCATTATCCCGCGCGACCACGTCATTCCCCGCGAGCATATGCGCAACAACGAACGTGTTCGCGCCTTTATCCGCGATGTTCGCCGCGAAAACCGCGGCCCGCAGATTTTCTTGTCACGCACCGTTCCTGAATTTATGGCGCAACTGTTTGCCCAGGAAGTTCCAGAAATTTACGATGGCGTCATTGATATCAAGGCGGTCGCCCGCGATCCTGGCAGCCGTGCTAAAATTGCTGTTCTGTCCAATGACGGCGGTATCGACCCGGTCGGCGCCTGTGTTGGTATGCGGGGCAGCCGTGTCCAGGCAGTGGTGAGTGAATTGCAGGGTGAGAAAATTGATATTATCCAGTTTTCCGAAGACCCGGCGACATTGATTGTCAACGCCCTGTCACCGGCACAGGTGGTTAAGGTGGTTCTTGATGAGGATGAGCGGCGTATCGAAGTAGTGGTTCCCGATGACCAGCTTTCGCTGGCTATCGGGCGGCGCGGCCAAAACGTGCGCCTGGCCTCCAAATTGACCGGCTGGGTGATTGATATCCTGACCGAGGCCGAAGAATCCGAACGTCGCCAGGAAGAGTTCAAAACCCAAAGTAAAATGTTTGCCGAGCAGCTTGATGTTGACGAAACCCTCGCCCAGCTTCTGGTCGTTGAGGGTTTTGCCGAGCTCGAAGAGGTTGCCTATATCGAAGCCGAAGAATTGACCGCGATCGAAGGCTTTGATGAAGACCTGGTAACCGAATTGCAGCAACGCGCGCTTGATGCCCTTGAGAACCGTAAAAAAGAAGCCGATAAAAAGCGTAAAAAACTTGGTGTCACTGATGATCTTGCCGCAATCGAAGGACTGACCCCCGAAATGCTGGTCACCCTGGGTGAGGCTGAGGTTAAAACCCTCGAAGATTTCGCCGGATTTATCGCCGATGAATTGATCTCATCCTACGACGGCATTTTGAAAAACACCGACCTGGTGGAAACAGATGTCAACACCATGATCATGGCCGCCCGCGTTAAAGCCGGGTGGATTACAGCCGAAGAACTGGCTGAGGCTGAAGCCGCCGCCAGTGCCAGGGAAGCTACCGAGGAGGATGCCGAGGCAGTAGCCGAAGAGGACGCTGCGGAAGCTGCCGAAAAAAGCCCCGCAGAAGCTAAAGAGGAGCCTCTTGAAGAGGCAGTCCAGGAACCAGTAGCCGGGATACCGGAGAAAGAAGAGACTGCGCCTGAGGCGGAACCTGAAATTGCTGTGGAAACCGCCCCTGAAGCCAAAAAGAAAAAAGCGCCAAAAAGTAAGGCTAAAACCAAGCCAAAAAGTAAGGCTAAAGCCAAGCCAAAAAGCAAGTCTAAGGACAAGGCTTAAAGCCCTCCGGCCTAGTGAAACCGCGGCGCTTGGGCTAAAGCCTGATGCGGTAAGAAAAGCAAAACTTCCAAAACCCCCTGTCATAAAGGGTGGAACAGGACCTGAAAAGAATGAGTGACGATCGAAAATTGACGTTATCTGACAAGCCTCCGAGC
>SMVA01143857.1_pt1 | contig 10769 bp, 12 predicted proteins | sample 2456451 | NCBI WGS metagenome assembly SMVA01 (sample SAMN11095933, study PRJNA526329) | marine sediment metagenome | biome: Marine sediment; feature: Surficial sediment; material: Deep marine sediment; isolation source: Hadal surficial sediment | place: Pacific Ocean | collected 2014-05 | depth...
CAGACGAATGCGCTGAACGTGGTTAATCTGGACGTCTAAGCCCTTGGTTGCCAAAGGCAAAAAGCCCACGCCGAAAAAACCCACAAAAAAGAAGCCGGTCAAGAAAGCAACCAGCCCCAAAAAGCGTGTTTGGCCCCTAAACCGTGTTTGGCAGTGGGTCCTGGCGGTGTTCTTGTGGGGTCTGTTGGCGCTGGGTGGGCTGTTGGGTTATTACGCCTTCACCCTGCCTGATGTCGATGCAGTTCTGGCCGAAAAACAACCGCCGATCACCACATTGTTGGCTGCAGATGGCAGCACCCTTGCGACCATAGGGGGCGGCCATGATGAATGGTTGCAACGACAAGATATCCCCGATGTGCTGATCAATGCCGTGCTGGCGATAGAGGATCGCCGTTTCTACGAGCATGGCGGCCTCGATTATCTGGGGGTTTTGCGGGCGATGGTGGCCAATGTTATGGCAGGTGATCTGGTGCAGGGCGGCAGCACCCTGACCCAACAACTAGCCAAGAACATGTTTCTGACGCCCGACCGGACCCTGCGACGAAAATTGCAGGAAGCCATGTTGGCGTTTTGGCTGGAGCGCCATCTGTCCAAGGATGAAATTCTGGTCGAATATATGAACCGCGTTTATCTGGGGTCTGGCACCTATGGCGTCGAGGCTGCCTCAAAGCGTTATTTCAGCCATTCAGCCCGTACCCTGTCATTGGGGGAGGCCGCCCTGGTGGCCGGCTTGCTGAAGGCGCCGTCCCGCTATTCGCCCCTGTCCAACCGGGCCTCTTCGTTTCAGCGGATGCAGGTGGTCCTTGGGGCGATGCTGGATGGTGGGTTTATTTCGCAACAGGCACGTGATGATGAGCCAAATCCGGTAATAAAAGGGCGGTCTGGCGTGGGGGGAGAGAAATACTTTACCGATTGGGTAATGGCAGCCCTGCCCGACCTGGTTGACCAGACCAGTGGCGATCTGGTGGTGCAAACGACCTACGACGCAAAGGCCCAGCGCGCGGCGACGGATGCGCTGGCAGCAGCGCTAACCCAATGGGGAGAGGCCCGTAATGTATCGCAGGGCGCCGTGCTGGTGATGTCGAACCTGGGGGCAGTCAAAGCCATGGTCGGCGGCAAATCCTATGCTGAAAGCGAATATAACCGGGCGACCACGGCGCTGCGCCAACCAGGGTCTGCGTTCAAGATTTTTGTCTATCTGACGGCGTTTGAGGCAGGCATGAACCCGAAGACCAGAATGCGGGATTCGCCGTTTATTCTCGAGAACTGGCAACCCCAGAACTACAATGGCCAATTCGCCGGGCCCATGGATCTGGAGCAGGCGTTTGCACGGTCGATCAATACGATTGCGGTTAAATTGGCCGAACAGGCCAACAGATCAGACGTCATATTGACGGCGCAGCGTCTGGGCATCACCACCAGGATCATCCGTCAACCCAGCCTGGCACTGGGCACCAGTGAAGTGCGTCTGTTAGAGTTGACCAGCGCCTATGGCGTTATCGCCAATGGCGGCATGGAAGTCCGCCCCTATGCTATCCAACGCGTGACCACCAGGGATGGGGCCGTTATTTATGAACGCCGCAGCGCGCCTTTGCGCATTGTCGAAGCCAAGCCTGTCCGGTACATGCAGCAAATATTGGCAGAGGCCGTCAAGACTGGCACGGGCAAGGCGGCCCAATTGAAAGGACGTGTGGCGGCGGGTAAAACAGGGACCAGTCAGGATTTTCGTGATGCCTGGTTCGTTGGTTTTTCCGGTGATTTAGTGACAGGCGTATGGGTTGGCAATGATGATGCGACACCCATGAAGCGTGTTACTGGGGGCTTTATCCCGGCCCGGGTCTGGCGTGCGGTGATGGAAGACCTCTAGGGCCCTGACCCTAGACCTCCCAATCGACCAGATAATGGGACAATTCGCCCGCATCCCGTTCGCTGATGGCCCGGCCGGTGACTGATATCCCCGCTTTGTGCACCGTATCGGGATCACCCGACACCAACGGGTGCCAATCGGCCAGGGGTTGGCCATTGGCCAACAGTCGATAGGCGCAGGTGTTGGGCATCCAGTCCAATTGGGTGACATTGTCCTTGTCCAGCACCACACAATCGGGCACCAGGCGTTTGCGATCCGGATATCGTGTGCACTGACAGGTATCCAAATCCAACAGGCGGCACGCGACATTGGTTTGGCTGATCTGGCCTGTGTCGGCATCTTCCAATTTGTGAAGGCAGCATTTGGCACAGCCATCACACAGGGATTCCCACTCGGTCTGGGTCATTTGGTCGAGGCTTTTGGTCTCCCAAAATGGCTTTGGTGGCAGCGGCATGGCCTAAATCATCCCGGCCAATACGGCGGCCATTTCGTCAGGGCCAGTGCCGTGTGTAAAGTGCTGGATGTACCGCCCTTCGCAGTCCATCAAATAGGTGATGGAGCTATGGTCCATATTATAGCCCTCTTCGACAGGTTCGGGACTGCGGGCAAAATAGGCACGATAGACATGGGCCAGGTCTTTGATCTGATCGGCAGTGCCCGTCAGGCCAATGAAAGATTCGTGAAAATTATCCAGATAGGTCTTCATGCGGTCTGGCGTATCGCGGTCAGGATCGACGGTGACGAACACCGGCTGAAAATACTCCGCCTTGGCATCCAACTGGTCCAGCGCCGTGCTGATGACCGACAATTCCGTGGGGCACACGTCGGGACACGACGTAAACCCGAAGAACACCAGTTGATACCGGCCTTCCAATGCGGTGTGATGAAAGACGTCCCCATTCTGGTCGACGGCCTCAAACGCCCCGCCAATAAGGGCGTTAGGGTCGCCACTTACGGCGCATTGGCGGTCGCACCCACCCAACAGGGTTGCTGCGGCCAACACCATAGCCAGCCCGAAAGTGGTGATCAGGCTGTTGCGAAAGCGATGATTATTTGTGGCGGTCGGGACATTCATGGTCGTGGGTTCCACTTTGGGAGGGACTGTTGTCTGCAGGGCAAATTTAAGTCCCTATATATATGTTGTTCCAATCAGGATATATATTGGGATGCAGAAATAGTACTTTATCTGGCGCAAACGCGACCTGGGAATCGACCACATTATGAATTTCTTTCGCAGATTGACCGCCATTGCATTCGTGTCGATGGCCATGATGATGGTCGTGACCTTGGAAGGGGGGGTTGCCCATGCCCAAATGCCGCCCGACACGCAATTTGTTGAAGATATCAGAGACAAAAAATACGGCGACAGCATGACCTACCTGGTCAATGGCGGGCCGCCTAATGTGCGCGACTATAACGGTATTCCTGCCATCGTTGCTGCGGCCAAAATTGGCGAAGCTGGCATGGTCAAGGAGATCCTGAAATATGGTGGCAACGTCAATATGGCCACCAAAAAGGGTCGTGTGACTGCGTTGATGCAGGGGTCTGCGAGGGGCTATGTTATGGTCATTGCAGTGCTAATGACCAATAATGCCGATATGGATGCCCAGGATGATTTGGGCCAAACAGCGTTGATCAAGGCTGTGCAGGAAGGCAAGCGCGAAATCGTGGGTTATCTGATAGACGCGGGTGCTGATATCTATATTTCTGATTATTCAGGCTATACAGCCAATGATCACGCCCAGCGCAATCGTGACAGCCGTATCAAATCGATGATGAAAAAGGCTATGGCCGGTCAATAGTTCCATGGAAGGCAACGCCTGATAATGTGGTCCAAATTAAAGGCCCTGGTCATGTCTGGCGCATCCAAGCCCAGCGTGCCTGCGCGGCAGATTATCTACGCTATTGGTGACATTCATGGCTATCTAGGCCTGCTTGATGATTTGTTGGTCAAGATTGAGGAAGACGCCAAGGCCTATCCCGGCTTTCACAAAACCATTGTGTTTCTAGGCGATTACGTCGATCGCGGACCGGATAGCAAAGGGGTTGTTGAGCGATTAAGGACACTTGTCCTTCCTGATTTTGACCTGACTTTCATCAGGGGCAATCATGAAGAAATGATGCTGACCTTTCTCGAGGATATATCCGTCGGGCAGGCCTGGATGCGCAATGGCGGTCGGGAAACAATGCAGAGTTATGGCGTGTTTTTGGAAACCGAAGACATTGCCGCGATTCAACAAGAATTTGTGGCAGCTCTTCCCCGTCATCAGCGCATGTTTTTGCGGGGATTGGACCTATGTCACTCTGTCGGGGACTATTTCTTTGTCCATGCTGGCGTGCGCCCTGGCCGCCCATTGGACCAACAAGACACCGAAGATATGCTGTGGATTCGCGAACCGTTTTTGATGTCTAAACGTGACCACGGCAAAGTGGTCGTACATGGGCATTCGATCAATTACGAACCCGAATTTTATCCTGATGACATTCACCCCAGGCGTATCGGGATTGATACGGGCGCCTATAAAAATGGCGTGCTGACCTGTCTCGCTTTAGTGGGCGAAGAACGGTCATTGATCCAGGCAGGTCGACCGCGGAATGATCAGGTCTAGGCAAAAAAAAGCCGGAGCTCGCAAGCCCCGGCAATTCTTGTATAGGGGGACAGTTAGTCCCGATCGATCTCAGCGCGCTGCTTGATATATTTAGAGAACAGCACACTAATACCGCCCATAAAGGCGATAGTGAATGTCATGAAAGAGATCAATAGAGGCAGTTGGCCTTCGTTCATTGTTACTTACTCCAGTTCTAAAATAACGAAGGCTGTATACAGGGCTTTCGTCGCAGAAACAATGGCAGAGTCTCGTCCATGATTTGGGCCATGATTTGGGCCTGAATTCAATGCCCTATTGCCAATGACGGGGACCTGTGGCGATATGGTGTTTGTAGTGCTTTCACAGTGAAAAACGGATCCGAAATACATCCATGGCCAAAGCTATCCCCGTTGCAGATGACGTCTGGATCAAGCAGACACCGACATCTGACTCTTTGACCATCAGCGTTGGTGGCCAATGGGTTGTTGCTCGAATTGCAGGGTTGTTTGCGCACCTACAAGAGATCAGTAGCGAGGTCGACAGGCCCGTGACCTTCGATATGTCTGAGGTTGAAGTCCTCGATACCGCTGGGGCGTGGCTGATTTATCGGACCGCCAAACAGTTTCGTGGAAACGGTATCGAGGTGCAGATTATCGGTGCCAATGATGATCAGGCTATGATGCTGCAACAGGCAGCGGACCATGATGTCCCGACCGAAATCGAGCCGATCCCCAACTATAGTCTTCGGGGCGTTATTGGTGATGTTGGGGCCGGTGTTATCGGGGCGGCCCAGGGTGCCGTGAGGGTGCTAAACTTTTTTGGAATGATCTTGCTGGCTGTTGGCCGAGCGATCGTGAATCCCAAACGATTGCGCCTGCCAGCGACTATCCACCAGATCGAGCAAATTGGTATACAGGCCCTCCCCCTTGTTGGGTTGATATCGTTTTTAATCGGCGTCGTCATTGCCTATCAGGCGGCAACTGTTCTGGGGGACATGAATGCCGAGTTTTTGACGGTCGACATGGTCTCCTTCGTCATCTTGCGAGAGCTGGGCATTCTGCTGGCGGCTATCATGATTGTTGGACGGTCGGGCAGTTCTTTCACAGCGCAAATCGGCGCTATGGTAATGCATGAAGAGGTCGATGCCATGCGGTCACTCGCGCTCGACCCGATAGAGATATTGGTGGTGCCGCGCTTCATTGCACTGGTCATCTTGATGCCCATCATAACTTTCTATGCCGATATAATGGCCATGATTGGCGCCATGATGGTCACCTGGGCCAATCTGGGGATCTCGCCCGAGGCGTTTATTGAACGGGCCCACGAAATTCTGACTGGCTGGGATGTCAGCGTGGGTATCATCAAAGCCCCTGTCTTTGGCATGATTATCGCTCTGATTGGTTGCTATGAAGGGTTGCGCGTCTCTGGCAGCGCCGAATCTGTTGGCCGACAGACGACAAAATCCGTCGTTGAATCGATCTTTATGATTCTGTTGCTGGATGCCTTTTTTGCCGTGTTCTTCACGACCATTGGCATATAGAAAGGCGTGATATGAACCAGCATAAAGATATGCCCCAGACGGCCCCCGGTGGAGACGACGCCGAAATTGCTATCAGCGTACGGGGCCTGACCATGGGTTTTGGCGACCAAACTGTTCTGGATGCCCTGGATATTGATGTCCGCAAGGGCGAACTATTGGGCATAGTCGGCGGCTCGGGCACCGGCAAGTCGGTGTTGATGCGAACAATCATTGGCCTGAACAGGCCTTGGGCCGGGTCCATCAAGGTGCTGGGCCAGGACTTGGGAAAGTTGGATTTTCATGAACGCCACCGGATCGAACGTCGTTGGGGTGTGTTGTTTCAGGATGGGGCCTTGTTTACCTCGCTGACGACAGCGCAGAATGTTCAGGTCCCGCTTCGCGAACAGATCAAGGGCATGCCCCAGGTGCTGATGGACGAAATTGCTTCATTTAAATTATCGTTGGTGGGGCTTGCACCTGACGCAGGGTCCAAATACCCATCGGAGCTGTCGGGTGGTATGCGCAAGCGTGCAGGGATTGCGCGGGCCTTGGCGCTGGATCCCGAAATTCTGTTTCTTGACGAACCCACTGCGGGACTGGACCCAATTGGCGCTGCGGCGTTTGACCAGTTGATTAGTCAGCTGCATCGGGTGTTGGGTCTGACGGTGGTGATGGTGACCCATGATCTGGACAGCCTGCATACGGTATGCGACCGCATCGCCGTGTTGGCAGACAAGAAGGTCAAGCTGATCGGCACGATGGACGATATGTTGAAAAGTGACCACGAATGGACGCATGAATATTTTCATGGCCCCAGATCGCGGGCAGCGGGTATCGGTGTATGATCTTGGTTCGATCACAGGCAAGGTTCTTCACATTTCAGATAGGTGTGTATGATGGCGCAGAAATAAGGATGCAATACAAGTAATGGAAACGCGGGCGCATTACGTCATTGTTGGGGCTTTCGTGTTGTTGATGGCAGCCGGAGTTGTTGGGTTTTTGTTTTGGGCTGCGAAAGTTGGCCCCGATCGGGAATATGACTATTACACCATCAACTTCGAGACAGCGGTTACCGGCCTGTCGACCTCTGGCTCGGTCAGATTCAACGGGATTTATGTGGGATCTGTCTATGATATCGAGCTGGACCCAGACGATCCAGGCCGTGTGCGCGTGGATATTCGCGTCTTTCGCGGCACGCCAGTGACAACCCACTCCATCGCCAGTCTGGACTCAATGGGACTGACAGGCGGTACCTTCATTCAGTTATCAGAGCTAAGCGAGCTTGAGGTTAGTATGCCCCGGGGGCCATTGCAGATTACCGGGGACGATGACTATCCGATTATTCCATCGAAAGTGACCGGGCTGTCAGGCATTATGTTGTCAGCACCTGAATTGTTGGCACAGGGCATTGAGTTATTGGCCAGAGGCAATCGCGTGCTTAGTGACGAGAACATACAGAAGATTGATAATATTCTCGCCGATGTCGAAACTCTCACCAACGGCATCGCAGGCAAGACTGAAGACATTCAAATCGCCATTTCGTCCCTGCGATCGACCATGGAGCGCGTCGACAGGATCGCGGGCTCGATCGAAGAAATGACCGATACCAAACTGGCCCAATTGATGACCGACTTTGCCCAAATTGCACAGAATGTGAAGCAGCTGACCGAAAGCCTGGACGACATGGTTAACGAAAACCGCACGGCCATCACGACCTTTACATCAACGGCTTTGCCCGAATTGTCGCAACTGGCCACCGACGCCCGTCGCCTGGTTGCGGCCTTGTCGCGCATCGCCGAAAAACTGGATGAAAACCCCGCTAACTTCATCTTCCCACCCAAGGTGCCAGAAATCGAGGCTGCTAAATGACCTGCTCCATGTCAAAAAAGCTGTTCATTGCGGCCATCGCACTGCTCACGAGTGCTTGTGGTTCGATTGTTGAGTTACCCAATTCAGGCGACGCGCCTGCGCTATACAATTTGACGGCCTTGTCATCCCCTGCCCCTGTGGGGACTGATCAGATGCTGATGATCGAAGATCCGGTAACCACAGGTGGGTTGGACGTCCGCAATATTGCACGGCGGCCATCGCGTAACGAACTACAGTATTTTGCAGGGGCCCGGTGGAGTACGCGTACGAGCAATATGATACAGGCTGCCTTGGCAGAAACGTTTGAAAACGCCGGTCAGGCCGTGACATCGGGTCGAGGCGGGGCTGTTGTCCCCCCCCAATTCGAGCTGCAGCTTGAGATCAGGGATTTTCAGGCGGAATTCTATGGCAGCAAGACGCGCCCTGACGTGCATGTGAGAATCGCCATCAAACTGGTGCAATTGTCACCCTTGAAAGTGCTGATGACATCGGTCATCGATGTGACCCAGCAGTCTTATGGCGGTGACATGCCCTCTGTCATTGATGCATTTGACAAGGCCAACCACGAAGCGATGGCCCAGATTGTGAATATGACGTCAAAGGCTATCAAAAGCGCGAATTAGCCGGTTTTGGCCGAATTCGCGGATTGTGGTACACTATTCTGGAAGGAGTAGTGAACGATGATACGTATAACAACGTTGTTGTCTGTTGCGTTCCTCATGGCGATGCCATCGTCTTGGGCATCCGGTGGAATGGCAAAAACAATCCTTTGGTTCGATGTACCGCAGGAATTGGCCCAAGGTGGCCGCATGATCAACGATGGCCGAGTTGAAGAGGGAATGGACCTCACGCGCAAAATGTTGGGCGAAAGTCTGGGCATGAACGGTATGGCCATGGCATATACAAATTTGTGTGCCGGTTATCTGCATCTTGGTCAATATCAAGAAGCGATGCGAGAATGCCAGCGTGGCCTCAAACTGCGGCCGCGACAATGGCAGGCGCTGAACAATCGTGGCGGTGCCAATCATGGACTGGGCAACTATGCCGCGGCTATCTCTGATTTCATGCGGGCATTGATGCTGAAGCCAGATAATGAAGATATTGCCTATAATCTGAATATATCCCGGATATCTCAGCGCATGGCATCGCCGCCGCCGTTGGATGACAACGAAAGCTAGGGTCAGGACCCTAATACAGCTGTAATAGACAAATACTAATTGCGAAAGCAACACGCAGCAACGTAGGCTGCGGGCCGAAGGATTTTGTGTAATCAGGAGCCCGTGGCTGTGGCAACATTTGAAGAATTTTGGAAACTCGTTGTAGAAGTCTGGCAAACAGGCTTTCTGGGGATCGATATTGGTCGGGGTATCATTGCCCTGGGTATATTTGCGCTGTTCATGATTTTCCGAGAGTTGTTTGCACGCATTGTCTTGGCCAATATCGAGCGACTAACGCGAAAATCAAAAACCATGCTGGATGATCACATTGTTGCGGCACTCAAAGACCCGCTGCGCTTTGTATTCCTGGTTGCCGGGGTCTTCTTTGCTCTGGATTACCTGAGCCTCGAGCCCGCCTATAGCGAATTTTCGGCCAATCTGATGCGTTCACTTGTGTCCTTTAACATTTTCTGGGCGCTGTACCGGGTCATCGGACCTGTCAGCTTCATGATGCACAAGCTTCACAAGATGTTGGGCGAAGAAATAGTTGATTGGCTGATCAAGGCGATCCGCGGCCTGACGATCTTTATTGGCGGTGCGACCATTCTGGAATTGTGGGGAATTCAGGTAGGGCCCTTATTGGCCGGCCTTGGTCTGTTTGGTGTCGCTGTTGCTCTTGGTGCGCAGGATCTATTCAAGAATCTGATCGCCGGTGTGCTGATCCTGGTCGAAAAGCGTTTCAAAAAGGGTGACTGGATTAAGGTCGATGGCGTGGTCGAAGGGACCGTAGAAAACATCGCCTTTCGGTCTACATTGGTGCGGCGCTTTGACAAAGCGCCCGTGTTTGTCCCGAACAGGCAAATGTCCGACAATGCGGTCACCAATTTTTCCGAAATGACCCATCGCCGTATTTACTGGAAAATCGGGGTCGAATACCGGACGACTGTCGACCAGCTGCGCCAGATCCGTGACCAGATAGAGGCCTATATTCTGGGGAATGACGAGTTCGCTCAGCCGCCGGAAGTATCGACCTTCGTGCGGGTCGACAGCTTTAATGATTCCAGCATCGACTACATGGTCTATTGCTTCACGAAAACAACAGATTGGGGCGAGTGGCTGGAGATCAAAGAACGCCTGGCCTATGCGATCAAAGAGATCGTGCTGGACGCTGGGTCAAACTTCGCGTTTCCCAGCCAAACCTTGTATATCGACGGCTACACTGGCGATCAGCCCGAGGCATTTGTGCCGCCGACCGAATAGGTCAATTGCTTTCTTGCGCCTGCATCTTGGCGGCGACCGTTTCGACTTCACGCCAGACTCGCAGCAAATTGCCACTCCAGATTTTGGCAATATCCGGCTCGTCATACCCGCGGCAAACCAGCTCTAGCGTGATGGCGAAGGTCTCGCTGGCGTTGTCCCAGCCATCGATACCACCGCCACCGCCAAAGTCTGACGCAATGCCGACGTGGTCGATGCCCATCACTTTTACGGCATAGTCGATCTGATCAACAAAGTCGGCCACGTTGGCGCGGGGCCAGGTTTCATCGAGGGTGCGCACGCGCTTGCGTAACGCCGCCCATTGGTCGGGGGTCGCTGCGCGCATGGCCTCGCGGGTGTCGAGGCTCATGTCTTCACGAATTTCAGTGATGGCGGCGCTTTTTTCGGTAGGTGGTTCCTTCAGATAGGCGTCAAAGGCTACGACTTGCACCACACCGCCCCTTTTGGCGATGGCTTTCATTTCCTTGCGGCTGATATTGCGGGGGATATCG
>SMVA01077178.1_pt1 | contig 10768 bp, 9 predicted proteins | sample 2456451 | NCBI WGS metagenome assembly SMVA01 (sample SAMN11095933, study PRJNA526329) | marine sediment metagenome | biome: Marine sediment; feature: Surficial sediment; material: Deep marine sediment; isolation source: Hadal surficial sediment | place: Pacific Ocean | collected 2014-05 | depth 0-1...
CTGTCCAGATCACCGATCTCGGTCTTGAGCGAGGACAACAGCGCAAGGCAGCCAAGCCGGGCAGCCTCATAGCCCTGCTCGATGGACAGATCATCCCCCAACCGGCCGGTGATGTAGCTTCCGTCAGGTCGCAGGGGACCGTGTCCAGCGAGAAATACCAGGTTGCCCGTGCGCGTACTGCGCACATAGTTGGCGGCTGGCGCGGGCATCTCCGGCAAGGTGATCCCCATGGCCTCGAGCTTGCCTTCCACATCGGCGCCCACTGTCGCGCACGACACGAGCATGGCCACGCCCGACACGAGCTGCAAGGGCTTCATGTTGTCCCCCGATTCTCCTGTGATGCTCAGCTGTGCTCGTCGAGCAACGTTTTCAGAATCGCCTCGAACTCAGCAAGCAATTGATCATGGTGTTCACCGGTTCCTGGACCGGAATAGCCACTATAGATCTTGCGTACCGTCCCGTCCCGGCCGACAAAAATTGTCGTGGGATACGCGATCACGATGTCCACGTCGGGAAGCGCCGCTGCCGCGTCGATCTTGTCGCTGGTACCACCCAACAACAGCGGGTATTCGATGCCATGACGCTCGGCGTAGCGGTCTATCTGCCTGCGGTCCCGCTCCACATTACCGGTAAATTCAAAGGCAATCCCCACGATCTCCAGGCCATCGGCGTTGTAGCGTCGGTACCACTCGGCCAGCAACGGCGCCTCATCATTGCAATTGGGACACCACGTTCCGAACAGGGTTACGACCAGGACTTTTCCATCGAAACGGGCATCGTCGTTCGTGACGCGCACACCATTCGAATCATCAAAAGCGAAGGCAAAACGCGATTCCTCATTGTTGACCCCGACGAGCGTCCAACCATCGGGAAGGACTTCTTCCCCTTCCGCGCGCCGATGCGCGGTCCAGGTAGCGTGATAGCTGTCCCTCGACCAGAAATCACCCGAGAGCTCTCCCTCAGAATCGGCTCGCGCCGTGAAAAGAAAGGCATGAGCCCCATCGAAAGTCGACAGACGCAGCACGCCGTCTTCGAAACTCCCCTCCAGGAAACGGTAATCCCCCGTGGGCGTCAAAAAGGTGCCAGTTACCTTTTCCCCGGATTGGCGGAATTCCCCCTGGGCCGGCTCGGTACCATCCTCGTCAGTGAACTGCACCGCCCACTCGCCGCTGAGATCCGGGATCGCGTTTGCATCCCCCGGGCTCAGCCCGGTTTCCGCCAGCGGCCGAAACCGTTCCACATTCCCGCGCCGGGCGTGAAAAAACAGCACGGAGTCGCCTGCCGAAGCGGTCTTGCGCCAGCGCCCGCTCATGGTGTCACCCGACGCATCCAGTTCCGCCGTAATTTCTCCGTCGTACCAGGCAAAAGCCAGTTCCACCTGGCCGTCTTCGAAACTTACGGAACTGAAGGGCACGCGCTCATCGCCGTTCGTCACATACGCATACAGCTGTCCGTTGGCTTGTTCCTGGATCAGCAAGGCAAAGGGCAACTCGCCACCGGGAGATTCCAGCACCGCGCGCCATTCACCGACCAGCGAACGCCCATCTGTTCCTGACTGGCACCCGGCGACCAGCCCGGCGAGAACCAGAATCACAAGCATCCACCGCAGAATTCGCATCGTCATGTTCGTTTCCTTGCGGACCGGCTCCCGGCCCACGCGATGGCAAAGGCCAGGATGAAGGGCAGGTAACGCTCCAGGATGTCCCCTGGCGTGTCGGGGAAATTGTTGATAATCACGGTACCGAGAAAACCGACACACATGGCCGTTAGCACAAAGCCGGGACGAATATCGCGCCCACTGATGCGTATCAGCAATATGGGGCCGAATGCGGACCCCACGGCATGCCACGCGAATAGCACCCGGGAAAAAATCGCCGCGCTGGCAAAGATCGCGATCGCGACTGACGCCAGCGTCATCATCACCACTATCACCCGCGAATACAACAGCTGTCGTCGTGGGTTTTTTTGCCGAAGACGCAGACTGGAATCGTGGGTGACGCTGGAGGCGGCCACCAGTAACTGACTGTCGGTCGTAGACATGATCGCAGACAATACGGCCGCGACCACCACACCCGCGACCACCGGGGGCAACAATTCATCCGCGGCCAGGAAAAAAACCTGCTCGTTGTCCGGGACCTCGTTCATGAGGACACGGGCGCACAGCCCCAGGATGACCATGCCGATATAGACAACGAAGGCCCAGCCCATGGCTATTCGTCTACCGTGTTTCAAGGCTTGTGCATCCCGCAGCGCCATGAACCGGTTCACGACGTGAGGCTGGCCGGGGTATCCCCATCCGATGCCCAGCAGACCAACCGCGAAAGCGAGCCCTGCGCCCGCGGTCTGCTCGGTACTCCAACTGAGCAGGCCCGGTTCATTCAGCGCGCGCAGACCCGCCATCAACCCGTCGAAACCCCCAACAGTCACCAGCGCCACCGCAGGCAAAAGGATGGACGAGGCGGCCATGAGCAGGCCTTGCACCGTATCGGTGACGCTCACGGCCCAGAACCCTCCCAACAGGATGTAGATCACCACGATTCCCGCCCCGATCAACATGCTCGTTTCCATGGACAGGTCAAACAGGCTGTTGAACATGTTGCCGGCGGCCTGGAATTGCGCGGCGATATAGAACAGGAAGGCGAATACCGTGATGAAAGCCGCCACGTTCACGATCACTGGCCGCAGGGGCGTGGGTTCATTCCCGGCCAGAAACCCGGTCAAGGTGATGGCGCCGGACGCGCGACTCATGGGCATGAGTCTCGGGGCGACGAAAAACCAGTTGATGGCGAAGCCCGAAATGGTGGCGGGGATCAACCAGATGGCCGGGAGACCCCACAGATATGCCGCCCCGCTGACCCCCAGCAGGGTCCAGGCCGACGACGAACTCGCGGACGCCGAGATAGCTGCAACCCACGGCCCCAGCCGCCGTCCGCCCAGAAAGAAATCGTCCTCGTCCCGGGTACGCCGCCGGGCCCACAGCCCGATCCCGATGAGCAGGATGTTGTAGGCGACCAGTGTCACAACGATGACGACGGTTCGGCTCATATGGGCTGGACAATCCCCACGGGTTGGGGTGCAATGATAGCCTGTGCAGCGAGGGTGCAGCTGTGGCGCCGGGTAACAAGGCTCCGGGCAACATCGGTCCCACCATCCCACTGCGCAATACCCGGGACGCACCACAAAACAGGGGGCAACCATGAAGACTTTTCTGAGGGCACTCGCTCTGTCCGCGCTGCTGGTATCAGCCGGCGCGCTGGCGGAACAGCCCTATGACACCATCGATCAGGCGCAAAAGGCCTACGACGCGGCTCAAGCCGCCGGAGCATTGCAATTCTCGCCGGACGAAATGTCGCTGGCCAGGGCACGGCTGCAAAAAGCCCGCGACTGGCACAAACGCACCAACGATTCCGTCATTCTCGCCCGCACCGCGCTGGTAACGGCTGAGTACGCCAACGCCGTCGCCGACAAGGCGAATGCCGAAGCGGAACTGGCCCAATGGCAAAAGAAAATGGACGAACTGAACTAGGAGGACATCATCATGAGAAACATCATCATCGTTTCCCTGTTGCTCGGCCTGTTCAGTTTTTCCGTCCAGGCCCAGGAAACAGAAAGCAAAGATCAGTTGGAAAAGGATTACGCCGCCTTGAAGGCGAATTCCGAGGTAGTGGGTTACGCGCCGGAACAACTGAAGCTCACCGATGCCGCCTACGAGGAAATGCAGAAATATCATTACAAGTCGCGGGGCGCCTATCGCACTTTCCTGCGTTACCAGACGCAGATGCGCATCGCCCAGACCTACGCCGCCGGCGCCGCCGCCAAGGCGAAAGCCGCGACGGCCGAACTGGAGACCCGTTATGACTTCATGATATCTGAACGCGCCAAGGCCATGGCCGATGCCCAACGCATGCTGGCCGAGCAACAGGCTTCCGCCGCCGCCGCCGCTCAGCAAGTGGCGGAAGGTCAGGCTAAGGAAGCGTCCATGGCAGCCCGGGAAGCGGCACTTTCGGCCCGCGAGGCCCAGCTGAGCGCCCAGGAAGCGCAGGTGAAGATGCTGGCCATGTCCCAGGAACTGGCAGATCTGAAGGCCAAACAGACCGACCGCGGCATGGTGGTGACCCTGGGCAGCGCCCTGTTCCAGACCGATTCCGCCACCTTGAAGGCGGGAGCCGAACGCAACCTGGGAGAACTGGCCAAGTACATGACTGACTTCCCCCAGGCCAAAGCCACGATCGAAGGGCACACGGACAATACCGGCGACCCGGCTTACAACCAGCAGCTGTCCGCGAAACGCGCCCAGGCGGTAGCCAATTACCTGACCGGCCATGGTGTGGATGCATCCCGCGTCAGCGCCGAGGGCCTGGGACAGGACTACCCCATCGCGCCCAACGACACCGAAGCCGGCCGCCAGCAGAACCGGCGGGTGGAAGTGATCCTCACCCAATAACAACGGTTTCAGGAATGCACTTCCGAGCCCCGCCCCGGCGGGGCTCTTTTTTTTCACAGCGACGATGCCCCCGGGCTTGCCCGCCCGCTCGAGCTGGGCCTATGCTCGGGAACCCACGGAGTGCAGGCGAGCCAATACATGCGGGAACTGACGCAAACAGGAGTTCTTGAAGTGCTCAACGGCGGCCCACGGCTTGCGGAAATCCCGCGATGCGAACCCGATGTCTCGATCTTTTACGTGGCAACTTCCACCATCCACGGCCAGGGCGTTTTCGCCGGCCGACGGCTCAGGCGCGACGAGGTTATCGGGAGTTATCAGGGACTGCCCACACGCGAAGACGGCACCTATGTGCTGTGGCTGTACGAGGACGAGGAATGGCGCGGCATCGAGGGCACCGGGCCTTTGCGCTTTCTCAACCACTCCTGCGATCCCAACGCGGATTTCGACGGCTGCGAGCTTTACGCGCTGCGCGACATCGCAACCGGGGAGGAAATCACCTTCCACTACGGCGAGGAATGGGAGGGGTTCTGCGATGATGCCGCCACGGATCCTGCCGACGAAGCCAGGGACGAAGAAGAATAAAAAAAGCCCCGCATCAAGCGGGGCTTTCTTGTCAGCAGGCGGATAGACTGAATTACATCATGCCGCCCATACCACCCATGCCGCCCATATCACCCACGTCGGGCATGCCCTTCTCGTCCTTCGGGGCCTCGGCCACCATGGCCTCGGTGGTGATCAGCAGACCCGCCACCGAGGAGGCGTTCTGCAGCGCAGCACGCGTCACCTTGGTGGGATCCAGAATACCCATCTCCACCAAGTCACCATACTCGCCGGTCTGGGCGTTGTACCCGAAGGCGCCCTTGCCTTCCATGACCTTGTTGACCACCACGGACGGCTCGGCGCCGGAGTTCTGGACGATCTGGCGCAGGGGCTCCTCCATCGCGCGCATGGCGATCTGCACGCCCACATCCTGGTCGTGGTTGTCACCCTTGATCTTGCCGGTGGCCTGCAGGGCACGAATCAGCGCCACACCGCCGCCGGGGACCACGCCTTCTTCCACCGCTGCACGGGTCGCGTGCAGGGCGTCCTCGACGCGGGCTTTCTTCTCCTTCATCTCGATCTCTGTAGCCGCGCCGACCTTGACCACCGCAACACCGCCGGCCAGCTTGGCCACGCGCTCCTGCAGCTTTTCCTTGTCATAGTCGGAGGTGGCATCCTCGATCTGGGTACGGATCTGGTTGATCCGCCCTTCGATCTTGTCGTGCTCACCCGCGCCATCGATGATCGTGGTGTTCTCCTTGGTGATCTGCACCTTCTTGGCCTGACCCAGTTGGTCGAGCGTAGCCTTCTCCAGGGACAGACCCACTTCTTCGGAGATCACCTGACCGCCGACCAGGACAGCGACGTCTTCCAGCATGGCCTTGCGACGGTCGCCGAAACCCGGCGCCTTGACCGCGGACACCTTGACAATGCCGCGCAGGTTGTTGACCACCAGGGTGGCCAGGGCCTCGCCTTCCACATCCTCGGACACGATCAGCAACGACTGACCGGACTTGGCGACAGCTTCCAGCACCGGCAGGAGATCCCGCACGCTGGAAATCTTCTTGTCGTACAACAGAATGTAGGGATTCTCCAGCTCCACGGACATATTCTGCTGATTGTTGATGAAGTACGGCGACAGATAGCCGCGGTCGAACTGCATGCCTTCAACCACATCCAGCTCGTTGTCGAGACCGGTACCGTCTTCCACCGTGATCACCCCTTCCTGACCAACCTTCTCCATCGCGTCGGCAATCAGCTTGCCGATTACTTCGTCGGCATTCGCGGAAATAGTGCCCACCTGGGCGATAGCCTTGGCGTCCTTGCAGGGCTTGGAAAGCTTCTGCAGCTCGTCCACGATTGCACACACCGCTTTGTCCAGGCCGCGTTTGAGGTCCATGGGGTTCATGCCCGCGGCGACGGCCTTGAGGCCTTCCACGAACATTTGTTGAGCGAGCACACTGGCGGTGGTGGTACCGTCACCGGCCACATCAGAGGTTTGCGAAGCGACCTCTTTCACCATTTGCGCACCCATATTCTCGAATCTGTCCTTGAGCTCGATTTCCTTGGCGACGGACACGCCGTCCTTGGTCACCGTCGGGGCACCGAAACTCTTCTCCAGGATCACGTTGCGGCCCTTGGGACCCAGCGTAATCTTGACGGCATTCGCCAGCACATTGACTCCGTTGAGCAAACTGCGGCGAGCGTCTTCAGCAAACTTGACGTCTTTGGCACTCATGTCTCTTTCTCTCCTTAAATGGGACTGCGGTTAGCCTTCCAGCACCGCCATTACGTCTTCTTCGCGCATCACCAGCAGATCTTCGTCGTCAATCCTGACCTCGGTGCCGGAATACTTTCCGAACAACACCTGGTCGCCTACCTTGACGTCGAGCGGACGCACATCGCCGTTCTCGAGGATCTTGCCCTTGCCGACAGCCTTGACCTCGCCCTTGACGGGCTTTTCGGCCGCGTTGTCAGGGATGACGATGCCGCCCGGGGAGGTGCGCTCCTCTTCCGTGCGCTTGATGAGCACCCGATCGTGCAACGGACGAATCTTCATGAATCGTTCTCCTTTGTCATTTGTGATGAGTAGCGGGAAACAGGAAGCCGGGACGAAACCCCGCCCGGCCTGTTAGCACTCACCTTCGATGAGTGCTAATAATAGCCGCCGAGGCCCCGCAAATAAAGCGCTCCCGGCCTTTCCCGTATCCAGGCTACCCAGATGGGTCCGGTTCCGGGGTTTTTCAAGGCCCCGGGGCCCCAAGGTGGCGGCACGACGATGACAAGGACCCCCCTGAGCGTTAGGCTGTGCGCCTTTTGGTCCCCGGGAAAGCCATGGGCCCGGAAAGACCCTCAAATCCGACGCTCTGTACGCTAATGAGTCAGAAAACCGTTTCCAGTCAACGAATCCGAGCCCGCTGAGCCAATGAGTCGGAAAGCAACTCAAAATCAGCGCATCCGAACCGCTTGAACCAATGAGCCAGAAAGCAACTCAAAATCAGCGAATCCGGAGCTCTGTACGCTAATGAGTCAGAAGACCGTTTCCAGTTACCTCTTGGTGCTGTGTACCTGCCCGGATCGGGAAACCGCCCTGGGGTTGGCCCGTCGGCTGGTGGACGACCGTGTGGCCGCCTGCGTGAATGTGGTGGACGGGCTCACCTCGGTATACCGCGGCAAAGAGGGGCTCGAGGAAGACCCGGAGGCCTTGATGCTGATAAAAACCGACGCCCGGCGTTACCGCGACCTCGAAGAAGCGATCGTCAGGGACCACCCCTACGAACTGCCGGAAGTGATCGCAGTCCGAATCGAGCGTGGCCTGGAGGAATACCTGGCGTGGATCACCGGGTCCACCGATGCAAGCGGTGGCCAATGAGGCCGGTCTAATCGTCACGCCCGGCCCATCAACTGACGAACCCTGTTATCGACTGGCCGATGAACTAACCCCGAATATGACAAGAACACGGTTACCCATCCTGCGCCCGCTCATGGCGCTGGCCCTCATGGCCCTGTTGGCGGCCGGCTGGTCCCATGCCGCCACCGAAGCGGACCTGCTGCCGCCGGATGAAGCCTTCGCCATTTCGGCCATGGCCCTGGACCGCGCCGAACTCCAGATCACCTGGAAAATCGCCGACGGTTACTACATGTACCGTCATCAGTTCCGCTTCCAGACCACGACCCCCGGCGTGATGCTCGGGACCCCCATGTTCCCACCGGGGAAGGTGAAGGAGGACGAGTTTTTCGGTGTCGTCGAAACCTATATGGGCCGGCTGGACGTGCTGCTGCCGGTCACGGTCATGGACTCCCTGACCGGCGAGGTTGAGCTCACTCTCCAGTCCCAGGGCTGCAATGAACCCATCGGGGTCTGCTACCCGCCACATACCCAGACCGTCACGGTCAGCCTCCCAAGGCTGGCGGGAGGGCTCGGTCTCACCGCGGGTTCCGGGAGCAGTCTCGCGGCCCAGTTGGGGCTCGATTCCGATGGCCTGCTGCCGCCGGATCAGGCTTTCATGGCGGAAGCCGCCGCCATCGACGGACAGACCATCCTGGCGCGCTGGCTGATCGCCGAGGGTTACTACCTGTACCGGGACAAGTTCTCGTTTGTCCTGGAAAACGCCGGGGGTGCGGCTCTGGGCGAGATCGAGTTCCCGGAAGGCATCTATAACGAAGACGACGAGTTCTTCGGCCCCATGGTCGTCTACTACGATCAGGTGGAACTGGCGATCCCCGTACTTCGCGCCGACGGTTCGGAGCAAACCGCATCGCTTTTGATGCGATATCAAGGTTGTAACGAACCCATTGGTGTGTGTTACCCGCCTCTGGAAAAACGCGTCCTCGTCACGCTTCCGGCAACGGATCAGATCGTCAGCGCGTTACCGGCACCTGCCGGTGCAAGTGAAGACGCCCCAGGCGCCCCGGCCTCAATGGGTGCTGACGAGCCGGTCGCCGAGCACGATCGCATCGCCCGGGCCATTGCCGGCAAGAACGTGTGGATCACGGCGCTGACCTTTTTCGGTTTCGGATTGCTGCTGGCCTTTACACCCTGCGTATTTCCCATGGTGCCGATCCTGTCGGGCATCATCGCGGGCCAGGGCGAAACGATCACCACCCGTCGTGGCTTCGTGCTGTCGCTGATCTTCGTTCTCGCGATGGCGGTGACCTACACCGCGGCCGGGGTCTTTGCCGGTTTATTTGGCCACAACCTGCAGGCGGCATTCCAAAACCAGTGGATCCTCATCGGCTTTGCGGCGGTATTCGTGTTGCTGTCGCTGGCCATGTTCGGCTTCTATGAGCTGCAACTGCCCAGCAGCTGGCAGACGCGTCTGGCGAAGATGAGCGACAGCCAACGGGGGGGCACTTACATCGGCGTCGCCATCATGGGCCTGTTGTCGGCCCTGATCGTGGGGCCCTGTGTCGCGGCACCGCTGGCCGGCGCGCTCATCTATATCGGTCAGACCGGTGATGGCGTGCTGGGCGGACTGGCGCTGTTTTCCATGAGTCTGGGAATGGGTGTGCCTTTGCTGGCGGTGGGGACCTCCGCCGCCCGCTGGCTGCCAAAAGCAGGTCCCTGGATGGACGCGGTGAAAGCGGTCTTCGGCGTGGCGCTGCTGGGTGTGGCCCTCTGGTTGCTGGAGAGGATTCTGTCGCCGACGCTGATCATGTTTCTGTGGGGTGTCCTGCTCATCGGGTCGGCCGTGTATCTGGGCGTACTGGATCGACGCCGCGACGGACCGGCCGGTTGGCAAGGCCTGCGCCGGGCTTTGGCCATTCTGCTCCTGCTGCTGGGTGTGCTCGAAATCGTCGGGGCCGCCGCGGGCGGACGGGACTGGCTGCGCCCGCTGCACGGCATCGGCAGTCAGCGCGAACTCACCGCGCCGGAGTTCACCATGGTCAGCGGCCTGGCGGACCTGGATCGAGAACTGGCCAGTGCCGCCGCTGCCGGGAAACCGGCCTTGTTCGACTTCTACGCGGACTGGTGCGTTGACTGCAAACGCATGGAGCGTTACACCTTTCCGGAACCCGTCGTTCGCGCGGCGCTGGAAGGTGTGGTGCTGCTCAAGGTGGATGTCACGGACAACAACACCGAACACCAGACGTTGCTGAAACACTTTGAACTCTACGGGCCACCGGCCACGCTTTTCTTTGACCGCCAGGGCCAGGAGCGCCGGAACTATCGGCTTCTGGGCTTTCAGAACGCCGAGCGTTTTGCTCGGCACATCGAACAGGCTTTTCACACCCCATGAACCGAACCCGTACCTATGTTCTCGTTCTGGTAATCGCGATGGTGGGCGGCACGCTGGGTGTCCTCGCGCAACGCTGGCAAGCCGAATCGCGTCTTGACGCGATGAATGCGCAACTCGCGGAGGAAACTTCGGCGCCCGGAGTTGTGACGACCGGTGATCACCGCCCGGATTTTGCGCTGAGCGACTTGAGCGGGCAGACCCGTTCCGTGTCGGAATGGGACGGACAGGTAATCTTGCTCAACTTCTGGGCGACCTGGTGCGCGCCCTGCCGCAAGGAGATGCCCGAACTGGCGGAGGTCCACCACGCCTTTGCAGACCGGGGTTTCGCCGTGGTGGGTATCGCCATCGACAGCCTCGAGCCGGTCCAGGCCTTTATCACCGAGCTGGGCATCGACTATCCGATGCTGATCGGCGAACTCGACGCCATCGAGGTTGCCCGGCAGTTCGGCAATCGTCTCGGCGTACTCCCCTATACGGTGATCCTCGACAGGAACGGCACGGTAGTATTGATGCACGCCGGCGAGATCGACCGGGCGACCATCGA
>SMVA01086963.1_pt1 | contig 10767 bp, 8 predicted proteins | sample 2456451 | NCBI WGS metagenome assembly SMVA01 (sample SAMN11095933, study PRJNA526329) | marine sediment metagenome | biome: Marine sediment; feature: Surficial sediment; material: Deep marine sediment; isolation source: Hadal surficial sediment | place: Pacific Ocean | collected 2014-05 | depth 0-1...
GATCGTAATGTTATGCGCGTTCTCGAAATCGCCGTACACAACATCGGGCGCGAAGGTCTGTGGCCCCACCATTCCACGCAAGCGCGTCAGGTCAAAAACCTGCATTCCATGCATGCCGGCAGCATCGGCAACAATGTAGGCATGATCCTGATAGACCTTGATATCACGCCAAATGGAGTCCACAGTTTCTGATGGCAGGTTGCCAAGGAAAACGGGCTCCGTCGGGGTGCTGATGTCAACAAAAGCTACCCCATTCGTCATGCCCACCAGGGCGTACTCATTACCAGTTTGTGCATCAAACCAGCCCCAGATGTCATTGCCCGTCGTACCGCCCATCGTGGCAAGCGTTACTTGTTTGTTGAGAGAGATGCCGGAGCATGGGAATCCACCGGCAAAACCGTTGCTACAAAGCTCCACGCTAGATGGCGGCGGCGGCGGTGGAGGAGGTGGCGGTGGCGGTGGGGCAGCAACGTTGCTGCTGTTATTGCAGGCGGCACAAAACACCGTGAAACTGAATACACAGAGAATTCTTGCAAATGCTTTCATTCTGCTCGTCCTGGTATGACGCCGAATCCGGATTCCGGCATTGTGCCGTGGCCCGCGTCTTGTCGTAATCGATTGTCGGTTCTATAATTCCGTAGCGACAAAAATACACTACTCGCCAACAAAAACACCCCGTAATCCGGATCGCCGGAAACGTTCAATTGATGAAGCCCGCTACCGGGGTTCGACCGGGCGAAATACTTGTTGTTAGACAAAATAGGGCCATTTACAGCTGTTTTTTCTGTTTCCTGCCAAAACGCGTGCACCGTTCAGTGAGCAATTTCTGTAGTGCATCGACATCTTCGTTCATCAGGTGATCTTTTTGTTCTTTCCAGCCGCCCAGCATCGCCAGGTTGCGCTCATTCACGATAAGGTATTCATCGCTTGCCTGCGAGTCTATTTCCCAGCCCGGGACGGCAATGACAGAACGGACCCGAACGTCATGGCCGAGTAATTTGCGAAATTCACGTGCCAGCTGAGTAGATTTTTCACCACTTCTCGAGACAGATAACGATGCCTTACCTGGAGCAAACGTCAGCGCATCACCCTGCAGGCGAACACGATTGTCTTTGCCGGCTTTCCTGGCGATTACACTGATCGCATAGATGCCATGCTGCCCGACGACGACATTGTCGATTATTCCGGCCTGACAAGGGACGTCGTGAAACACCCGGTTCTGATTTGCCGTCAGCTTTTGCAGAGCGTGTCCCGTTGCCATATTCGCGTCCAGGATAAAGACAAGGCGTCGCCTGGCGATAATGATCTGGAACAGGCGAAATGTTGTATAGCCGGCTGCGATAACGCACAAAACCAAAGTAACGATCAATTGCCATTGGGGCAATGCATCGAATAGTCCCTTAGGTGGCAAAAGATAGGAGACGCTGAAAATTACTGTGAAGACGAGAGCCGAAGTAAGATAAACGGCTTGCTCACGACTCAGACGTTCCAGTTCATCACGAAATCGTTGCGCGGCTTCACGCATTATACTTTTCGGAAATCGACTGGTGGCTGCAGAATGTGCGAATGCCTGCCAGGACTTGACGATGAGCAGGAACACAATCGTGCTCGCCAGTGCGATTGTCACCGCTCCACTCAATGCAACCAGATTCATTCGTCAGGGGCCCACGCCGGCGACTCTCGGATAAATACAATTTAGCTGCTTTGGCCGTTCGATCACTGTGACGCAAGTCACAATGAATACCATCCAGATGCCCCATCAGCAGTGGCCTGCAGCCTCCCGGCTGTGTTACGTGAAGCGGATCACAGCGGCCAGCGTGAGGTCCTTGCTACGGTCTGCGCAGTTCTTGAGTTTTTGCCACAGGCAAATGGCGCAAATTGCGATGGAGTTTATGATGAAAACCAGATGGGCAGGAATGCTGACGATTATTGCTGTGCTTGGAGTGAGCGGTTGCGCGGGCATGAGTGCTGACGAATGTGCGGTAAGTGACTGGCATACTATCGGTTACGAGGACGGCGCCAGAGGATACTCTGCCGCACAAATCGGCAAACATCGAAAAGCGTGTGCTAAACATGGTGTTGCACTGGATTTTGAGTCCTACCAGGCGGGTCGCGAAGACGGTCTGCGCCAGTTTTGCCAGCCATCCCGTGGCTTTAACCTGGGAGCCGGTGGTGGGCATTACAACGGTGTCTGTCCTGCCGATATGGAATTCGACTTTGTAGAAGCATTTAACTCTGGTCATCAACTCTACAATCTTCGTGCCAGCGTAAATTCGGCAACTCGTCAGATTAACGCGAAAAAAAGCGAGCTGGAGCATGCAAAAGACGATATTCGAACAGCTGAAGTTGCCTTGATTGCGAAAGAAACGACAGTGCAGGACAGGGTGCTTTTGCTGGCAGATCTCAAAGACATTTCTGAACGCATCGGTCAACTGGAAGCGGAGATCGTAGACCTGGTCGAAGAGCGCGCGATGCATGAGCAACAACTGGCCTCGTATCAGTCAGTACTCGCCGACACTGGCTATTAGAAGGTATTCGTAACAAAAGGGCCGCAGGCGTAGTCCTGCGGCCCTTTTTTTTGGACCTGGTTTATTGTTCCCATTGCTCCTGGTACGAACGGGAGACCGCCCCCGGATTTGCCGGGGAGGCAGCCCAGGTTTGACAATTTCGGAAATCGCAAAGTAAGTTCAAAGATTGAATGTCAATCGCCCGCTGGGCGGGCTCCTACAATTCTTATTAGCACCTGTAGATCCTATGAGGGCTGCTTGCCCATCCTCTACAATTGGTTTTCCAAAACTAAGCAAAGAGGACAGGACAATGCAAGCAGCCCAGATTAGAGCATACGAAGGAAATACGACGTTGTACATGGCGATGGAGCTTTCAAACAGCAAGTGGAAGTTGGGATTTGGCAACGGCACCAAGATACGGCGCAAGTCGATCGATGCGCGGGATCGGCAACGGTGCCTGGAAGAGGTGGCGCTGGCCAAGGGCAAGCTGAAGTTGCCGGCAGATGCACCGGTGGTGTGTTGTTTCGAGGCCGGCCGTGATGGCCACTGGATTTATCGCTGGTTGGAGAGTGAAGGTTTCGAGGTAATGGAGATTGATTCATCAAGCATTGAGACAGCGCGCGGACGCAAGCACGTGAAGACCGACCGGATCGATGTGGAGAAGCTACTGGACCTGTTGATCCGATTTCACTGCTTTGGGTTGCGCAAAGCGTTTCGCGTCGTGCGGGTGCCCAGCGTGGCGGCCGAGGCGGGTCAGCGCTTGCACCGGGAAGATGAGTACCTGATCAGGCAACGGACCCGGGTCAGCAACCGGATAAAGGGATTACTGATTGCCCAGGGAGTCGATACGGTGTCCTTGCGCGGCAACTTTACGAGCTACCTGGAGCGGGTGCGGCTGTGGAATGGCGAGGGATTATCGGCTGAGCTCAAGACAGAGCTTACGCGCATGCATGCGCAGTACGTGGTATTTAATGATCAACTCAAAGCACTGGCCAAGTCCTATGCCGAGGAGCTTGCTGCCGATACGCCCCTGGCAGAGATGCGCCGTTGTCTGGAGACCTTAAAAAGTATGGGCCCCAAGACCTCGAGGATCTTATCCGCCGAGGTATTTGGCTGGCGAAGCTTCGCCAACACCAAGCAGGTGGGTGCCTTTGCCGGACTGACACCCACGCCCTCGCAAAGCGGCGATAGTGATACGGAACAGGGTATCTCGAAGGCGGGTAACCGGCGGGTACGGCGGGTCATGATCGAGTTTGCCTGGTTATGGTTGCGCTGGCAGCCGGACAGCGCCCTGAGCCAGTGGTTTAACCGTCGTTTTGCGCACGGAGGTAAACGCCAGCGACGTATCGGCATTGTTGCGCTGGCGCGCAAGTTGCTGATCGCGCTGTGGCGCTACGTGGAACACGGTGTGATCCCGGAGGGAGCGCTACTGAAAGGCTAACGCCAGCCAGACAAGCGAAAACGAACATTGGAAACAGTTAAGCAGGTTTTTTAGGTCAACGTACTCGCCGGGCTCCAGGGACAGCATAAGCTGCAGCCGACTTTGTAGATGGGGTGCGTTTTATTGTGATCGTTACCCGTATAGGGGATGTGGTGTTCGGTTTAACCGGCACGGATAGAAGGTGGTTCCGATCCATGATTTGGAACAAAGCAAGATCACAAACCTGAAGTTGACCGCAAGAGAGGATTTAGCGAAAAACACAACGTACCAATCAGAGGGTTGACAAAAGAGCACTCATAGAAGGAGCCCGCCGTACGATAGGAGTGATTACTCAATCCTTGTGAAAGTCGCTCGACCGGCACGGGCGAATTTACTACGCCCAGCGGTCCCGTATCGAAATGCCCCAATGATCACGGCAAGATCAAGTCACCGTTGTGTTGTGGACAAGATATGAGTTGTTCTGCAGCCTGACGATGCTTGCCGAGCCTATCCACAATCGCGGCAAGATGAGGGTGTTGTTAAACTTCGATTTTCTTCTTCGATGGTCCGATTGAGAGCCTTGCTGTCATGTTGTGCATAAAGCGGGCGGGAAGTCTGCTACGAGTTTTTGCTGCTGCAAACGACGTTTGATTGCGCTCAGAGGGCTTTTTTGGCGGCAAAACAGCCGCAAAAACCGGGCCGCAGTGACCCGGCTCAGGTTGCAGGCTGTTGATTTGCACCGAAATCTGAGCCAAAAACGGCCATTCATTGCATCGACAACTGACCCGTCTGCTGCTCCCTGGATCATTGAAAAAGTTACTATTCGCTCTGCTTGAGACGGGTCATTTTCAGGTTACAAAAGCAGGGTCAATCCAGCATGCAAATCAACACCGATCGTACTCGCCGCGCAAATCCTAATGGGGCTCTTTTACCTGGGCCCGACGGTACTGGGCGGGGGTTTGCCCAACACACTTCTTGAATGCGGCGTAGAACGCTGAATTGGAATTGAAGCCGACTGTGAACGCGATATTCAATATGGAACTGTTTCGAATATCGTAACTGGCCAACATTTTTCTGGCATGCTCAATTCTGTGCTGATTCAGGTAATCAAAAAAACTCATGCCGAATGCGGAATTGATAACCTGCGACAGGTGATTGACTGAACAACCGACAGCCGCAGCAAGTGATGGTAACGTCAGGTTGGAAGTCAGAAATGACTGTTGTGACTGCATGAGCTGTTCGAGCTTTAGCTTGTACTTTAATAACTGTTCGCTATTCAAGCCGGACTTCGCATATTTGTGAAATCGCGTCTCGCCGGACATTGGCGGAGCAATGTGTGCGTTCCGGGCCATGCCCGGAATATCATAGTAGTCGGTAATCGTCATTGCTGCATTGCCATGCAGTGCCATGAATTCAGCACCATAATAGAAGTCAGTCGATTGTCCTTTTTGGTCCCCTCCTAATGGATACACCTGGTATTGAAACGCAATAGTGTCATTGCCCACTAGAATTTCCCCGATCAACTCATACCGATGTCTGTGACTGGAGAAAAATTCGCTCAGATACGAGATCCAGTCATCGTGTGAGCGCTTCGAATTTTCCGGTACATCGCAGTAGATTCCGTCAACGGTGAGATGGTCCGCCACCCCCTTGGGGTCACAGTGGTTCCAGGCGTCAAAATAACTTTCAACGAATTTTGTCGCGTGCATCTTCGAAACCCTGTTATCTGACCTGCGAGCTTACATACTATCGCAGCGTTGCGGGAAATTTCACCCCATTTGACATTGGCGACGATAATACGGCAAATTGGGTACTCAAATTGGCGTGGTTGTGGGATTTCTGTGGAAAAAATCGTAGCTCGTGTCGTATCGGTGCATGCCGGATCAAACGATGATCTTAGTAAAGATGAGCATCCAGCCATTCAGGTTGAACTGGATGGCGTCGTCGGTGATCGTCACCAATCGTTCGCACGGTCCGCGTGGCAGGGGGACAAACAACCAAAAGGCACAATTCGGCGTAATGAGCGGCAATGGTCGGCGGTATCGGTTGAAGAGCTGGTTGAGATTCAGGATGCGATGGATCTGAGCACGCCACTGACTGCTACCCGCCTGGGCGCGAACCTCTGTCTGACCGGACTGCGGGAGCTATCCCGTTTGCCGAAAGGTACGTTGCTGAAGTTTCCTTCAGGAGCAGAACTATTGGTTGAGGAATTCAATCCACCGTGCCATGACATGGGTAAGAAACTGGCATCTGTGTACACGACCCGTTCTGGCGAAGCACTGTCATCAACCACATTTTCCAAAGCGGCAAAACTTAATCGTGGTGTTGTGGGCGTGGTGGAGGTGGCCGGCGCCATCAGCGCTGGTGATGAGGTGGCAGTAGTGCTTTATGAAACACCAGCCTGGCTGGTTCGGTCGCCGGATTAATGCGGAATCAGCAATCCGGCGGCGGCGTTGCGCGTGCACGGGCCGGTGCCCAGAATGGTTTTTGTTTGCGTGTGCATCTGGAAACACGGCTGTACTGGCGCAATTCCTTTTCGTAGTAAATTTCCGCCCATAATTCGCCTTGCAGGTGTTCTGTTCTGATCATTGCCAGAGCGATGTTCGCCTTTACCGCCGGTGACCACATGGCAGAGGTAACGTAGCCAATATGCTCCGTGCAACGCTTATTCTTGTATATATAAGAGCCGGTGGCCGGTTTGTTGCCCTCTATGTCGAGCTTGGTCAAGGTGTATTTAGGACCACGTCTCTTTTCTCTCAATAATGCGCTACGGCCACTGAAATGCGGCTTGTTGAAGTCGACCAGCCAGCCGAGGCTCAATTCGAACGGAGTCTGGTCGTGCTCAAAGTGCACGGTTCGGAGTGCCTCATTGAATTCCATCGCGGGCATTATGAAAGCGGCCTCCAGTCGGGCCATATTGGTCGCAGCCTCACCGTAGGGTTGAATACCGTAGTTTTCACCCGCTGCATAGAGTTCGTCCCACAGATCGAGGGCGAGTGCGGGCTGAATCCAGAGTTCGTAACCAAGATCACCGGTAAAACCTGTGCGCGAAACCATCAGTGTGTCGCCGTGGAATGGGAATCGCTTGATGTCGAACGGTTTTGCGGTGTCGATGCCTTCCAGTCCCATTTTCTTGAGCACGGCACAGGATGTGGGCCCCTGCAGGGACAACGCGGCGAATGCGTCGGTCACATCCGTGACGTTGACGTCGTCGAAGCCAAAGGCGCTTTTTTCCAGCCATGCAGTGCACGGGCTACCACAAGTCAGCATGAACTTGTCGCTGGATAGCCTGAATATCGTACCGTCGTCGATCATTCGACCTTCGTCGGTGCACCAGACGCAATAGGCAACGCGATTGAGCCCGATCTTTGCGACATCCCGCGTAACCATCCTGTTCAGCATAGCTTCTGCATCGGCGCCACTTATCTCATATTTCTGCATGGGGCAGATGTCATAAGTGCCGCAGGTATTGCGCACGCAAAAATACTCGTACTCCGCGTCATAATAATATTCTGCGAACTTGTAACCATTCCATGCGCCCCATGCATCGCGGATGTTCAGAACTTCCTGCCTGGGATAGAAGGCAGATTTTTTCAGGCGCTCGTCGGCGTATGGATCAGTCGTATTCATAGGCTATTCGTCGTAGCAGTCGTCTTCGGGAACGGTATTCGGACGGTGCAGGTCGATGAGGATTTCACGCGCCGCGTTTGCGCCGCATGCAGAAGAGACGCCGCCACCGGGATGCGTTGAAGAGCCACACATGTAGAGGTTTTTCACCGGCATTCGGTATTGCGCATAGCCGGGAAACGGCCGGTTGAACAACAGTTGATCGATTGTTAATTCTCCCTGGAAAATATTGCCTTCGGTAAGGCCAATCTCCTGTTCGATCTCATGTGGTGTACGAACTTCCATATGCACAATCAGATCTTTAAAACCTGGGCTGTATCTTTCGATCTTGTCGATTACAGTCTGGCCGAATTGATCGCGTTTTTCCGGCGTCCACGGCCCGCTGCTAAGTTTCGTTGGACAGTACTGCACGAAATTCGACATCCAGTGTTTTCCGGGAGGCGCAACAGTCGGATCCCAGGCTGATGGAATGACCGATTCAATAAAAGGGTCGTCGGACCAGCGACCGCGTTTCCAGCAGTCGTACGCTCGCTCCATAGTTTCCAGTGAGCCGTTGAAAGTTTGGCCACCACGATTGATGTAGCGGTTTTCCGGTACGCCGGTGAATTTTGGCATCGCCGACAGAGCGATATTGACCTTACCGGATGAACCGCGAATCTTGAAATTGCAGGCTTTCTCGTAGATACCTTCCGGTAAGTCCTTCTTGTCCATGATGCGGGTGAAGGTCCGTTTCGCGTCAAGGTTCGACACCACGATACGCGCCCTGATCTCGTCACCGTTTTCGAGAACGACGCCGACGGCCTTGCGATTTTCCACAAGCACCTGTTGCACACCCGCGTTGGTTCGAATCTCACCACCATGTTCCTGCAAAGCGCCGGCAATTGCGTTCGATATGGCGCCCATGCCACCACGCGCGAGACCCCACGCGCCTACGCTGCCATCGACATCCCCCATGACGTGATGCAATAAAATATAAGAGGAACCAGGCGAGTAAACGCCGAGCGCCGTACCGATGATGCCCGGGCCGGCCATCGCGGCTTTTATTAGGTCATTCTCAAAATAGTCGTCGAGATACTCAGCCGCGCTCATCGTAAAGAAGCGGACATACTCGTAAATTTCCTTTTCACCCAAAGCCCAGAACTGCTTCGCTAGGAAAAGGAGTTCCATGATATCTCGTGGCCGGAAAGACGTTGGGTCCGGCGGAGTACGCAGCAGCGTTTTGCGAATGAGGTGCGAGTAGCGTGTCAAATCCGCCTGGAAGCGATGCATCGCATCTGCGTCGTGCGGTGAGTGGCGCTTCAGCTCGAGGTGGGCTACTTCTTCGTCGTGATAGGAAAACATCCTCTCGTCGCCGTCACCAAAATTGACCGTTCCAAGGTAAGGCACAAGCAATAAGCCGTGCCGGCCGAGATCCAGGTCGCGGTGCAACGCCTGGCGCATCATGCTGCAGACATACGAACAACTAGAGTAGTGCCAGCCCTCGTGAAGCTCGCGGGTAACGGCCGCGCCGCCGATATAGTCGTTCTTCTCTACCACAACAACATTCAGCCCGGCCTTTGCGAGGTAGGCGGCATTCGTCAGGCCGTTATGACCTGCGCCAATAATAATTGCATCGTAGTTATTCATCGCAGAATTTCACGCGCTGCGTTGTGTCCTGCGCCGCCCATGAGGCCGCCACCAGGATGACAACCTGCACCACACAGGAACAGGCCCGGTATCGGTGTGCGGTATTGCGCGGCTTCATAAGTGGGCCGCATCATGAGCATCTGGTCCATGGACAGTTCAGTGTGATGCCAATGGCCACCGGTTACATGATATTTATCCTCGAGGTCCGCCGGCGTCAGCAATTCGCTATGCACAATATGCTCGCGGATACGTGGTGCATATAGTGCGATTGTGTCGATGGCGCGCTCACAAATCTGATTCCGAGCAGCGTCCGTCCAGCCACCATTGAGTCGATAGGGCACGTACATGACGTGAGCCGACAGTACGTGTTGCCCGGCGGGCGCGAGTGACGCATCGTGCAAACTTGGAATGACAATTTCCATGACCGGATTGACCGGGCACTCGCCGTACTTGGCATCATCAAAAGCGAATTCGATGGCATCCATATCCGCTGCAATAATCATTCGACCATCGGGTTGCTCAAGTCCGTTGAACGCCGGCAACTCACTTAGCGCGAGGTGCAGTTTTGCGACATAGCCATCGCAGCGCAAACGCCGTATGCGGTTGGTGAAACCGATATCGAGATACTCGACACCGACCAGCTCAAGGAAAGTCCGCTGTGGATCAGTAGCTGAGATAACGCGGTCGGCTTCTATCTTTTCGCCGTCGACGAGCTGTACGCCGGCCGTTTTCAAGCCATCGCTATCAGCACTGATTATTATGCGACTGACATGCGCGCTGTTTCTGATTTTGGCACCCGATTTCGTCGCCGCCGCACACAGGGATTCGACCAGGCCGTTAACCCCGCCCGCAGGAATGGCATGGGCTCCCCCGGATTCACCTGCCATGCGATAAAGCATCGCGAGCACCGCACCATTGGGTGATCTTGGTGCCAGTTTCGAGCCGATCAGTCCGTCCCAGCTCAGCGTTGCCTTGAGGATGTCGTTATCGAAATTTTCATCCATCAGGTCACGGGCAGGCAGCGAGATAATCCGTAGAAATTCCTGCATATCCTGCTTGCCGATACGTCGGATGTTGAGGCCCATGTGTGCAAAGGTCAGCATTTCAGCGATGCTGTTATTGCCAATGCGCGGCATTGTCTTGAGCCAGAAGGGCTTGAGCACATGGACAAAGCGACGCATGAGCCGCGTATAGCGCTGATACGCGTCCGCGTCATCTGTGCTGGTTCCGCTGATAGAGCCTCCGTGTAAAACGACATGCTCTCCGTTGCGACTCAAGCCAACTGTTGGCAACGATTTCGCCGACGCCCTAAAGCCATGTGACGCAAGCTTGAGATCGCTGGCAATTTTCTCCGAGAAGTGACTGACCGTGTGTGCAACTGATGCGTGAAAACCGGGATGGAATTCACGGTCTGCGCCAAGCCCACCGGGTGTAGCGGATGCCTCGAGCACAAGCACGCGCTGGCCGCTTTGCGCCAGGTAGGCAGCGCAAACCAGGCCATTGTGTCCCGCCCCAATTATGATCGAGTCGTACCGATCCAATCCCGTTCCTTGACTACTGGCTCACCCCGTACGCTAGTCACCAAGC
>SMVA01145368.1_pt1 | contig 10763 bp, 6 predicted proteins | sample 2456451 | NCBI WGS metagenome assembly SMVA01 (sample SAMN11095933, study PRJNA526329) | marine sediment metagenome | biome: Marine sediment; feature: Surficial sediment; material: Deep marine sediment; isolation source: Hadal surficial sediment | place: Pacific Ocean | collected 2014-05 | depth 0-1...
CAGCAGTGTCGCGGCGTAGACGTAGTGGGTGTGGAACAGCAGTGTCGCCACCAGGAAGAGTCCCCAGGCGGGTGCGCGCCGGCCGGGACCGAGGCGGCGGTAGAGAACGAGCCCGGCCAGGCACAGCAGGCTGGCCAGGGCGTAGTACCGGCTTTGCCGACTCAGGATCAGGAAAGGCACCGAGAGCGTGAGCAGAACGGCGCTGAGCCAGGCCGAACGTGAGTCTCGCCAGAGCACTTGTCCGGCCACCCCGGTGAGCCACACGGTCAACAGGCCGAACAGGGCGAACGGCAGGCGCGCCGCCAAGGTGGTGGGTCCGAGCAGGGCGAACGAGCCCGCGACCGCGTAGAAGGAGAGCCAGGTGTGCCACTTCCACACGCCGTCCGCGCCGTATTCGATTCCCAACTCTTGGGAAAAGTGGTTGCGCCCGTCGTGTCCGTGCGGGACCCCGTGCTCGAGAATCGTGCGGGCGAGCAGAGCGGTCTGGGCCTCGTCCTGCCAGAGGGACTGGTTTCCGAGATTCGTCAGCAGCAGGCAGGCGGCGAGCGCCGATAGCAGCGCCATTCCAGCGATCGCGAGCGATCGGGTCGCAGCGGCCGGTCCGCGCCGGGTCGGCGCGAGGGCGTCGGGTTCGGGCGGGGCTGCTCGCTCCACAGGCCCGAACAGCATAGCGCGTGGGGCGCCGTCAATTGCGCGGAGGCGATCGGGCGGGGGTGACGGGGTCCGGCGGCGCGATTCGGTAACGTCGTCGGTAGACATGGGGACGCATTCGCAGCGCCTGCCCGGCTGGATCCGGTGGGCCCTCACGCCGCTGGCCCTGTTTGTCCTGGCCTTGCTCGTCCGCGCGCTGCCGCGACGTTTCGTGTTGGTCGGGGCCAACGTCTTCCCGTTCGGCAACGACGCTTGGTACCACCTGCGGCGCATTGCCTACTCGGTCGTGCACTTCCCCGAAGTGCTGCGCTTCGACCCCTACATGAACCATCCCGCGGGCGCCATGCCGATCTGGTCACCGCTCTTTGATTGGCTGGCAGCTGCGGTGGCGCTGCCCTTCTATCGGGTCGGCGATCCGACCAGCGTGGAGGGGGTCGTGGTCTGGCTGCCGCCCGTGATCGGAGCGATCACGGTGGTGATGCTCTACGCCCTGGCCCTGCGTCATCTGGACGCCTCGATCGCCGCGCTTTCGGCCGCCACGCTGGCGCTTCTCTCGGGCCATTTCTGGTACTCGCAGATCGGTTTTGTCGATCACCACGCTGCCGTGGCGATGGCTTCCACCGGGCTTCTCTGGGCGTCGATGTCGTGGCTCGCTGCCGAAGAGCGCAGTGGCCCGTGGCTCGGGCCGGTGGTGGCGACCGGCTTCTGGATGGTGACCGCGCTGCTGATCTGGCCCGGTAGCCTCCTGTTCGTCGGACTGGTCGAAGCTGCCTGGATCGTCTTCGCCCTGACCAGGTCCGAGGCGTCACGCGCGCGGCGTTTCGCCGGTCGCTTCGCGATGATCCACGGGCTGGCCGCCGTCGTGATGGCGATCTTCGCCGAAAGCTGGACCCAGTGGAGCGCCTACAGCCCGGTGGTGCTGTCGCGCTTCCAACCGTGCTTCTTGGGCCTGACCAGTCTCGGGGCGACGCTGTGTTGGGCGGCGTGGCACTTCGAACCGCTCGGCGCCACGCGGGGGCGCCGGAGCTGGGTCGCAGCGGGTACGGCTTTGGCCTTGCTCGGCGCCATTGGCCTGCTGATTCCCGATCTTTTGGACGGCGTGCTCGAAGCCTGGCAGTGGCTGGCAAAGCAGGACGCGTTCCAGGCCAGCGTCGGCGAATCCCAGCCGCTGCTGCTGGTGGCAGGACAGCTGGATGCTTCGATCGCGATGAAGCGACTCTCGGGGTTCGTGCTGCTGTTTCCCTTCGCGTGGTGGGCGGCTTGGCACTGGGCGCGGCGGCGACCTCGGCCGGCTCCCTTACTGCTGTGGCTCGCTTGGAGCCTCGGGCTGCTGGCCGTGATGCTGCTTCAGCGGCGATTCTTCAACTCGTTCTCGGTCTGCATCGCACTCCTGATGGGCTGGTCGATGGTGACCGCCTGGCGCTGGCTTCCCGAGCGATGGCGCCAATCCGGGGCACGGGGTGCGCTCGCGGCGTCGGCGTTTTCGTTGCTGTTCTTGCTGTTCCTCTGGCCCATGCGCGGCAGCTACCTCCACCATCTCCGGTACGAGCTGGGCCAGGATGCGGCGGACCGGGTGAGGCCCTGGCGCGTAGCCGAGCAGGCCAAGCTGGAGATGGCCCGCTGGCTTCAGCGCAAGACACCAGCGACTTCGGGCTGGCTCGATTCGAAGGCGCGTCCCGAATATGCGGTCCTGGCGCCCTGGGACCTGGGCCACGTGATCGAGTACCTGGGCCGTCGTCCGACCGTGGTCAACAATTTCGGAGACGACATCGGGGCCGAGAACTTCGAGCTGGCGCGCCGCTACTGGGAGTTGGGCGAGGCGGCGGGCAGCCTGCTGCTGGAAAAAGTCGGTGCCCGCTACGTGGTGGCGCGCTGGCGAGACGTCGTCGTACTGGATCCCCTGCCGGGCTCCCTTCTGTACGCACTGGTGCTCCGCGACGGTTCCGAGGACCCGGTGGCACCCGGCACCTATCCGGCGCTCTCACGCCATCGACTCGTCTTCGAGTCACGTCGCTGGCAGGGCGCCGATGTCGATGCTCCCGCCTTCTACAAGGTCTTCGAACACGTCCGAGGTGCCAGGGTCCAAGGCAGGGCCGCGGCCGGCGCACGGGTGGTGGCAACCCTGAAGCTCCAGACCAATCACGGGCGGAAGTTCCAATACCGCACTCGGACAACGGCGGATGCGTCGGGTCACTACGAGCTGCGGCTGCCGTATTCGAATTTCGGAGAGCCGGCCGCGGTGCGCACGGATGAAAACTACACGATATATTGTCGGTTCGACATCGCTTCGCTGGTGGTCGACGAGGATGCCGTGCGCTCCGGTCGCAGGCTGGACGGCCCCACGGTCTGTCTCACCCCCGACTCCTGAGGTCGTTTCGCCGTCCGGTCGCCGCCTGCGGAAAACTGAAACAGCGTTCGACACGCTGCCAGAAGCGCCCCGATTCCTTCCGACTTCGTACACAGCTGCCAGCCGTTCGCGGCCCCCCCCCGCTGGGCTCGTCCCTCGAGGATTTCAGCCGTGCTGATCAACGCTCTGGTCTGGATGGAGATGAATCGGGTAACCTGACAAACCAATTTTTTGGGACCGGGGGGTTCCCAGCATGGTTTCGGCCCGGTGGGCGGCGCAGGGAGTGGGGTGATGATGGACGCCTCGCAGGGAGAACCGCGCTTGATCTACCAGCAACGACTCGAGCAGCGGCGGCGCGAGGCCCAGGAGTTGCTGAGTCGGGAGCAGGCTCTCGCCAACGTCAGGCTCGCGGCCTTTCTGCTGACTCTCGGTGTCTTGGGGCTGGCCTTTCTGGGGGGCTGGATCGCCCGGAGCTGGGTGCTGCTACCGGCCGGGGGTTTCGTCGCGCTTCTGTTCGTGCACGATCGGGTGATTCGTGCTCGGGAGCGGGCGGATCGGAGCGTCGTCTTCCATGAGGCTGGACTGGCGCGAATCGAGGGGACCTGGGCCGGGACCGGTGAGACGGGCGAGCGCTATGGAGACAGCGAACACGTACATGCGGGCGATCTCGATCTCTTTGGCGTGGGCTCGGTCTTCGAACTTCTGTGCCAGGCGCGTACCCAGGCGGGCCAGAATACGCTGGCCCGTTGGTTGCTCGAACCCGCACCCCCGGACCAGGTTCGCGAGCGTCAGGCGGCGGTCGCCGAGCTGGGGGCTCGGATCGAATTGCGAGAAGACCTGGCGCTGCTCGGCACCGAGGTCGAAGCCGGTCTCCATCCCGAGGCCTTGAAGAGGTGGAGCCAACGACCGCAGCTCCTGTCGAGCCGACCGTGGCGCTGGGGTGTCGGTGCGATGGCCACCACTTCGGTGGTGACGTTGGGCTGCTGGCTTTCGGGCATCTTCGGCCCCGCCCCCTTCATCGCTGCGCTCGCCGCGCAGATGATCCTGGCGGCCTGGCTGCGGGAGCGGGTGTTGAAGGTGGTGCGTGCCGCGGATCTTCCGGCACGCGACCTGGCCCTTCTCGCAGAATTCCTGGGACGGATCGAGGCCGAGAGCTTCGAATCCCCGCTGCTGCTCCGGTTGCGCGCGTCGCTCGCCACTCACGGTGTTTCGGCCTCCCAGCAGACGGCTGCTCTGCGCCTTCGGGTCGATCTGCTGGACGCTCGCCGCAATCAGCTCTTCGCGCCGATTGGCGCGTTGCTGCTCTGGACGACCCAGCTCGCCTTCGCCATCGAGCACTGGCGGAAAACCTGTGGAGCGGCCCTGCTCCACTGGCTGGATGTCGTGGGCGAACTCGAAGCCCTGGTATCGATCGGGGCGTTTCACTTCGAGAATCCGGATTCAGTCTTTCCCGAATTCGTCGAAGAGGTGGGCGGTCTCTTTGACGCCGATCAGATCGGTCACCCGCTGCTGCCTGCGGTCGACTGTGTCCGCAACGACGTTCGCCTCGGCTCCAATTGCGCACTGCTGCTGGTGAGCGGCTCGAACATGTCGGGAAAGAGCACGTTGCTGCGCACGATCGGTGTAAGTGCGGTTCTGGCACAGGCAGGGGCACCCGTACGTGCTCGGGCTCTGCGCATGACGCCGCTGTGCGTCGCCGCATCGATCCGGGTGCAGGATTCGCTACGCGAGGGACGCTCACGTTTCTATGCAGAGATTCGTCGACTGAAGGCGATCATGGATCTGGCGGACGGGAAAACCACTCTGCTGTTCCTGGTGGACGAGATGCTCCAGGGAACCAACTCCCGGGACCGTGCCATCGGAGCCGAAGCCGTGATGCGGGGTCTGCTCGATCGAGGCGCTCTGGGTCTCGTCACGACCCACGATCTGGCGTTGGCGCGGGTGGCCGACGAGCTGGCGCCGAGAGCCGCCAACGTTCACTTCCAGGACCACCTGGAAGCGGGAGAGATCGCTTTCGACTACCTGATGCGACCTGGAGTGGCCGAGAAGAGCAATGCATTGGAACTCATGCGAGCGATGGGGCTGACGACATGACGGCACCCATCATCGCAGAAGAGCTGGCGCTCCTCGAAAGGATTCGCGACCTGCTGGAGAAGCTGCCTCCGAAAGAGGTTCCGTCCGAAGAGCCGATCATTCGGGAGCTGGAGCGATTGCGCGATCAGCTCGTCGGGGGCCAGGAGAACAAGGACGCCATGGCTCTGCACGAGCAGTTCCACCGTCAGGAATCGTTGCTCCGGCAGCTTCGGGTTTCGCGCCGAGCGCCCCAGATCGACCCCCAGTCGCCGTACTTTGCCCACCTGCGGTTGCGGGAAGGGGGCGAGGAGCGAGACCTGTGTCTGGGCAGGGCGACCTGCATCGAGCGAGGCATGCGAATCGTAGATTGGCGCAACGCACCGGTGTCGAAGATCTTCTACCGTTACGACCAGGGCGAGGAATACGACGAGGACATCGCCGGCCACCATCGGGTCGGTGAGGTCCTGGTACGTCGAACAGTCGCGATTCGCGATGGCGTGCTGGAACGGATCGAGTCGCCTGAGGGCATCTTCACGTCCGACACGTCCGCTTCGGATGGCTGGGAGCACCTGGATCGTTCGACGTTGCGACTCGCTGGGGGTGAGGGATCGGCCCTGCGCGCTCACAAGGCCGGCGACGCCGGCGACCGCCGACTGGGAACCGATCTCATGGGGGCGCGGCGACGGGTCGACAAGCGCCTGCCAGAGATCACGGGCCTGATTGATCCTTCCCAGTTCGATCTGATCACGCGCCCCGGGTCCGGCTACCTGGTGATCCGGGGTGCCGCCGGTTCGGGCAAGACCACGGTGGCGCTCCACCGGATCGCCTACCTGGCCTACGACGATCCGGAGATCGATTCGACCCGGTCGCTCTTCGTGGTGTTTTCGCCGGGCCTGCGCAACTACGTCGGCCACGTGCTCCCCGGCCTCGGCCTCGAGCAGGTCTCGATCAAGACCTACGCAGAATGGTGCGGGCACCAACGCAAGCGCCACTTTCCGCGGCTGCCCAACGAGCACAGGATTGATGCGCCGACGCTGGTGCAGCGGCTGAAACTGCATCCCGTGATCGGTCGTGCGCTGGCGGTCCAGGCGAAGGAGGTGGATGGGCCCGCGACCGTCGAGCAGGCGGTCGATGATTGGGCCAGTGTTCTCACCCGGGCCGATCTGTTGGAAAAGACCTGCGCGGACTTCGCCCCCGGCGTCTTCAGCCGCGCCGAAATCGAGCGCTTCTGTGACTGGAACCGACGACGGAACGAGGAGTTCTTCCAGTGGATGGCGGGAGACAGCGCGGCACAGGCATCACTGGATCCCGAGGACGATGCGCTGCTGCTCCGCGCCTGGCAGCTGCGTGTGGGACCCTTGCAGGCGGGCGGGCACAAACCGCTGCGCTATCGGCATATCGCCATCGACGAGGTGCAGGACTTCTCGCCCATCGAAGTGCAGGTTCTGCTCGGCTGCCTGGAGGAGGGTCGCAGCATCACGCTGGCCGGAGACACCCAGCAGCACCTGATGGAGGACAGCGGTTTCACCTCGTGGAGTGAATTCCTGACCTACCTGGGTGTTCCCGGGGCCGAGGTCGAGACGCTCCGCATCAGCTACCGCTCGTCCCGGGAGATCGTCAACTTCGCGCTCGCGGTGCTGGACGACCTGCGGGAAGATGACGAGCCGCCGGAGGCGCCGCGGTCTGGACCGCCCGTCGAAATCTTCCGCTTTACGGACCGGGGTGCCTGCGTCGCATTCCTGGCCGAAGCCCTGCGCGAGCTGGCGCACCAGGAGCCGCTGGCTTCCGTCGCCGTGCTCACGCCCACTCCGGAGCTCTCGGCGGCCTACTTCGAAGGGCTCGACCACGGAGACGTTCCGCGTCTGCGCCGGGTCCAGCAGCAGGACTTCACGTTTGCGCCCGGCGTCGAGGTGACCGAGATCGAGCAGGTGAAGGGTCTCGAGTTCGACTACGTCGTGGTAGTGGAAGTAACCGACGACCAGTTTCCGGATTCAGCGCACGCGCGCCGACGCCTCCATGTCGCCGCGACTCGGGCCGTCCACCAGCTCTGGATCACGAATGTGGGAACGCCTTCGAAGTTGCTCAGCGTTGCGCACTGAGCGCAGATCAGGATGCGCGCCGATGAACCGTTGCCAAGCCCAGGAGCCCCAGAGCCAGCAGGACTGCCGTGGAGGGCTCGGGCACGGCCGAGTGATGCTGGTGGAACCAGCCGAGCTTCTTCCAGTGATGTAAGTCGATCCACTCGAGATTCAGCCTTCCCAGGTGGGGGAGGTCGAAGAAGCGGGGCGTGTTGTCGAACGGGAAGCGAGGGATCCCATCGTCATCGCCATGGGGGTGGAGGTCCCGTAGGTCGAAGCTGGAGTCGAAGGGGTGGAAACCGTCGTGGCGCAGGAAGCTCGCGAAGTCCCAGTCATCGGGTAGCGTGAAGCCGGTCGCTCCGGCTGTCCCGATTCCCGACCCCGTCAGCAGGCCCACCATTCCCAACAGGATCAGCAGCTTCCGCATCGCTCCCTCCTCAAGGCTTCCGGCGTTGTGGGAGAAGTGGCGTGCTGAATGCGGAAATCGCAGTCGTGATGAAAAATCTGGCTCGGCGAGCGAGTTCTTCCCCAAGGGGGGGGTGGGCGGGAAGCGCAGGCAGGCTGGCAAGTGGATGGGGATCACTCTCCATTCTCGCCGAGAGGATCGGCCTTGGCGCCGGCTCAGCCGGCCTCGTAGCGGTAGGTTCCCTCCATTTCGATCCGACGTTCGGCACGACCTGCGATCCGCAGATGCTCCAGGTGGGCGTAGGTCTCGCTCTCGGCCATCGATCCCCAACTGCGGGGCTTGAAGAGCTTCCGTGAGAACTCCTCGACCGTCGCAGGCCGACCGAAACCCTTCGAAATCGATCCGATCTTGTCCAGGCGTTCGTCGTGGTGGCGCTTGATCGCCGCGCACCGTCCCGGCAGATCTTCGAAGGGATGCCCGTGGGCCGGGAGTACGAGCTTTACCTCCGGAATCTCGGCGACCCGGTCCAGTGAATAAAAAAATGATGCCAACGGGTCGGCTGAGCTGGTGAGGCCCGAGATGTGGGGCGTGATGGTGGGGAGGACATGGTCGCCGGCAAGAAAAATGCCGTTCTCCGGGTCGTGCAGGCAGACGTGATCGCCCGTATGGCCGGGCGTGTGCAGCACGAACCATTCCCGCCCGGCAAGTTCGAGCACGTCCCCATGCTCGACCGGATGGGTGATGGTCGGAATGATCTTGCCTCCCAGGTATCGCATGGCGATCCACTTGAGTCGGGTGAAGAAGGGCGGGCGCGGACGCTCGCCTCCCCACACCGTCTTCCGATTTTCGAAAGGCGCGAGGGACCGCTCGCTGCGCTCGGCCTCTTCCGCGGCCTCTTCGGCCTGGCCGGCGTCTTCGGCCCGGCCGGCGTCTTCGGCCTGGACCGCGAGATCATCGACCGACGCCTCGGTGTGTTCGTGGGCCGGGGCGGGAGGCCCGAAGGAGAAGCTCCGGTGTGCGATGATCTCGGCGCCCGCTTCCTTGGCCAGGCGAGCCGCGCCTCCGAAATGGTCTGGGTGGGAGTGGCTGACGAAGACCGTATGGACGTGCTTGATCGCCACGCCCGCCTTGCGCAGGCGGTCTTGGAGGGCACGCCAAGTGTAGGGGCCGGGGAGCCCGGGGTCGACGACGGTCGCCCCGTTCTCATCCAGAATCGCAAAACAGTTGACGTGCCCGAGCCCCGGAAGCCGGATGGGAAGCTCCATCCGCAAGATGTTTGGAGCCACCTCGGTGACTTCGGGGCGAGCGTCTTCCTGCTCCTGTCTTCGCGGCACGCGGCGACCCTACTGGATCGGCGCGAGGTCTGCATGTCGCGGATCGGGCGGTGCCGCCCTCTACATCCCGGCGGGGACGGTGCGCAAAACTGCGGTATTTTCCGGGACGTTCGCGCAGGGAAGATGGGGAACGGAGGAGAACACGCGACAGCAGCGTCGGGAGCCAGCGGAAACGCGAGAAGCGGCCGATGAGCCAGCGAACCTGGAATCTGTATCCGTCCGGAGATGTTCCAGGCTGCTGTTCTGTCTGACAGCTCTCCGTCTGATGGATGGGAGAGTGGATGGGAGAGATGGGGATGAAGACGGTCATTACGGTGGGTGCAACTCTGGTCGCTGCAACATGCATGGGTTGCAGCGATTTCGACCGTCTCCGCGTGAAGGCGATGTTGGGCGGCGTCGATTCACAGTTGGAGTTGGCGCACCGCTACGGCACGGGAATCGGCGTCGAGCAGAGCGAGGAGGAAGCCGTGCGCTGGTACCGGAGCGCGGCAATCGGCGGCCACGCCAGCTCGCAACTCGTGATGGGGAATCGTTACGCAGCGGGAATCGGAGTCGAAGCGGACTCGGCCAAGGCCGTCGAGTGGTTCGAGAAAGCGGCCGCACGAGGCCTTCCGGAAGCGCAATTCCGGGCGGGCTTCGCCTACTTCCAAGGTGTGGGTGTCGAGCGGAACGTGCGCACGGCCGTGGACTACCTCGAGCGGGCGGCGCTTGGAGGTTCGCGGGAAGGGCTGTTGATGATGGCGGCCCTGCTCGGGGGAGGTGGGGTCACGCTTCAGGCTCCGGATCAAACCGCCCTCCGCTACCGCCAACACGCTGAGGCTGGAAATCTCGGGGCTCACTACGCTCTGGGTGTCGTGTTGCTGACGACCGCGGCCGATCCCGAACAGCGTGCTGAGGGCGTGCGCTGGATCACCTCGGCGGCCGAAGGGGGTGAAGTGCCTGCCCAGCTGCACCTGGGCGAGCTGCTGCTCGGGGGTCCTGCTCGATTCCGAGATCCGGCGCGCGGCGCGGTGTTCCTCGAGCGCGCTGCGGACGCGGGTCACAGCGGTGCAATGCAGTCGCTTGGATTGGCCTACCTGAACGGTCGGGGTGTGGCGCCGGACCCCGTCCGGGCCGCGAATTGGTTCCGCAAGGGAGCGGAGGCAGGCTCGGCTGCGAGTCAGGCCTCGTTGGCCCAGCTGTATCGAACGGGAACGGGCGTCGAGCAGAACGGAGCCAAAGTGCTGCGTTGGCTCCAGGCGGCGGCCGAGTCCGGGCACGCGAAGTCGCAGCACAACCTGGGTGTGGTCTATTCCGAAGGAACGACGGTCAGCAAGAATCCCGATCAGGCAGTGAAATGGTTCCGGATGGCCGCTGAACAGGGTCACCCGATGGCCCAGAGTGCACTGGGCAGCTGCTACCTGGCTGGTAATGGCGCGGAGCAGGATATCGTGCAGGCCCTGATGTGGTACGAACTGGCCGCTCGCGGGGGCAACGCGAGCGGAGCCAATCTGACGAAGAGCCTGCGGCCCCAGCTCGATGACGGGCAGCGAGCGGCAGTGGCACAGCTGGTGGAAGCCTGGCTGGCCGAACACCCCAACACGCAGGCGGGATCGTAGCGGGATCCGTTCTGCCGCCGGAAGACCCGCAGCAGCTCGTGGCGCCGGGCTATTTCGAAGGCTGAGGCGCACTCTTGCCCGCTCGTAACGCGTGGGCCGCGTCCAGATTGCTTCGTGCCAGCGCAAAGTTGGGATTGATTTCGAGCGCCCGCTCGAAGTGCTGGATGGCCGCGGGATAGCGTTTGCGGCGCAATTCGGCGATTCCGAGATTGTTCCACGTGAGAAAGTCGTCGGGCTTCAACTCGAGCATGCGGCGATAGTGGGAGATGGCGCCCG
>SMVA01382925.1_pt1 | contig 10761 bp, 7 predicted proteins | sample 2456451 | NCBI WGS metagenome assembly SMVA01 (sample SAMN11095933, study PRJNA526329) | marine sediment metagenome | biome: Marine sediment; feature: Surficial sediment; material: Deep marine sediment; isolation source: Hadal surficial sediment | place: Pacific Ocean | collected 2014-05 | depth 0-1...
AGCTATCCACCAGCTTTCGAGCGAACCACGGGTATGCATAAGTTGCATTGGCACTGAGCAAGAAAATCGCACCCGTCAATAATGCCACAAAACTAAACTTTTTCATTTTCATACCTCCTTTCGTTTGTGAGTATTTGAATACTTAGCCCGACTACTTTTTAATCGGATAATATTATCCTATTAAAGGATACTAACAGGGGTTATAAATGTTTCAAGTTTTTTAGGATATTTTTATCCGATTTAATTTGCATTTAATTCACTGATTGGTTACTTTGCAAAAGAATTCTGCTAAACCAAAGATGAGAAGGTTCAAATGCCCGTTATATTCAGTCGTGCTTGTGAATATGCTTTAAGGGGTTTGGTGGAGATGGCTCGCCATCCTGAGAAACAGTCTTGGAGAATTCAGGAGTTAGCCGAGCAAGCAGAAACGCCTGCCCCGTTTCTGGCGAAGACTTTTCAATCTTTGGTGAAAGCCAGAATTTTAAACTCATCTAAAGGAAGGCAAGGAGGGTTCTCATTTGGGCGCCCCGTGGATCAAATATTCCTGATTGACATCGTGAAAACCATTGATGGCACAACGCTAACACATGACTGCGCTCTTGGCCTGCCCGAGTGTCATGATGACAATCCATGTCCATTTCACGACCAATGGAAGAGAATTCGTATACCACTTATTGAAGCCTTGAGCGAGGAATCGTTAGCCCATGTATCCAAGCAAGGAGAGGAACTGCACTGATTCGAGTTCATTGCTAGCAGCTAACACAGTTTTGGTAGCCGACGGCGGGCACGGAGCATGGTTTGGTTTGGCGCATTTCAACATACACATGTCAAATTATGCTCGGGTAAGAATTGCCAGTAAAATTGCCAGGGGTTAAAAAAATGAACCCACCTATTAGACTAGGCTTTAATCAATGTAAGGAGTTAATATGAAAAAGATACTCTTGTTATTTAGCGCTTTATTTCTCTTCAACAACGCATATGGCCAGATTAGTGCAAAACTTATGCGCTATATGGATATATCAGATACCCAAATCACCTTTGTTTATGGCGGCGATATCTGGGTCATGTCCAAAGACGGCGGCACGGCGATCCAGGTTACCCACTCGCCTGGTGAGGAATCCTGGCCGCGTTTTTCGCCGGACGGCAAATCAATCGCATACACCGCCAGCTACAACGGCAACCAGGATATCTATGTAATGCCAGCCCTGGGCGGTGTGCCAACTCGGCTTACCTATCAGTCTCATAGCGACCGGATGGTCGATTGGCACCCGGATGGTAAGCACATTTTATTTGCCTCAAATCGGGAAAGTGGACAGCGACGCGTCCGACAGCTCTATTTGGTAAGTAAAGATGGCGGTTTACCCGAAAAGCTAAAGGTCCCATACGGCGAATTGGCAAGCTACTCACCCGATGGCAATTTTCTGGCCTATATAACAAAAATTACCGAGAACTATCCGTTCAAGCGCTATCGCGGCGGCCTGGCCTCGGATATCATCATTTATGACCTGAGAAACAATACCGCCGAAAATATTACCGACAATCATGCCAACGACGGCAAACCTGCCTGGGCCGGTGATAAAATCTACTTCCTGTCGGATCAGGCGGAGAACATGCGTCTCAACGTCTGGGTGTATGATACCGGGACAAAAACGACTTCCCAGGTTACCAAATTTAACGATTTTGATATATCCTTTTTGTCAGCCGGACCACAGGATCTTGTCTTCGAGGCTGGGGGATTATTATACCTGATGGATCTGAGGACCCAAAACTATAAGCCGGTTTCGGTGAATGTGATCAGTGACCTGTCGGCAGAAATGACTCGATCCAAAGATGTTAGCAAAAGTATCAGCAATATGACAGCCGGCCCTGAAGGGAAGCGCATCGTCTTCGAAGCCCGGGGCGAATTGTTTAACGTGCCGGCTTTGGAAGGGTATGTCATCAATATGACCCAATCCAGCGGGGCCTTTGATCATGATCCTGCATGGTCGCCGGATGGTAAGCAGATCGCATATTGGAGTGACCGCTCGGGCGAATACGAGATTTACCTGCAGGCTGGTGATGGAATCTCAGAACCGAAAAAACTGACCAACCGAAAGAAGGGATTTGGTTATGCGCTGTTTTGGTCGCCCAATAGCAAAAAGCTTGCTTTCATCGATGAGTCCAATGACATCTCTGTGGTAGATGTGGAAAGCGGCAAAGTAACGGTCGCCGGCAATACCATTTGGAATGTGGGTCATGGCGGCCGCTTTCGTTATGCTATTTCCTGGGCCCCCGATTCCAAGTGGATAGCTTTTACCCAGGGAATGGCAAACGCCAATAATGTCATCTTCCTGTTCAATGTAGAGAATGGCACATCGCACCAGGCAACCAGCGGTTTTTATGAAGATTCAAACCCGGCCTTCAGCACGGACGGTAAATACCTTTTTTACCTGACCAACCGCAGTCTGTCAGCCAACTATTCCGATATGGGAGACGGCACCTGGATCTATCCCAATGCTACCCAGATTGCATCGGTTAGTCTAACCAAAGATGCGCCTTCGCTTCTCAAACCCAAAAACGATGCATTCAAAAAAGACGAAAAGAAGGAAAAAGAAGGGAAAGACGAAAATGAAGAGAAGAAGTCAGAAAAAGATACTCTCGATGTAACCGTCGAAGTGAATTTTGATAACCTGGAAGCTCGATTGGTACTCCTGCCGCCTGAAGCGGGGAATATTGCCGAATTGATTCCTTTCGAGGATAAATTGGTTTATCTAAGACGGCCAAATACCGGATCGGGAGAGGAATCGTCTTCCTTGATCTACTACGATTTTGAGAAGAGAGAAGAAGAGACCATACTTTCTGATGTAAACAGTGTAAAAGTAACAGCAGATGGAAAATCCCTGTTGGTAAATAGTAAAGAGAAATACGGGATTATCAAACCAGAATCCGAGCAAAAGATAGAAAAGCCCATCCCTACCGATGGCCTGGTTTTGGACCTCGTGCCGCGTGAGGAGTGGCGGCAAATATTCAACGATACCTGGCGCAGGCACCGGGATTTTTTCTACGATCCCGATATGCACCAGGTGGATTGGGATAAACTGCGGCATCGCTATGGCGCTTTGATAGAAGATGCCCGTACCCGCTGGGATGTGAGTTATATTCAGTCCAATATGGCGGCAGAACTCAGTGCCGGCCATACCTACACCAGGGGTGGAGATGTCGAAAGCGTCTCCCCGCTCGTTACCGGATTCCTGGGCATCGATTGGGAAATGAATAACAATATCTACCGCATAAAGCGAATCGTGAAGCCGGCGGTGTGGGATACGGAAGTACGGTCGCCTTTTGATCGGCCGGGCGTGGATGTGCAGGTTGGTGATTATATCCTGTCGGTGAACGGGGTGGCATTGGATCCTAAGAAAGATCCGTATGCGGCTTTTGAAGGGCTGTCGGGGAAAACGGTTTTCCTGGCCATCAGCCGGACGGCTAAAAAAGCGGATAGTAAGAATCATGTGATCAAATGCCTGACTCAGGATGAGGAGATCACCCTGAGATACCTTGAATGGATCGAAAACAATCGCAAAATGGTGGATAAGCTGTCGGAGGGTCAACTTGGCTATGTGTATATGTCCAATACCGGTAGTCGAGGCCAACGGGAACTGGTACGCATGTACTATGGACAGTTGGATAAGAAAGGCTTCATCATCGATGAGCGCTTTAACGGCGGCGGCCAGTTAGCCGATCGTTTTCTGGAATTGATGCAGCGACCGGTTGTCTACAACCTGCACTGGCGCCACGGAAGAGATCATACCTGGCCAATTAAAACAAATACCGGTCCACTGGGTATGCTGATCAACGGTTGGGCTGGTTCCGGTGGCGATGGCCTACCCTGGGCGTTTCAGGAGCTGAAAGCCGGACCCATCGTGGGCGAGCGAACATTGGGTATCCTGGTAGGACCCGCCACAGGCCACCGTTTGATCGATGGCGGCGGCATCACTGTTCCCGGCGCCCGACTCTATGACAATGACGGGCACTGGTTCTGGGAGGGAGAAGGCGTTACCCCGGACTTCAAAGTGTGGGACGATCCCAATATCCTGGTGCAAGGCCGCGATCCCCAGATGGAAAAGGTGGTGGAGGAAGTATTGAAGCTGTTGAAAACAAATCCATCGGTGATGACCCCAGCACCGCCGCCAGAAGACCGCACTGCCAAAGGATTGAGCGCCAAAAAGTGAGAGGGCGAAGCGTCCGCTAAGTTAGGTTCGTGGTCTCGAAGTCAACACGAATGTGAAAACTTTCTCCCAAATTTGGTTGGATGACAACGAAAAACGAGTCATACAAAATAACTATTTCCCGTCTCACTCGTACCAACGTGGGGAACTGAGAGAGGCAAAAACAACGATGACCCAAACGCAATCCGAGCCCGGCCGCGAACCGAGTATTACCAAAACTCTTATCGCGGATTTCAAAGAATTCTTCCATAATATCTTCAGCGGAGAAGTAAAGCGACCTGTCAGTCGCAGCTTCAAGGAACTGCGGGAGTTTTATTTTGACGAAGAGCGGCGAAAGCGGCTTGCCTCCATGGGTCGTATAAAGCGATGGTTCCTCACAGGCTTCTGGCTGCTCAAAACGATGCTCTTGAAGCTCAGCCCTGTGCGACGTGTCCTGCTGGTAATCGGCATTGTTTTTCTACTCAATGCGAGCGGCAACGCTGAAGACAGCACCAACTATGCCATGCTCGGCGGGCTGATTCTTTTGCTCATTTTGATGTTCGAGCTCAAGGACAAGCTAGTCGCAAAAAGCGAGCTTCAAGCTGGACACGCCGTGCAGGAAGCGCTCCTGCCACCGCAACGACCGGAAGTTCAAGGCTGGGATCTCTGGCTCTACTACAACGCTGCCAATGAAGTCGGTGGAGACCTGCTCGACTTCCAACGACTTAACGGCAACCGCTACGGCGTCGCCCTTGGGGATGTGGCAGACAAGGGGCTCAAAGCCGCCCTGCTGATGGCCAAACTGCAAGCGACCCTCCGGGCGTTGTCACCGGACTATGACTCGCTGGCAGACCTCGCGACTAAGATCAACCAAATCTCGTACCGCGACGGCCTGCCGACCAGCTTCGCCTCATTGGTGTATCTGGAATTGCCACAAAATTCAGGTACGGTGCGGCTCGTCAATGCGGGTCATATGCCGCCGCTTTTAGTGACAAGGGATGTCGTCCGGGAATTGGCAAAAGGTGACCCGGCGCTGGGTCTCACACCCGATGCTCAGTACTTTGAACACAGCGTTGAACTGAAGAAGGGGGAACTGCTGGTAGTTTACTCCGACGGAGTGACAGAAGCTCGTAACGAAGCCAACGAGCTTTTCAGTGAGGAGAGACTGTTCGCTCTGCTAAACGGACTGGGCGATATGTCTTCCCCGGAAATCGGCGAACGGATTGTGGCAGAGGTAGCCGGTTTTGTCGGGGATGCACCGCGTACGGATGATCTGTCGCTGGCGATTATTAGACGTGTGTAAGCCTACTACTACGAGTGTTTACTTAAAAAGCTTCCTGCCTCCCGACTCTATGACAATGACGGACACTGGTTCTGGGCGTGAGAAGGCGTTGCCGCGGACTTCAAAGTGCGGGACGATGCCGATATCCTGCTGCACGGCCGCGATCCCCAGATCGAAGGTCGGCGAGGAGTATTGCAGCTGTTGAAAACGAATCCACCTATGAACAATAGAAAACATATGCTTGGGCGTAAGAGGTATGAAGGAATCTGATCTCTATCTGCCCCTGAAGCGGTTTCTGGAATCTCAGAATTATGAGGTGAAGGGGGAGGTCCAGGACTGTGATGCTGTGGCGGTACGCGGAAAAGAAGCTCCTGTGGTCGTAGAACTCAAACTCTCTCTCAATCTCAACGTAGTCCTTCAGGCAGTTGATCGGCTATCGCTGACTCCGAAGGTGTACATCGGCATTCCTAAACAATGTAAAATTCTGAACAGGCGACGGAGGCACATTATTAAGCTGCTACGGATGCTTGGTTTGGGGCTGCTGGTGATTGATTCGGACCGGCAGATCGGCAGCGTAGAGGTGCTTCTCGATCCCGGCGAGTATAGACCTCGAAAATCGAAGCACCGCCAGGAGCGTCTGCTCGGTGAGTTCGTGAAGCGGGTAGGTGACCCGAACCTCGGCGGGACCGGGAAGAGAAAGGGCATCATGACCGTCTACCGACAGCGAGCCCTGGTAATTGCCCGGTTCCTTCAGCAGCAGGGGCCGACCAAGGCTTCACACATTGCCCGAATTCTGCAAGAGCCGAAGGCCAGAAATATCTTGTACAAAAACGTTTACGGCTGGTTTGATAAGGTGTCACTTGGTGTGTATGAGCTCTCTCCTCGAGGAAAGCAGGAGATTCCTCTCTGGCGGGAAGAAGTAGAAGACACAATCTCCGGGAACCAGACAACCCATCACCACACGGACGAACAACCGGCTAAACGCCGACGCGCTAAAGCGCACCGATGAGCCAAACTATAGAAAACTTATGTTAGAATAAAGCAGTCGAATATTATCGGCTGTCGGCAGAGCTTTTGTCCGAACTGGCGAATAGTTTTCCTCAATATGTGGAGTTCAAAAACAACCAGGCTTGGGTTCAAAAGAAGTTATCTGCAAAATAAACTTGCTTCTGCTTTGAACCAGCCGAAGAGCTTCGCCCGTTGTCTTGGCAGAATGGCTTGATTTTTATCGGATGTTGAATGACGTCTATGCATAAAATCGCTTGATTATGCATAGATAATTGAGTATCTTATGCATTAATAACAAGGGTGGAGTACTATGAGAACAACTATTGATATACCTGAAGATTTAATTAACGAAGCAATGCGAGTAACGCAATGTCCAACCAAAACCGAACTAATCAAAAATGCACTTCATCATATCATTCAAAAAAACAAAATTAAATTTTTGAAGAACTATAAAGGGAAAATAGATCTTAACATCGATTTGAATATTATTAGAGACAGATGAATATCTTGGTTGACAGCTCCATATGGGTTGCCTACTTCAGAAGCGGCAGTAACTCTAAACAGCTTGAGCTTTATATAGATCAAAATCTCATTTGCACCAATGATTTAATTCTAGCCGAATTAGTCCCATTTCTGAAAATAAAAAAGCAATTCCGTGTAATAAAATTGCTTTTTGAAATAACCAAAATTCCACTGGATATTAATTGGCAGAACGTCATTGATTATCAAACAAAATGTCTCCAAAATGGCATCAACAAAATCGGAATACCGGACTTGATCATTTTAGATAATGCCATTCAAAATGATTTGGCTTTGTTCACTCTTGATAAACATTTCACATTGATAAATACATACGTTGATTTTGAAATGTTAAAATAAACCCACTACCCCTCCGCCCGCAAAACCTCCAGCGGCGGCCGATCCAGAATGCCCCGGCTGTTGAGCATGCCAATCAAAACGGTTAAGCCAATCACCACCGAAATCATCACCACAAAAGGCAAAATTGTCGGGATAAAGACCGACTCGAAGACAAAAAAGGCCAGAGCCCAGCTCGACGAATAGGAAAGCACCAGGCCGGTCAAAGCTGCAAAGCCGCCGAGAAAAATATATTCGATAAGCATGATTTGGGTGATCTGTTTGCGGGAAGCGCCCAGGGTGCGCAGCAGAACACTTTCCTGCACCCGTTGAAACCGGCTGGTGGTAACGGCGGCGGCCAGAACAATGAGTCCGGTGAAAATACTGAAGAAAGCCATAAATCTTATCACAAAAGAGATTTTATTTAGAAAGCTGTCGAGGGTACTTAGAACCAAAGCCAGGTCGATGACCGAGACATTTGGAAAGGTCTGAACCATGGCTCGCTGCAGCTCGGCTGATTTTTCGCTTGTGGGAATTTTGGATGCCATGACGTAAATTTGCGGTGCGTATTCCAAAGCACCCTCAGGAAACAAGACCATGAAATTGGCTTGAATGCGCTGCCAGTCAACTCTCCGCAGACTGGTAATGTTGGTGGTGAGCGGCACGCCCTGCACGTCCCAGACAATGGTGTCGCCAAGCGCCAGATTCAATCTTTCCGCCGATCTATTATCGAATGAAATCGGGATCACTTCCGACGCTTCTTCAAACCGGCCTTGCCAGTCGCCCGCCACGATTTCTTCAGAATCCAAAAGATGATTTCGATAGGTGGTGCGGAATTCCCAACTCAACAAACCGCGACTATTATCGCGGGTGGTGTCGCTGAGGATTTCCTCGACCGTTTCTCCGTTGATAGAATTGATTCGCATGGTTACAATCGGCGCCTCCTGCACGATCGGCAGGCCTTGAGACTGCACCAGCGATTTGACTTGCTCTTTCTGATCCGGCTGTATGTCGAATAAAATCAGGTTCGGTCGATCCTGGCCGGCGGCAAACGTTACTTTTTCGAGTAACAAATTGTGTGTCAAATAGAGCGTGGTAATCAGGTGAGTCCCCAAACCGATGGACAACATCAGCACCAGCGTCTGATTGTTTGGCCGGTAGAGATTAGCCAACCCCTGCCGCCAGACATAGGGCCATGATTTGGGAATGAACTTTCTGAACAGCACGTTAATTAACCTGGCAACGCCTGCAAGTACGCCAAAAGCAACCGCAATCGCCGCCGTAAAAATTCCGCCGAGCAGAGGGTCCTGGGTCTGTAAGATCGCAAATCCGCCGATGGCTAAGAAGATGATAAGGGCAACCAGCCATCTGAGCTTGTCTTTTGAGGTTGTGGTGTTTTCAAATGATGCACGTAAGGCCAGCAGCGGCGAAACCTTTCGAATGGAGAGCAGAGGCAGCAGGGCAAATAGTAAAGCTAGTACAAGTCCAATCGACATGCCCTGCAAAACCGCCGGCCATGAAACCGCATAGCCAACTTCGACCGGCAAAAAGTCACGGAAAACAGTTGGCAAAAAGAACTGAATGCCCATTCCTAAGATCGTACCCAGCAATGATCCAAGAAGCGCCATGGCGCCGACCTGGATAAGATAAATCAGAAAGGCCTGTTTTGAGTCAGCGCCGAGGCAGCGCAGAATGGAAACATTTTCGAGCTTCTGCCTGATGTAAACATGCACGGCGCTGCCGACTCCGATGCTTCCCAAAATCAAGGCCACAAATCCTACCATCCCCAAAAAGCGGTACATGTTACCGATGATTTCGTCCATGCTTTTTTTGCGTTCCGCAACCGTGTCAATGCGCAGCCGGTATTTGTTTCGTTGCGGTTCGATCGACTGCACCAGCGCTTCCACGTCGCGATCGTCGTCAAACTTAAAATAAACCCGGTAGCGCACTAAACTGCCGCGCTGAATCAGATTTGTTTCCTCCAGATAATCAGGCGGTATAAAAACCCGCGGATTAAAGGTGCTGGCGATAGCAGGATTGTTCGGCGTTTTGGTGATGCGGGCGGCAATGTTAAATGTCGTGGCGCCAATCTTAATGGAATCTCCCGGAGTGGCGTGGTACTGTAACATGAGAACGTTATCAACCAGAGCGTTCGGGCCGGCTTTGTAATTGTTGACGGCAGCTTTGGGGTCGGTAGCGATTTCTCCATAAAAAGGAAAGTCGCCTTTTAAAGACCGGACCTGAACCAGGCGCGACTCTTGCGATTTGGGGAAATAAGCCATGGAAATAAACAGCCATTCCCGGGCTTGTTCGCCGCCGATGGAATCTATAAAGGCTTCGATTTCAGGTGTGAACGGCTGTAAGCTGGAGAACATCAAATCTGCGCCCAGCAAAGTTTTAGCCTGGTCGTCCATAGCTTTTTCCAAAGTCTGGCCAAAAGAACCGATTGAGACCAGGGCGGCGATGCCCATAACGATCGAGGTCATAAACAAAAACAGCCGCTTGCGATGGCTGCGGCTGTCACGCCAGGCCATTTTCCACAGCCAGGGATTAAAAACGCCTCGTTTTGAAATGGGTCGATTCATTTTAAAACCGCTTTCACAATTAGAGAAATGAGGTCGAGCCCAGCTGCCAGGCCTTTGTTTTCCGGATCCATCTCCGGATCATAGGCGGTAACTGACGCGCCTGAGATCGGAAATTTCGCAGCGATGCTCTCAATAATTTCTTGCATTTGCTCAGGACTGAGGCCTTCTGGGGGTTGATAAGAATTCACCGGTGCAAAATCAGGATTGAGCACATCCATGTCAATATGAAGATAAACGCCTTCGACACTTGCGGACAATCTTTCCAAAATCGGATTTAGCGTTTCGACCGTACCGCTAGCTTGAATCTGCTCATAACGAGCAAGTTTTATTTGAGAGTCCTTTAATCTAGTTTCTTCGGCTGCATCCAAATCGCGGCTACCGACCCTAGCAACTCGATTCTCAGGCAAAGGGCGAAAGCCCGGAACTGCTTGCGCCAGCGATTTCCAGCAATGACCGACAATGATCGACAGCGCCATGCCATCCAAAAATCCGGAAGTCGTGGTCTCCGGCGTGTTAAAGTCGCCGTGGGCGTCAAACCAGATCAAAGCCAGATTTCTCGAATCAAATCCCGCCAGAGCCCCAACCGTGCTGCTGCAATTTCCGGAAAGGATGAGTGGAAATTCATTGTGCGCTAATGCGATTTTTACCTGATTTGAAATTTCTTGCTGCAGCTCGAAAGTCGTGTCGACTTCGGTTGAAAAGCTACTCTGGGTTTCGACACTTATTTCCGTAACCGACTCACCTATTTCTTGCAACCTGCCAGCCAAGCCGTTTGCTATAAAATGAGAGGGTCCTCGCCCCATTCGTTTATTGCGAATACCGGAGTCATAGGGAACTTGTATGATTC
>SMVA01018581.1_pt1 | contig 10760 bp, 9 predicted proteins | sample 2456451 | NCBI WGS metagenome assembly SMVA01 (sample SAMN11095933, study PRJNA526329) | marine sediment metagenome | biome: Marine sediment; feature: Surficial sediment; material: Deep marine sediment; isolation source: Hadal surficial sediment | place: Pacific Ocean | collected 2014-05 | depth 0-1...
CAGAATCGACTGCGCGAGAATCGTTGCCGTCGTGGTGCCGTCACCGGCTTCGTCAGACGTCTGGCTGGCAACTTCCTTGACCATCTGGGCGCCCATGTTTTCGAACTTGTCCTTCAGTTCGATCTCTTTGGCGACAGAAACACCGTCCTTGGTTACGGTCGGCGAGCCGAACGATTTGTCCAGTATCACGTTACGACCTTTCGGCCCCAGCGTTACCCTGACTGCGTCTGCCAGCAGGTTGACGCCATTCAGCATCCCCTGGCGCGCGTCATCTCCGAATTTCACTTCTTTAGCGCTCATTCGCTTGATTCCTCTTGATGTTCAATCGGTTGTATGGCAGCTAGTCTTCCAGTACCCCGAAGATTTCGGACTCGGTGAGGATCAACAGTTCCTCCTCGTCGATCTTGACGGTGCTACCGCCGTACTGGCCGAATATGATCTTGTCGCCGACCTTGACGTCCATGGCTCGCACTTCGCCGTTGTCCAGCACTTTGCCGGTACCCACCGCGAGCACTTCGCCCTGGGACGGCTTCTCAGCCGCTGAGTCGGGGAGCACGATGCCGCCGGAGGTCATGGTTTCTTCGTCCAGCCGGCGTACGACAACGCGATCGTGTAAGGGTCGAATGTTCATTTCTTTTGGTCTCCCAAGTCTCTGTTCCCTTAGCAGATTGAATAACAGCCCGCCGCTCCTGTTACGGACGCAATTAGCACTCTCATCGAAAGAGTGCTAACGCGACGGAGTGCCCATGATAGTGACCGAAACACGATATTCAAGTGGAAATTCCCAACGCCTGACATCGCTCGGTTCGCTACCGAGCCGGGTATGTGGGGACTCAACGGTGGGAAATCAAGGGCGTGATTCGAAATCGCCTTCGATGGTGGTTCCCGCGGACCTTCGGCGGGCACTCTGAACACCCGGAGCCGCACCCCGATCGGTGCCAGGATAGGCACCCCGATCGGTGCCAGGATAGGCACCCCCGGCATCCATTCTGAGTGAGGCGCTCAGGTCCATGCGTGCCAGTACCCGGACAATCAGCCGCTGCCGGAAACCAGGGGTAAGCAACGCGAAACCAACCGCATCCGTGACGAATCCCGGAGTCAGCAACAACGCCCCCGCGACCCCCAACAGAATAGCTTCCGCCATTTCCTGGGCTGGAACCTCACCTTGCTGCAGCCGGGTGACACCACGGGTCAGTGTGGCCAGTCCCTGACGTCGTAGCAGCGTAATGCCGATTACGGCCGTCAGCATCACCAGTGCAATCGTCCACGGCGCGCCGATGTATCCTCCCACTTCAATGAGCAGGTACATCTCCACGATGGGCGTCGCCACAAAGATCAGAAACCAGATGCGCATGCCGGCACACTGGCGACTGGGCTGAATGAAGTCAAACGAACCCAGTAACGAGGAACGCGTCTGGCAAGTGGTGGCGCTGATACCCTCGGGGCAGGTCTCCACCTACGGCGAAATCGCCAGGATGGCCGGGCTGGAGCGCCGTGCTCGCCAGGTTGGCGGTATCATGTCCAGGCTGCCGCAGGGCACGAGTTTGCCCTGGCATCGCGTGATCAACGCCTCGGGGCGCATCTCGCTGCCGGTCGGCTCGCACGGCCACACCGAACAACGTCGCCGCCTGCAGGAGGAGGGTGTGGTCTTCATCAATGGCTGTGCGTCACTCCGCCGATATCGGTGGCACCCCTGAGGCCTCCCCTTGCAGGTCACCGAGCGCCCGCCAGGGGGCAACCCAGATCAACAGCAGCATGCCGGGCACGGCAAGCACGGTGCACAGTAGAAAGAACCGCGTCCATCCGAGGCCTCCCTCCGGCAAGCCAAGCGCCATCAGTGCGCCCATCAGCAGGCCTTCCACACCTTCCAGCTGGTGAGGATCGCCGCCCTCGACCAGAAATCCCGTCAGGACGCTCGCGATCGTACGCGGCAACGCGGTAATCGCGGTGAACAGGGCGAACTGTGTTGCAGCCAACGCCGGCGTGGTCGCCCGGGCGATGAAGGCGACGAACGCTGCGGTACCCAGACCGACCCCCAGGTATTCAAAAGCGATCACGACCCCAAGTACCCAGCGCACGTGACCCACCTCCGCCAACGCGGCAAATCCAAGTATGGTCACCAACTGCATCGCACCGAACAGCCACAACGCCCGGTTGATACCGATCTTCAGCATCAGGATGCCTCCGAGGATCCCACCGACGATCGATGGCCATAGCGCTGCGTTCTTCGCGATCAGCCCGATCTCCGTCATGCTGAAGCCGAGATCCAGGTAGAAAGGCGTGGACAGCGCCGTGGCCATGCTGTCACCAAGCTTGTAGAAAAACATGAAGGCCAGGCACAACAGCGCAAATCTTGCACCGTTGCGACTCACGAACTCCCGGAATGGTTCGGTCACCGCTTCGCGCAGCGTGCTGGGCGGCTTGGGATCGCGCACTGCCTCAGAAATGACCAGGGTCAACCCGATACCGACCAGCATGAACCCGGCGACCACTCCAAAAACAACCGTCCAGGGCAGATGGTCCGCCAGTATCAGGCCGAGCGCCCCTGGGACAAGGCCTGCGATTCGATAGGCCTGGATGTGGAAGGCGTTACCCAACCCGAGCTCGAAGTCGGCAAGCAGTTCCCGCCGGTAGGCATCGAGTGCAATGTCCTGGGTCGCGCTGAAGAACGCAACAACCAAGGCGATCCACATGATCAGTTGCAGTTCGTCGGCGGGCCGCCAGTAACCGAGTGCTGCCATGACGATCAGCAAACCCACCTGGGAACCGAGCATCCAACCACGGCGTCGTCCCAGTGCACGAACGGTGTAGCGATCGAGCAGCGGGGCCCATAGAAACTTCCAGACATACGGCAACTGAACCAACGCGAAAAGGCCGATCTCCTTCAGGCCGACGCCTTCCGAGCGCAACCACGCAGGGACGAACTGAATCAGGAAAAAGAATGGCAGACCCGAACTGAAGCCGGTGCACAGGCAGATCAACATTCGCCGGTTGAGCACCGCGTCAGCAGTTGCGCTCAGCCGCAGGACGCGCATACGAATGTTCTAGTCGCGGTAGTTGTCGAACTGCAGCGGTATTCCAATGTCCGCGTCGCGCAGCATGCTCATCACTGCCTGCAGATCATCCCGCTTCTTTCCTGTGACGCGCACTTTGTCGCCCTGAATGGCCGCCTGCACTTTGAGCTTCAAGCCCTTGATGTCTTTGGCGATGCGCCGAGTCGTGTCCTGATCAATACCCTGGACGATCCCATAGCTGCAGCGTTTCTGTTTGCCCGACCCTTCCACGTCGCCCGCATCGAGGCACCCCGGATCGATTTTTCGCTTCACCAGCTTGTCGCGCAAAATGTCGATCATCTGCCCGATTTGAAACTCCTCATCGGCCGCGACCAGAATCGACGCATCCAGTAACTCGAAACTCGCATCGACGCCCCGAAAGTCGAAGCGCTTCGCCAACTCGCGGTTGGCCTGATCGACCGCGTTTCTAACTTCCTGGAAGTCTACCTCTGAGACAACGTCGAACGACGGCATTGCGCCTCCTCTGTATATTGGCGGAAGGTATGATAATGCGGGATAGGGCTCCCAGGATTACAACTTGCGCGAAAATGACGAGGTGAGTTCCCTTGACATGTAACTACCCTTCTTATATCACATCGAAACACGGCGTCACGCCGATGCTCGTACGTTGCATGTCATAACATGTCATATGAAGACATTCCAATCCTGGTCGTCGACGACGCCAAGTTTTCCAGTGCAATCATAGCCAAGGCATTGCGCAGCGGCGGGTTCTCCAATGTGCGGTTTACCAACAATCCACTTCAGGCGCTGCGCTCAGCCGAGAAACGTCCCGCCCAGATACTGATCGCGGATTGGCTGATGCCATCCATGGATGGGCTGGAACTGACCCGGCGAATTAAGAAGCTCGATGAATCCATCGGTCATTTCACCTACGTCATGCTACTGACCGCCCGGGATGACATTCAGGCGATGAACGAGGCCTTTCATGAAGGTGTCGACGATTTCCTCAACAAAGCGAACCTGCGTGGTCAGTTGTTGCCCCGGGTATTTTCTGCGCAACGCATTGCCGAACGCCAGAACGAACTCATCAGGACTAATCGGCTGCTGCGCAAAAAGGTTCGAGAGCTCACCACCACGGATCTCGTCGACCCGGTCACGGGTCTAGGCAACATGAAGTTCACGCTGGACCGCATCCGCGACGTGACCCGCGAGGTTGATGCGCGCGGCGGCGCCGCATGTCTCCTCCTCGTAGGCATCAACAACCTCGACGTGATCGAATCCCAGTACGACCGCCCGGTGGTCGACGAGTTGATGTCCGGGATCAGCGCGAAGATGCGACAACTCGTTCGACCCCTGGATGTCGTTACGCGACCGGAAGCCAATATGTTCGCGGTCAGCATGCTGCAACCGAGCATCGAGAACTGCACGTCAGGCAGCTTCCGCCGGATCTTCGACAACCTCTACATGCATTCCTTCAAAACCAGCGAAGGGTTCATTCCAGTCGTGGTCGGGGTCAGCCTGGTCGCGGCCGATCCCTTGACGGGTCTACCGGATCCCAAGACTTTCATGCGCACCGGTTTCGAGGCGTTGTCACAGTCCTTCGAAACGGGGGTCATCACGGTGCTGCGTTACGGGGACACGCTGCCCCAGGAGGCCGCAAAGGTCGGCACCACGTTGGACGACTGACGTGCCCCTGCCGGCCCGCCTAAAGCAACACGTGCCGGATATCCTCGAGCAGTTGACAGAGCCGGACCATGAACCGGCCGGCTTCCGCGCCATTGATGGCACGGTGATCGTAGCTTAGCGACAGCGGTAGCATCGATCGCGGTGCGAAGCTCTCGCCGTTCCAGCGCGGCCTAGTGGCAAGTCGCGAAATGCCGAGGATCGCGACCTCCGGTGCGTTCACAATCGGTGTGAATCCCGTGCCACCGATCCTCCCAAGACTCGAGACGCTGAAGCTGCCGCCGGAAAGATCTTCAATCGTCAGCTTGCCATCACGCGCTTTTTCGGACAAATCGGCAATCCTCGCGGCAAGCTCAAACACCCCCAGCTGGTCCGCATTACGGACCACCGGAACCACCAGACCCTCGTCGGTGTCGACCGCAAACCCCAGATGGTAGTACTGCTTGATCACCATCGCGCGCGCATGGTCGGCAAGTGAAGCGTTAAAGGTGGGGAACTCCTTCAAGGTGTGCAGCACCGAGCGCATGATGAACGCCAGCAGCGTCAGCTTCACCGAGCGGGCTTCACCTTCGGATGTCAGCGAGCGTCGAAACGTTTCCAGCTCGGTGACGTCCGCTTCATCGTGTTGTGTAACATGTGGGACGTTGAGCCAGCTGCGCTGCAGATTTGCAGCGCCCCGGGCGCGGATGCGCGACAAGGCATGCGTTTGCACGTCCCCAAAACGCGAAAAATCGATCTCGGGCAATCGCGGAATCCCGCCCGGGACGTCGCTATCCGTTCCGGCTTCGGTCAACCGCTTCTTGACGAACGCCTGCACGTCGTCCTTCAGGACCCGACCCTGGGTGCCGCTTGCGTTGACATGAGCAAGATCGACGCCCAACTCACGCGCCAGGCGACGCACGGCCGGTCCCGCGTACACCGCCGCGCCCTTGGCCCGCGTGGCCAGGGCTTCCGATCCGGCCGCCTCCGGGGCCTCCGGGACCTCCGGTGGCGGCGCTACCTGATCCGAGCCTGGGCGCGCCTCCGCATCCACCGGTGGCACCGCCGCCAATGTCTTCGGCGCATCGGAGTCACGCTCGACCGTATGACCTTCGGTCTCGACCACCACCAGTAGCGTACCGTCCGACACGCCATCGCCCGTCGCAATGGGCACTTCTATAACGCGGCCCGCCACGGGCGATGGAATTTCCATCGATGCCTTATCGGACTCGACCACCACCAGCAGATCGTCCACCGCAACGGTATCGCCAGCCACCACCGCCACTTCGATAACCTCGACGGCTTCCGCATCACCGATATCCGGAACCCGGACCTCGAACCGATCCACGACGACCGGCGCCGAACGTTCAACGATCGGTGCCAGGATAGGCACCCTATCCGGGGCTGGCTCGTCTGTTGGCAAGGCCAGGGGCGCCGCTTCCGGCGGGGCCCGGTCATGCGCCGCGGGTTCCGGCACGACCTGTGCCTGCTTAGCGTCGGGAGCTTCAAGCCTGACGATCAACTGACCTTCCTGGACCCGATCGCCCAAGCCGACTTCGATGCTCTCGACGCGCCCGGCACCGGGCGACGGCACTTCCATGGAGGCTTTGTCCGATTCAACGACGATGAGCCCCTCGTCGACCTGAACCTCGTCTCCAACGGCTACCAGCACCTCGATAACCTCGACATTTTCCGCGTCACCAATGTCCGGAATGAGGATGTCCTGCAGCGCCATCTGAACCCCTGATCTCAGACCGTTCTCGGGTCCGGCTTTCCGGGATCGATGGCTAGTTTCTTCATCGCAGCCGTCACCTCCTTGGTCGGTATCTGCTGTCGCTCCGCGAGGCTGGATAACGCTGCAAGTGCGATGAAACGCCGATCCACCTCGAAAAAATGACGCAGTTGAGCGCGCGTATCGCTACGTCCAAATCCATCGGTGCCCAGTACCTTGTACGTTGCCGGGACGAACGAGCGGATCTGTTCGGCGTACGCCTTGATGTAGTCGCTGGCGGCAATCACGGGCGCTCCGCCCTCGCCCAGGGTGTCCGCAACGTACGACGTGCGCGGTTCTGCGGCCGGATGGAGCAGGTTGTAGCGATCTACCTCCGCCCCCTCTCTCTGCAGCTCATTGAAGCTGGTTACGCTGAACGTTTCACTGCTGACGCCGAATTCGAGCAGCAATTTCGACGCAGCTTCGACTTCCCGGAGGATCGTTCCACTGCCCAGCAACCGCACGTGACGGCCTTCTTGTTTGCCCTGTTCACCCAGCCGATACATACCACGGACGATCCCTTCTTCAGCGCCCCTGGGCATTTTCGGCTGGACGTAGTTTTCATTCATCACCGTGATGTAGTAGAAGACATGCCGCCCCTCTGCATACATCTCCTGCAGACCTCGATGGAGGATCACCGCAAGCTCATACGCATAAGCGGGATCGTAGCTGCGGCAATTCGGAATCGTGGACGCCAGTACATGACTGTGGCCGTCCTGATGTTGCAGACCTTCGCCGTTGAGCGTCGTACGGCCCGCCGTGCCACCCATGAGAAAGCCGCGGGCTTGCATGTCTCCCGCAGCCCACGCAAAGTCGCCCACCCGCTGAAAACCAAACATCGAGTAGAAGATGTAAAAGGGGACCAGCGTCAGCCGATGATTACTGTAGGCGGTCGCCGCAGCCAACCACGCCGAAAACGCGCCCGCTTCGTTGATCCCCTCCTCGAGTACCTGGCCATCCTTCGATTCCCGGTAGGCGGCGATCTCGCCGAAATCTTCCGGTTCGTAAAGCTGGCCTTCGGAGGAGTAGATGCCAAGTTGACGGAACATCCCTTCCATACCGAAGGTGCGCGCCTCATCCGGGATGATCGGCACGATCCGTTCCCCCAGCACCTTGTCACGCGCCAGGATGGACAGCATTCGCACGAACGCCATGGTGGTTGAAATACGGCGTTTACCGGACCCCTTCAACTGTGACTCGAATATCTTCAGGTCTGGAACCGCAAGGGTTTCCTGGTCCAAGGACCGTTGCGGCAGCGGTCCGCCCAACGGTTCACGCTTCCGACGCAGGTACACCATTTCGGGAGAGTCTGCAGGTGGCCGATAGTATGGCACCTCACCTAGCACCTCGTCGGACAAGGGAATGTCGAAACGGTCCCGGAAACGCTTGAGGCTGTCGAGGTCGAGCTTCTTCACCGAGTGCGTCGTATTCTCCGATTCGCCCGCGTCGCCCATACCGTAGCCTTTCACGGTCTTCGCGAGGATGACGGTGGGCTCACCCGTGTGATTCACCGCCGCGTGATACGCGGCGTAGACTTTGAAGGGGTCATGGCCGCCTCGATTCAGACGCATGATGTCGTCATCCGAGAGATGCTCCACGAGCGACAGCAGCTTGGGGTCCTTGCCAAAAAAGTGTTCGCGGGTGTAAGCGCCGCCCTTGGCCTTGTAGTTCTGATACTCCCCATCCACCGTTTCGTTCATACGCTGCTGCAGAAGGCCTTGGGCATCGTTGGCGAACAGAGGATCCCAGTGTCGACCCCAGATCACTTTGATCACGTTCCACCCCGCGCCGCGAAACGCCCCTTCCAGCTCCTGAATAATCTTGCCGTTGCCGCGCACCGGCCCGTCGAGGCGTTGCAGGTTGCAATTCACGACGAAAATCAGGTTGTCCAACTTCTCCCGCGCAGCGAGGCCCAGGACGCCCAGCGACTCCGGCTCATCGCACTCGCCATCGCCGAGGAACGCCCAGATCTTGCGGTCTCCCATCGATATCAGACCGCGACTGTCGAGATACTTCATGACGTGGGCTTGATAAATCGCCTGGATGGGTCCCAGCCCCATGGACACCGTCGGAAACTGCCAGTAATCCGGCATCAGCCAGGGATGCGGGTATGACGACAAACCGTTGCCGTCCACCTCCCGCCGAAAGCGGTCGAGCCGTGCCTCGTCAAAGCGACCCTCGAGGTAGGATCGCGCATAGATGCCCGGGGCGCTGTGGCCCTGAAAAAAGATCAGATCACCCAGGTGGTCGTCGCTGGCGCCCTTGAAGAAATAATTGAAACCCACGTCGTAGAGCGTCGCGGCAGAGGCAAAACTGGCGATATGCCCACCGAGTTCACTGTCGTCGAGATTGGCCCGTTGAACCATCGCGAGGGCGTTCCAGCGAATCAGGGAACGAATCCTTCGCTCCATGAACAGGTCGCCCGGCATGACCGCTTCTTTACCGGTAGGGATGGTGTTTCTATACGGCGTCGTGATCGTGTACGGCAACCGCGCGCCAGTGCGGGCCATCCGGGACGACATGCGTTCCAACAGGAAGTTGGCGCGTTCCACGCCTCCGGCGTCGAGGACGTTCTCCAGCGCCTCCAGCCACTCCTGGGTCTCGACGGGGTCAATGTCGGCTACATTGCGGGGAAAGGGCATCAGTCCAGGGGCTTTCCGAGGAGATCAGACAGTATAGTACGCTGGCCACAGCCAGGACCGGACGCGGCGGGATTGGGTAGGTGCCTTCGATTTTCGTGCCGCCCAGATCAATGCCGATCGGCAACGTCGACCCGGCGCCGTGCGCGCGAACTGAGGGCCGCCAGGAAACCGGACCAGTCGAACGAGGCTCCCGGATCGGTCTTGCGTCCGGGCGCTACCTCCTGATGGCCCACCACCGAACCCAGGTGCAAGGCCGGGTATCGTACGAACAATGCATCGGCAACGTCTGCCAGCGCGGCATACTGCGCCGCCGCGTAGGCTACGTCGTCCGCCCCCTCGAGCTCGATTCCTACCGCGAAGTCGTTGCAGTTGACACGTCCTCGCCAACACGACTCACCGGCGTGCCACGCGCGTTTATCGAATGCTACGTACTGGTTGATGGCACCCGATCGATCGATGAGCACGTGTGCAGAGACCCGGACCCCCGCCAGATCGGCAAGCTGCGGAGTCGCACTGCAATCGAGGGTATTGGAGAACAACCGATCCACGAGCCCGTCACCGAACTGTCCCGGCGGCAGGCTGATGCCGTGTATGACAAGCAATGAAATCTCATTCGCCGGGCGTTCGTCGCAATTGGGCGAGGTGCGCCGACGCGCGCCGCTCAACCAGTGGTCGGGGCCAACCGTCAACGGATTCGACATGTGCTGCCCGTGCTCATCCGCTCGATCCTCGCACGCTCAGCCCTACCGCTCAACCACCGGTTCAAACCTGTAAACCACCACCGCCTGTCGCTAGAATCGCTGCTTTAGCCGGGACTCGTCGATGGTGAGCGAAGACGCGTTGAGCGTTGACATCCGCCGCAGTGTGGCCGCCGCCCTGGCGGAGGACATCGGCACGGGCGACATCAGCGCCGAACTCATCGATCGGCACGGGGTGGCCAGTGCCACGGTAACGACACGTCAGGACGGGGTCTTCTGCGGCCTCGCCTGGGCCGATGAAGTCCTAACGCAAGTCGACCCCGCAATACGAAGCCATTGGCACGTAGCGGACGGCGATCACATCCATGCGGAGCAATGTTTGGTGGACCTGACCGGCCCATCGCGTGGCTTGCTCACCGCCGAACGTAGCCTGCTCAACTTTCTCCAGTTGCTGTCCGGCACCGCAACTCTGACGGCGCGCTACGTCGAAGCGATCGCCGAATACCCGGCCACGATCCTCGATACGCGCAAGACGATTCCCGGAATGCGACTCGCGCAAAAGTACGCGGTCCGCTGCGGCGGCGCCCGCAACCATCGTCTCGGTCTGTACGACGCCTTTCTGATCAAGGAAAACCACATTGCCGCAATCGGATCCATCGGCGCCGCAATCACACAAGCGCGGGTCACTGCTTCAGGTCGGCCGCTGCGAGTGGTGGTAGAGGTCGAAGTGGAGACAGAAGAGCAACTGCTTGAGGCACTAGCGGCGGAGCCAGACATCATCATGCTCGACAACTTCGACGTCGCGGCACTGAGCCGCGCAGTGGAGCAAACCGCGGGGCGCGCCAAACTCGAGGCATCGGGGGGTATCACGCTCAGCAATCTAGCAGCCATTGCCGCGACCGGCGTCGACTACGTCTCCGTGGGCGAGATCACCAAGCAGCTCATCCCGCTGGATCTGTCGATGCGCTTCGCC
>SMVA01279901.1_pt1 | contig 10760 bp, 7 predicted proteins | sample 2456451 | NCBI WGS metagenome assembly SMVA01 (sample SAMN11095933, study PRJNA526329) | marine sediment metagenome | biome: Marine sediment; feature: Surficial sediment; material: Deep marine sediment; isolation source: Hadal surficial sediment | place: Pacific Ocean | collected 2014-05 | depth 0-1...
AAGCCGAAACTGTCTTGATGTGGATGCTCCGTGGGAGTGGAACCGGAGGGTTGCGCGGCATTCCCCCTAAGCGAGGTTTTTGCATTGTGCGTCCGATTCTTGATATTTCCCGCAGTGTGATTATGGCCTATTTGGTGGAGCGGCAACTTGAATGGCGAATGGATTCTTCTAATAGTCAGCCGGTGTATTTGCGAAATCGTCTTCGCCAAGACCTGATGCCTCATCTCAAAGAATACTCACCTGGAATTGTCACGGTCTTGTCGCGTCAGGCGGAGATTATTCGTGATGATCATGCCTATCTCGAAGTTGTGGCGGCTGAAGCCTTTCAACAAATTTGCGTGACCGAGAATGAAAGAGAAATCCAGTTAGATCGAACGGGATTGCTTGGGTTGCCTATGGCGATTCGACGTCGGGTGGTGAGACATGCCTTGCAGCAGATGACGGGGAAGATGCAAGGCCCTCGATTTGATGTCGTGCAACGGCTGTTAGATCGTTTAGAGCATGGGCAATCTGGTTGGACTCTGCACATTCATACAGTCAATGTGGGTCAGGAATATGATCGATTGATTTTTTCCCGAAGAGAAGTTGTTCTTCCATGTCATTTGAACTATTCTCCCTTTGGAAGTGTTGAGGTCGCTATTCCGAGTGAAGTCGTTTGGCCCTTGACGGGGCAACGCATGGTGGTTTCCAGAAAACAATCTGTGGAAATCGACTGCTCCCCAAATAAGTTCGAGATGCATCTTGATGCCGACACGTTTACCCCAGACTTGAAGCTACGGAGTTGGATCCCTGGTGATGTGTTTTGCCCGAAAGGTTTGGGCGGCCGAAAGAAAAAACTACAAGACTTTTTTTCAGATATCAAATTGCCTCGTTCCCGGCGGGCGAACGTACCATTATTAGTCGCCCCGGAAGGGATTCTTTGGGTTGGGGGATTACGGGAGGATGAACGATTTCAGGTGTCGTCCTCGACCACATCGGTCATTATTGCAAAGATGTTTGTTTAGGCAGATACTCTATCCTAATCCGGTATAAACAAGGGGGGAATTCGTGAAGCGTGAGGCGTAAAGCGGAAGGCGAGAAGAAAATAACCAGACGAAGATGACAGACGAATGCCCGTTTTTGAAAAGTTTGATATGTCCATAATTGCCTGTATTTCATTGAAAGACAAGGCTTTTCGACCATTCAGAAAAATAGCTTTGCAGAAAAACACGGAATTTTGCCCACAAGAGACTAAGCATATATGGTTGTCAGTTCTCAAAATTGCATGGTAGAATCAATTGGTTCGCTTAATGGCTTCCCATTTGCGCTCAAATTATAGTTATTTAGATTGATGTTAATGAGTTAAGGGAGTTAGTCTTGAATATGAATTCTCGTGTGAAAAACCTCTTGTTTTGGGTGTTTGTCTGCCTGTTCATGATTCTGTTGTTTAATTTGTTTACGGTACCGAATCAGAATCCGGAAGACCCAGTTATTTTCAGTGAATTTATGACACACCTGGAACGCGGGGATATTGAAAAAGTTATCATCAAAGATAATAACATCAGCGCCATTTTGAGGGATGGAACCCGCATCAACACTTACTTGGTTGAATATCCAGATCTCGTTAAAGTTTTACAAGAAAAATCAGTACAAATAGAGGCCAAGCCACCGGATGATAATCCCTGGTATATCACGTTCCTATTTTCTTGGGGCCCCTTTATTCTGTTTTTAGGCTTGTGGTTTTTTCTCATGCGTCAGATGCAAATGGGAGGGAATCGAGCCCTTTCTTTTGGTAAAAGCCGTGCACGAATGTTAACCGAGGATAAGAAAAAAACCACATTTGCGGATGTGGCTGGGGTTGACGAAGCCAAGGAAGAAGTCATGGAAATCATTGATTTTCTCAAGGACCCGAAAAAGTTTCAAAAGCTAGGGGGGAGAATTCCTAAGGGAGTGTTGATTATCGGCCCTCCCGGTACGGGTAAAACACTCTTGGCCAAAGCTATTGCCGGTGAGGCGAGTGCTCCGTTCTTTAGCATCAGTGGTTCGGACTTTGTCGAAATGTTTGTAGGTGTTGGCGCGTCCCGTGTTCGGGATTTATTCGAACAAGGGAAGAAACATGCCCCATGTATTATTTTCATTGATGAAATTGATGCAGTTGGTCGGTTACGGGGCGCAGGTCTTGGTGGTGGCCATGATGAGCGTGAACAAACGCTCAATCAATTGCTGGTTGAGATGGACGGGTTTGATACCACTGATGGCGTGATTTTAATCGCGGCCACCAATCGACCGGATGTGCTGGATCCTGCGTTATTGCGTCCTGGCCGCTTCGACCGGCAGGTGGTGGTGAATCACCCTGATGTTCGTGGGCGTTCAGAAATCTTGAATGTGCATACCAAAAAGGTGCCGATCTCTTCCGATGTGGATATGCAAAAAATTGCCAGAGGGACGCCAGGATTTACCGGAGCGGATTTGGAAAATTTGGTGAATGAGGCGGCCTTGTGGGCGGCTCGTCTTGATAAAACATCCGTAGACCAGATCGATTTTGAAAATGCCAAAGATAAGGTGATGATGGGTGTTGAACGTAAGAGTATGGTGCTCAGCGAGGAAGAAAAACGTACCACAGCGTTCCATGAAGCGGGTCATGCACTGATGGCCAAGTTGTTGCCGGGCACGGATCCCGTGCATAAGGTGACGATTATCCCTCGTGGCCGAGCCTTGGGTATGACGATGCAACTGCCCATCGATGACCGACATAGTTATTCGAAGGATTTTCTGTTTAATTCCCTCTCTATTCTGTTTGGAGGGCGGGTTGCTGAGGAATTGATCTTTCAAAATGTGACGACCGGAGCCGGGAATGATATCGAACGGGCCACTGAGTTGGCGAGAAAGATGGTCTGTGAATGGGGCATGAGTGAAAAGCTTGGTCCGTTGACCTTTGGAAAAAAAGAGGAAGAAGTTTTCCTGGGACGTGATTTTGGCTCAAAACGAGATTTCAGTGATCAAGTTGCCTTGGAAATTGATCAAGAAGTCAGACAACTTGTTATGGATGCGTATGAACGAACCAAGCGTATTCTGACTGAACACATTCATTCACTGCGTGCACTTGCCGAAGCCTTGTTGGAAAAAGAGGTGTTAGACGGAATGGAAATTGATGAAATCATTGAACGATCTTCGTCGTTAGAACACGTTGCTGCAATCTGAGCAGTTTTCGTCTGGTCTGATTTCCCCCAAAGACAACCATTTTATCCTGCGTATTTTTTCGACACTGGGTATTTGGTGAGGTCTAGTGTTTGAACTTTTCAACTAAGACACGACAACTCTCTCTCCTTTTCAGGGGATTTCTAATGAAATGAGAAAATACTCTTGAGGGTAAAAACTCATTACATGATTTCCCAACTATAAATGCCTCTGAAGGAATTTCCTGAATATTGTATTCTTTCAAATTGTCATTTCGTCCGGTCGGAGAAGAACACAATCAATGTCAGTGATATCCTTTCCAGAGCTCCGATGTCGAGAGAAAATCCTACCCTTGGGCTCCAACGTTCTTATCATGGGGATTCTGAATGTGACTCCGGATTCTTTTTCTGATGGAGGACGATTCGCTGATCCGGAGATTGCCGTTGACCAGGCCCAGAAGATGATCGCTGAAGGCGCTGACATTATAGATATTGGTGGAGAGTCAACGAGACCCGGGGTGCCCTATGTTGATGAAGATGAGGAAATTGAACGAATTCGTCCTATTGTCGAGGCGTTGGGGAAACGCACGGATATTCCATTATCGATTGATACACGGAAAGCGGCTATCGCTCAGGTGGCTTTGGATTTTGGTGCGGCAATCGTCAATGATGTCAGTGCCATGCAGGATGATTCACGCATGGCACAGGTTGTCCAAGAGTCTGGAGCCGGTGTCGTTCTCATGCATCGGCAGGGACATAGTGCGACCATGCAGGAGGCTCCCTACTATACGGATGTGGTTCATGATGTAAAAATTTTTTTATCTGAAAGGGTAACCTGGGCCCAGTCGATGGGAATTCAACCTGATCGTATCATTGTAGATCCAGGAATTGGATTTGGGAAAACATGCAGCCATAATCTTAAAATTCTCGCCAATCTTGGAAAGTGTCTTCAATTAGATCAGCCACTGATGGTCGGGGTTTCACGGAAGGCGTTTATTGGGGAATTAACGGGGAAACCTGTGACGGAACGGGAAATGGGGAATGCCGCAGCGATGGCGATGGCTGTATGGCAGGGAGTCTCTATTCTGAGGGTTCATGATGTGGCCGCCACGAAAGATGTCATCCGAGTGGCTCAAGCTTTGCGAAATTCGTGCGACAAGTATAAAGAAGGTCACGACACAGGTGGATAGACTGAAGGCCGAAGGCTTTTTTAGGGGCGAAGTATGCGTGATCACCTTCAGCCTCAATACCTGAGTGACTCAAGAGGAAACAATTGTTAGATAATTAGCGAAGGAATGTCATGGGGAAATTATTTGGAACAGATGGAGTCCGGGGTGTCGCAAACTTGGACCCAATGACCAGTGAAATGGCCATGAAGGTAGGAAGGGCGGCTGCCCATGTGTTTCGCAAGCGTGAAGGGCGCCATCAAATTATTATCGGGAAAGATACACGCATTTCCGGATATATGCTGGAGTCGGCTTTGACGGCAGGGTTATGTTCGATGGGGGTCGATGTGTTACTCGTGGGGCCGTTGCCTACTCCGGCTATTGCGTTCTTAGCAAGAAGTCTTCGAGCTGATGCCGGCGTGATGATTTCCGCTTCCCATAATCCCTATCAAGACAACGGTATCAAATTTTTTTCCAATGATGGCATGAAGTTGCCGGATGAATTGGAACAACGGATTGAACATCTCATTCTCTCCAATGAAATTGAGCATATTCGCCCGACAGCTGAGGCCATTGGCAAAGCCTTTCGTATTGATGATGCCGAAGGCCGGTATATTGAATTTGTGAAAAAGTCTTTGCCGCGTGATATGGATTTTCAAAATATGAAGGTCGTGTTGGATTGTGCCAATGGGGCTGGCTATCACGTGTTTCCGAAAGTTATTCGTGAATTAGGCGCGAAGGTCTGGGTGATGGGACATGAGCCGAATGGGGTCAATATTAACGATGGTTGCGGAGCGGTGAACCCGGAGCGGCTTCAGCAAATGGTGCAAGATCGAAAGGCCGATATTGGCATTGCTTTGGATGGCGATGCTGATCGTGCCATGTTCGTTTGTGAAAAAGGGCAAGTGGTGAATGGAGACCATGCCTTAGCGGCCTTTGCTCTTGACCTGAAACGACAAGGGCGCCTCAAGAAAGATACGGTTGTGGGAACGGTCATGAGTAATTTTGGTTTTGACGTGTGCATGCGCGAAGCCGGCATTACGTTAGTTCGTACAGCCGTAGGTGATCGATATATTTTAGAGCGCATGGTGGCAGAGCAATACAACTTGGGTGGTGAGCAGTCCGGCCATATGATTTTCATGGATTATCATACCAGTGGCGATGGGCTCATTTCTGGTTTACAAATGCTCAAACTCATGAAACGAAGCCAGAAACCCCTCTCGGAAATTGCTCAATGTATGCGTGCCACGCCTCAAATCTTGCTCGGAGTCCATGTTCCTCATAAACCCGATCTGAATTCCCTTCCAGTCCTTCAGCAAGCGATTCAAGACAAAGAACGGCAACTGAATGGGACCGGCAGAATTCTTGTGCGATACTCGGGGACGGAACCCTTGCTGCGCGTCATGGTGGAAGGCCAAGATGATCGAGTCATACAAGAGATTGCCGAAGATTTAGTCAATGTGGTGAAATCGTGCATTCATTAACTTCCCCTTTTCATATCGAATCTTCAATCCATCGGGGGAAGATGTTTCCTTGCACAATCCTCAACGTCGCCCATGCGACGCCCTGTGCTCTCTCAGATCGACTCAATCTGACATAAATCTAGCGCGAATAGCTTTGATTATCCCGCAGGGTAAACCCTTTGCTCTGTTTCGCGAACCTTGTGTGTGAAATTCTGTGATTTTGCATGGAGTTGTTGCCTACTTGGCCGGGCTGTGGCTTGGTCCGTTTCTCTCCCTTTTTCCCCTCTCACTTCTTGTAGCTCTCCTGAGTTTTGGTCTGTTCCTCACGTGGCTTGAACAACGCGGATCTCTTTCCCGATGGGCAGGAATCTTTCTGTTTGCCGTTGTCGTTGCTGGTATGGGCCATGCCCATTGGGCTGCCATGAGTAAAATAGATAGCCCTCTGCTGGATCTGGTGACTGAACAACCTGTCAGCATTCAAGGAGTCATTGTTGCGCCGGTTCGACACACACCCGATGGTGTGATTTTGATCCTGGAGGCGAAATACCGGCTGTCCCAAGAAAAGCCTCAACCCATTCATGGGCGGATTCGTCTTACGTGGCGACAACCTGATGAGGCTGTGGGGTATGGGGATCAGATACGTGTAACGGCACGACTACGAGAACCGTATGGAACGCTCAACCCTGGAGGATTTCACTATGGCAACTATCTGAAGCGAAAAGGTATTCAGGTGGTGGCGACCGTGTATGGCCCACAGGCTATTCACGTTCAAGATTCAGAAGCAACTTCTTTCGGGGGAAGGCTGTTCGGGTTGATTGATCAATGGCGCCAAGCCATTTATCGTGCGGCCACCACGAGTCTCTCCAACCCGTCATTGGGCTTGTTTCTGGGGATGATTCTCGGAGAGCAAAGTTATATCGAACAGGACATCCGTGATGCCTTTATGGCCAGTGGGACAGTGCATATTCTTTCGATTTCAGGATCGCATCTTGGCCTATTAGCCTTTGTCGTTTTTGCCGGAACCAGGTGGAGTGTTCGTCGATTGCCATCTCCCTGGTTGGAACGATTATCCATCTATCTGACGGCCACGCAATTAGCCGTGTTGATCACGTTACCAATTGTCTCATTTTATATGCTCTTGGCCGGGGCAGAAATGGCCACGGTGAGATCATGGATCATGATCGTGGTCTGTTGCCTGGGACTCTGGTTAGGACGCGAACGAAATCTGGTGACGGCCTTAGCTGTAGCCGCGCTCTTGATGGTCTTGCCTCATCCCGAAGCCATTCACGACATCTCGTTTCAATTATCGTATCTTTCGGTCGCGGCCATCGGCATGGTGGTGTTATTCAGAAAAACCAAAGATTCTGACACAGGTGGGCTTGAGGTCGCTGTCTCACATGAGGAGCCCGGTTGGTTCGCCAACCTTCGGGAGAAAGGACAACTGGCATGGCTGGTGACGTTGGCCGTGAGTCTGACGACATTACCGTTAGTGGCCTACTCCTTCCACCAAATCCCCTGGCTCGGTCTGTTCACGAATATGGTCATTGTTCCCTTGGTCGGCATCCTCGTGATTCCGCTCGGGTTGCTGTCTGGCATCGTGGTGTTGCTCAGCGGGGGAGAGACGCTCCCTTTTGCGACCATCAATCAATGGATACTGAATCTCTTTGCTCAGGTAACGATCAGTCTTTCGCACGTGCCGGGTGCGGAATGGCATGTGGCCTCGCCCAGTATCAGCTCCATGTTCCTCTTTTGGGGTTTGTTAGCGGGGTTTGTGTTGCTCAAGGATTGGCCCATTTTCCGATGGAGCTGTGCCACAATCTTGGTGACGATTCTTGTCTGGTGGGCATGGTCTCCGCGAACGGCGTGGGCTCCAGGATCCTTGCGAGTGACCTTTCTCGATGTGGGGCAGGGTGATGCGACGTTCATCGAATTGCCGGATGGTCAAACCGTCTTGATTGATGGTGGGCCGGCATATCGTCGTTTAGATATGGGCCGTGCGGTCATCGGTCCCTATCTTTGGAATCGAGGCATTCGTCGAATCGATCATGTGATCGCCACGCATCCGCAATGGGATCATGTGGGGGGATTGCCCTGGGTGATTCAAACCTTTGACGTTGGAAATTATTGGAGCAATGGTGTTTCTCGAAAGAGGGAGTTTTATGAACGACTGGAAACTGCCCTGCAAGTGGCGAAACTTGATGAACACTCCATTGGGGCTGGAGAGGATATCATTGGTTCAGGCCCCTGTTCTCTGTCGGTATTGAGTCCTCTTGCGACAGAACATTCAATGCTGGTGTCAACGCATGAAATCAGTGGAAAAGATTTAAATAACCGCTCACTCGTGATCAGACTGGACTGTGGATCGCATTCATTGTTGTTCATGGCCGATGCCGAGAAGGAGGCGCTAGAACATTTACAACGCACGTCTCGTGGGCATTCGGCGAAGGTGGTGAAAGTCCCGCATCATGGCGCCAAGAGTTCTCTGCACTCAGGATGGGTGCAGCAGATCGATGCACAAGCGATGGTGGTTTCTGTCGGATCGCATAATCGGTATGGGCATCCAGCGCCTGAGGTGATCGCCGCCTATGAAGAGCGAGGGATTCCCATGTATCGGACCGATCATGATGGCGCGATTATCATCGAAGCGTCTCTCGACTCACCAGAGTTAACAATCAGGACCGCCAAGCAGCAACAACTCGTCCCGGTTCCTCTCAATGCGCGGTTCTGGCAACACGAATGGGCCAATTGGCAACGACTGTGGAATGGGTCTTAGATGACGATGCCTTCCTCCCATCGGTTTTTCCTTCATGATGATTGTGGATCAATCGCAAATTTCGTGGTGTATAGTTCACAAATCCATGATTTCGTCATTCGGCCCATAGCAAGAGCCTTCACATGGATGACAGCGAAGAGTCTGGCCATCCGTGTCAAAGAGAGTCTGAACCATCAGACTGACTTCCATCCAATACCATTCCACCAAATGTGCGAGTGATCTATGATCGTCAAGCCTAAAAGACTTTCGTGATTCTGGTGGCATTGAGGTATCCAAGAAGAATGTCACGTCTGGAGACAATCCCCACAAGGTAACCCTCTTTATTCACAACAGGCATTCGAATTAAGTGTTGATCTTCTAACTTTTGCATGATGTCCATCGCCGGGGTCTCCGGTGAGACGGTGATGGGATTCGGTGTCATCAAATCTTTAGCCTTCATGGATGCGAGGTGTTTTTCTTCCTTTACCACATGAAGCAAATCAAACTCGCTCACAATCCCCAGGAGAAGGCGGTGCTGGTCGACGATTGGAACGCTGCCAAATCCTTCTTCGGTCATAGTTTGAGCCAGCATTTCTCCATCATCCTCTGGTGTAAAGCAAAACACAGCATCCTGCATGAATTGTTCGGCTACAAGCGTTTTGAAATCACGAGCTCCAACGATGTAATCTACGCGTCTCATGGTTGACCCTCCTTAGGGCTCGCGAAATAATCACTTCCCATTTTCGCATCCCATCTTTGGGACAGTTTGGGCCGATCTTCACTCGCACAATCCTCAACGTCGCTCTTGCGACGCCTGCGGTTGTGCTTCCTCAGATCAGCTTAACCTGACACAAATCTGGGCGCGAATTCTGTGGAGTGATTATTTCGCGAACCCTTAGTTCGTGGAAAATGAGGCACGACCCTCCTCCACTCCTGTCCAAAATTCTTTGTAAAAACAGCCTGGGTTTTCGTTAGTTTCCTCCCATCTGCCACATTCCCCAAGCAATCAGGCTGAAAAAAATGCCTTCTGTGAGCCCCTCTGCGCAACCAGACACTTTGGGGCTACACAGCCAGGTTTTCAGACTTATGAACCCCTTTCGTTCTATGTGCATGGCTCCTCCTCCTTCCGTTGGACATCTCCAATAACCTGTGAGTTGTTCTTTGAATGGCATGAGTCTCACAATGTCGTCCGTCATTTCCCGGGCACAAAATACAAAAGCCTTTCGGGGACATCGTCCCCGAAAGGCTTTTCTCTCGATCCATCCAACTGAGGTTGCGAAATAACCCACTACCCCATGGCTCAAACCTCAACAGTCATTTTTTATAATAATGTTAGCATGCTCCTTTTGAAATACAATGTAAAGGGGGGGCTTCTGCACTATGACCGTAGATCGTAGGCTGGCTCGTTTGTTTGTTGAAAATTCCTGCTACTCTCATGGTGTCCATGGAGTCAGAACATGAGTGGACACTCCAGGAGTGGGTGCTAAATCAGGGTGTTTGACACAGCCTTCAGCTAAGAGTACGGCAAGCAGGAACATTCCTGCAATGAACATCATCAGCCCAGAATTTTTAAATGGGAGCCAAGGGGTTTGAGAAGACCAATAGGTGAAGTTCATGGCCTGATCCTCCTTACAATGGAAGAAATAGATTGGTGAGTTCGTTTCTAGTATACCAGGCTCTGAATTATTTCAATACCCAGGGGGAGAGCGGAGGAATGATGCCAGGAAATATTATTGAGCCGTTCCTTTGTGCTATGGGTGATTGGATTGGAAGAGACCGCATTCTTTTAACCCACATCCGACCGCCAGGCTTGGAGATTTCTATGATTTCCTGAAATACAGCAAGAGCCTGCCCGAGAGAAGCGATTGTCGCGAGGCGGGGTCTGAAGGGAAAAGTGAGAAGGTAGAAGTGAAAAGTCAGGAGTACAGAGTGAGAAAGAATAATGAGTTTCTCGTTTCTGCTTCTTTTGCTTTTCACTCCTCACTGTTTGCTTCTCGTTTTTTTTGACTCAATGAGTCTTATCTTGGACAGGGTTCCTGGTGAGATTGGTGAGGAACAGGAAATGACCTTATGTATTATTGGAAGTTTATCACATGAGGTGGTCAGGCGTTGTAGGCATAGTTCTTATAGGGTATTCTGATGAAGTTGTGATTTTGTGAATATGTAGTTTATCGTGTTGTGTGGATGGCGTTGAGGTTGGTTTCTGCTGGTAAATTCTTGACTC
>SMVA01311509.1_pt1 | contig 10758 bp, 10 predicted proteins | sample 2456451 | NCBI WGS metagenome assembly SMVA01 (sample SAMN11095933, study PRJNA526329) | marine sediment metagenome | biome: Marine sediment; feature: Surficial sediment; material: Deep marine sediment; isolation source: Hadal surficial sediment | place: Pacific Ocean | collected 2014-05 | depth...
AAGTTCGTAGGCTGAACAAGACCTGACAGAAACCGCCTCAAAACCGGTAACTGTCAGATCGAGTCTGAATTACTACACATGAAGAGGCGATCCTGATGAATTCCTTCGAATTGCGGTTACTGGGCCGAACATCCCTGTCCCTAACCGCGCTTGGCTTTGGCGGCTCCTCCGTCGGCAATCTGTATGGCCCGGTATCCGAAGATGACGCTCTGGGCGCTATCGGGGAGGCCTATGAAGCGGGGGTGCGTTACTTCGATACCGCGCCGCTCTACGGCAACGGCCTTGGCGAGCATCGGACAGGCCACGCACTCCGAGACCGCCCGCGCGGCGATTTCGTGCTGTCGACCAAGGTCGGACGACTGTTGGATCCGCTGCCTTCCGGGACGAGTCGGGCCGCCGCCGATCGCCACCGACTCCCGTTTGGAGTGCGCGACGACTATAGCTACGATGGCGTCATGCGCTCCATGGAACACAGCTTGCAGCGACTCGGCATGGACCGGGTGGACGTCGTCTTGATCCACGATATCGATGCCTGCAACCAAGGAGTCGGCCAGAGGCAACGCTTCGACGAGGCCATGAACGGCGCCTATCCGGCCCTGGAGCGGTTGCGCGATAGCGGCGCCATCGCCGCGATCGGCGTCGGGGTCAACGATTGGCGGATCTGTGCGGCCTGTCTGGAGTCGGCCGATTTCGATTGTTTCCTGCTCGCCGGGCGCTACACCCTGCTCGATCACGAGGCATTGCAGACGTTCTTGCCGGCCTGCGCGCGGCGCGGTGTCGGTGTCATTGTCGGGGCGCCATACAACTCGGGCATTCTAGCCCGAGGCGCGGTCGAAGGCGCGACCTATTTCGATGCGCCGCCGTCGCCAGAGGTGCTCGAAAAAGTCAGCCGCATGGAACGGACATGTGCGGCGCACGGCGTCTCCCTGGCGGCGGCGGCGCTCCGCTTCCCGCTCGGCCACCCGGTCGTTACTTCGGTATTGCCCGGGGTCCGCTCAGCCGCCGATGTGGGGCGCACCATCGACTTGTTCGACGAAATCATCCCCGATGATCTGTGGTTACAGCTCAAGAGCGAGGGGCTCATTCATGCCGAGGCTCCCGTTCCAGAAAATTGAAGGACCCCACCGATGGAAACCATCAAAGTTGCACGACCGTCCGATGGTGTGATGCTGATCACCCTGGATCGTCCCAAGGCCCTGAACGCCCTCAGCAAAGCACTGCTGATCGAGGTGGCTAGCGCCCTTGAGGACGCCGAAGCCGACAATGCGATTCGCTGTGTGGTGCTGACGGGCGATGAGCGGGCATTCTCGGCCGGGGCCGACATCAAGGAGATGCCGGAAGGGGGCATTCCCATGTGGGCCGAGGCGGGCCGGTTGAAGGCGTGGAAGAGCATTGAGCGTTTTCCCAAGCCCCTGATCGCTGCCGTCAACGGCTATGCTCTCGGCGGTGGCTGCGAGCTTATCCTGCTCTGCGATATCGTCATCGCCGGCGAGACCGCCCGCTTCGGTTTTCCCGAGGTCAAGATTGCCGCGTTCCCGGGCGACGGCGGCACGCAAAGGTTGCCACGGTTAATCGGTAAGTTTCGGGCGATGATGATGATCCTGACGGGCGATTTCATCGACGCTGCCACGGCGCACGACTGGGGCCTGGCGGTGGAGGTCACGCCGGCCGGCCGGACCGTCGAGCGCGCCCTCGAGATCGCCGGCACAATCGCCCAAAACTCCCCCGTCGCCACCCAAATGGCGAAGGCGGAAGTCTTGATGTCCTTCGAGAAGCCTCTCGACGAAAGCCTCAGCATGGAGCGCCAGATGCTGCTCTGGCAGACCGAAGATCACGACGAAGGCATCGCCGCTTTCATCGAGAAGCGCAAGCCTCGCTACACGGGCCGATGATCGGGCGTCCCGTCAGGCCGGTTGGAAGTCGGTGACGGAACGTCCGAGGGGAATCGCCTTTTCCGGCGGGTCGCAAGCTAGGAACTGGCCGTAGCCTTCGCGGCCCTTGACCTCACCGTCCTCGAACACCGCCTCGCCCCGGCATAACACGATGCGCGGCCAACCGGTGATGTGCATGCCCTCGTAGGGCGTGTAGTCCACATTGTGGTGCAGCATGTCGTTGCTGATGGTCACTTCGCGCGTGTCGTCCCAGATCACGATGTCCGCGTCCGATCCGACGGCGATGGTTCCCTTGCGCGGATAGAGCCCGTACATCCTTGCCGCATTTGTCGAGGTCAGGGCGACGAAGGTCTGTAGATCGATGCGGCCCTTGCCGACCCCCTCTGAAAACATCAGCGGCAGCCTGGTCTCGATGCCGGGGATGCCATTCGGGACGGTCCGGAACGATGCTTCCGTGCCGCCCACCATCTTCCCCCGTGGGTCGTCGTAGCGGCTCGGCGAATGGTCCGACGACAGGAGCTGGAAGGTGCCGTTCACCAAACCATCCCAAATCACTTGCTGGTTTTCCTTGTCCCGGGGCGGCGGGCTGCAAATGCACTTGGCGCCCTCGAAACCCGGCTTGTCCAGATCCGCCTCGGTAAGAAACAGGTATTGGGGACAGGTTTCGCCATAGATCTTGAGGCCGCGAGACTGGGCGCGCCGAATCTCCTGCACCGCTTCGCGCGCCGATACGTGAACGATCAGCAAGGGTACGTCGGTCAGCTCGGCCAATGTGATGGCCCGGTGGGTCGCCTCGCGCTCCACGGGTTGTGGACGCGACGTGGCGTGGTAGCGGGGCGCGGTTTTGCCCGCCTGTTCCAGCTTGTCGGTCAGCCAGGCGATGCATTCATTGCCCTCGGCGTGGATCATCACCATGCCCCGATGGCGCCGCGCCACCGACAGCACGTCGAGGATCTGACCGTCGGCCAGCATCATATCGTCGTAGGTCATGTAGATCTTGAACGACGAATAGCCGGCCTGCAGCAGCGCCGGCAGCTCCTGGCCGCAGACCTGGGCCGTCGCGTCGGTGACGATCAGGTGGAAAGCGTAGTCAATCAGCGCCTTGCCGTCGGATCGTCGGTGGTAGTCCTCGACTGCCTCCTTTAGGCTGTGGCCGCGTATCTGCAACGCGAAGGGGATAACCGTGGTGGTCCCGCCCGCCGCCGCCGAGCGTGTGCCCGAGGTGAAGTCGTCGGCGCAAACCGTGCCATCCATTGACGGCTGGTCCAGGTGGCAGTGCCCGTCCACGCCGCCCGGTGTGACCGTCGAACCGCTTGCGTCGATGACACGCTCGGCCCCTTCCAGGGATTCGGCCAGCGAGACGACGCGGCCGTCTTTTATGCCGATGTCGCAATGCATGACGTCGGCGGCCGTGGCGACCCGGCCGCCCTTGACGATCAGATCGAACTGGCTCATGGCATTTCTTTCTTAAAGCAAGCCCGCGAGCCTCGGCAGGAAGAGGCCAATCTCGGGGACGAAAGTTACAAGGATCAGAATCACGGTCATCATCAGCCAGGGCCAGAAGATGCGCCTGGATACCTGGATGATGTTGCGCTCGGCGACGCTGGAGGCGACGAACAGCGTGATGCCGTAAGGCGGCGTCACCATGCCAATGGCGAAGTTCATTACCACGATCAAGCCGAAGTGCACGGGGTCGATGCCGAAGTCGATGGCGATGGGCATCAGCACCGGCACCAGAATCAGGATCGCCGCCAAGCTCTCCATGAACATGCCGACCAGCATCAGCAGCACGTTGACCATAATCAGGAACGTCCACGGCTGCTCCGACACGGTCTTGATCCAGGCGGCCAGGTGCGCCGGGACGTTGGCGCTGGCGACCAGCCAACCGAATATGCTCGCCGTGCCGATGATGATCATGACCGCCGCCGACAGCGCCGCGGCGCGCAGGATCAGGTCCGGCAAGTCCCTGAGGGCCAGTTCGCGATAGACGAACATGGCGACCAGCACACCGTAGAGCACGGCGACCGCCGCGGCTTCCGTCGGCGTGAAGACACCGCCGACGATGCCGCCGATGATGATCACCGGCATGCCGAGGGCCGGCACGGCGGCCCAGAAGGTCCGGACCAGTCGAGAAAAGGAGAAAGGCTGCACTTCGCGATACTGGGGCCCGCCGCGCCGGGCGTGCAGGTAGGCCGACGCCAACAATCCGGGAACGATCAACAGGCCGGGCACGACGCCGGCCAGGAACATGGCGCCCACGGACAGGTTGGAGACCAGGGCGACCATCACCATCATCAGGCTCGGCGGGATGATCTGCGCCAGGGACCCGGCGCAGGCGATGATGGCTGCCGAGAAGTCGATGTCGTATTTCCGCCGTCTCAGCTCGGGCTGCATGATCGCCGAGATCGCCGCCACGTCCGCCGAGCCCGACCCTGAGATTGCCGCCATCCCGGTCGCCGCCACCACCGAGACCATCAGCAAGCTGCCGATGATCCAGCCGACCAGCGCGCTAGCGAATTCGACGATGCGACGCGAAATGCCGCCCGCGTCCATGATGGCGCCGGCGAAAATGAAGAACGGGATCGCCATGATGGTGAACGAGTTCAGACCGTCGTAGATGCGCTGGCTGACGATAGTGATGGGAATATCGGGCTGGGTCAGCATCAGCGTAAGCGTCGCCGCGATGCCGAGCACGAAGACGATGGGCGTGCCGAGGGCGAGGAAGATCAGGAAGGCGGAGAATGCGAAGATCACGACGCACTCTCCATCTTCGAATCGATCGGTTGGCCGAACGGCCTGTCCCAGCGAGCGATCACCGAGAGCACGATCTCGATGCCGAAATAGAAGGCGCCCAGCGGCAGGCACAGATAGATGGTCCACATGGGGACCTGCAGCACCGGCGAGGTCTCGAACATCCAGCCGAGCTCGATCAGCGGCAGGCTGCCATAAACGATGATTCCGAGAAACCACAGGCAACCCGCCGCCACCACGACCATCAGCGCGCGCGCCAGGTTCAGCGGCAGCATGGCGGCCAGCACGTCGACGGCAACGTGCAAGCCGCGCCGCATGGTAATTCCGGCGCCGATCAGCACCACCCAGATCTGGGCGAACTTGGCGGTCTCCTCGGTCCAGGAGATGGAGTAGTTGAAGACGTAGCGGCCGAGCACCTGGGCCAGAACGGCCACGATCATGTAAACGAAGCAGGCGACGACGACCCACGTCGCGACGGCGCGGATCCCCTTGACGGCCCCACCGATTATGGAACCAACGGTATTCACCTGTGCCCCGACCTATTCCCAGCGCCGACGAGCGATCATCAGACGCTCATCGGCCGGGTGGGACAGTCCCGCCCGGCCGACAATGCCGCTGATGAAAGTGTTACTTGGTGTCCTGGATCATCTTTAGGATCCGTTTCTCGTCGTCGGACGTCAGGAACTCCGCGTGTACCTTCGCGGCGGCTTCCATGAAGGGGGCCGTGTCCAGGATGCTGATCGTGACGCCGGCGTCCTTGAGCGACTGGAGACGTTCCTTGTCTACGGCGGCGTAGTAGTCCTGCTCCCAGGCTGCCGCCTTGTTGCCACCCTCGATCAATGCCTTCTGTGCGTCGGCCGGCAAGCTGGCAAACTTTTTCTCAGACATGATGATGGGTGCGGTCAGGATGGTCCAGCCGAGCTGCCCCCAATAGGGTGCAACCTCGTAGAATTTTTTCTCGAAGTAGTTGGTGTTGGCTGCTTCCGCACCATCGACCACGCCCGTCTGCAAGGACGAGTAAAGCTCGGCGTAACTGATCGGCGTCGCGTTGGCGCCGAAGGCGTTAAAGGCGGCCATGTGGTATTTGCTCTGCATGGTCCGGATCTTCAGACCTTGAAGGTCTTCGATGCTCTTGACCAGTTTCTTGGTCATGAGGTGGCGGACGCCGACATTGTAGACGCCGAGCAATCGGATGCCCCGCTTCGCCACGATCTTGTTGATGTCCTGCAACACCGGTCCGCGCAGCACCTTGATCATGTGCGCCTCGTCACGGAACAGGAACGGCATATCGAAGATCTTGAGCTCGGGCACGAAATTGGTCAACGGCGCGTTCGACGGCGAGGTAATGTCCAGGGTGCCGGTCATGACCTGTTTGATCATCTCGACTTCGCCGCCGAGCTGCATGTTGGGGAAAATCTGAATTTCCACCCTGCCGTTGGTCGCCTCCTTAACATAATCGGCGATCATATGGAGACCCAGGTCCATGGGTTGGCCGGCGTTTTGCGAGTGGCCGGCCTTGAGCACGATCTCCGCGGCCGATAGCGACCCCGACATCGCCGCGCCGGCCAGGCCGACGGCGCCGATAAGTCCTGCCAACAGATACTTTTTCATTACCTAATCCTCCCTATTTATGCGAAACACGCTCGAATTTAGCGTGCGTTAAGCTGCCTTTTCCTCAAGAACGCCCAGATTGGAAAGTACTTGCCTCAACTCAGCGACATTGGCCCCCGGCAAGGCTAATCGAGGTGGGCGCGGGTTGCCGACGGACATGCCGATGAGGTGCATGGCCGCCTTCGTCGCCGAGACATAGAGATCGCCGGAGATGGCGTCCAAAAGTGGTATCAGGCGATGATAGAGTTCACGCCCCTCGTCCATTGTCTCGCTTCGTGACGCCAGTCTGTAAATATCAGCCGAGAGCCGCGGCACGATGTTTCCGCATACAGATACATACCCTTTGGCGCCGAGTCTGATGGAATCATAGGCGTGGTACCCGGCAAACACGGTCATGCGCCCGCCGGTCAATCGATCGATCTCTCTCACTCGGGAGATGTCGCCACTGGATTCCTTCACATAGCGGATATTGTCCACTTGGGCGAGGCGCGCCAGGAAGTGCGGCGAAAGATCGACGTTGGCCGTATTGGGGTTGTTGTAGACCATGAGAGGGATTGAGATCGCTTCGGCGATTCGGCGGTAGTGCTCGAACAGCTCGTCCTCGGTGGGACTGCTGTAGTAGGGCGGCACGACCATCACGCCGTTGGCACCAAGTTGCTCGACCTCGCGGCTGAAGGCGACTGCCTTGTCGGTCCATTCGTCCCCGGTGCCGACCAGCACCGGTATCCGCCCCGCCGCTTGGCCGATCACCGTCTCGACCACCTGAATGCGCTCCTCCTGACCGATCGACAGGAACTCACCCGTACTGCCCAAGGGGATAAGCCCTGGTACACCCTCGCCGATTTGCCAATCGACAAAACGCCGCAATGCCGGCACGTCAATTTCGTCACCGCCCTCGCTGAAAGGCGTGATCATTACGGTGTAGCTACCTTCGAAGTCCATCACGTCGAGTCCCGATCCTTACTCATAATACCATGATTATCCGACCACCGGCCCATCATCTCACGCTCATGTGGTATACCACTTGTATACTCTGTCATAATCAGCCCGCCGTAAACAAAAAGATTCATGCTCCAACGAAGCCGGTTGCTCGCGAGCCTGTTGCTAGAGGACGTCCATGACGCCGGCACGTACGCGGTCTAGATGCATGCGCATAGCTTTGCTTGCTTTACCGGCGTTGCCGGCAATCATGGCATCCAGAATGGCCAGGTGCTCGGCGCAACCGGGCTTGATGCGCCGGGGAATGGTCTGGATTTCGAACTGCTGGGTGAGCCGCCTCAAATCGGCGATAACCGTAGCCATGATAGCATTTCCGCAACTTTGTGCGATTGTACCGTGTAGGTTCCCGTCCACCTTCCAATGCATATCGTAAGTTGGATTCTTGTGACTGTTCAACGCTTTAACCTCGGCACGGAGCCTTTCGAGGACCCGTTTCTCTATGCGCGGTGTCGCCATCACGACGGCCCTCGTCTCCAGCAACCGGCGCACCTGCAGGGCCTGCAGATACTCGTCCAAAGTCACTACTTTCACGGATAGCAGCCGGTCGGTTAGACGGACCAGCCACCCCTCGCCTTCGAGCCGGCCCAGGGCCTCGCGCATGGGCGTTCGTGAGACGCCCAGCGAGCCGGCTAGTTTGCGCTCCTGAATAACCGTGCCGCTCGGCAGTTCGCGATTGACAATCATCGCGAGCACGAAATCATAGGCGGCCCCGACGAGGCCGCCGTTTTGGTTCTTGTTCCGAGTTTGCTTGATCGTCTTCATGGGGATCGGCGCTTCTTCCTAGAATCTATGGCATAATATCACTGAATCGGCGGCATTCCGACGTAGCGATGGACATGATAGGGCTCCTGGGCGAGGGCAACGCAGAATTGGCCGACGATCCCTTCCAGCTGTCTCACCAGTCGCTCGCTGCCGACGGCCTGTGCTCGCATGCGTTCGTTGGCGCGCGCCACTTCGTCACGCAACTTACCATAATCGATAGTCTGTATGCGTCCGTCACGGACCACGAAATTGCCGCCGATCATGACGTGGCTCACGCCTGAGCCAGTCTCCTGGTATACCACTTGGCGCGCCGCATGATTGAACGGCACGTATTGAATCCGCCGCAGATCCAAAAAGACAATGTCCGCCTTGTATCCCGGTTGCAGGGCGCCGATCAGGCTACCGAATCCGAGGGCGCGGGCACTGCCCTGCGTCGCCATGGAAAGCGCCCCTTTAGCATCGATCCAATCGCCGGGGTCGGGGGTGTGGATGCGGCTCAGGTAGTTGGACAGCCGCATCGCCTCAAACATATTGAGAGCGTCGCCGCAGGTGCTGGCATCGGTGCCAACTCCCACGTTGAGGCCGGCGTCGAGCATGGCCTTGACCGGTGCAACGCCGGCGCCCAGGCGCAGGTTGCTGGTTGGGTTGTGGGCAACCGATGCGCCCCGGTCCGCAAGCCGTCGAATGTCGTCTTCATCGACCCATACGGCATGCGCCGCGGTGAAGTCGGGTCCGATCACGCCGAGTTCGTCCAGATGCGCGGTCAGGGTCTTGCCGAACTTGCGCAGGCCGACCACCGCCTGGACTTTGGATTCCGCAACGTGGGTATGGAGCGCCGCGCCGAATTCATCGGCGAGTTCGCGGCAAGCGCGGAAGAACGATGGTTCGCAGTGATGCGGAATGGTCGGAGCCAGAGCCAGACGCACTTGATCGCGGTCGATCGCCCAGTCCTTGAGCGCCTGGCGGCAGGCCGAAATGGCGGTTTCTGCTGGCTCTGCTGCGGCACGATCGACCTCGGACCTCAACGCCGGGGGCAGGGCGTCGAGCAGGCCCGGAATCGCCTGCCAAAAGTTACGGTCGGCCATCAGCGGTGCGACGACGGCACGCATGCCGACGTCGGCGTAGCCCTGTCCGACGGCAGCAAGGCCCTCGGGCGACGGCATCGGGAACTCGGAGAAAAGGTCATAACATGCGGTGCAGCCGGACAGCACCATCTCGGTGGCCGCCAATTTCGCCGCCAAATATTTGTCCTCCAGCCGGAGCCCCTCGCTGGTGAGCGGCGAGGCGTTGAGCAGGAGTTCGAGGCTGAGGCGATCGCCCATTCCCTTGGCCATACTCACGTCCCCGTGGGTATGAGCGTTCACCAGGCCCGGCATGAGCAGTTGGTCGGTGGCATCGATGACGATGGCGCCCTCAGGCGCGCGCAGGCCGGCCGGCCCGATTTCCCGAATCGTATCTGCCTCGATAAGGATGTCACCTGTGGCGCCGTCCAGGTCGGCGCTGTCGAGCAAGCGTCCGCCCCGGATGACGCTGAACGCGGCAGGTGTCACAACGCGGCTCGTAGCCCGTCGGCCTATTGCGCGGCCACCTGCGGGGTTTCTTTGACCGGAGGCAATTCCCTGTCGAACAGGCCAAGGTCGGTCATCACCTTCCTCAGCGGCGCAACCAGTTCCGGCCGCAGCGGCAGCCGCGGTGGACGTGGATCGCCCATGTCGCGGCCGAGCAATCTGAATGCCGCCTTCATGCCGTGTACGTAGAGGTGATCGCCAAGAAAATCGATGATCGGGACCAGTTCCTTGAACACGACCCAGGCGGCGTCCTTGTCGTTACGATCGACGGCCAACTCGAACAACTCCGCCGACTTGCGCGGCAAAATGTTGGCGCAGACCGAGACCCATCCCTCGGCGCCGACCATGAAACTCTCGTAGCCAAGGTAGCCGGCGAACACGGTGATCTTGTCACCGCAAAGGTCATTGATCTGGTAGACACGGCGGATATCGGTGGTCGATTCCTTGATGTAGGCGATGTTGTCGATCTCGGCCAAGCGCGCCACGAGCGGCGGTTTCATGTCGAGCACCGTCGATGCTGGGTGGTTGTACAGCATGATCGGCAGCGACGTCGCCTCGGCGATGCGCTGGTAGTGGGCAAATAACTCGTCTTCGTCGATCCAGCAATAATACGGGGTCAGCACCATGGCGGCGTCGGCGCCCAGGGCCTCGGCGTCCCGGGTGTATCGGATCACGTCGGTGGTACTCTCGGCGGCCGTGCCGACGACCACCGGTACCCGGCCTGCCGCCTGCTCGACGACGATCCTGGCCACGTCGTGGCGCTCCTCGTCTGACAAGGAAAGGAACTCGCCGTTGCTGGCCAATGCAATGATGCCGTGGATTCCCTCGGCAATCTGGAAATCGACCAGCCATCTCAGCATGGTCTCGTCGATCCGGGAATTATCCTCCGTGAAGGGGGTAATAATGACCGTGTAAGTGCCCCGCAGCTTCTTCATGACCGGCCTTTCTTTCTTGATTAGGGAGTATCCTTCGGCCGGAGAAATAGCCGGCTACGGCCGCCACCTTAACCTGAGGGAAGGCGCGTGCCAATGCGGCCGCGCTATGGCGGCGTCCTTGACGGGTGCGCAATCTCGGTAGTAATGGACGGCAAGGCGTGATTTGAGGGAGGCGCCGTCCAATGCCAGCCACACAGAATCGTAAGGGCAGGATTCAAACCGTTCGCGGTCTCATCGACC